>BNJT01002824.1_pt1 | contig 350408 bp, 407 predicted proteins | sample 8540491 | NCBI WGS metagenome assembly BNJT01 (sample SAMD00202455, study PRJDB9452) | human saliva metagenome | host: Homo sapiens | reverse complement strand
AGGCTAGGATTTGTCCAAGAATAAAGAGTCAACAATTAGCTGACTCTTTATTCTATGGTATCAAAAGCGAGACTTGGTTTGGCATTGAGATCCAAGCTTGCAAAGTTTTCTTTGTTCCACTCGCTGACGCTGGCATAGGCAATCATACCTGCATTGTCTCCGCAGAGGCGAAGTGGGGGGATGATGACCTTGACATCTGTGATTTCGGCTGCTAGGCGTTCTCTGAGACCTTTATTGGCTGCCACGCCACCTGCCACGACAAGGGTTTTAACAGGATATTTTTCCAAAGCCTTCTTGGTTTTTGCCATGAGAATATCCAGTACAGCTGCTTGGAAGGAAGCACACAAATCCTCTGTTGACAAGCCCTCTCCCTTTTGCTCGGCATTGTGGTGAAGATTGATAAAGGCAGACTTCAAACCTGAGAATGAAAACTCCAGATTGTCTTCCTTAATCATGGCACGAGGAAAATCATAAATATCCTGCCCCTGATGAGCTAGCTCGTCAATCTCACGACCTGCAGGATAGGTCAAACCCATGACACGGCCGACCTTATCATAGGCCTCACCAACCGCATCATCTCGCGTCTCTCCAACAATCTTGTAATCACCAGCCTCAGAAACATAAACCAACTCTGTGTGTCCACCGCTAACCAAGAGAGCTAACAAGGGAAGCTCCAAAGGCTCCACACTCTGAGCTGCCATGAGGTGTCCAGCCATGTGGTTAACAGGAATCAGCGGAAGTCCATGTACCCAAGCAAAGGCCTTGGCAGCTGACAAGCCAACTAGCAAGGCACCGACCAAGCCTGGTCCATAGGTAACCGCCACAGCTGTCACATCCTCTTCGGTAATCCCTGCTTCGGCTAACGCCTCCTCGATACAGGCTGTAATAACCTCAACATGGTGACGACTGGCTACTTCTGGAACCACGCCCCCAAAACGTTTGTGACTCTCAATTTGACTAGCAATGACATTGGACAAGAGCTGGTCGTCGTTTTTCAAGACGGCGACACTGGTCTCATCACAGGATGTCTCAAATGCTAAAATATATCTATCCTTCATCTATTTCTCTCTTCATGATAATGGCGTCCTCGACTGGGTCATGGTAGTAGGCCTTTCGCTCAGCGATGACTGCCATTTTTTCTTTCTTGTAAAATGCTTGCGCTCGATGATTTGACTTTCTAACTTCTAGGAAAATCTCCTTGTCTGTCGGCAGTGTTGCAAACAAGGCGGATGCAATTCCCTGACCCTGATAAGTTTGTTTAACAGCGATTTGCAAGACTTCTGCTTCAAAGAGATTCTCCTGAACAGCTAGAAAGGCAATCACTTCCGCCCCATCATAAGCTAGAGCATACCAAGTCTGGTCTTGGGACAGGTCTGCTTGGATTTGTTCCAGTGTCCAAGGGCTAACCGAGTAAACATCCGCCATGACAGCGTAGATGGCTTGAGCCAAGTCAGGCTGCTGTTGGATTCGTTTGATTTCTATCATAGGCGTTTAATGTAAGACTCGCCAGACTCAGTATGGTTCTTGAGCCAATTTTCCTCAGCCTCAACACGTTTAAGATAATTCGGTACAAAATCATGCAAGGAATCGGCTTCCTTATCCCAAGCCAAAAGTGCCAGATTGGCTGCGTTAGGTAAGGTCTCTTTGAAATTAGTCCTTGGCAAGTGTTCTTGCATTTGCTCCACAAAGGGGCCAACTTCTCCGACAAAGGTTACCTGACTAGCACCCTTGATTAGCTCGATGACTCGCTCAAAAGGCAGATGTGCTTCTGGTATGACAGGTTTGGCATTTTCATAGAATCCTGCATAAACATTGTTGCGACGCGCATCCATCAGGGGAACGAGCAAGCCTTCTTGCTGGTAGGGCACCAGAGCCAAGAGACTTGACATACCAACCAACTCAATGTTCAGAGTATGAGCCAGAGTTTTGGCAGTCGCCACCGCAATTCGCAAGCCTGTATAGCTACCTGGTCCCTCTGCCACCACGATTCGGTCCAAGTCCTTGGGAGTCCAGTCCAAACTCGCCATCAAAAAATCGATGGCAGGCATGAGGGTAATACTGTGATTTTTCTTGATATTAATCGTCGTCTCGGCAAGAACCTGCTTGTCCTCTAAAATAGCGAGAGAAAGAGCCTTGCTGGACGTATCAAAAGCTAATACTTTCATAACACATTCCTATCTTTTTGTCTGCTTACTATTATACTACAAAAGCTGGCACATGGGAATTTTCTTTGCCCCCAAACAAAAATGCCTGTACTTAGCTCAAAAACAATTCGCAAATTAAAATTTCAAAAAAATGCTCACTTTTTCCTTTTCTTTTCCGAATATAAAAGTGAACAAGAAAATTGAAAGGATCTCCGTAAAAAGTTTGGTAAGTCATGCTAGATAAAAGACACATTTTTAGAAGGATAAATTTTATTATCTTTATCTCTTACAGTTTGCTAACATTCTCAATGATTTAAACATTACTACTATCCCTTTACCAATTGATTTATCTGTTTGTATTGTTTTATTTTTATGCTTCAACTCTATTTTTGAACAGAAGAATCGTTAACATAAAACTAATAAGCTCTGAAAATTCCATTGTCATGTCATTTTAGAAAAATGCAAAGACCACCTCATCTTGATAGATGGGGTGGAATTTTCGTGTCATAAATCTACTATCTTTTACCCCCAAACAAAAATGCCCCTAGCATGAGCAGGGCATCTAAGCATTTAATCCAAAGAAAAATACAAACCAAACGACATAGGTTACAAGGAGGAGAAAAAGCGAATAGAGAGTCACAAAGGTAATCTTCCACAAGAACTTGCTTTGTCGTTGTTCCAGTTTGGCAAACAGAAGATTCCCTCCATAAACACAAGCAATAAAAACGATAAAAGCTACCACGCGAACTCCGATAGCAAAAGCAAATAAGTCATACATAGGGAACCTCCTTGACTTAAAAACTATATGGAATTATGACAAGCAATAAATTTCACTTCCGTTATCAATATAACACTATTTTTCTCTATTTTTTTGCAAAGCGATTACTAAAGAAATCGTCCCCTGACTTTCTCGTTTCCGTCTTTTACTAATTTTTCATTTTATGTTATAATTGAAATAATTGTAACGAATCAAGGTCAATCTAGACACAAAATGGAATGAAATCAAGCAAATCTCTGCTAAAAGTTTGGAATAAGCTGACCTGTAAAATAGAAAGGAACTATATGATTTACAAAGTTTTTTATCAAGAAACAAAAGAACGTAGCCCACGTCGTGAAACTACACGCGCACTTTACCTAGACATCGATGCCAGCTCAGAACTTGAGGGCCGTATCGCTGCTCGCCAACTTGTCGAAGAAAATCGCCCAGAGTATAATATCGAGTATATCGAACTCTTGTCTGACAAATTGCTAGATTACGAAAAAGAAACTGGCGCCTTCGAAATTACGGAGTTCTAATATGGCCTATACTCTTAAACCTGAAGAAGTCGGCGTTTTTGCCATCGGTGGTCTGGGAGAAATCGGGAAAAATACATACGGAATTGAATACCAAGATGAGATTATCATCGTCGATGCTGGGATTAAATTCCCAGAAGATGACTTACTGGGTATCGACTATGTTATCCCTGACTACTCTTACATAGTAGACAATATCGACCGCGTCAAGGCTGTCTTGATTACACACGGACACGAGGACCACATCGGTGGGATTCCTTTCCTGCTCAAGCAAGCAAATGTCCCTATCTATGCTGGACCACTTGCCTTGGCTTTGATCCGTGGGAAACTCGAAGAACACGGCCTCTTGCGCAACGCCAAACTTTACGAAATCAACCACAACACTGAGTTGACCTTTAAAAATCTCAAGGCAACTTTCTTTAGAACGACTCACTCTATTCCAGAGCCTTTGGGGATTGTCATTCATACTCCTCAAGGGAAAATTCGTCTGTACAGGTGACTTCAAGTTCGACTTCACTCCAGTTGGAGAACCTGCAGACTTAGCACCGTATGGCAGCCCTTGGGGAAGAAGGCGTGCTCTGTCTCCTGTCTGACTCGACAAATGCAGAAGTGCCAACCTTTACCAACTCTGAAAAAGTCGTTGGCCAGTCCATCATGAAGATTATCCAAGGCATTGAAGGACGTATCATCTTTGCATCCTTTGCCTCAAATATCTTCCGTCTCCAGCAAGCAACAGAAGCTGCTGTTAAGACTGGACGCAAGATTGCGGTCTTTGGTCGTTCTATGGAAAAGGCCATTGTCAACGGAATCGAGCTTGGCTACATCAAAGCTCCTAAGGGAACCTTTATCGAGCCAAATGAAATCAAAGACTACCCTGCAGGCGAGGTTCTGATCCTCTGTACAGGTAGTCAGGGCGAGCCAATGGCTGCCCTCTCTCGCATCGCTAACGGAACTCACCGTCAGGTACAACTCCAACCAGGCGATACTGTTATCTTCTCTTCTAGTCCAATCCCTGGAAACACGACTAGCGTCAACAAGCTGATTAACATCATTTCAGAAGCTGGTGTCGAAGTTATCCACGGTAAGGTTAACAATATCCATACATCTGGACACGGTGGCCAGCAAGAGCAAAAACTTATGCTCCGCTTGATTAAGCCAAAATACTTCATGCCTGTCCACGGTGAATACCGCATGCAAAAAGTCCACGCTGGACTAGCGGTGGATACTGGTGTTGAGAAGGACAATATCTTTATCATGAGCAATGGTGATGTGCTTGCCCTTACCGCAGATTCTGCTCGTATCGCAGGTCATTTCAACGCCCAAGATATCTATGTCGATGGAAATCGTATCGGTGAAATCGGTGCTGCTGTCCTCAAAGATCGTCGTGATCTATCTGAAGACGGTGTCGTTCTGGCAGTCGCAACTGTTGACTTCAAATCTCAAATGATTCTGTCTGGTCCAGACATCCTCAGCCGAGGCTTTGTCTACATGAGAGAGTCTGGCGACTTGATTCGCCAAAGCCAACGCATCCTCTTTAATGCCATTCGTATCGCGTTGAAAAATAAGGATGCTAGCATCCAATCTGTCAATGGTGCCATTGTCAACGCTATTCGTCCCTTCCTTTATGAAAATACGGAACGTGAACCGATCATTATCCCTATGATCCTCACACCAGACGAAGAAGAATAAATCAACAAAACAGCCCCGTCTTAGCTGACCTGACACACAGCAGTTTAGTTAAATGGGTTAATATTAGCGAGCCAATTCATTTGGCTCGCTTTTTTCATTGTTTAGTTTTCCGATGAAATTGTAGTAAATATCAATCTGAATAATACGATTGCGTTTCGTACCAGTTGGTTTATGAATCACAATCTTGTCAATCAGTTCATTCACTATCTCAACGGTTAATTCTGGTAGCTCTGTATATTTGGAAATTCTCGCTATAAACTTGGAGATATTAAGGTTATCTTCTTGTTGTTTGGCGAGTTTTTCAGTTAAGTCAGAAATGGAAGTTTGGAGCTGATGCTGTTCTTCTTCGTAGGCCTGACTTAATTTTACAAAGCGTTCATCTGAAATTTTACCAAGTAGATTATCTTCATAAAGCTTCTGAATAATACTGTCAATCTCTTTAGAGCGGTGTTCATCTTTTTGAAGTTGCTGGCGCTGACGTTTATTGTCTTTACTGAATTGAGCTCGGTTTTGTTGCTCTAGCTTCTTTAAAAAGGCTTCTCGGTTGAAGTGGACTTCCTGAATTGTTTGGCGGAGCTTGCCACTTATAATCTCAATCAGGGCAGATTTTTGAATGTAATGTGGATTTTCGCAACCATCAATCGGCTTACGGTAGCCAGAACATTTATAATGGTCGTGATTGAGTCCTGTTTTACTTTGAAATGGGCAGAAATAGTGTTTTCTTCCGCAAGTTCCACAAAAAACTAATCCAGCAAACAAGTTTTCATGACCAACTCGATTTTTATACCGTTGATTAGACCGCTTATGACTCCTCATCTTCTGGACAATATCAAAAGTTTCTTGGTCAATTATCGCTTCATGTGTATTCTTGAAAATCAACCAATCCTCCTTTGAGTTATCCACCTTACGCTTGTCTTTGTAAGATTTTGTCCGTGTTCGAAGATTGACAGTATGCCCGAGATATTCTTCACGTCCTAAGATAGCGCTTAGGGTTTCTCGCGCCCAAAAATAAGGCAAAGTTTCCACATTTGGACTGGAAGAAATCGACTTCAAACCAATTTCTATTCGGTGGCGGTCTGGTTTAAAAATTTTGTCACTTTCTAACCCTTTTGAAATCTCTGAGAGACTTTTTCCGCTTTTTGCTTCCTGAAAAATCCGCTTCACGACTTCGCTAGCAACTGGGTCAATAATCCAATTTTTAGGATTGCTTGGGTCTTTGAGGTAGCCATACGGTGGATTTACTGTGACACGCTCGCCAGCTTTGGCTTTAGCTTGAACCACCGCCCGAATCTTCTTGCTAGTATCCGCCGCATACATTTCGTCCATTAGACTCTTGATTGGTAAGAAAATGGAGTTTGTTTCATTTGGTTTATTTGAATCTACTCCATCATTAAGGGCGATAAAGCGGACATCAAAGCTCGGAAAAGTAATTTCCGTTAGTTGACCAACCTTGATATAAGACCGACCTAAACGGCTTAAATCCTTAACGACGAAGTTTGAAACTTGCCGATTTTCTACCAATCTAAGAGCTTCTGAAATAGCTGGACGGTCAAAATTTGTGCCACTGAAACCATCATCGACAAACAAGATAGGATTAGGGAGATTTTCTCTTGTAACTACATCAATCAGAATTTTCTTCTGATTGATAATTGAGTTACTATCTCCGTCCAGCCCGTCGTCTTGGCTTAGGCGACAATATACCACCGTTATATCTGAAAGTCTGGAAGTATCTACTTGTCTATAATCTGAAATTGTCAAAGTTCTGTTCATGTGTTTTTCTCCTTTTGGAGTTCACACACCTTATACTTCTATTATACCATTTTTACTACTGTTAAAGTAGTGATTTATCGCTTAAAATCAACCTTTCTAGGACATTTTCAAGATTGCGATTTCCAGTAAAACGGTGACGGATTAAGTAAGTCGTTCGACCAGTTCGACAAATTTCATCGGCGGTGCGTGAAGCCTGTTTTGAGTCTCTATCTTGATTCTTCTGGTTCATTATTTATTCCTCCCTTGATATAATCTGGGTATTCTTCAAGCGTTATGACAGTGAACAGTTCCCAAAAGTTATATAATTCTTTTTGAATTGCTTTCGAAATCGCCAGCTTTCGCTTATCGTCTGGCACAACCCACAAAACATAGGGGAAAACTTCCTTTTGTCGTTGTTCAATACCTGACCGATAATATTCAATATATTTCTTGCAAGTATTTACAACACGCGCAAGACTTTCCGTGCTTCGGTCTATTTCCAGAAAATAATGGTCTTCGTAGTCGTGATTAACCAGCTCCAAATAAGCATCGGGCTTTAGGGTTCTACCTATACCAGAAAGTTTTTGGTAGCTGCGCCAAGAGTTCGGCTCAAAGGAAAAAGTTTCAAGCGATAGTTTTTCTGAATCTCGAACAGCCTCCAGTGTCTCAACAAAAACTTCCGTAATCGCTAAAGTGTGTTCAACGTGGTGCTGAGTTGGCTCGTATTTATTTTTATAACGCAAAACAACTGTTTCATCTTGATTTTTAAGGAATTTTAGTCCCTGAAAAGTAATTTGCCAAACATAAGAAGCAGAGCCACGGCGTGCGCCACCAATTCGTCGTTTTAAGTGTGAAACCAATCCAGCTTTCTTCAGACTTTGAAGCGCAAAATTAGCACGGCGAATGGCGGTTTCAAATCGAGCACTATCCGCAAAAAAGAGTCTGGCTAGTTGGTTGGTGGTCGCAAATCTTGCTTGACTCAAAAAGTAAAGAATTTGCGTGTCATTATCTATTTTGTAATTCCATTTCATCTGTTTTGTTCTCCATTAAAATTTAAAGGGTGTGCTCCCGCAAAATGTGCATAGTTACGGAGTAAGTCGTGTGAGTAAAAATTCTGAAAACCTTTATTTATCAGGGGCGCAAGAATTTTCTTCATCAACACGATTCGAAGAGCGATTGGAATACTTTTTACGCCCTAAATCTGTTAATTTTTGGTTAGAATTTTCATTTTTCGAAGAAGATTTTTCAAAAATAAAGTTTTCGAATTGGCTTTCAATTTCTGAAATATCTTGTCCGTATCGGCTCAAGCTATTCAAAAATGGCACACGACTATCTCTAATTTTTGGTTTAGGTGGGTAGGTCTTACCGATAAGCCAGCGGTAGGTATTTGGTGAGATTTCTGTTCTGATATATGCCCAAAATGGTGGCAAACTGTAAAAATCTTCTTTATCAATCTCCAGAGTATATTTTGCCATTTCGCGAGCTTCATCAAGATTTAAGCCAAAAACAATTTTATTTGCAACATTGGATTCAATCCCAGCTTTTAGATGAGGCGACATCTGGGCGAGGTGTTGGAAACCGATATTCCAGCCAACATTAAATTGACGAGATTGAGAAAGTGCTTCATCTAAGTTAGAATTGGGGATTCCTAAGAAACTCGGTGTTTCATCAATATAGATAAAGACCGATTGGCGTTTGCTTGGCTCAACCGAAGACTGGCGCAAAATTAACATCCAGAGCATGGAAGTAATTAGGCTACCGATGAGTTTGGCAGATTCTGAACCGATTACTGATTTATTTAGTGGAATCAATACGATTTTTCGGCTTTTGAAGATTTCCGCAAGACTGAAATTTGGATTAGTTTGTCCCAACATTGCCCGAAGTTGTGGGCGAAGCAAAAACTGGCGGAATTTATTCAAAATGGGGTTTAACATCTGGTGACGTTGGGCTTCACTAAGTAGCTCAAACCAGTTCCAGAAACTTTCCAGTCCGATTGGGTCTTTTAACTCTCTTAATAGTTTGTTTCGAAAGGACTGATTAGTGAGCAGACTTGGTAGCATGACTAAAGAAGTGTTTGGAATCCTAGCAAGTGTTAGAAAACTATGCGATAGAATATCCAGTGAGTAAATTCCAAAATGTTCAGGATAAAGTCCTTTAAATAGCTCCAACAGATAGTCTGCGATAACTTCGGGTTCAATACCATACTTGGTGAGTTCAAAAGGATTGATGCCAACAACTCGTTTGGCGGTTGGTGAAATGACTACTGTATCTTCATCGTGTTCAGCTGATGTGCGCTCTAAAAGTTCATGAGTAAGTTGACCTTTGGCGTCTATTACAACCATGCTGTGACTTTTCGACTGTATATCTGATAAAATCAAGTGGCTCATAGTGGTAGTTTTGCCGCAACCAGTTGAGCCGAGAAAAACGGTGTGCTTTTTGCCAGCTTGAGCTGAAATCTGAATTGGTTTTGATTGACTTTCCACCGTTTGTGCCAAACTTCGCTGAGTTTTTCGGTTAGCATTGTAGCCCAAAGGCGGAGTCACTAATTTAGGGTGAACATTTGGCACACCTGCAATATTTTCTTCCCCAATAGGTAAAAGCATGAAACAAGCTAAGTCTGAGACGGATAAACTATATGGGAAAGACCAAGAGGGTTGTGCTTGATTAAGTTTTTGGATAGCTAATGGTTTTAATTCAATGGTTGCATTTGATTCCATCATGCGAAAACTACTAAGCAGGCTATCAAAAAATTCCTTTGTTCGCAAAATACTGCGAGATTGAACACCAAGACGAATTTCACACTTAAAAGTAGATTGGTTCAACTTTTGGCGCATAAGCTTCTTGGAGCTTTCAGATAGTTCAGGAATATTGTTGGTGATTACTTGATACCACTTAGCAGATAAATTAGGTAGGTCTTTTGGTTGAGGGCGAGGTGGTGAGCCTGCACCAATGACCAACTGCACAACTACTGTTTCATTTGGCTGAAGTATTTTTGAAATTGTAAGGCTTGAACGTATCATGTTTTCTACAGAGTCCGTTTTTAAAGCATAGTGAGATTCTTTGATATTCACTAACCGCGCAACCGAAAGTTTTTCACGTTTTGATACTCTTGAAAACTGAATAGTTCGGTGCGATTGAATCAGCTGGTGAATATGACGTTTATCTTGTTCTTCCGTCCCCAGAAGATACTGCACGCGGTTTTTAGTCATGCGAACTTCAAAAACAATGCTTTTACGTCGAGTTAGACCGACCAACTGACCAAGCAAACTTTTGACATCTTCTTCAGAAAAAGGACGTTGCCAGTTCCACTCGCTCCAAGATAAGGCTTCGAATTTTCTTTTTCATTTCTACCTCCATTCTTTAGATTTAATAATCCGAAAGGCGAACCAGCCAATGAAAATAACCGCAATCGCCAAAACTAAGAACCACCAAACTTCCAGAATTAGTTTCACCGCCCAATTAATAAGCCAAGCGCAAGCAACAAATCCAAGAATATATGCTATTAGTTTTCTCATAGCTGGTTTCCTTTCTACCTTCATTTATACAAAAAATTGATAAAAAGTTAAATTTCGCTGTCTTCAGTTTTTAAAGCGATTAGAATGAATTTTTAGGCGATGCAACAGTAGTATATTTGAACATATTTTTGACCATTTGTCTAGTCTAAACAATCCTTTTATTTTCTTGAAATTTTTCGCATTTCTGCTTTAGCGGCCAAGAAAAGTTGATTGATTTCTTGCCGTTTTTCCAGAAAGTCCGCAAGGGCGATTTCTTCTTCGCTACAGTGCTTTTTAGTTGCTTGTTTTGGTTTTTCGAACCAATCCCAAAGAAATACAGCAACAACGATAATTATAAAAGCTATAAAGTAATCCATCATAAAGCTACCTCATTTCATCTTTTCAGTAGCGTAATAAGTGAACGCTTTTAGAATATAATCTGTATATGCTTTAGCTTCTGGCGTATTTTTGATTATTTCAGACTGAGTAAGCGCCAGATTGCCTACTTTATATAAAATATCGCTAGCAAGAAGCTCCAAGGCTTGATTATCTGCCATCGATTCGCTTAGCCTCTTGGCAACTTCAAGCTGAAATGGATTCGCCAGTTGATGAGTGATATCTGTTTGATTTTGAGTATTTTGTGAAAACATAGTTTTTCTCCTTAATAGCCCCATAGAAGCAGGTTTATATTAGTGGGGCTTGCATAACCTAATATAAACCTGTAGTCAATTATTTTCTAGGCCTTTTATTTGTGAAATATATCGCAACAGCTGAGGTTAGAAGATACGGTAAAAAGATAAGTAATGTTAGCAAGAGAATTTTCCTCCTTAAAAGAGTATAATGAAAGTAAAAGGTTTATCAGAGGGGAAAGTCGACTTATTCCTTTGATGGTTTTAGTATATCACCAAAATTCCATTTAAAAGTTGATATAAAAAAGTTAACCTTGAATTTAAGATTGATTTTAAAGCAGTGAAAGATTGATTTTAAGGAGGATTCATTTATGGCTCGACCTAAAGGTAAGGAGTTACCCTATTTTTTTCAAAGTTGTTAGAGTTGGTTTTTAAAAAGAATTTAAAGGAAGAACAAATTTCGATAATAATTGGAGTAATAAGCAAACAATTGTAAATAGTATTCTTAAAAATCATTATTCATGATGAAGTTGACGATGAATTAAAGACTTGGTGGCAAGTTAAATTTAATAAAGTAAAGAGAGAAATCCACTAAACAAGCAAATGATATATTCAAATGTTGAAGTCTCAAAGATTTGTAGTGGTAAAAAGTTTTTTTGGACTATAGAATTTGGAAATATTATCAATCGGAACTTAAAGAAGGAAAAGGTAGATTTCATAAAAAAATAAATTTATTGAAGCAATTAACAACAGTCCGCTTTCCGAAGGTGATATATTAAAAAGAAATATGCACTCAGTTTAATAGTTATATTAATAGTGCTAAGATTAGGGAAGATGAATATGTGAATTGCTTAAATATGGGGCAACTCTCCTCTTTATACCAAAATGGAAATTTTGTAGAGTTTTTTTGCTATTTGTCTATTATTTATTGCTTCAGATATGTATCAAATTCCTGTAGAGGAGACAAGTAAGATTTATTATGTAGAAGAAGATAATTCTTTTTTAGATAATTTTATAGAATCTGTTAAGTTTGACTTAGCTGAAGGAAAATTTTTTGACGAAGTTGATATCTATATACACATATCTCCAGTGAAAGACTTAAACATGTATCGAATGGTAACAAAATTTAAGTATCATTCACCTACTATTAAAAAATCAGGAAAGAGTTACTTTGTTTCCTTTAAATTTTTATTTGAGAGTGAAAAATTATCACAATTACACGAATTAAATTCAATAACAATCAATGATATAGAATATACTGATAGAGTTAGAGTATCTTCATCTTTCCATGATGCTATGAATCGAGGAATCTGGAGTAAAGTTTATGAAGTTGATGGCATAGTTCCTTCGGATTATTATAGAGTTGAAAGGACTTGCACTTCTTATCTCCGTTTTCCCATAGGTGATATTATTTACCGCTTACCCAGACTGTCTAAATATTTTAAAGTAATTATTGAGCTGGTCGCTGAAGGTGTTAGCGAACATAAACTGGATGGAAGCCTATTTGCACCGCTTGAAAAAGAGGAACTAAGAAAATTTAAAAGAAATAGAATGTTGCTAGAGTTTGAGGGAGAGGGCTTTTTTCCGAAAGGAACAGGTTATAAAGTTATGGTTAGACCCATTCTGTCTCTTCTGAATCAAGAGGGTGTTAAAAATGCTAGTTGTAGTGAAGAAGAGATAGAAGAAAACCAAAAATGGAATTGACATATATTTTTATGTATTGTATAATAAGCAAGTAAAACATCTTTGTTTTATGTAACTTGCATTCTTCTTTGAAAAAAAGAATTTATGCGTTTGTTTACGGTAAAACCTACCGTGGGCAGACGGTAGGTTCAATATTTTTTAAGGAGGGAAAAGTATGGATTTACCAAAAGATATTAATAGCACATTTGTTTGGGTTGACACACTTTCTGACCCATATTCAGATGATTCTATTGCAAGAAGATTGTCAATATTATGCGTTAAAGACGAGATAATTTCAAGAGTTCTTGATATGCCTATCGAACGAATAGAAGAATTACGCAACATGAATACAGCCTTATCTAACAAGATGAAATATTTTGCGATAAACCTAAAGAAAGAGCTTGAAGCTATCCCAAAAGATGAGCTTATGCTTATTGGTGCGGATGGAATTGATGATGCTATTTCTAAAACTATTGGAATGGATATTGAAGTATATTATGAAATGCTAAAGATGTTTAGATATAATAATGCTGTCTTTGGAGAACCTATACTTTAATCTCAAGACCCTCGTGGGTCTTTTTTTATTTCGTTAATTTTTCTCTAAAATATAACTAACCTGCTACAATAGTAAAGAAAGGAGAAATTTTGACAAATCATCACAAGAATAAATTAGAAAATATCAAAACCATAACTATCGGCTATGCTCGCGTTAGCTCAACAGATAATCGGCAAGAATTAGGGTTATCTGTTCAAAAAGAGGCGCTCAGCTTTTGCGATAAACTCTATATTGAAAAAGATTCTGGTGGAAATCAGGAGCGAAAACAACTTGACAAAGCTTTAAAAATGGCGAAAAAATATGCCCAGCAAGGTGTTAAAACAAATTTTGTTGTGTATAAATTAGATAGACTTACCAGAAAGATGCTTCACCTCTCTGCCATTATTGAAGATTTAACCAAACATGGTATTCATCTTCAATCAATTCATGAAAATATTGAAACAGATTCTTTAACTGGAAAGTTCTTTTGTTTGATGTTGGGTTATGTGGCAGAATGGGAGCTTCAAGCTATTTCTGAACGTACTAAAGACGGACTCCGTAAAGCCAAAGAAAGGTGTGAAACTTGGCAATAAAGGAATAGAGAAAGATAAAGAAAAGAAAATTATTACACAATACCAGCAAAAAGAAATGTCCGTTCGAAATATTGCAAATCAGCTGAATATTTCCACCGCAACCATATATAATGTGCTAAAGCGCAATGGTGTCCAAATAAATAGAAGAAATCACCTATAATTGATTGACAAATCCTTAGAAAAATAGTACATTAAACCTATCAACAGTTTTAGCAAACGGTCGTTTGTTAAAACAATCAAAGTTATCAATAAAAATATTTTAAATGCTGATTTAATAAGGTTTTAGTTACCTTGTTGAATTGGCATTTTTTATTTTTTCATTGTTTTAGTTGACGACCGTTCACTAAAACAAGCTCACCCCCTATTAGTCATTTCGTGAAAAATGAGTTAAAAAGCCTATTAAATCAATAAAAAAAACGAGCCACCTTTTATTTTGGTAGCTCATTCTGGTAGCTATAAATCATTATGAGGAATAAAATCAGTAAACAAGGTTTCTAATTTTGAAGTGATTTCTGTATCAGCGTTAGGATAAAGATGACTATATACACTTAAGGTAGTCTTGACGTCCGCATGACCTAAACGCTTCTGAATGTATAAGGCATTAACATTATACTCATTTATCAAAGACTAGCGTGAGAGTGTCTCAAGCCTTTCGGTTGGATATATTTCACTCCTGCACGTTTCGCAACTTTCAAAATTTGGTCACGTATGCTCCGTTTAGAATACGGCGAGCCGTCCAGTGATATGATAAAATCGATCTCCGCAAGCTCCGCTTGTCTCATCTGCCAATCTTTCAAGACCGACAAAGTATTATCATCTAAACCTATTATACGCTTAGATGAGTCCGTTTTTAGCTTATCACTACGCTCCCAGTTATTACGGTTTACATACTGCAAATTATAGCGAATAGATAAAGTCTTACGCTCAAAGTCCACATCTTCCCAATATAAAGCCGTTGCTTCATTTACACGCATACCCGTAAAGTAATAAAGCCATAAAAAGGTAAAGACAAAATGCTCCGTGTAACTATCCTTATTTAAACAAGAAATCACCTTTTCAAATTCTTCCTTAGTCCAAAACTCCACGTTTTGTTTTTCTGTCAATATCGTACCGACTTTTTCAGTTGGAACATCTCCAAATATTAAACCGTGGTCTTTTGCACTTCTCAAAATCTGGTTAAGTAACCCCATTTTCCTTTTTGCATAAGAATTGGCATAATTCTCCACCACATATTTTTTATACATGGTAACATCTACTGGAGTAATAGCTCGAGGTTTCTTTTTCCCAAAGAATTTCACCAGTTCTCTAAAAATGACCTGGTTTTTGTCCTCAATTCCTTGCCTTGTAGAAGCGTAGAAATTCGGCTTAAAGATAATCTCAAGAAACTGCTCAAAATTCATCTGAGTATGCTTCAAATGCCTTTTTTATGGACTTTATTCATAGCTTGCGTTCGTGCCTCAAAAGCCTCCTTAGCTGTATCATAGCCACGTCTACGCTCCTGATACGGTTTGCCAGTTGCCAAATCAACCCCAGCTTTAAAGTAATACATATACTTCCCTGTTGATTTGTCTTTTCTGACACCTGTATATTTTGTACTAGCCATTATTAAGCAACTCCGTGCCGATAATCTCTTCCACCACACGAGTTGGCACAGTTCCAAGACCTTTATTATTATAAAAGTCAAAACCTCTTTCAACCATGATAGCTTTAGCTTGTCTTAAAATACTGTAAGAGGTCCATTTTGTAAAGCCTAGGCTTTTAATATCTTCAACTGTCATTGTAGGTTTATCAATCATCTGTAACGTCCTTTCTTTTCTTTGGTAATATTCTAGGGTAAATACAATCTTCAAGCAATTTACTGATGAAATTGTCTTTATCTTGCGAACAAAACAAATCTTCATAGTCAAAGTTCAAAACGACACTAGAGCCATCAGGTCGTTGATAATGACCATTTTCTCTATTTTCTCGAACTTCTGAAACACTATAAAATCTTTCTTCCATTCCATGTTTTCTAGCAATTTCAGAAGAGTAATTGACACGTCTTAAATACTGGTTTATATCTTCTTCCTGAATTTGTCCAAAAAATTGTTTAGGAGACATATAAGCCGACATAATAACCAATCTTGGTACTACTAGCTTATTTCGATAGCGTGCCGACATTCTAGCCGAATTGATTGGATCGAATAACTTCAACCAATCCGCAGGGGCTAGGCTATCTTCTCGCAAGTCGTCCAAAATCAGGATTTCTTCTCCTGAATAGTTGTCAAAAGGATTTTTAGCACTTGCGGAATAAGTTCCACCTCGTAAACCTGCATTTTCAAGCGCCCCCTGTACTTCTAAAGCAATATCTCGAGCAAGTGTAGACTTCCCTATTCCAGGTTTCCCTTGAATATATAAGACTGTCAAATCATACTCCCCATTTTGCAGAGCTTCCAAGCGTAAAACACTTTCACGTTCTCCGAAAATATCAAAGCCCTCAAGGAATTTCTGACGATTATTTGCCATCAGATAATACAAATTATCGTCTTTCATAATATCAAAATAAGTCAATTCTCCATTGTAAACTTTAGACAATACCAAGTCTAGACTTTCATCTGATTTCTCACGCTTTTTAGTAGCAGCATACTTCTCAAAATCTTCTTTATTCTGATTGATGAAAGCTTCATAATCAAGCGTATCAAATGTTTCCACATCACTAGCAGGATACTGATATTTATCTTTATCCTTGGCATGGATAAGATAGGCTAAGGCGTTGATACGTGTATAACCCCTGCCCCCTTTTGATTTTGGAGTTTCTACACGTTCTTTTTCTACTCCAAGGGCCAGGGCAACTTTGGACAAATCCATTCGTCTTGGAAAATCAATATATCCGTGAATATGAGGTTCAACCAATTTAGTTCCAAAGGAAATATCTTTATCATGGACAATAAAAGCGACTTCCACAAATTCCTCTTCTTCGACCAATTCACGGATACGGTCAAAGATTAATCTAAAAATCTTTGTCTTATTCTCTTCCCAGTTTTCAAATAATTTCTTGTCCGATACAGCCCAATCCCAAAAATCTGGCTTGAGTTGTTGTTCAAATAGAAAACGCCTGTTTTGTATTCTTTTTACCATTCTTTCCCCTCTTCAAATCATGATACGATTTTGCATAAATTATCTCCGGAATCGTTTTTTTATTCTTCCATCTTGAGTATATACTCCATTTTTTTGAGAATAAACTCAAGAATAAACTCAAGAATAAACTCAAGAAAAACCCTTAATTTTTTGGCATTTTTGTTTCCCTAACGCTACGCTGACACCTTCGGTACTGTCCACGGAAAGCTTGCCAATCAAGGGATTACCCTTGGTTTGCACCATTCTATCGTCAAGTCCTAGAATGGCGCCCGCGCATAGGATTTGAGTATATGAGTATATACTTCCTCAAAAAAACTCTTTGACTAAAATTTCTGCATATTTAGGTAGCCTGATTGCATTGCCCTGTCGGAACAAGTCAGCCAACTAGATGCCCGCTGATACCCGCAACCGCTCAGGGCGAACCGCCCTTTTTGCGGTTGCTATCAGCTACTAGTTAGCTCACTTGTAAACCGACAGGAGCAAGGCGGCCAGCTCCCATCATATACAGAAATTTTAGACCTACATAACAAGTTTTAGCCCCGAGGCTACCAGTTTGACGGCTTTATATGCTGCATTTCTACCATCAACCCATAAAGCTTTAACCGCCACATCAAGGAGCTCAACAGTTAGAATTTTTCCAAACTCAATGTGTTCTTCAATCTCCTCAAAACTACCATAAACTTCAATGATGATAGGCTTAACGTCATCTTGGTCAATTACGCCATCATTTACAGCCTTAGCAATTCGCTCATCAATTCCCTCTAAAGTGTAATGACTAATAATGTCAGTCGGTTTTTTATTTTTGTATTTCTTACTTAACCTAGCTTTGGAAAAATCTACTTGGAATTTCTTTGGAATATCAAATTGCGAGCTATCAAGTGCTACTTCTTTGAGTGATAATTCTGAAGTTAGTTTAATTTTTTTTGTTTGCCATTTTTTTTATATTTCCTTTTCTATTTTTTTAATTTTGAGAAGAACCCTTTACCCTGCTTTTTCTTCTAGGGCTTCAAGTCGTTCTTCTAGTTTTTCTAATCGTCTAATGCTATTTTTCAAAGAAATAATCTGAAAGGCTGTATTTTTGTTACTTTCTTTCTGTTTTTCTTGAAAATCTTTCAATTCAGCCACGTCTTGTTTAAGTGCTCTTTCTTCAGCACTTTTTAGATCGCCCCATATAGCAGTTACAGCTTCAGTCATGTTTTTGGTTTCATCAATTCGCTTAGAAAGTTTGATAAACTTTTCAAATTCTTCTTCAGTAAATTGATAATGGTCTTTTACGTGTTTACGTGTGACCTTTATTTTGACTTTCTTAAACTCGTAACCTGATAAGCGTTCAATACTTATCCGCCATTTCTTAACAGCACTATAAGACTTGCCAGTGGCTTCCATAATGTCTTTATACTCGTAATAATCTTTATAGGCCATTCTCCCTTCCTTCTTTCATCATCTGCTCCTGGTAAACTTGTAAAGCAGCATTATAAGCAACGTTCTCCAACTGTCTTACACTACTAGAAGATTCAACTTCTTGATTATCCAAAGCGTTATACAGTTCAGCGCTCAAAATAATCACTTGACCCAATTTAGGACTATAAACCACATAATCTCTTACCTCTAAATCAGAAACACTTCCTACAACATCACATAGATAGCTTGCGTTTACATAAGCCATTTATACTCACTTTCTAGCCTTATAACTTCGGCAATGTAGACAATTACACCAATTTTTGGTATAATAACAACGTTTATTTTTGTAAAGTTCTTTCCCAGCTCGCTTCAGCATATTTTGAGTTGGGAGAACTTTTTTATTTTGGAAATCAACCGCACCACCTCCTTTACAATATGGTATAATTAAAGTTAAAGTAAAATCGTTTGTTTAACAACACTTTATGTTGTTGATTATATATTACAACATTATGTGTTGTATGTCAAGAAAAAAATAAGGATTTTTTTAGTATGTTAAAAGACAATATCAAAAAAGCTAGATTACAAGCAGGATTGACACAAAAAGAAACCGCAGAAAAACTAGGAATAGCCCAACAGCAATACGCTAGATGGGAAACTGGAAAATTTGCTCCCAAAGATGAGACACTAGAGAAACTAGCCCACATCTTCCAGACGACCACAGACGCCCTCAAAGGACGAGATGACGGCTTAGAGGATATCATCAGCACCCTAAGAGAAAACGAGCCCACAGAGGAAGACAAGGCTGTTATACGCTCCTATCTGGAGTCCTACTTCAAAAATAAGCGCTGACTGTCTTCCGTTACCACTCCAGAGGACACAAAAAAAGCGGTGGTTTTTTTTTAAAACCTCCGTCTTTTTTAGTGTAAATGTGATATAATCGTAGAGCAATGCTTTTCTCTTAAGCAAATTTTTGCGAGAGAGGAGGTGTTTTATAATGAGTCATACCTTGGAGCTCCTTATTGCCATCATGGCAAATGTAATAGCTGGAATTATCCTCTATTTCATTTGTAAGTGGTTGGATGGCAAAAAATAAGCATCGCCAGCCCATATACACCCGTTAATCTTCATAGAACGTAAAAAAAGCCCTCAACTATTGGCACTAGTTGGGGGCTTTGGTGTTCTAATGAACCATACCTTAGTATCTAAAGTATACCCCATTTGGGTTACTTTGTCAAATTATACCCCTTTTTTCTGGTAGCATTTTGGTAGCCAAAGAGTAAAAAAAGCCTATTTTTGCCAATTTACACGTTAAAACAAAGCCTGTAAAATCAAGGTTTTCAACACGTACAAAGACCCATACACTCTTGTAGCAGGGATTTTTTGAGTGAAAAATAAAAAAGGAGGTTTTTTCGTATTGAAAGATACGATTTTGAAAGATGCTACAAATACTTATGGATTTTATTAAGGAGAAAGTATGGGTTTAATTTTTATAATTGCAATTATTGGCGGAATTTTATGGTTTATCAGAAAATCATCTATTGATAAATATACTCAGAAGCAAGAATTAGCTACAAAAATTCTCGAAAAAGCTAATAGATTGCGTTTAGAGAATCTTGCGGATATTAACGAACTCAGCGGACAAATGGCTTCGGCAGACCGTGAGCAGTATATTAGCTTAACTCAAGCAAGAGAGTCAACTGAATCATTTATAAGAGAGCTTGAAAACTGTATCGGTTGTTTGCAAGATATATTAAAATGGCGACCAGAACCATCAGGTGGGCGTCTCGAAATCCAAAATGCTATTTTTGCCTTACAACGACAAACTGGCTACACTTTGGAAGAATTGGCTCAAGAGTTAGGAGTTAAATAGTATAGAAAGAGGTTTTATTATGGGAAATGTTAATGCTTGGGTTTGTGCTTGCGAAAGAGAGCGTGGAGCTGGAAATAAATGTGAACATTGCAGACATGCTATTGTTAATGATTTCAGCAATCATATGTGTCAATACTACGGTCAATGCCAAAAGAAATTCGGTTGGTGATAAATATGGTTAAACTAATCCGAAAACTCATTTCAGCAACTATTGAATGTCCTATTTGCGGACGAAAAACAAGCGACCGACCAGAACGGTGTAGTCATTGCGGTAATAAACTATAGGAGCATAAATATGACTGAAAAATGTACAAAATGCCACGAGGTTCTTTGGTTCTACGCGGCAGACGACACCCGTGGCAAAGTTATAAAGGTTTGCAAAAATCCTAATTGCACAATGTATAATTTTAAAGTTTCCTTTAGTGAACGATAATTAAATATATGAAAAAGACGGCTCATTTGAACCGTCTTTTAACTTGCTTGTAAGATGTGTGAGCTCAGATTATTTTAGAGTGCTAAGTGTCAGCCAGTCTTTCGGAGCTGTTTTTCTCTATGCTTTCTTTTCTTGATTCTTAGAAATACTACGATTTTTTCCCTCAAGATAGACCATCAAAATGGAAATATCTGCTGGGTTTACTCCCGAAATACGGCTAGCTTGGCCAATGGTTTCTGGATTGATGAGTTTGAACTTCTGACGCGCTTCGGTTGCGATAGAATCAATGTCATCCCAGTCAATATTGGCTGGAATGCGTTTTTCTTCCATGCGTTTCATCTTGGCAACCTGATCCATGGCTTTTGAAATATAACCCTCGTACTTGATCTCTGTTTCAATCAATTCAATGACCTTGTCATCCAAGTCCTCTGCAGCCGGACCGATAAAGGCCACCACATCTTGATAAGACACTTCTGGGCGACGGAGGAATTCCTTGGCTGTCACCGCATCAGTCAATGGTTTGAAGCCCATTGCTTCAACCTTGGCATTTGTTTCCTTGACTGGCTTGAGTTTGATGCTGTCGAGACGCTGCATCTCATTGTCAAATTGATTTTTCTTGATTTCAAAACGAGCCCAGCGTTCATCGTCAACAAGCCCAATCTCACGTCCCATCTCGGTCAAACGCATATCTGCATTATCATGACGGAGGATGAGGCGGTATTCAGCACGACTAGTCAAGAGACGGTAGGGTTCAATGGTACCCTTGGTTACCAAGTCATCAATCATCACTCCAATATAGCCGTCACTGCGCTTCAAAATCAACTCAGGCTTGCCTTGGATTTTCAGAGCTGCATTGATACCAGCAATAATCCCTTGGCCAGCAGCTTCTTCGTAACCTGACGTTCCATTTGTTTGACCAGCTGTGAAGAGTCCTGAGATTTTCTTGGTTTCAAGTGTTGCACGCAACTGATGAGGCAAGACCATGTCGTACTCAATGGCATAACCAGTACGCATCATCTCTGCATTTTCCAAACCTTTGATAGAATGAACCAGCTCGCGTTGGACATCCTCAGGAAGGCTAGTTGAAAGTCCTTGGACATAAACTTCCTCTGTATTGCGTCCTTCTGGTTCAAGGAAGAGCTGATGACGTTCCTTATCTGCAAAGCGCACAATCTTGTCCTCAATCGACGGACAATAGCGAGGCCCTACTCCCTTAACCACACCTGTAAACATAGGTGCACGGTGGAGGTTGTTTTGGATAATCTCATGACTGGTACCATTAGTGTAGGTCAACCAACATGGCACCTGATCCTTGACATAGTCCTCATCACGCGAAGTGTATGAGAAGTGATTTGGCGCTTCATCCCCTGGCTGAATCTCTGTCACATCGTAGTTGATAGAAGAAGCCTTGACACGTGGAGGCGTTCCTGTCTTGAAACGACCGATTTCGAGTCCCAGTTCCTTGAGATTGTCAGCAAGGTTAATAGAAGCCAGACTGTGGTTTGGCCCTGATGAGTACTTGAGGTCCCCGATGATAATTTCCCCACGGAGAGCAGTTCCTGTGGTCACGATAACAGCCTTTGCTGCATACTCTTGATGGGTCGCTGTACGCACACCGACAACCTTGCCATCTTCCACCAAAATCTCATCAATCATGGTTTGACGAAGGGTCAGATTTTCTTGATTTTCAACTGTCTTGCGCATTTCCTTAGAGTAAAGCTCCTTATCAGCCTGCGCACGAAGGGCACGGACAGCTGGCCCCTTCCCTGTGTTGAGCATCTTCATCTGGATGTAAGTCTTGTCAATGGTCTTTGGCCATTTCACCACCGAGGGCATCGACTTCACGCACGACAATCCCCTTTGGCAGAACCACCGATAGAGGGATTACAAGGCATGAAAAGCCAGCATTTCAATGTTGATGGTCGCGAGCAAGACCTTGCAGCCCATACGACTAGCAGCCAAGGAAGCCTCAACCCCAGCGTGTCCCGCACCGATTACAATAATATCGTATTCTTCCGTAAAATTATAAGTCATTTTCTCTCCTATTCCTCAAGATGAATGTGTCTTAGTTGGCCGTCCCAATCTGGTAGGGCTGTTTTTAAAAAGGCTGGAACTAGCTGGAAATTCTCTAGCTTATCCAAGTCAATCCACTCACAAGGTTGCGTTTTTTCGTCTTCCTGCATGGTCAATGGAGCATCTTCAAGCAAGTCTCACCAGATAATGAAACTCGATGTTGTGATAGGAAACACCGTCCTGTTCAAAACGATTTTCAACCACGAAAGCTAGCTGCCCAGCTTGAGCTTTGACACCCAGTTCTTCCCTCACTTCACGGACTACCGCGTCTTCCGTGCTTTCATTGACTTGAATCGCACCGCCAATAGTGTAATACTTGCCCTTATCTTTGGTAACTAGGAGCTTGCGATTTTGAAGAATCAAGGCTGTCGCCCGAACACCAAAAACCGTATTTCCCACTTTTGTCCGAAAGTCTTGTTGAGTCATTTTTGTCCTTTCCCTTAAACGACACAAAAACAGTCAAAACTCCAAAGAAGTGCAGGACAAAAAAGCCTGCAACATCCATGAGCTTTGACCATCATTTCTATTGCTTTTATTATTGTAGCAAATTGAGAAAATTTGTCAATCTAAATGTACTGACAAACTTGTCCATCGCGGTAGGCATTGTCAATCAAACCACCACCTAAACACTCTTCGCCATCGTAAAAGACAACTGCCTGTCCTGGTGTGATGGCACGCTGAGGTTCCGCAAAGATGACTTCTGCCTTGTCTCCTTTGACATGTACTGTCACCTTAGAATCAGGCTGACGGTAGCGGAATTTAGCCGTACATTCGAGCGTAAACTCCTCTGGCATGTCACGAGTAAAGTGGACTTGACTGGCTTCTAAGCTGGTTGACATGAGCGAATCATGGTAGAAACCTTGTCCGACATAGAGGATATTCTTGCTTAGGTCTTTTCCGACAACGAACCAAGGTGCATTGTCACCACCGTGTTGGCCACCGATACCGAGTCCGCCACGCTGACCAATCGTATAATACATCAGACCTGCATGCTCGCCCATATCGCGACCATCCACAGTCATCATGCGACCAGGCTGAGCTGGTAAGTAGTTGCTGAGAAAGTTTTTAAAGTTCTTTTCTCCGATAAAGCAAATCCCTGTCGAGTCTTTCTTCTTAGCAGTCGCAAGGCCTGCTTCTTCTGCTAGTCTGCGAACTTCAGGCTTTTCCAAATGTCCCAAAGGGAACATGGTTTTTTGGAGTTGTTCTTGCGAAAGTTGGCTGAGGAAATAGGTCTGATCCTTGCCATTGTCCACGCCACGAAGCATGTGAACGATGCCATCCTCATCACGCGCCACTCGGGCATAATGCCCAGTCGCTACATAGTCTGCCCCCAAGGTCATGGCATAGTCCAAAAAGGCCTTGAACTTGATTTCCTTGTTGCACATAACATCTGGATTTGGCGTGCGTCCCTGCACGGTATTCCGCTAGGAAATACTCAAAAACGCGGTCCCAATACTCTTTTTCAAAATTGACAGAGTAGTAAGGAATGCCAATCTGGTCTGCCACCGCAGCCACATCCTTGTAATCTTCGGTCGCCGTACAGACGCCGTTTTCATCTGTGTCGTCCCAGTTCTTCATGAAGATACCGATCACATCGTAGCCCTGCTCCTTGAGCAAGAGAGCCGTCACCGACGAATCAACACCACCACTCATCCCCACGACAACACGTGTTTTAGAGTTATCACTCATGGTAGTTCTCCCATCTATTCGTTTATTCACGATTGAAGGTCGTGTGTTCTTTAACGATTGAAGGTCGCTTGAGCAGTATTCATTATAACACGCTTGATTGGAGAAGACAAGAAAGAGGCTGTCAATCGACCAACCTCTGGTTTTAAACACAGTTCAAATCCAAGCTATTCTTTATAGAAAAAACTCCTATAAATTCGAGCAATAGTTAAAACACAAACAAATATAATTCCCAAAATAGATAATACTATTTTCACAAAACTCATTTCAGAACCTATTACATAGATATGAAAAAGAGGGGCTAGTCCTACACATAGAGACAATAGATAACTAATAAATCTTATCTCACCAATTCCTGCAAAAAAATGTTTCATGTAACGATTCTCCATTTAATACATTAAATCAGTTTTATTTTAGAGTATCATAAAATAATCAATCCTTCAACAAAATCCCTTGGCGAAATACTATTCTAAACCATTGATCGTCCAGATTTCCCAGAATAGAGCTGTCCTAACCATCGAATAGGTCAAATACATACATATCCATATAATTCTAAGCTTAGAATTGCTATAAAATAAATGTTTTATGAGTATTCTAAGTCTTTGATTGCTTAAAATTTTACGTTCTGAAGGATTCTAAAAGCTAGAATAGCTCAAAAATCACGAGAACTGAAAAGGTATTCGAATCTTAAGAGTCATATAATCTCCATAGGAGATAATTTTTAAGGAATATCCTAAAAAAACAACCGATTTTCTATTTTTTTATCCATCAAAAAAATATTGATAAATGAGTGTTTTAAAATTAAATTTTAAAAGGTATCCTTTAAAGTTTAAAGATTTTTTTGATAAGATTTCTGTATTTTTTTCACAATTCAATGACTCGATGGCATTGTTGAGCTACATAGGCATCGTGGGTAACGATAATGACCGTTTTCCCTTCCTTGTTCATATCTAAGAGAAAGTTTAAAACCAAATCTCGATTTTCAGGATCTAGGGAACCAGTTGGTTCATCTGCTAACAGGAGCTGGCTGGGTTTTAGAATGGCTCTAGCAACTGCGATTCGTTGCTGTTCCCCTCCAGATAACTCTGAAACCTTTCTGATGTAGGGTTGATGACAAATCCCACTCTCTAAAAATTTCTTCTATCTTTTTTTGACTTTGTCCTTCTTGGATAATTTTACATACTTTAGAGCGAGCATGAGATTATACTCTACTGTTTCATTATCAATCAGAGCAAAGTTTTGAAACAGATAGGAGATATGTTCGCGGATAATCGCTTGCGACTTAGCAGAATTGACAGGTACATTTTGCTGACCGAAAATTTCATAATGTCCACTGTAATCGCCATCTATCAAACCCAAGAGATTTAACAAGGTTGACTTCCCACTGCCACTTTTTCCAACAATGGCAACTAAATCTCCTTGGTTAATTTTTAGAGATAAGTTCTCCAAAATAACTTTTTTCCCAATGGTTTTCGTAACATTTTCCAACTTTATCATAAGTGATCCCCTTTCAATAACTGCACTACATTTCGTTTTTCCATCTTAGAGCCCAAGAAAAGTACAAACAGAATATCTAAGCCTGTAAATCCTGCGAAAAGCAAGAGCGGGAACAGTGCCTGTGTAAAGAATAGCAGGACTACAAAAGGGAAGCTATATACCAACAAGAGAATCCTCAAGAAAGAACGATACCGATCTATCAATTTCCAGCCCATAAACTTCTTGGTAATAATATCTGTTCGCTTCAACAAGAAAGTTGTTACTAGTAAGAAGTAGGAAATCATCATACTAAGGAGGCCAAACAAAGCAAAGAGTAGGTTAAAATTCCGAACAGCATCTCGATAACTATCCACCTTCTCTTGTTGAATGGCTTGAATAGATGAAAATTTTAAATGATTTCCATCTGACAATTTCTCAACTAACTCTGTAATCTCTTTTTGATGTTGAACCGTATTTTCGATTTTAATGGGGTTATTTAAACCTGTTGTTGACAGGGAAGCTTTCTCATCCCACATCATATCAGAATCATTGACCAAGCTAATAATTGGATTGTAGAGATTTTCCTTTCGCTTATCACTATATGGAAAAAATGACCAATCTCCTTCATAATAGGCAATCTCGACATCCATCTCCTCTATCGTTCGTTTTTGCTGCTCTTCATACTTCATCGAAAGATAGGCAATTAATTTCCCCAAGAGCTGATTTTTATCTTCTTCACCTTTCGTACTTGCTGGCATCAAAATAACTTTTTTAGTGCCAGTATCTGGTAAATTGAATCCTTTGCTCTTTAGAAAATTGCGATTAGCATAGTAAACATCCACCGTATCTGTTAACTGATATTGCTGAATCTGTTCTGATTTGACAAAATTTTTGATAGGCAGGTTACTAGTTTGCACATAACCCGCCTGCGTTTTTTCTACCAAATCCTGATAAAATCGATAGAAATAATCCACTGCTTGCCCTGAGCCTGCCAACTGCTCTTGCCACAGGTTATCATTGAGTTGGAAAGTTTCCAAGGTCAGATAATTTCCTTGACTGATCCACTGTTTCTGGTAATCCAACTCTTTATTTTCTTGCTCCAAACTTTTCCCCACCCCAATCAGTAAAACCGTCAATAAAATGGTGGTTCCAATTTTCATCAAATAATTAAATATCAAACCAAATTTGAAAGATGAAAAACCTTTCAGCAGAGAGCTAATTGTCATTTTTTGGATTAAGAGATAAGTCAACCAACTGATAAAGAGATAAAGCTGCAAAAGCAAAAAATGAGACAACCACAGCATAGGGAATAAATCTTTCGGCTTATAATCAAGCAAGAAAAACACCCCTAGATTGATCACAAGCGCCCCACCTAGGAGGAGGTAGAGGTTGCCTTTCACAACATCAGCTAAAACAGCCCGATCTTGAAAACCAAGTAATTTTTGTACCCCAACTCTTTTCATCTCCATCATTGGCTGATACACTGTTACTAAGACAAGAAGCAAAATAGCCAAGACAAAAATAATAGCAGATAAGAGCAAATCTCGATTTAGGACTTCCACTGCACTTTTATAGGTTGGCTCTAGCAAGGTAGTCTGGTCTGTCTTGAAAAAATCACTCCACTTCTGTACAATCCTATCCTTATCCATCTCTTGTGTAGAAGTTATCGTATAGCGACCATTTAAACTACGAGATGTATCCTTGATATAGGTTTGAAAAGTCATAAGCTGAATAGGCTTGGCTTTTAGAAAGGTCGGAATCGTACCAAGTTTATTGGAAATTTCTTTATTACTGTAGACTCCTTCACCATCTGTGGTAAAATCAAGGGAAGAAATCCCAAACTCTTGGTAGGGGAAGGTATCTTTATCAAAAACACCAGACTTGATTACCTCATCACCACTGTCTGTTTTGATGATGGAGACTTTGTACTCCTTTGATACATTCTCAAAAAATCGAAGAACAGATTCTGCAGGTTCATTGACATCTTTCAAGTATACATCCAAAGAACTCGCTGTCTTTCCCATTTCCTGAATCCGAACTACTTCTCGTGTGTAGTTTATATTAAAAACAAAAAAAGTGGTACACAAAAGCAGGAGTAACATACAGAAATTACTGATTTTTTTCATAAAAGTACCTCCTTAGTACTTTATCATCTTAGTCGTAGAATTTATTCCCTTTTTTTCACAAATTTATTTTAGATTTCTTTTTTACTTTTTATACTACTATGATACAATATTTTTAATCAGTTTCAATTTATTGTTAACTTTTTTCACAAATAAGGAGAAAATCATGCGCTACGATTTTGGAAAGGTCTATAAAGAAATACGTGAGTCAAAAGGATTGACCCAGGAGGAGGTCTGTGGGGGTGTTCTCTCAAGAACCAGCCTATCAAAAATAGAAAGTGGTAAGACAACTCCTAAATATGAGAATATGGAATTTCTTCTCCGGCAAATTAATATGACCTTTGAAGAGTTTGACTATATTTGCCATCTCTATCAACCTAGCCAACGAGCGGAAATCATGCAGACTTATCTCAATATGAGCTCAATCTTAGGGACTAGTGAACTTATCAATTTATTTCAAAAATGCCAAGACTACCTCAACACCCACCACGACCTCCCTATAGAGGAAATCAGCGACATGCTTGAAGTTGTCATTTATATCCGTCAACACGGGACAGGGGAATTATCAGACCACGCAGAACAGGTTGTCAAGAAACTTTGGAGAAAAATTGAAAAACAAGATACATGGTATGAGAGTGACCTAAAAATCCTCAATACCATTCTCTTTACCTTTCCTATAGAACATATCCATCTCATCACTGGAAAAATCTTGCAACGCTTAGAAGTCTATAAAAACTATCAACATTTATATGACTTGCGAATGGCAATCCTACTCAACCTTTCCACCTTATACTTGTACAATCAAGATAGAAACATGTGCCAACAAATCTGCTACACTTTACTGGAGGATGCCAAGAACAAGAAAAGCTACGATAGGCTTGCTATCTGCTATGTCCGTATTGGGATTTGTACGGATGATTCTAAACTTATACAAAAAGGCTTCTCCCTTCTGGAGCTAATCGATGAAACCTCCATGCTATCTCATCTCCAAAAAGAAGTGGAAACCTATTATCAACCGAAGGAAATATAAAAAAGTCGAGGAAATTCCCCGACTTTTACATATTATTCTGTTCGTTAGTTCTTAATACCAACCGTTGTTAAGCCAGAAGTTCTTGGCAGCTGTCCATGAACCGTAACGTCCTGCAACGTAAGCATCTGCTACACGTTCTTGGTTTTCAGCTGAGTAGTCACCGTTCAAGTATGAATCTGTCAATTGGTAACGTCCGATGTAACGTCCGTTTGTAGCTGTGTAGCTACCGCCTGATTCTTTTTGAGCGATCCATTCTTTGGCTTCTGCTTCAGATCCGCTAACAGTTGCTGCTGGTGCAGTGTAGCTTTCTTCTGCTACTGGAGCTGCTGGTGCTTCGTAAGTTGTTGTTTCAGCAACTTCTTCATAAGTTGTAGCTTCGCTTGTTTCCTCTGTAGCAACTGGTGCTTCATAGGTTGTCGCAGAAGCTGCATCTGTTGCAGTTGCTGTCGATGGAGCTGTTCCTTCGATGACCAAAACTTGATCCACAAAGATTAAGTGGATGTTTTCAATCTTATTTTTTTCTGCCAATTTTTCAACAGTAGTGTTGTACTTCTCAGCGATTTCTGAAAGAGTGTCACCTGGTTTAACTGTGTAAGTTACCGTTTCTTGCGCAGAAGCAAGTGCTGGTACAAAGAACGTAAGCAAGGCTGCTGCCCCTGCAAGAGTTGATTTGATTTTTTTAGTTGTTAATGTCATTTCTGAAATTTCTCCTTTTCATCTATGATACTATTTTACTCCTCGAATGTTACTATTTCTTGACGGTTTTGTGTAGAAATATTACAAAAAAATATTTTATATTTACTGAAACATTGATATTTTTTTGTCATAAAAGACAAGATTTTATACTGTTTTTATCCATTTTTTCAGTTTTATAAGGGAAATAAGCGCAGAGGTTCATTCTTTGATATAATAGATATAAGAATCTTTGTAAGGGGAAACAGATGCACTCACTTCGTTTTCAATCTGTCTTTGATATTATCGGACCCGTCATGATTGGCCCATCAAGTAGCCATACTGCCGGTGCTGTTCGTATCGGAAAAATCGTCTCTTCCATCTTTGACGATACGCCAACAGAGGTAGAATTCCAATTATTTAACTCATTTGCCAAGACCTACCGTGGTCATGGAACTGACCTTGCTCTCGTCGCTGGTATTTTAGGTATGGATACGGATGATCCCGAAATCCCAAACAGTCTCGAGATTGCCCATAAACGAGGCATTAAGATTGTCTGGACCATTCAGAAAGACAGCAATGCTCCTCACCCTAACACCACTAAAATCACTGTGAAGAATGACCATAAGTCCATTAGTGTGACAGGGATTTCCATCGGTGGGGGAAATATCCAGGTCACGGAACTCAATGGCTTTGCCGTCTCTCTCAACATGAATACCCCGACTATCATCATCGTGCATCAGGATATTCCAGGTATGATTGCCCATGTCACAGAAGCCCTCTCTCGTTTCGATATCAACATCGCTCAGATGAATGTGACTCGGGAAAAAGCTGGAGAAAAAGCTATCATGATTATCGAAGTCGATAGTCGAAGTTGCGAAGAGGCGGTTGAAGAGATCCGAAAAATCCCTCATCTCCACAATGTCAATTTCTTTAAGTAGGAGGAAACATGTTTTATTCTATCAAAGAATTGGTCGAGCAGGCAGATCTAGACTTCCAAGGAAATGTCGCAGAGCTCATGATTGCGACAGAATATGAACTGACCGGCCGATGCCGAGACGAAGTTCTCCTCCTCATGGAACGCAATCTAGAAGTCATGAAAGCCTCCGTTGAGCTCGGTCTTAATGAAAACAAATCCCGCAGTGGCCTAACAGGTGGAGATGCGGCCAAGCTAGATCGCCATCTCAAAAGTGGCAAGGCCTTGTCTGACTTTACCATCCTATCAGCGGCCCGAAATGCCATCGCGGTCAATGAACACAACGCTAAAATGGGCTTGGTCTGCGCCACTCCAACCGCAGGAAGTGCCGGCTGTCTCCCAGCTGTTCTCACTGCAGCTATCCAAAAACTCGATCTCAGCCACGAAGAACAGCTGGATTTCCTCTTTGCTGCTGGTGCCTTTGGATTAGTTATCGCAAACAACGCTTCTATCTCAGGTGCTGAAGGTGGCTGCCAGGCCGAAGTCGGCTCTGCCTCTGCCATGAGTGCCGCAGCCTTGACCTTGGCTGCAGGTGGAACACCCTATCAGGCTAGCCAGGCCATCGCCTTTGTCATTAAAAATATGCTAGGTCTCATCTGTGATCCTGTTGCTGGTTTGGTTGAAGTTCCTTGTGTCAAACGAAATGCCATGGGAGCCAGCTTTGCCTTTATCGCGGCTGATATGGCCTTGGCAGTATCGAATCTAAGATCCCTGTCGATGAAGTTATCGATGCCATGTACCAAGTCGGATCCAGCCTGCCAACTGCCTTTCGTGAAACGGCTGAAGGTGGACTCGCAGCCACCCCGACTGGCCGTCGCCTACAAAAAGAAATCTTCGGAGAATAACCTTATCTAATAGGAGAAAGTATGCCCTCTATCTCAGCTATCTTTTTCGATCTAGACGGAACTCTCGTTGACAGTTCCATCGGGATCCACAATGCCTTTACCTATACCTTTGAACAACTAGGAGTTCCAAGCCCTGATGCCAAAACCATTCGTGGTTTCATGGGCCCGCCACTTGAAAGTAGTTTTGCGACCTGCCTTCCCAAGGAACAAATCTCAGAAGCTGTTCAAATCTACCGTTCTTACTACAAGAAAAAAGGAATTCATGAAACAGAGCTTTTTCCTCGAATGACAGAACTGCTCCAAGAACTCTCTCAAAACTACCCTCTCTATATCACTACAACAAAGAATACTCCGACTGCCCAGGATATGACTAAAAATCTGGGAATCCATCATTTCTTTGACGGCATTTATGGTTCCAGTCCTGAAACGCCGCATAAGGCGGATGTCATCCGTTATGCCTTACAGATGCATCAACTGCCCGCAGACCAAGTCCTCATTATCGGGGACACCAAGTTTGATATGATCGGAGCCCAAGAAACTGGCATTAAAAAGTTCGCTGTTACTTGGGGATTTGGAGAAGAAGCTGATTTACTCAGCTATCAACCTGACTGGATTGCCCATACAATCGATGATATCATTAACCAGCTATAAAAGATACGGCATACAAAAATACTCCTAACACTAGTGAACTAGGTTAAGGAGTATTTTTGTGTATAGGGTCATCCTTAGCGAATAATCAAAATGAAACGGAAAGATAGATTAACTGATTTGTAGCATACATCCACCAGTAGTCCGAACGAGTCGAAGACCAGTAAAGTTTACATACACCTTCCAAAAGTTCTTATAAGCATTGAACAGACAATAATAGCTTTCCTCTTCATAAAGCCTACCATACAGCATCATGATTGACAAATCCTGAAACGACTCAGCCGTTTTTAACTAGACTAAAAATATCTTAATATTTTCGTACCATGTCTTCAAACTGAGAGTCTTCCTTATTCTCTTTATTTTTGTCACTATTTTTTATCACTTTTTTTCCAAAGCGTTGACTGGGCATAGCGAGCATAATTAACAGTGTTAATGCACCCAAAGGGACAAATACAATAAAGATATAAGCCCAATAGACACCCACATCCCGTAAACGGCGTTAAGTAAAAACGCTCTCTTAAACACGGAACAAACCCAGAAATCAACGTTTTAAGACAAAGCAAAAAGCCCACTGTTGTAGGCTTCTTGCAATATAAAGTCTTATCTTAAAGCATTTTGTTGTAGAATTCAACGACAAGTGCTTCGTTGATTTCTGGGTTGATTTCGTCGCGTTCTGGCAAGCGAGTCAATGAGCCTTCCAATTTTTCAGCGTCGAATGATACAAATGCTGGACGTCCAAGAGTAGCTTCTACTGCTTCAAGGATTGCTGGAACTTTCAATGATTTCTCACGAACTGAGATCACTTGACCTGGAGTTACGCGGTATGATGGGATATCAACGCGTTTTCCGTCAACAAGGATATGACCGTGGTTTACGAATTGACGAGCTTGACGACGAGTAGTCGCAAGACCAAGACGGTAAACAACGTTATCCAAACGACGTTCCAAAAGAAGCATGAAGTTGAAACCAAGGATTCCGCCTTTGATTTTTGTAGCTTGTACGAACAAGTTACGGAATTGTTTTTCACCTACACCGTAAGTGAAACGAAGTTTTTGTTTTTCAGCCAATTGCAAACCGTATTCTGACAATTTAGAACGGTTGTTTGGTCCGTGTTGTCCTGGTACGTAGTTACGACGTGCCAATTCTTTACCTGTACCTGTAAGTGAAAGGCCAAGGCGACGAGCTTGTTTCCAAGATGGTCCTGTATAACGTGACATATGTATGTCCTCCTGATATAAATAATATTTCGGTGGAAATAGTCACTTAGAGAGCCCTGATTCGTGCAGATGCCCTTCGCCCAAACAGCCAAGGTTACTTGTCATAAGACACCTGTTGACGAGCTTCATGCTTTCCTGCTGCTATTTCACACAAAGGCTATTGTACCATGAAAAGCTCGATTTGTAAAGGGATTTTACAGTTTTATTTCAAATTGAGAGAGAATGTAAACGTGCTACCTAAGCCATACTGGCTTTCTGCTGTGATATCGCCACCAAGCTGATGGGCTAGTTCTCGTGCAATCGCAAGACCTAAGCCATGTCCACCTGTCTTCATATTGCGCGAAGTTTCTACACGATAAAGTCGTTTAAAGATCTTTTCCAAATCCTCAGGATGAATCCCCTGACCCTCGTCTTTCACACTGATTGTCAGCTCTTGTTCTGTTAATTGGGCAAGAACCTCGATTCTGGTTCCTGGTTCTGAATATTTAAAGGCATTGTTTAACAAATTGACTAAAATGCGAGAAAGTTTATCAGAATGGCTCTTAATTTTCGCTGACTCAGGTAACACTTGAATGTAAACATCTCGCTCCTCTTGTTCAATCTGGAGTTGAAATTCACTCATCGACTCAATCAACAGCTGATCTAAAAAGACCTCTTCGATTTCTTCATCAGCAGTAACTTGAGGTTGGGTGTTGAGAGTCAAAACATCCAACTCCTCCACTAGCTTGTTTAAGCGCTCGGTTTGCCGACCAATCGTGGTTAAGTAGTGGAGTCGCTCCTCTTCCTTGATCACCCCATCTAGAATTCCCTCCACAGTAACCTGAATGGAGGTAATGGGAGTTTTAATATCGTGAGAGAGCTGCGCAATCATCATTCTTTTTTCTTGCTCACTCTCATCAAGTGATTGAAAGGTAGCCTGCAAATTGTGGGACATGTCATTAAAAGCCTGGCCCAGCTCTTGAAATTCTAATGGGCCTTTGGTTTCAATTTCTGTGCTGAAATCCTTGCTTGCTATATCCTGAGCTTGTTTTTTCAAATGTTTCAGAGAAGAGAACACAGGCGACAAAAGAAAGATGCTCACTGCAGCGCCAATGAAACTAGCAATCAAGGTCATTCCAACTAGAAAGTAAACTTCACTTTTCTCGATCAACATTCGTTGGACTGCCCAGAAAACGACCAAAATCGTTAGTAGAGTCGACACTAGATACCCCACTAAAATATAGTTTTTTAATTTCATTTTCTACCTCTTGGTCTTTCCATCTTATAGCCCAAACCCCAGACAGTTTTGATAGCAGGAGCATTGGAATTCGTATACTTGGTCAACTCTTGCCTCAAAGCATGGATATGAACATTGAGTGTATTGGTATCATCCACATAGTCCTCTTGCCATACCTTCTCATAAAGTTCCGTCTTTGAAAAGACTCTCTCAGGATTGCTGGCTAATACCCATAGAAGTTCAAAGGATTTTACTGTCAATTCCAATGGTTGCTCCCCAATGCGAACCTCATGAGTCACATGGTTGATTACCAAGTCACCAAACTCGATCTGTTCTGTCTCTCCTCCACGGCTAAGGCGACGCAAGATATTATTCACTCTTAAAACCAATTCGCGTGGGCTAAAGGGTTTGACTATAAAATCATCTGCCCCCAAACTTAATCCATAAATCTTATCCTGTTCGCTTGTCTTAGCAGTTGTAAAGAGGAAGGGTTGATCCGGAGCGATATACTGAACTTCGCTGATAAAATCATAACCGTCCATATTGGGCATCATGATATCTGTGATAATGAGGTCGATAGATTTTTTTCTGAAAAGTTCTAATCCCTCCTTACCATCATGGGCGACCAAAACATCGTAACCGGCCTGTATAAGATAGCGGTTTTGAATATCTAGAATATCTATCTCATCATCAACCAGCAAAATTGTCTTTTTCATCTGACACTCCTTCGATAAAAACAGTGTTATACTTGCTTTAGTATAACACTATTTTCCCTAATGTTTAAGTGATTTGAATCTTAATCTTCTCGTTTGGTTGTCAAACCCAAAAGTCCAACAAGACCTGCCAAGGCTAGACCAAAGATACCAAGGCCAGCTGTAGCTGTTTGAGCTTCCCCAGTATTTGGTAGCATCGCTTTATCATCTTTTTTCATCATATTAGCCATTGGGCTAGAAGCTGGTTGATCTACTTTCATATCTGACATATGGTGATTTGTACCCATCATACCCTCAGTCGTACCTGTAGAGCCTGTTTCAGAAGGCTTCGTATTCATCTGACCTTGTTGAGATGGTATTGTCGCCATTTCTTTTCCACGAAGTCGAATCGTTACTTGTCGAGTAGCAATCAGATTGGTCAAATCAGGTTTGCCATCTTTAGATCCATAGACTTTAACAGTAGCTAGGTATGTATGGGTTCCGTTAGCTCGAAGTTGATCCAGCAAGGCCTGACCATCTTTGCCAACCGTATTGCCATTCAAATCCACTTCGTAGAAATATTGACCTTTAGCCAAGCCTTCAAGTGGCAATAGAGCAGGATTTTTAGCTGTTCCGTTGTCGGACCATGGAGCCTTATCGGATGCTTTCAAGATCAGGCGAGTCAACATGCCATCACCAGCAAAGAATTCGTATGGAATGACTTGGTTGACACCAGCTGTAAATGGACCTGGGAAATTGGCTCTATCCAAGTAAGAAGCTGGGACATCTACTGTGTCTTTGGTGTTGTCAGCCACACCCTTTTGCACTTCAGCTGGGGTGGTCAAGCCATTCAAGTTAACATCCAAATCTTTAGTCGCTACCAGATTAGTTAAGTCAGGCTTGCCGTCTTTTGCACCGTACACCTTGATAGTAGCTTTATAGCTTTGTGTACCATTTTGTTTCAAAAGGTCAAGAAGCTCTTTATCAGATTTTCCTTGGGTGCCGGCCAAGTCCACTTCGTAAAAGTAAAGGCCTTTGCCCAATTTCTCTACTGGTGGGAGAGCGGGATTTTTAGCTGTTCCGTTGTCGGACCATGGAGCCTTATCGGATGCTTTCAAGATCAGGCGAGTCAACATGCCATCACCAGCAAAGAATTCGTATGGAATGACTTGGTTGACACCAGCTGTAAATGGACCTGGGAAATTGGCTCTATCCAAGTAAGAAGCTGGGACATCTACTGTATCTTTGGTGTTGTCAGCCACACCTTTTTGCACTTCAGCTGGGGTGGTCGCTGGTTGCGCTTCACTAGCTTCACGGTCTTGTCCAGAAACTGTAGACGCAGGACTTTCCACAGGTTTAACTGCATCTTCTGTTTGTTTCTTAGAGTCAGGTTGTGCTTGTACTTCTTCTTTTGGCGCTACTGCAGGTTCTTTAGCAGTTGCGTCCGCTTTTTCTGAAGAGCTTGTGGTATCCAAGCTTGCTTTAGGTGCTGAGTCTGCTTGTTCTGAAGGAAGAGCTACATCGACTGCGTTTTTGAGAACCTCTGCTGGTAAGTCGTTCTTTTCACTCACCGAAGCAGCGTCTGGCACGACTTGGGCAGGAGTCGGATTGACGACATCAGCACGTGCAGAACTTGGTTGACCGACTAGGACAAAGAAGCCACTAGCCACAACAACTGAAGCAACACCGACACTGAGACGGCGAATAGACCAACGAGTATATCTCTGATTTGGATTGAATTTCATAGGATTCTCCTTAGAGTTTTCTTTTTTTTATGACTCTAGTATAATCTCCTAAAATTAAAAAGGATTAAGAAAAAGTTAAAATTTTTCTTAAATCCCTCTTATAAAATACTTATATTGACTCGTTAATTATTTGGAAAGAGAGTACCCTTCCTCTCCTACTCACTCAGTTCAGCTAGGGTGTCCAAATGTTGGTTATTAATGACGGCCATGATGTAGGCATCTGCCTGCAAGAGGTCATTAGGTCCGAATTGGACATCCAGAGGAGCATTTTCGTAGGCACGAAAACCTAGTACGTTGAGGTTGTATCGCCCACGCAAATCTAACTGACTGAGGCTTTTACCTACCCATGATTGGGGGATTTTCATCTCGACAATCGATACATTCTTGTCTAGCTGAAAGACGTCTACGCTGTTATGAAAGAGGATGGTCTGTGCCAATGAGCGTCCCATTTCAAACTCTGGTGAAATAACTGCGTCTGCACCAATTTTTTCCAACACCTTTTTAGCTGTATGGCTTTGACCTTGGCAATGACGGTCGGCACTCCTAGACTCTTGCAGTGCATAACCGCGAGAACACTGGACTCCAGATTTTCCCCCGTTGCGACAACTACGGTATCACAGGTGTCAATCCCCGCTGATAGAAGGAGTTCTTCATCCGTGATATCTCCAACTACTCCACGCGCCAACACTGGTTCAAATTGATTAATGCGTTCCTCGTGGTCATCAATAGCAATGATATTCATGTCATGCTTGGCTAGGGCAGCCAAAACACTGCTCCCAAAAATTCCCAAGCCTAAAATTCCAATTGTCCGATCTGACATCGTTTTTCCTTTCTTATCCGATAGTGATATCTGCTTTCATATAGTGAATCGTATCTTTCTTGTCTGGCTGGTATTCCGCTACACTGACCAGTAGTGTCAAGGGACCAATACGACCGATAAACATCAACAACATAACGATGCTGAGGGCTAACTTACCTAACTCCGGAGTTAAATTTGCCGTCACTCCAACTGTCGCAAGGGCTGAAATGGTCTCAAACATGAGGTAGATAAAGCGCGGATTTCCCTCTGCTGTTATTCCTAGCAGGATCAAGCCCAGCAAGAAGGTCAGCAAGAAGATAATAAAGACACTGAAAGACTTTTGTACGGTTCGGGGTTCAATGGTCCTCCGAGCCACATTAGCATGAGGCAAGCCCAATAGTTCACTACGAGCAAAGACCAACAAGACAAAGAAGGTCGTAATCTTGAGCCCCCCTGCTGTCCCTCCAGGTGCCCCGCCCAGAAACATCTGCAAGATGTAGATTAGCAAGGTAACTGGTCGAGCCTGAGTGTAGTCAATGGAAGCAAAACCTGCCGTTCTCATGCTGACGGTCTGAAAGAAACTAACCAGCAATTTCTCTGGAGCGCTGAGATTTCCAATCGTTCCAGGATTGTTCCACTCGATGAACAAAGTCGATACGGTTCCAAAGAGCAAAATTCCCGCCGTTAAAAAGAGAACCAGCTTGGTATGAAAGCGAAGACGGCGTTTTTTCTTCTTCCCAAACTGGGTCGCTAGGTCAAACCAGACCATAAATCCTAGACCACCCGTGATAATCAAACCTGCAATCACTAGATTGATCAAGGGGTCCGTTTGAAAGGCTACCAAACTCGTACTCCCAAAATTATCAAATCCAGCATTGCAAAAAGCTGAAACAGCCAAAAAGATAGAGGTTAAAATCCCTCGTCCCCAGCCAAATTCAGGAATAAAGCGGAAACTCAAGAGAAAGGCTCCGAGCCCTTCCACTAGAAACGTCGTCAGAAAGATTGAACGGATGAAATCCTTTAGAGACTGGGTTTCTCCATAACTGAAACTTTCTTGAATAGTCTCACGACCACGAAGACTGAGCTTTTGCTTGCCTTGGATATAAAAGATTCCGATAAAGGTCATGAGACCCAAACCGCCAATCTGGATCAAGAGCATACAGATCAACTGGCCCCAGATATTATAAGTCGAAGCCACTGGCAGAGTGAAGAGCCCTGTCACACAGACCATTGACACGGTCGTAAAGAGATGGTCAAAGTAGGTCGCTTGTGACGTTTCTGCTTGCACAAAGGGGAGGCTTAAAAGGAGCGAACCCAGGAAGATAACTAGGGCAAAACTTAAAAAGATGCGACGGGCTGGCGACAAGCGTCCCAGTGTCGTCTTGATTTTTTCCAAAAAAGATTTGAATAACATAACTACATTCTACCATAAAAACAGTAAGAACACTCACATGTGGTGCACAATGGCAAGACAGAGTTCGAGTGCCTTATCAAAAGCTTCTGAGCCCCAGTCACGACTGTCGTAGTTGTCCAGATCCGCTAAGGAATCTGCAGTAAAGAGCAATTCTCCCCAGACAACACCACGTAGCTGAGCCACTGCCGCAAGAGCCGAGCACTCCATTTCCACAACAGCGCAGCCTTCTTCCTTGCGATAGGCAACCTTTTCAGCCGTCTCTCGGTAAAAACCATCTGTCGTCCAGGTCATAACTTCCTCATAAGGAATGCCTCTTTGCTCCAAAACTTGCTCAATGGCAGAGACAGCCTCAATCTGCATCTCCATATAACGAGAAGGCGCTACATAATGGTAGCTGGTCCCCTCATCTCGCAAAGCGCGAACAGGGACGAGAAAGGCATTTCCCTCTATATCGGCTAGGACACCACAGGTTCCAGTGGAAATGATTTGCTCCACACCATAGCCAATCAACCAATCCATAAACTGGGCAGCTGGGGCAGAACCAACGGGCGCCTGGGCCAGACAAATCTTCTCACCCTTGTAGTTGATGACGTAGACTGGATAAGTCTTGGTGGCCGAAACGAACTCACCAACACAATCCGCCCCTACTTCCTGGGCGTAGCGGTCAATCTCCTCCTCCAAAAATGCATAGATACACTTCTTTGGCAACTTTAAGTCCAATCCCTCATGCGTTGGCATAAGGACCGCCTGGGGGTTGTCGTCAAACTCTAAAATGGGAATCGCATGTTTCTGAATCATAGCCCACCTCCTCTAATTTTGTACTATTGTATCAAAAGCTGACGAAGTGTCAAGGGGTTGTCTTTACATTTCCTCTAGTAACAACACAAAATTCTCCCCCTCTCTCTCGAGAAAGGAGAATCTTTATTACCCTTGTCCGCCAGGGGCTGGATCACCACCTTGAGGTCCACCGCCTCCAGGCATAGAGTTGACGATTTCCGTTTGTTTTTCGCCGTTGAGGTAGATGTCACCACCTGTGTAGGTCGCAGCTCCATCAAAGTCAAAACCTGTTTGACCTGTCATTTTAATGGTTCCGCCTGTGACAGTGATATTTCCGTTTGAGTCGATTGGGTCCGTATCCCCTTGACCAACTTCTACTGTCAGGTTTCCACCATTCATGGTAAAGAAGATTTCACTTTGTTGGGCATTTTTGTTGGCTGCATTGACACCATCATCTGTCGCGTAAATGTTGATATCGCCACCGTTGATAGTGATGGACTTCCCTTCAATTCCTTCTGTGGAATTTTTGACGGTGTAGGTACCACTATCGATGACCAAATTACCTGATGCGTGGATGCCATCATCTCCTGCTGTAACGGTGATGTTGTTGTTGGATAGGTACATGGTTCCGACTGAAGTATCCTCATCATTATCCACCTTGACTCCATCTTCTTTAGCATCGATGGTCATGGTCGTACCAGTGATGTTGAGTTCATCATTGACATTAAAGGCATCGCCAACTGCAGTGATGTTATAAGTTCCACCCGTGATGTGGAGGGTGTCGTTAGCTTTAATACCATTATTTTTCTTACCTTCTACATTAAGAGTTCCTTTCCCGTTGATGGTTAAATCCACCTTAGAAAAGAGAGCTGCGTCGGCTTTTTCGTCACTGTTCGAGCTTGAGTCAGAGAGACTGTTGGTGGTTCCCTCTGCCAGAGTCAGGTAGACATGGCCAGCCGATGTCGCAGATATCGCTGCATTGGTATTGATCATGGTCGCACCTTTTAAGACTAGGTGAACATCTGTTGACTTATCTGCCTCGACCTTGATCTGCACTCCGTCAGACTGACCTGAAATCACATAGGTTCCAGATTTTGTGATAGTCACTGTTGAACCAGAGACTGTTGCCCCATCTCCAGAGACGTCTGCAGATGAGCCAGATAGCTCAATCTTAGAAGCTGTGCTTTCATCATAAGAAGTATCATAGTCCTTTTCTGTAAAATAGGAAGTTTGATTTGCCTTTGTTGAAGTTGTTGTTGCATTATTTGTCGTTGCATTGGTATTAGATGTAGTTGTTGACTGGGCACATGCTGCAATCAGCACCATTGCCGTTAAACTCGTTGCAAGTAGGGACCATTTTTTTGATTTCATACCTTTTTCCTCTCCTTCGTATGATATAGCTAGACAGTCTACAGAAGATTTCTGAAACGAAACTAAAACTTTTCTGAAAGTTTCCTTAAATTTAGTTTCAGTTAGTATTCTTTTGAAAGGGCTACAAGAAACAATTTGAGAGTACTAAAATGCATTTAATAGTTTTTAAAACCAACATCCCCAGTGCCATGTCTCCTTGACCAAGAGAGCCAAAAAGAAGAAAAATCTATAAGACTAATGCTCATAAAAAGAACAGCCCAGCTGTTCTTTTTAATTTTCTTTTACAGAGATTTCCTTGATAACACGCGCAGGATTGCCACCTAGGACAACATTGTCTCCAAAGGATTTGGTAATCACAGCCCCTGCTCCTGCTACTACGTTATTTCCCAGTGTCACTCCAGGAAGGACAATGACGCCACCTCCAGCCCAGAAATTGTCACCGATGGTGATGGGCTTGCCGTATTCGACCCCTGAATTGCGTTCATGAGGATCCAGTGGATGGAGAGGGGTTAAAAACTGACAGTTGGGACCAATCATGGCATTGTTACCGATGCGAATCGGACAAACATCCAGCATGGTCAAATTCCAATTAGAATAAAAATTTTCCCCTAGATGGATATTGACTCCATAATCGACCACCAGACGTGGATTAACATAGAGATTTTCCCCAGTTGAACCAAACCAAGTCTTGATAATATCCGCCCCTTTCAAGGGGTCTAGCTCCTGGTTGAAATCCGCCTGCTTCTGGCGTGCAGTCTGAGCGAGCGCACGCAACTCAGGGTCAAACGGATGATAGGGCTCTCCTGCTATCATTTTCTGGTATTCACTGGTCATCTTAGCACCTCACACTTAGTTTGATGCCATCATATCAAAAAGACTTTGAAAGGTCAAGAATAGCTTGCTTTCCAGTCTCTCAAAACAAATCCCCATCCCAACTCAAAACAACTTGCTTGACAAAAGCTTTACTTCATGGTTTAATATACCCCATAAGGGTATATTTGGAGGTGCCTATGTTTCACTTATTATTTACAAAAATTGACAGTATTTCTACCAGCGAGTTAGAAGCTAAACTCAGAGAACCGATTCAGCTACTGGATGTTCGGACACCTACAGAATTCCGCAGAGGTCATATCAAAAATGCCAAGAATGTCCCTCTAACCGAAATCGGATCTTACACACCTGAGACAAAAGAAACACTCTATGTCATTTGCCATTCTGGTGTGCGAAGCAAACTAGCTGCGAAGAAGCTAAAGAAAAAAGGCTACGATGTCATCAATGTCCGAGGCGGTATGAGTGCTTGGACAGGTAAGGTCATCTAGATGTATAAAGGAGAAAGTCAATGAAAATTATCATTGTCGGGGGAGTTGCAGGCGGAATGTCAGCAGCAACCCGTCTCAGACGTCTCATGGAAGACGCTGAAATCACTATTTGAGAAAGGTCCCTTTGTTTCCTTTGCAAACTGCGGACTTCCTTACTATGTTTCAGGAGAAATTGCAAACCGTGATAGTTTATTGGTCCAAACTCCTGAAAGTCTCAAAGCACGCTTTAATCTGGATGTTCGTCCTTTCCATGAGGTCATCAGCATTTCGCCAGCAGAGCGCACTGTGACCGTACGCCATGATGGACAGGAATTCACAGAAAGCTACGACAAGTTGATCCTCTCCCCCAGGAGCTAAACCATTTGTTCCTACCATTGAAGGCTTGGCAGAAGCTAAGAACGCCTACACGCTTCGCAATGTTCCCGATCTCGATGAAATTATGGCAGCCTTGGACAATCATCCAAAAGAAGCTGTCGTTATCGGTGCAGGATTTATCGGGCTTGAAATGGCTGAAAACCTGACAAAACGTGGATTGCAAGTTACTATCGTTGAGAAAGCACCCCATGTCTTGCCACCATTAGATCAAGAAATGGCTGCCTTTGTTCAAGCAGAATTGGTTAAAAACGGCGTTCGCGTTATCACTTCTCAGTCTGCGAATCAATTTGAAGACCAAGGAAAAATCATCGTTCTCGAAAACGGTCAAAAGATCACTTCTGACCTCACCATCCTTTCTGTCGGTGTTGAACCTGAAAACGGACTGGCAAAAGCTGCGGGGATTGAACTGGGACTCCGTGGTGGGATCCTGGTCGATGAACATTATGAAACCAGTCAAAAAGATATTTTTGCAGTTGGGGATGCCATCGTTGTCAAGCAAGAGATTACGGGTCAAGACGCTCTCATCTCTCTAGCTTCTCCTGCCAATCGTCAGGGACGCCAAGTAGCGGACGTCATCGCAGGACTCGGGCGTACAAACAAGGGCAGTATCGGCACTGCTATCGTTCGTGCTTTTGATATGACAGCTGCTTCGACTGGTCTCAGCGAACGTATCCTTAGCATGAATCAACTTCCTTACAAGGCGCTTCATGTCGGCGGAAAGATTACGCTGGTTATTATCCAGGCGCTACTGATATGACCTTGAAGCTCCTCTTTGAGCCAACCACTGGAAAAATCTATGGTGCCCAAGGAGTTGGGAAGAAAGGTGTTGACAAGCGAATCGATATCCTAGCAACTGCTATCAAGGGAAATCTCACCGTCTTTGACTTACCAGAATTGGAGTTCACCTATGCGCCACCGTTTGGCTCTGCCAAGGATCCCGTCAATATGCTGGGCTACGCAGCCTTGAACCTTATCGAAGGTCTCAGCGACAATATTCAATGGTACCAGCTTGAAGAGGAACTGGCTAAGGGAAAGAAATTCCTAGATGTACGGACAAGTGGCGAATTTCAGAGTGGTCGACTCAAAGTCGATACCATTCACATCCCCCTAAACGAACTACGGGAACGCTTGGATGAACTGGACAAGAACCAAGCCTACATCGTTAGCTGCCACAGTGGTTTGCGCAGCTATATCGCAGAGCGTATCCTCAAGCAAGCAGGATTTACCGTCCAAAACCTTGACGGCGCTTATTCACTATACAAAATGGCTAACCCAGAAGGAGTAGAATATGGTAACTAATATCAGCATGGCTGACTTTTACGAAAAATATCACAATGAAAATCTAGATCTTATCGATGTCCGTGAAGTACATGAATTCCAAGCAGGACATGTACCAGGTGCCAAAAATCTGCCTTTAAGCACCCTGGAGCAAGGCTACAAAGAACTCAAACCTGACTATGAATACCATGTCATCTGTCAAGGGGGAGTGCGGTCTGCCTCTGCCTGTCAATTTCTCAGCGCCCAAGGCCTCACCGTTACCAATGTAGAAGGTGGTATGAATGCTTGGCCTGGTCAAGTAGAATAAGTCAAAGTTACTTAAATCAGTCTCAGCAATCAGTCCGTATCCAAATCCTCACATAGGATTAGAATACGGGCTTTTTGTATTGACCACGTTAGTGCCGTTATCAATACAATTCCCCCTCTGGATAGCTGACCTTCACTCTCCCACAAGGATACAAGCAAGAAAAACCCAAACAATTTCTACAAATCTCTGTCAAAAAGGTTGCACTATTTTGACTATTTTGCTATATTAAGAACATAAACAATAATAAACAACTTATTTTTTGTAAGTTTTTTTTAAAATAAAAATGTATACGCTTACAAGAAAGAAGAGGGAGATTCCTATGGACAAAAGATTTTGGGAGAAATCCTGTCGCTACAGCATCCGCAAACTGACAGTTGGGACTGCTTCTGTTTTGTTGGGAGCTGTTTTTCTAGCCAGCCACACTGTCTCCGCTGATAGTATTGAGGTCAAACAAACTGAACAGACCTCAGTCGAAACTAGCACTAAGCCTGATAGCGAACCCAGAGCAGTTGAAGCTACTGAGACTACAGAGCCACCTCTAGCTGAGAATCCAGTTTCCAAAAGCAAAGCAACCGGGGAGACTCAGACAACAAATCGTCAAGCTAGTGAAGAAGCCATTGTGGAAGCTAAAGAAAATAAGGAGAATAAAAATACCGAGCTACCTGTGACAAAGCAAGAAAACTATCAACTCAACTATGATCAGCCAACAGCTCCTTCCTATGATGGTTGGGAAAAACAAGCCCTTCCAGTCGGAAATGGCGAGATGGGAGCCAAGGTCTTTGGTCTAATTGGCGAAGAGAGAATTCAGTATAACGAAAAGACCCTCTGGTCAGGAGGTCCCCAACCTGATAGCACCGATTATAACGGAGGGAACTACAAGGATCGCTATAAGGTCTTGGCAGAGATTCGTAAAGCTCTCGAAGATGGAGACCGCCAAAAAGCCAAACAACTAGCTGAACAAAATTTAGTTGGACCAAACAACGCCCAGTATGGTCGCTACCTAGCCTTTGGGGATATATTCATGGTCTTTAATAACCAGAAGAAAGGGCTTGATACTGTAACAGACTATCACCGCAGTTTGGATATCACAGAAGCTACTACGACTACTTCTTATACCCAAGATGGGACTACCTTCAAACGCGAAACCTTCTCCAGCTATCCTGATGATGTCACCGTGACCCACTTAACCAAAAAGGAAACAAGACGCTTGACTTTACCCTTTGGAATAGCTTGACAGAGGACTTACTTGCTAATGGCAACTACTCTTGGGAATATTCCAACTATAAGAACGGTCATGTCACTACAGATGAAAATGGAATCCTTCTAAAAGGGACTGTCAAAGATAACGGCCTCAAATTTGCATCCTATCTAGGAATTAAAACGGACGGAAAAGTCACTGTTCAGAATGAGACTCTAACCGTCACAGGTGCAAGCTATGCGACCCTCTATCTCAGCGCCAAAACTAACTTTGCTCAAAATCCAAAAACCAATTATCGAAAGGACATTGACCTCGAAAAAACGGTTAAAGGCATTGTAGAAGCCGCTAAGGCCAAAGACTACGAGACACTTAAAAAGGACCACATCAAGGATTATCAAAGTCTCTTTAATCGCGTTAAACTAAACCTAGGTGGAAGCAAGACTGCTCAAACGACAAAAGAGGCCCTTCAAGGATATAACCCTAGCAAAGGGCAAAAACTGGAAGAACTCTTCTTCCAATACGGACGTTATCTATTGATTAGTTCGTCTCGTGATCGGACAGATGCCCTTCCTGCCAACCTACAAGGAGTCTGGAATGCTGTAGACAATCCACCTTGGAACGCTGACTACCACCTCAATGTCAATTTGCAAATGAACTATTGGCCAGCCTACATGAGCAACCTGGCTGAAACAGCCAAGCCAATGATTAATTACATTGACGACATGCGTTACTATGGCCGTATCGCTGCCAAGGAATACGCTGGTATCGAGTCAAAAGACGGACAGGAAAATGGATGGCTGGTCCACACTCAAGCAACACCATTTGGCTGGACTACTCCTGGTTGGAATTATTATTGGGGTTGGTCGCCAGCTGCTAATGCCTGGATGATGCAGAACGTCTATGACTACTATAAATTCACCAAGGATGAGACTTATCTCAAAGAAAAGATTTATCCTATGCTCAAGGAAACTGCCAAGTTCTGGAACTCCTTCTTGCACTATGACAAGGCCAGTGACCGTTGGGTGTCTTCTCCATCCTACTCACCAGAACACGGTACCATTACCATCGGAAACACCTTTGACCAGTCGCTAGTCTGGCAGCTATTCCATGACTACATGGAAGTCGCCAACCATCTGAAAGTCGACCAAGACTTAGTCACAGAGGTCAAGGCTAAATTTGACAAACTAAAACCCCTTCACATCAACAAAGAAGGACGGATCAAGGAATGGTACGAGGAAGACAGTCCACAATTCACCAACGAAGGGATTGAAAATAACCACCGCCACGTTTCCCATCTGGTAGGTCTCTTCCCAGGTACACTCTTTAGCAAGGATCAGGCTGAATACCTAGAAGCTGCGCGTGCTACCCTCAACCATCGCGGAGATGGTGGTACCGGTTGGTCTAAGGCTAATAAAATCAACCTTTGGGCTCGCCTCTTGGACGGTAACCGTGCCCATCGTCTACTCGCTGAACAGCTCAAGTACTCAACCCTAGAAAACCTTTGGGATACCCACGCGCCTTTCCAAATCGATGGAAACTTTGGAGCAACTAGCGGGATGGCAGAAATGCTCCTCCAATCTCATACTGGCTATATTGCGCCATTGCCAGCCCTTCCAGATGCTTGGAAAGACGGTCAGGTTTCTGGCTTGGTTGCCCGTGGTAACTTTGAAGTCAGCATGAAGTGGAAAGATAAAAATCTTCAAAGTTTGTCCTTCCTTTCAAATGTCGGTGGAGACTTGGTTGTAGACTATCCAAATATAGAAGCCAGCCAAATCAAGGTCAATGGCAAAGCTGTCAAGGCAACTGTCCTCAAAGATGGCCGCATCCAACTGGCAACACAAAAGGCGATGTCATTACCTTTGAACATTTCCCTGGTCGCGTAACCAGTCTGACAGCAGTTCGACAAAACGGTGTCACTGCCGAACTCACCTTCAACAAAGTAGAAGGCGCTACCCACTATGTCATCCAAAGACAAGTGAAAGACGAATCTGGCCAAACCTCTGCAACTAGAGAATTTATAACCAATCAAACTAACTTTGTCGACCGATCACTAGATCCTCAACTCGCCTATACCTATACTGTAAAGGCTATGCTGGGCGAAGTTTCCACACAAGTATCTGAACAGGTCACTGTAGAAACTCCTAGTGAATTGATGGATGACCGAGACGGTCGTATCCAGTACGGAGCTGCCTTTGGAAACTGGGCAGACTCAGAATTATTTGGAGGAACAGAAAAATTTGCTGACCTTTCAAAAGGTGACTACACAGACGAAGATATCACTGCTACCATTCCTTTCAATGGTGTTGGTATCGAAATCTATGGACTAAAATCATCTGAACTAGGTCTTGCCACTGCTAAAATTGATGGCAAAGAGGTCGGCGAACTTGATTTCCACACTGCTGGGGCAACTGAAAAAGGCAGTCTCATCGGTCGCTTCACAGGATTGTCAGACGGACCTCATACATTGACTCTTTCTGTTAAACGTGAGCACAAAGGACGTGGAAGTGAACGCTCGAAAATTTCATTAGACTACTTCAAGATCCTATCAGGAACAGGCAACACGATTGAAAAAATGGATGATCGTGATTCGCGCATCCAGTATGGCGCCCAGTTTAAGGACTGGTCTGACCCTGAACTCTACGGAGGTACGGAAAAATACGCTGACATCAACAACAGCAACTCTAGTGCAGCTTCAGAAGCTCAGGCAACTATTTCCTTTACTGGTACAGGTATTCGTATCTATGGTTTGAAGAGCCTTGCCCTTGGACGAGCGCGTGTTACACTAGATGGCAAAGAAATGCCAAGTCTAGACTTCTACACTTCAGGTGCTACTGAAAAGAGAGCCTTTATTGGCGAATTTACAAACCTTGCTGACGGTCCGCACACCCTAACATTACGTGTTGACCCAGATTCACCAGAAGGTCGCAAGAAAATTTCTCTAGACTCCTTTGATATCATCAAAGCCCCTGCTGTTGGTATAGATAGCCCTAGTATCGCTCCTCTTAAAGAAAATGACAAAGAAATTTCCTTAACCCTACCATCTGGAGATTGGGAAGCCATCGCTGTGACCTTCCCAGGTGTCAAAGATCCTCTAGTCTTGCGCAAAGTGGACGAAACGCATCTGGTTACAAGTGGGGATCAGACCGTGCTATCAATCCAGGACAATCAAGTTCAAATCCCAATCCCTGACGGTACTGATCGACAAACCGGAAAAGCGATTGCAGCTTATGCCATTCAAGGAACTACCACAAGCAGTCCTGTCGTAGCCGTCTTTACTAAAAAGGATGAGAAAAAGGTTGACGAGAAACAACCAACTACAAGTAAGGGGGACGAACCAGCTCCTACTGTAGAAATTCCTGAATACACCAACCCTATCGGAACCGCAGGGCAAGAGGAAGCTCCAATAGTAGAAAAACCTGAGTACACTGACCCTATCGGAACTAGTGGAGATCAGGCTGCTCCAACCCTCACTCGACCTGAGTATCAGTTGCGCACCTTGAAAGATAAAGACGGGGGTCGAAATCATCGGTGGAGCTACTGACTTGGAAGACGTTGCCCACTTAGCAAGCCGACGAGTGCTAGCCCAAGAACTCTTTGGTAAGACATACGATGCATATGATTTCCAGCTCAAAAATAAGGAAAATCACAATGTCCAACTACAGAACCAAGTCTTAGTTCGCTTACCAGTTTCAGGAGAAGTGCAAGGAGTCTACTACCTCACTCCGACTAGAGAGTTAGAACCACAGGACTTTACTATCCGAGATGGCATGCTTGAATTTTTGACCAATAACGTTAGTACTTATGCAGTTGTCTACAACACTACAAGCTCACCAACTGTTGAGGTTGTAAACCCACATGAAAAACCAACTACAACAGAGACAGAGGCAGAGGCACTGGTACACACAACTGATAGTGGTCATCAAGAAAAACTCCCTGCAACTGGGGAAGAAAGAAATCCACTCCTCTTCTTAGCTGGTCTCAGTTTGGTCTTAACAGCTACTTTCTTAGTAAAAACTAAAAAGGAGTAAAATAAACATCATCCAAATCACCTAAAGATAAGAAGAAATCACATTGTCCTGCCCCCTAAAAGCTGCATTTGCTTCTAAGGGCAGGACAATTTTTTATTTGCTTGGTAGTCTAGAAAAGACGGAACAGACTGTCCGTCTATCACCTCTGCAAACAAAGTAAGGTAAAATGAAAAAGACCTAGTTCTGAGCAAGTCAAAACTAAATCTTTTCAGTTTTCCTACAGTTTTTAGATTGTCGTGAAAATCATCTGCCTATATTGTAGTTGATTTAGCAGACAATACTTCTCTCTATTTCCAAATCAGATACTAGACGAAATTTCAGGAGCTTGATAACAGACCGCAAGACCGTTCGGTAAAATAGAAAGACCCTCGTCTGTTTCTTGACAATGACTGGCTAGCACTACAGAATCACGACCTACAAGATAGTTTTCAGTTGATTGGTTAAAAATGGCTTGGACCTTTTGGCCATCATAATTCCATTCCAGAGACAGCACATCAGGCTTGATCTCTTCTAGACTGTATTTCCCATGCTGGATAATGTCTGAAACACTCTTACGAAGCCGAATCAATTTCTTCATGAAATCGAGCATGTCATTGTCACTGGAAACACGTTCCCAAGGCATAACACGACGACAATCTGGATCTGGCCCTCCGTCTAATTCTAGCTCGGTTCCATAGTAGAAACACGGTGTTCCCCTTTGTAAAAAGAGGCAGGCAAGGGCAGATTTGACCAATTGGATGTTTCCTTTTGCTGTTGTCAAAATGCGCTCCGTATCGTGCGAATCCAGAAGATTGAACATCACTTCCGAAATCTGCTGTCTATAATACATAGACTGACCATTGATCTCATCGATAAATTGACTGGTCTTCTTGACCCCACGTAAGAAATAATCCTTGATACTGTCAGAGAGAGGATAGTTCATGACCGCGTGGAACTCATCACCATTTAGCCAAGGCTGAGACGTGTGCCAGACTTCTCCAAGAATATAAAGGTCAGGCTTTAGCCAAGACAGCCTTGCGGAAATCTCTCCAAAATTGGTGGTCCACCTCATTTGCCACATCCAAGCGCCAAGCATCGATATCAAATTCTTCAATCCAGTAGGTCGCAACGCTCAACAAATAGTCCCTCACTTGAGGATTGGCTGTATTTAGCTTGGGCATATAACTTGCAAAGGCAAAGGTATGGTAAGGGAGCTTTCTTGGATTTGCAAGCTTATCTTTTGTCACTGGGAACTCTTGAACATGGAACCAGTCTTTATAAACGGAATCTTCACCATGTTTGAGAACATCCTGCCACTGTGGAGACTGGTCTCCTATATGGTTAAAAACAGCGTCCAGCATGATTTTCATCCCTCTCTGATGAGCTTCTGTCACCAGTTGACGGAAGGTCTCCTTGTCTCCAAAATGACGGTCAATTTCGAAATAATCTGTTGTATTGTACTTGTGATTGCTTGGAGATTCAAAAATCGGACAGAGATAAAGACCTGTAATCCCTAAGTCTTGCAAGTAATCCAGATGGTCAATAATACCTTGTAAATCACCACCAAAGAAATCGCTAGTTTTTGGTTTAATAGACGAATCCCAAGCTAGCGCCCCTTTGGGAGAAATCTCAGGATTGCCATTGGCAAAACGTTCTGGGAAAATCTGATACCATACCGTCTCAGCTACCCAGTCAGGAACATGGCAAGCATCAATCTCATGGATATAAGGAACTTTAAAGCCGTTTCCTTCGTAATGAAGGTTTTCTAGCGTATTTTCAACACATCCCTTATCGCCATATAAGATTGTCTGACCTTGCTTATCCTTGAGTTCAAAAAGATACTGGAGTCGTGCATATCCGACCGTAACCTCCACTTGCCAGTAATCAAACAAAGCATCAGAAGTTACTTTGTGCATCTCTTTGATTCCTTCATAACGATCCTCTATAAAGATAAAAGGATCTCCAAAATGTAAGTTGATGCTTTCGATATCATCTTTCTTGGTCCGGATACGAATGTGCATTGTCCTGTCTTTGTAAAGATAAGCATACTCCGACTCTGGTCTGTGGTAAATGGCTGTTAATTCCATTGTTTTGTCTCCTAAATTGTCTCTTATCATTTCAATTCTATGCAAACGATTCCATAGTTTAATCCTAGTATACTACTTTACAACTACCTTTGCAAGCGCTTCTCTTTCTAGAAAATTCTCCTTCTTTTAGCATATTCCCCCTTCTTTAGAGCACCTGAAACAGACCGCTTCAAATGGAATCTTCCTGATAAATCATTACGATGTTCAGAATCAGATTCACTTCACTAAGTACCAGCAGTTTTCGAACTACATGATTTTTTAAGCATATTAAAAGATTCCTGTCTCACCTTTACTAGAAACAGGAATCTTATTTTATTTATACAAGATGATTCTGCAAAATAGCCCCACTCTTAATATTTCCCCAACTCACGGAGGCTAGTATGATTTTCCTGAATGCGTCGGAACATCTTTTCCATGTCTGACTTGGTGAAATGCACCAAAACGGGACGTCCATGAGGACAGTTATATGGATTGTCACACTGAGAAAGCTGATAAAGGAGCTGTCTGGCTGAGTGGTCATCGATACGATGGTTGGCCTTGATAGACCGCTTGCAGGACATCATGATAGCTAACTCTGCTCGGTATTTCTTGATAGAAACTTCCTTGGTCAAAAGCAGCATGTCACACATTTCATAGATGCCAGACTCGATTTCTTCCTCTGCCATCCAAATAGGATGTTCACGCAGGATAAATTGGTGTTCCCCGTACTCTGCTAAAAAGACGCCCACTTCCTCCAAAAGAGGCATTCTTTCTCTAAGGCGAAGGGCATCATCCGCAGGAAATTCAAAGATGTAGGGCACTAGGAGTTGTTGTTGACTTTGGTCAACATTGCCAATGCTTTCACGGTATTCCTCGTACTTGACCCTTTCCTGAGCCGCATGCTGGTCTATGATGTAGAGCCCATCTCTACCTTGGGCAAAGAGATAGGTCCCGTGCATTTGTCCGAAAAATTCCAACTCTGGAAAGCTTGACGATTCTTCTCGCTCCAGCTTGTCATAAGCCTTATCGAGACTGGCAAGGTCTAGCTCTGGATGGTCTAGTTGATCATAGTTAGCTGGCTTTCTCTCTGCAAAATGGAGTTTGCCCGGCTTTGTCAGTTGCTCCAAGGTTTCCTTGGCAAACAGGGTTAAATCCTGCCCATCCTCAGTTAATTCAACCTGATGATCAGCTACCTCAGCTTGACTGGGTCTTGTTACCTCTGTTTTTTCATAGTAAAGCGTACTTTCTTTGAGTGGAAGAATGGTCTGCTCTACCTTTTGACGATTACGCACGGTCGATTTGGCAAGATTTTCCAAGGCATCAGGTATCAAAGTCTGTTCCTTAAGACTCTTTGCGATAGCTTCTGATACAAGTGCCATCAGTTCTTTTTCCTTGGAAATCCGCACCTCTTGCTTGGTTGGATGCACATTGACATCCGCCAGATAAGGATCGATATGGATGTGAATGACAGCCAGTGGAAAACGTCCTACCATGAGCTTACTGCCATAGCCGTCAAGAATTGCACGGTTGAGCAGGAAGTTTTTGATATAACGGCCATTGATAAAGATACTGATGTAGTTGCGGTTGGCACGAGTTAACTCAGGCAAAGACACAAAACCTGAAATTTCAAAGTCCAGATCCGAGTTCTCAATGGCTATCATCTTCTTGGCACTCGCCAAACCATAGATCCCTGCAATGGCTTGGCGCAGTTGACCAGTCCCTGCTGTTCGTGTCATTTCCTTGCCATCACTAACCAAACTAAAGAAATCTCAGGATGGGCCAAGCCCAGACGGTTGATAATATCGATGATATGAGACAACTCCGCTTGCTGGCTCTTCATATACTTGAGGCGGGCTGGCGTGTTGAAAAAGAGGTCCTCTACACAAACCTTGGTTCCTACAGGACTAGTTGCAGGGATGACCTCTTCTACTTGACCTCCACGCGCGACGAGCTTGGTCCCATGACTTGCGCCATCCACCGCTGTCAACAAAGTTAAGACACTGACAGAAGCGATAGAGGGCAGGGCTTCACCTCGAAAACCGAGCGTCCGAATCCGAAAAAGGTCTGCTTGATTTTTTATCTTACTGGTCGCATGACGGCGTAGAGCCAATTCCACCTCATCATGGGCAATTCCATGGCCATTATCTGTGATTTGGATCTTCTTAAGACCTGCTTCCTCAATCTCGATGATAATCTGGCTAGAACCAGCGTCAATGGCATTTTCTACCAACTCTTTGACTACACTGGCAGGACGTTCAATGACTTCTCCAGCAGCGATCTGGTTTGCTAGCACCTCTGGCAATTCAATAATATGAGACATCTTTCAACCCCTTTCTGTATCTATTTTCCTAGAAATTGATTAGTGCTATTATACCATATTTCAGATGCTACGAGAAAAAGGAAATACCACATAGACTCCAAATCTCTCCACATAGACAAATGCTCTTGCCATGGGTCGTAAAATAGTGTTTAATAAAAGTGTACAGGAAGTGATCACAACTTTGTATAACTGAAAAGGAGGGAAATTTATGAAAGTAGAACTACAGATTAATGAGACTTACGAGGAGGAAAAGCTGATTGTCCAAACTCCTCAGCCGACCGAAAAAGTCCAGAAAGTCATCGAGTTCGCAGAAAATCTTGATCAAAAAGAAACAATCAAAGGAAAAATCGAGGATCAGGTCTATCTAGTTAAGATTGGTAAGATACAACGCTTCTATATCGAGAATCGGAAGGTTCTAGCAGAAACTGCATCTCAGACCTACACCATTGATTTGCGTCTCTATCAGGTTCTTGAAATTCTGCCGACCACTTTTATCCAAATTTCCCAATCAGAAATCGTTAATATTGACGCTATCTCTCATCTCAAGCTAACCCCCAACGGCCTGGTCGAAATCTGTCTTAAAAACGAAAGCTTCACCTACTCTTCACGCCGTTACCTAAAAACCATCAAGGAGAAATTAGAACTATGAAAAAACAAATCTTTCACGATGCAGCCGCTGGTGTTCTTATCGGCCTCATCCTCTCTATCATCTTTTCACTCATGTACGCCCCAAATACCTATGCGCCAATGAGTTCCGATTCTCTAATCGGCCAAGTGATGTTTCAACATCAGGTTCACGGTGCCCTGGTCTTGCTCTACTGTACTCTTATCTGGGCAGCCATCGGTATTCTCTTCAATTTTGGCAACCGATTATTCAGCCGTGATTGGAGCATGCTTCGTGCGACTCTTACTCATTTCTTCCTTATGCTGGCTGGCTTTGTTCCACTAGCAACTCTGGCAGGTTGGTTCCCCTTCCACTGGACCTTCTACCTCCAGCTCATTCCAGAGTTTGCTATCGTCTACCTCATCATCTGGACTATCCTCTATAAAAGAGAAGCTAAAAAAGTAGACCACATCAATCAACTCTTGACCCATAAAAAGTAATAGACGATGAATGAAAACAGATTCTTCACAATAAATCATTACGAGCCTCAAAATGAAATTTTTGAGGCTCGTTTGCTTACTCTATACTAACTGGGGCACTTAAAAAGTAACTTTTTCTGCATAATCATTTAATCAAAACGGACACACAATCATTGCCTTTACCAATCACACTTGAAAGCGCTACACAAATATTTGTTTTTTATAAAAATAGGAGTACAATAAATTAGTATAATAAAATAAAAAGCACCGAATCGGTGCGCACTTTTTCAAGTTGTGTACGGACAAAAGCCTTATTTTAACTTGCTGTGCTGTTTCGAATGGTTCAAACTTACATAAAAAGCTACTCAAAAAATGAGTAGCTTTTTAACTATTCTAACCCTATACATAGCTCATTCCTTTGTAGAAAAGGAAAACGGCCAATACAATAAAAAGTACAGTGGCTCCGATTCGCTGGCTGGTACTATACATCCTTCTCTCCCATTTGACTGGAAAGATGACTGCTAGAAAGGCCCCACCTACCGCACCACCAATATGGCCTGCTAGGCTGATTCCTGGAATCAGAACACTTCCAATGATATTTATCACGAAAAGTGTCAGGTAGGATTGCCCCAACTGCTGGATATAGAGGTTGCGAGTTGCGTAGCGCAAGACGATAATCGCAGCAAAGAGCCCATAGAGGGAGGTGGATGCTCCTGCTGCTACAACTTTCGGTGTAAAAGCAAACACAAAGAGATTCCCCATCATTCCTGATAAGAGATAGAGAAAGAAGAACTGCTTAGAACCAAAAATCTCCTCCACCTGTCGTCCAAGAAAGTAAAGTGAAATCATATTAACAATGAAATGTTCCCAACCTATATGCACAAATATAGCTGAAAAAAGGCGCCATATCTGCTCTGGGAACAGGCGAATGATCGGTCCATACATAGCTCCAAACTGAAACAGAGTTTTTGTCTGATCAAAGTTGATACCCGTAGTAATCAACATCAAGAGAAATACCAAAGCTGTCATTAGGAGAAAAAGACTAGTAACAGGGTAACGTTTATCAAAGATTTCCTTCATAGATTAGCACCTCCTGGACGGGAATATCGTGGTCTTCCGAGTTAAATTCTCGAACTTGACAAGGATAGATTGTGCTCAGGCTATGCCCAGCAAAATTCTCCAAATAACGGTCATAGTAGCCCCCACCATATCCGATCCGATAACCCTCTGTTGTAAAAGCCAAGCCCGGAACATGAATCAAATCAATCTGAGAGGTATCCACCACTTCCAAGTTCCCTTGGGGCTCCAGTAGACCAAAGGAAGTTTTTACCAACTGCTGCGGATCGTAAACCACAAACTCCATACGCCCCTTGGGATAGGTTTTAGGTATCATAACCTTCTTGCCATCTCTTAGTGCCTGGTCAATCAGTCCCTGCGTTTGAAACTCATGCGGAAAAGAGAGGTAGGTTGCGATGACCTTGGCTTCTTGGTAAAAAGGATGGTGCAAAAGTCGATCGGTTAAAGCTCGATCCATAGTATTTTTTTGCTTCTGAGGAATGGCCTTCATTTCTTGCAAGACTTGCTTACGTAATTCCGATTTCATAGACAATACCTCTACTCTGCTACTTTCTTTTTCAGGAAGCTAGAGACCACATCCACTCCAATAGCTAAGGCTTCTTCCTTAGGACTCATCTGAGGGTGATGAAGAGCATAGGGACTATCAATACCCAGCCAAAACATAACCCCATCCACCTTTGAAAGGAGATAGCCAAAGTCCTCGCCAGTCATAGCAGGCTCGATATTAATCAACTCGATTCCCTCTTTTTCTTCAAAGAAGTCCATCAGTTCACGCGCCAAGGCTGGATTGTTCTCAACAGGTAGGTAGCCTCCTTGCTTGAGTTCCACTTCGACTTCCATATCAAAAGCTGCTGCAACTCCTTCTGCGACTGTCTTGACTCTCTTTTGTACTAGTAGGCTCATATCCTGGGTCAAGGCGCGAATGGTTCCGTGCAAAAAGGCTGTGTCTGTAATGACATTGTTGGTGGTTCCAGCCTGGAAAAGGCCAAAGGTCACCACTGCTCCCTCTATTGGATTAACATTGCGGCTGACCACTGACTGCACCTGGGTCACAAAGTAACTAGCAGCCACCAAAGCATCATTGGCTTCATGCGGAAAGGCTGCGTGGCCACCTTTTCCTTTGAAACGGATCTTAACTTCGCAGGTCCCAGCAAAGAGTGTATGGGTGTTGGTCGCAATCTGGCCGACTTTCAGATCCGGGCGAACATGGAGTCCATAAAACTGGTCTGGTAGCCAGTCCCCAAAAGCACCATCTTCATACATAAGCATGCCACCAGCTTCATTTTCTTCAGCAGGCTGAAATAGGAAGAGTAGATTATTCTTGGGTTGCTCCTCAAGGGTGCGCTCAAGACAGCCCAAAGCAATGGTCATATGAAAATCATGTCCACAAGCATGCATACGACCTTGGTGTTGAGAGGCGAAAGGCAGTCCTGTTTGTTCGACGATAGGCAGACCATCAATGTCTGTTCGCCAACCAATGGTTCGTTCCGGCTGACTTCCCTGTAGGTAAACTAAAATACCTGTCCGCCAAGTACGAACTTGAACAAAATCCTTGCCCGCAGTCAATTTCTCAATCACATCCAGCAAATATGCCTGAGTCTTGAATTCCTCCAAGCCAATCTCTGGAATCTGGTGCAAATCTCGTCGAGTCTGAATCAAATCTAACATCTATCTATCCTCCGATATAGCAGAAAGAGGCTGGAAAAAGGGTTCCGCCTCTTTTTTCACTTTTACATTACAAGGTACGAAGCGCATCTTCTAGCGCTGTTTTTTGTTGGGTTTGGCTGTCGATTTCTTTGATAATGCGAGCCGGAACGCCTGCTACTACTACGTTTTCTGGTACGTCTTGGGTAACGATAGCTCCTGCGGCAACGACTGAACCACTACCGATTTGTACCCCTTCGATAACCACTGCATTGGCTCCGATGAGAACATTGTCCCCGACACGAACTGGATTGGCACTGGCTGGCTCAATCACACCTGCCAAAACTGCACCTGCACCAACGTGGCTGTTTCCCAACGATGGCACGGCCACCAAGGATGGCACCCATATCAATCATGGTACCAGCACCGATTTCTGCTCCGATATTGATGACAGCTCCCATCATGATAACAGCATTGTCACCAATTTCCACTTGGTCGCGGATAATAGCACCTGGCTCGATACGAGCGTTGATAGTACGTTTGTCTAGCAAGGGAACTGCCGAATTACGAGCATCTTGCTCAACAACATAGTCTTGATTTTCTACCAAGCCTTCGAGAAGCGGAGCGATATCCTTCCAGTCCCCGAATAAGACATTCCCTAGTTTAACAACAGAGCTGGGCACGGCAGTTGCGAGTTCTCCTTCAAAGGTTACTTTGACACTGGTTTTCTTTTCAGCATTGGCGATAAATTGGATAATTTCTTGAGCGTTCATTTTTGTAGCAGTCATAAGCGCCTCCTGGTTCATTATAATGATACCTATTCTACCAAAAAAGGCTTCAAATTTGAAGCCTCAACTATCAAATAAGCATCTTTACTTGGCTTGTTTTGCTTCTTCTATGGATAAGAAAATCATTGGAACGATAATCAACACCATAGCTAAAGCCAAAAAACCATCCATGACCAATCCCAGAAAAAGAACACTTAATAGAGCTGAAGAGAGAGGCTCGCTAGCGCTTACTACAGAGACAACGAGAGGGGAAACGAGAGAGACAGCCTTCATAGAAAGGAAGAAGGCAAAAGCGGTGCCAAACACGGCAATAATCAAACAAATCAACAGACTGGTAGCATCCAACTGGAAGGTGACATGATGAACTGGATAGAGCAGATTACTAAAGAGCCCTGCTAGAATCATCCCCCAACCAACAGTAGGGACAAAGCCATAGTGGCGGGCAAATCGTTGGGGAAGGATGACATTAAACATGACCCTACCGCACTGAGCAAACCAGTCACTAGAGCCAAGGGCGTCATGGATAACTGGGACAAGTCCCCTTTTGTGGCCATCAAAAAAACACCGAGCATGGCAATCAAAACATAGAGAATCGCTGTAATCGAAGCCTTTTTCTGATAGACAATGCGATTGTAAAACAAAATAAAAACAGGGCTGATAAATTGCAAAATGGTCGCCGTCGTCGCATTTGAATACTCAACGCAGAGATAGAAGAAAAACTGCACAGAAAAAATACCTAGAATAGCATAGGCTAAAAAAGGTAGATAATTTCTCTTATCACGCCAAATGTCCAATAATCGGGTGCGCAACTGAAAGGCAGATAGGCCTAAAACCAAACTCCCCGCCACTAGTAAACGCATAGAAGTAATCCATCCAGAAGACACTGGATAATGAGTGAAAAAATACTCCCCTAAAATCCCACAAATCCCCCAGATTAAGCCTGAGAGTAGCGAGTATACTGTCCCCTTAACAATCTTTTTCTGATAATGATTCATATTCTTATTGTAACACGAAACCAACCAAGAAAAAAGTAGCACGAAACATAATATTAAATGAAACCTGCTACTTTTTATTCTATCGATTTGATTGATTTGAGCGAGTTGATGAACTTGTTCCAGAACGGCCACTTGAACCTGGAAGAGTTGGGCTAGGAAGACTCGGTAAACTTCCTAGAATGCTCTTCCAAGCATTTTGATAATCGGCATCGCTCCCTCCGATGGCAAAGCGGTAAGTGGTTACTGGCGCCCCTTCTTTAGTAGCCCAATAGCTCGTTACTGTAGAACCTGAAACGGTGACTTCTTTGCCATTGATTGTGACCTTGCCTGCTTTCTCCCCTGTCGATTTGAGGACTTGAGATTTTGTCACACTTGGATCGAGATTGAAGCGCTCATTTCCCCATATTCCAGGTTCGGCTTTCTGGATAGCATTAACCAAGTGAGCCATATAATTGGCGTTTCGATAATGACCAGCCCCCTTAGCTAGCGGTCGGTTGTCGTCGTGTCCTATCCAACCACCTAGAGTCAACCGAGGTGTAGAAAGCATGAGCCACATATTTTCATCTTCATTGGTCGTACCAGTCTTTCCAATCCAGTCAGCACGAGCTAGGCTTGGATTGATTGAAGCCAAGTCCGTCTGGAAGCTCGAAGTAACTCGAGATGAAATGACATCACGAAGTAGACTTTGCATGATGGTCGCTGTCGCTTTTGAATAAACTTGAACAGGTTGACTTTTATATTCATAAATCACTTGACCCGTCGTCGATTCGATCTTGGAAATCATATGTTTCTTATGATAGACTCCATTATTAGCCAAGGTCTGATATCCGTTGGTATGCTGGGCAACTGTAACCTCAATCCCCCCACCCATCGGCAGACTTTCAATACCATATTCTGGGATTTCATAACCCATTTTTTCCATATAACCCTTGACATCAACACCCTTCTCTCGAAGTGTGCGATAAGTCCAGTAGGCTGGGATATTCCATGAATAGTTGAGAGCTTCTCCCAAGGTCATCATCCCTGTACCAGGACTATTGACATACATGATGGGATTGCCGTTTGAAAAGTTTGTTGGATAGTTTGATAAGATACTTGCGCTTCCCATCAAACCTTGGTCAATCGCGATACCATAGGCCAGTATAGGCTTAGTGGTTGAAGCTGGAGAACGCTTGGTATCAATAGCGTGATTGTTCTGATTTTCCTGATAATTACGGCCACCGACAAAGCCAAGAATAGCTCCCGTTTGGTTGTCCATAAGGACATTTCCTACCTCAGGCTGGCCTGTCGAATCATCTAGCAATCGGCCATAATTTGCCACTGCATTTTGCATAGCTGTGTGAACTTTTTTATTGATGGTAGTAGTAATTTTATAACCACCATTTTCGATTTCCTTAGCTGCCAACTCACGATATGCTTTTTGGATGGATTCATTCTTTAACTCCTGAGCAGAGACATGATCTCTCTCAACTAGATAATCATACATCCGATCTGTGGCTTCTGATAGAGCTGCAAAATAAAGATAATCACGTGAAGCAGTACTCACACTACCTGATGGTAAGAAATCTTTTCGTACATCATAAGACTTATACTGCTCATAGTCTTTCTGACTCAAGGCACCTGTTCGATACATATTGTAGAGGACATCTTTCCCACGCTTTAAACCGAGGGCCATATCCTCATCACTCTTCAAACTTCCGTCAGATTCATAAGGGGAATAACTAATCGGGCTTTGCGGCAAGCCTGCGATAAAAGCCGCTTGAGGTACCGTCAAGTCCGAAGCATTAACACCAAAGATTCCTTCTGCAGCTTGCTGGGCACCTGCAATGTTTTGACCCTTATGATTGCGACCGAAAGGAGCAATATTCAGATAGGTTGTCAGAATTTCGTCCTTACTCATGACACGCTCCAAGGCAAGAGCATCTATGATTTCTGTCGCCTTACGAGTCAAAGTCGGAGCATCTCCAACCACCTGCTGTTTGATGATCTGTTGTGTCAAAGTTGAACCACCACTGGATGAACCCAATCCCACAAGCGTTCCTAAAGTTGCACGAATAACAGCCTTTGGAACTACGCCCTTATGCTCAGTAAAATGCTCATCCTCCGTCGCAATGATGGCTTTTTTTAGATTATCAGATATAGCATCCGATGCTACTGAAGTGCGCAATAAGTCACCCTCAATTGAAGCAATGGTGCTCCCATCAGCATAATAAATCTCCGAAATGGAGGTAATATCCTTGACCCGATTAACCAACTCCGCTGATTGAGGGATAGAGACCTTATCAAATAAGGCGACACCGTAACCTATAGCTATTCCAGCCCCAAAAAATCCACCTATGACAGCCAAGACGAAAAGCGTATTAAAGGTCACTTTCAAGCCATTCAAAATCTTGGCAAGGATAGAGGCTACTCTAAATCCGCCTAAGACACTTGAATCTGCGGCTTTTTTTCTTGATTTGTTTTGGTTTATTACCGTTTTTACTTCATTGTTTCTTTTTTCCATGAATGTCCTCACTTTCTTTATTATACCATAAAAGGGAAACTTTCAATAAAATAGCCACTTTCTTCCCTATTCCACTAGGCTATTGCCCAAGTTTGTGATACAATAGGTAGAAACAATATTTTAAAAAGGAGAAAAGACACATGCACATTTTTGATGAGCTAAAAGAGCGTGGTTTGATTTTTCAAACGACTGATGAAGAAGCTTTGCGTAAAGCCCTAGAAGAAGGTCAAGTTTCTTATTATACCGGCTACGATCCAACTGCTGACAGCCTTCACCTAGGTCACCTTGTCGCAATCTTGACAAGTCGTCGTTTGCAACTAGCAGGTCACAAACCTTATGCGCTCGTTGGCGGTGCTACAGGTCTCATCGGAGATCCGTCCTTCAAAGATGCTGAGCGTAGTCTCCAAACAAAAGACACGGTGGATGGCTGGGTCAAGTCTATCCAAGGACAACTTTCTCGCTTTCTTGACTTTGAAAACGGTGAAATAAAGCTGTCATGGTCAACAACTACGACTGGTTTGGCAGCATCAGCTTCATCGACTTCCTCCGTGATGTCGGAAAATACTTTACCGTCAACTACATGATGAGCAAGGAGTCAGTGAAGAAACGGATCGAAACAGGGATTTCTTACACTGAGTTTGCCTACCAAATCATGCAAGGATATGACTTCTACGTCCTTAACCAAGAGCACAACGTAACACTACAAATCGGTGGTTCTGACCAGTGGGGAAATATGACAGCTGGTACCGAATTGCTTCGTCGTAAGGCTGATAAGACTGGTCACGTTATCACAGTGCCACTCATTACAGATGCAACTGGTAAGAAATTTGGTAAATCTGAAGGAAATGCAGTCTGGCTCAATCCTGAAAAGACTTCTCCATACGAAATGTACCAATTCTGGATGAACGTCATGGATGCTGACGCTGTTCGCTTCTTGAAGATTTTTACCTTCTTATCACTGGATGAAATTGAAGACATCCGAAAACAATTTGAAGCAGCGCCACACGAACGCTTGGCTCAAAAAGTCTTAGCTCGTGAAGTCGTAACTCTTGTTCACGGAGAAGAAGCCTACAAAGAAGCCCTTAACATCACTGAGCAACTCTTTGCAGGAAACATCAAAAACCTTTCTGTCAAAGAACTCAAACAAGGACTTCGTGGAGTGCCAAACTACCAAGTTCAAGCAGACGAAAGCCACAACATCGTGGAACTCCTCGTGTCATCTGGTGTGGTCAATTCAAAACGCCAAGCACGTGAAGATGTTCAAATGGAGCCATCTACGTCAACGGTGACCGCATCCAAGACCTTGACTATGTCTTGGGGGATAGCGACAAGTTAGAAAACGAACTGACTGTTATCCGCCGCGGGAAGAAGAAATACTTCGTCCTTACATATTAAAAAGTAGACTGGAGGCATTTGCCATCCAGTTCTTTTTTTGCTAGACTAAAACTATGAATACAAACCTCAAACCCAAACTCCAGCGCTTTGCGACTGCTAGTGCCTTTGCCTGTCCTATCTGCCAAAAAAATCTAACCTTGGTAGAGACTAGTCTCAAGTGTAGCAATCGCCATTCCTTTGACCTAGCAAAATTCGGCTATGTCAATCTGGCACCGCAAATCAAGCAATCTACCAACTACGACAAGGAAAACTTCCAAAATCGCCAGCAAATCCTAGAAGCTGGATTTTATCAAGCTATTCTAGAGGCCATATCTGAATTGCTAGCAAGTTTAGAAACTAGTACCACCGTCTTAGATATCGGCTGTGGCGAAGGATTCTACTCTCGTAGACTCCAAGAAAGTCACTCTGACAAGACCTTCTATGCTTTTGATATCTCCAAAGATTCCGTCCAAATCGCGGCTAAAAGTGAACCCAACTGGGCAGTCAATTGGTTCGTCGGTGACTTGGCACGTCTCCCTATAAAAGACGCTAGCATGGATATCCTGCTCGATATCTTCTCCCCTGCTAATTATGGAGAATTTCGTCGCGTCTTATCCAAAAATGGCATCTTGATCAAGGTCATCCCAACTGAAAACCATCTCAAAGAAATCCGCCAAATGGCGCAGGACCAACTGACAAAGAAGGATTATTCCAACCAAGATATCAAGAAACATTTCCAGGAACACTTCAGCATCCAATCTAGCCAAACGGCCTCCCTGACCAAGCCCATCACAGCAGAGCAACGCCAAGCCCTGCTCAGCATGACGCCTCTTCTCTTTCACGTTGACCATACCAAGATTGACTGGAGCCAACTGACTGAGATTACCATTGAAGCAGAGATTCTAGTTGGGAAAGTACGGTAAACCAATCTTTCAGATAAGACAAACTCCGCACCCTTGATTAAGGTGCGGAGTTGATTTTTGAAAAAAATAGTGAGTCAACTATTTCTATTTTGTTTTAAACCAATTTCTCCCACTTGAGATTTTCTTTACTAACTGCATCTTGAATGGCGTTTGAAACTCCCCTTTGATTTCCGCGTCGATTTGATTATTAACGGAATCAATCTCTTCCTTCGTCTTTGTACCTATTTCCTTCGCTTCTTTGTCAAATTTCTCAATAATCCGAGCTATAGCCCGTCTTTTAGCCGGAACATACAAGGTTTTTATGATGTCTTTTTCTAATTTCTTCTCAATTTCACTATAGGCTTCAAAAGAGCGTAACTGATCCATCCCCCAGTCATAAGCCCCGTGTATAGCACCCTCTACTTCTCTCACGCCTGGAATATGCTCCCTAGCAAAATCATTGATACCAGAAATTCCATTACCGATGTTGTCCATTGTGTCTGAAGCAAAGTCATAAATTCCAGTACCAACATCCTCAAAAAATCCCATCCGTTTCCCTCCTATTTTTCATCTGTCTGACATGCTCTTAGTTCACTAGAGAGTTGCTCAATAACTGCCTCTTGCTTTCGACACTTTTTCTTATAGCTATCTTCTAAGTCGTCATACTTTCTTTCTAGTTCGTATTGCCGAGTTTTAAACTCCTCTTCATTCACCATCCTATATAGGCGAATAGTCTCCACTGCAGCATCCAGCATATCCTCAGTCGCATCCGGCATTTTTGAATATGCTGATAAAACAATAGAATGCTTTTCGTCAAATTTTTGGTCTAAACCTCTATAAAAATCTCCCAAAAAATTCCACTTAGTGTCCAACTCATTCTTTGACTGTCGATATTCATCGTCTATCTTGTAGAGTTCTTCTTGAGCATCCACTAATTTAGATCTAATCTTACTCCACTTATCCATGGGCAATTAATCCTTGTAATTCTGTATCTTTCTGAACGGTTTGTTCAATTCCCGACTTTATTTTTGTCTCCAAGTTTGCAAATGAAGTAGCTACTGTCTTCGCGGTCTTTTTAACAGTTCGACAATGACTATCTACCGCCTCAACAATAGTTCCATAGTTGATATTACATTCATTGTAAGTCTCTCTGACTTCATCAGAAGATAGAAGAAAACCGAATGGTACATCTCCGAGGCTTTTATACACAGTCAGAGCTTTATCGACTGCACTCGTCTCTTTAGCACCAATCAAATCAACCGTTGCACCGGAAATAGTCGACAATCCGCTAGCAACAACCAGCGCCTGCTCTGAGTCTAGTGCGATGAGTTCTGCCTTGGACAAGCCATTTGGAGAAGCCGTACCGATATCATTGACTTTAAAGCGTTCTTTCTTAGTCTGAACACTTTTTAAGCCTTGATCTGTATTTCTTTTAATATCGTCCATCGCAATCGTATACTTGATATCACCAGCGACTGCCCGCAAATCTCCCATCATGTGACCACCTGAATGGGGGATGACATACTCTTTACCGACATATACTCCACCAACCCGATCAGATATATTATTCAGTGGATCTTGCTGTGTCGTAATGCGTGTGATATTTCCTGTAAAACTAGTCTTGTCACTCTCTATTGCTGCAATATTTTTAGCAGAAAAAATGCTCAGGCTAGCAGGAATATAGAGAGGCGCTGCATTGTAGACAATAGTTTTCGGAGCGTTGTATTTCAGAGCAACACGCTGAGCAACATTTCCTCCCAAGGAGTGCCCTGTCAAGATGACATCTTCAGGACTCAAGCCCTCGTCTTTCAGAACTTTTTCGTAAAACTGATAGGCTGGCCCGTAATGATGGCCCATCCCAAAGGCAATACCAAATCCATCTGCCATGATCACGTCGTTTACTAAGTCACTATTAGGGTTGGTTCCTGTAAAAGCAATGATGGTTTTTCCACTTGGCTTATCTTTAAAGGCAACCCCGCTCGTCCCTGTCGCAGGATCACGAAAACTGGATAGATACTGAAAATTCTCGGGCATTATTGCATTCTCAGTTTTATCATACTCTTTAATTACATTATCATCAGTCGCTCCCTTAATTCTTGCTTTTTCAAATTCATAGGACAGTTCCGCTGCATCAAGTGTTGGATTAGTCCCATCTAGCACTGTCGGCTCATCGTACGCCATTTGTTTTACCTCCACTGATAATCTCCGCATGAGAGTTATGCCCATCTTTAATCTCAAAAGTATAACTATATGCCTTATTTTCAACAGTCCCAGACATGATATAAAAAATCATTTTTAATTCTTTATCCTGCTCTACTCTCATATAGCTATTTACTATTGAATCTGTGATCGTGTAGTCAATATCTGCGCTCCCCGTTTCAATGCTATAACCTTTCCCTCCCATTTTTAACCTTGATAAGATGTCTTTATTAATCGTGAATTCTTGGAGCAATAGTTTAGGATTCCTTATCGTTACATTTGCCTGAGGATCAGTCAATTGAATCATTCCATCCTTATAAATCACCCCTCCTTCATATACTTTTTCTACAGTCGGAGCTTTTGTTCCATTCGATGTTATCTTCTCACTAACAATAGTTCCTATTATCTGTTTAGTTTCTCCATCTCCTACCAATTTTACAGATTGGAACAAATAACCTTCCCCCTCTTTATAATCATAAAGATCATCACTTTGAATCCGAAATCCACCCGGAAACTTTTCAAACAGGTCTTCCAGGTTCTCTGTCGGATAGACCTTGCTGAGCTCAGCGGCCTTCCCTTCAATAAATTGTCGACTACTCTTCCCACTACATCCAGCTAACATCATCATTCCAAGCCCTCCTAATAACATCATCATTGCAATTTTTTTAAACATGGATTGCTCCCCCTTCTCAGAATCCAAGATAGTAACTTTATTATACCAGTTTTAAGGTTCTGATTCAATCTAAGCGCCAATCAAATGATTCAAATGATGGTTTTTCCACTTGTCTCATCTTTAAAGGCAACCCCACTCGTCCCTGTCTCAGGATCACGAAAACTGGATAGATATGTGAAATTCAGGGGCTTAATTTTATATTCTTCTTCGAAATATAGACTATCAACATCTTCATTAGTCGCACCATTAATTCTGGCCTTTTCGAATTCGTAGGAAAATCCGAAGCATCAAGTGTTGGATTAGTCCCGTCTAACACTGTATAAAGTTCATTAGCCATTTACTTTACCCCCCACTGATAATCTCCGCATGTGTATTTTGCCCATCTTGAATTTCTAAAGTATAGCTATAGGTCTTATTTTCAACAGTACCAGACATGATATAAATTACCATTTTTAATTCTTTATCCTGCTCTACTCCCATGTAGGTATTTAAAATTGGATCCGTTAAAATGTAATCAATATCTGCGCTCCCAGTTTCAAAACTATAGCTTTTTCTCCCCATTTTTAGTTTCGACAGAGTCTTTCTATTGATTGTAAATTCTTGGAGCAATAGTTTAGGATTTTTTATCGTTGCATTTGCCTGAGGATCCATCAATTGAATCCTTCCATCTTTATAAACTACTCCACCTTCATAGATTTTTTCTTCAGTCGGAGCCTTTGTTCCATTCGATGTTACCTTCTCACTAACAATAGTTCCTATTATCTGTTTAGTTTCTCCATCTCCTCTCAATTTTACAGATTGGAACATATAACCCTCCTCTTTATAATCGTAAAGGTCTTCACTCCAAATACTAAACCCTCCCGGAAACTTTTCAAACAAGTCTTCCAGATTCTCTGTCGGATAGACCTTGCTGAGCTCAGCGGCCTTTCCTTCAATAAATCTTCGACTACTTTTTGTAAAGCAACCAGTTAGTGTCAATACTGCCACTCCCAAAAGTACCACTGACAGTCCTATTTTTTTCATCATAAATTCCTCTCTTCTTTATCCGATTCAGTCTAATTAACAATAGTATACCTGTTTTTCCTCTGTTGTGCTAGCATTTTAACGGTATGGAGGATCTTCTATTAAAGTCTCTACTTTATTTCATCAAAAAAACGCATCTTTTTAGATGCGCTTTTTATAATCTGATGCCATGTATCTTAGTTCAAGTGCCAGATATCTTCGTTGTACTGAGCGATTGTACGGTCAGATGAGAAGAATCCTGCTTTGGCAATGTTGACAATGACTTTATCCAACCATGCGTCACGGTCTTCGTAGTCAGCCAACATTTGCTCTTTCACCTTTATGTAGTCTTCCAAGTCAAGGAGGGTCATGAACCAGTCTTTGTTGATTAATTCGTTGTAAAGACGCTCCAAGCGTTCTTTCTTACCTACTGCAAGAACAGCGTCGCTGACGATGAAGTCAACCAATGGTTTGATGGCTTCACGAGCGTAGAATTCGCTTGATTTGTAAGCTGCTTTTGCGTAAAGGTCGATAACAGTTTCTGAATCTTCACCAAAGATGTAGATGTTTTCGTCGCCAACCAACTCAGCGATTTCCACGTTAGCTCCGTCCATAGTACCAAGAGTCAAAGCTCCGTTCAACATGAATTTCATGTTACCAGTACCTGAAGCTTCTTTAGAAGCAAGTGAGATTTGTTCTGAGATGTCACATGCTGGGATAAGGAAGCTTGCTGCAGTAACGTTGTAGTTTTCAACCATTACGACTTGCAAGTGTGGAGCTACTGCTGGGTCGTTCGCAATCACTTCTGACAAGCAAAGGATCAAGTGGATGATGTCTTGAGCGATTGTGTAGGCAGGAGCTGCTTTACCACCAAAGAATACAGTGATAGGACGAGCAGGGATGTTACCAGCCTTGATGTCAAGGTATTTGTGAATCACATACAAAGCGTTCATTTGTTGGCGTTTGTACTCGTGAAGACGTTTGATTTGGATATCAAAGATAGAGTTTGTATTGATTTCCACACCTTGGTGTTCTTTCAAGTGACGAGCCAATTTACGTTTGTTGTGAGCTTTGATGCTTTCCAATTTTTCTTTGACAGCAGCCTTGTCTTCGTAAGACAAGAGTTTTTCAAGCTCATCTGCTTCATGGTGCCAACCCTCTCCAATAATCTCATCCAAGTAGTGAGACAGTCTTGGGTTGGCATGCATGAGCCAACGACGGAATGTGATACCGTTTGTTTTGTTGTTGAATTTTTCTGGGTAGATGTCGTAGAAAGCTTTCAACTCAGAGTTCTTCAAGATCTCAGTGTGGAGTGCTGCTACCCCGTTAACACTGTATCCGTAGTGGATATCCATGTGAGCCATGTGTACACGGTCGTTTTTATCAATGATTTGAACGGCTGGGTCTTTGTATTCTGCTTTCACACGGCGATCCAATTCTTTGATGATTGGTACCAAGTGAGGAACCACTTCTTCCAAGAATTCAAGAGGCCATTTTTCAAGGGCTTCAGCAAGGATGGTGTGGTTAGTGTAGGCAGTCATGCTACGAACGATAGAGATTGCTTCGTCAAGCTCGATACCACGCGCAGTCAAAAGACGGATCAATTCAGGGATCACCATTGATGGGTGAGTATCGTTGATTTGTACAACTGCGTAGTCCGCAAGGTCATGCAAGTTGCTTCCTTTTTCGATTGCTTCGTCGATGATCAATTGCGCACCGTTTGAAACCATGAAGTATTGTTGGAAGATACGGAGCAATTCACCTTGACGGTCACTATCATCTGGGTAAAGGAAAAGGGTCAAGTTGCGAGCGATGTCTGTCTTGTCAAAGCTGATACCATCTTCGATGATAGAAGAATCAACTGAATCCAAGTCAAACAAACGCAAGCGGTTTTTAGTAGCTGTCTTGTAACCAGGTACATCGATATCGTAAAGAGTAGATGTCAATGTGAAGTGTGCAAATGGCACTTGGTAGCTACGGCTTGAGCGAACCAACCAGTTTTGCTCTGTCAACCAAGCGTTAGGAATTGTTTCTTGTTGGTTGTTTTTAAGAACTTGTTGGAAAAGACCGAAGTGGTAGTTCAAACCAACACCATCACCATTCAAACCAAGTGTAGCGATTGAGTCGATAAAGCAGGCTGCCAAACGTCCCAAACCACCGTTACCAAGTGATGGTTCCAATTCTACTTCTTCGATTTCGATTAACTCTTTACCTGCAGCTGCAAGTTCTTTCTTCACATCGTCATAAAGACCAAGGTTGATCAAGTTGTTTGACAAAAGTTTACCAATCAAGAACTCAGCTGAAATGTAGTAAACTTTTTTCTTACCAGTGTTGACTGGTTTTTGACTGCTAGCAAGCTTGCTGTAGTTGAGAAGAGCAAGGTAAAGCTCTTCATTGTTACATTCTGCGATAGATTTATTGTAACGCTTTTGTACAAATTCGTTTAATGGTAACATGTTTTTGTGTCTCCTGATATTGTCTTATTTCTTTAATTCTACCAAATTTTCATTAATTCTGCGATAAATTGTAGTCAAGTCAAGCAAAGTTTCTTCAACAGCTGGTGTGAGTTGGTCTGCTGTCATACGCCATGACCAGTTTCCGCCAAGAGTAGATGGGTAGTTCATGCGAGCTGACTCATCTAGTTCTAGCAAATCTTGCATAGTTGCAATGGCCATGAAGCTTACTGATGAGAAGACTGTACGAAGCATGGCATGCACGACTGTTTCATATTCCTTGCGGTTGTATAACGTGCCATGTACTCACGAGTTGGATCGTCGATTTCATTGCGATACCAACCAAGAACAGTGTTGTTATCGTGTGTTCCTGTGTACATAACTGAGTTAGCTGGTGCCAAGTGTGGGCTGTCAATGCTTTCGTGATCTGGGTTGAAGGCAAATTGAAGGACTTTCATCCCTGGGAATCCAGTACGCTCACGCAACTCAATAACTTCGTCAGTCATGAAGCCAAGGTCTTCTGCGATGATGTTCAAGTCACCAAGTTCTTCTTTAACCGCTGCAAAGAGTTTGTAGTCAGGTCCTTTTACCCATTTACCAGGTGCTGCTGTTTCAGAACCAGCAGGGATTTCCCAGTAAGACTCAAATCCACGGAAGTGGTCGATACGAACGATATCGTAGATTTTAAAGCTTTCACGCAAGCGTTCAATCCACCATTTGTATCCATCTTGGTCCATTGCTTCCCAGTCATAGATTGGGTTCCCCCAAAGTTGACCATCCGCAGAAAACTCATCTGGAGGACAACCTGCAATGTGAGTCGCTTTTCCGTTTTCTTCTGTTTTAAAGAGATGTGGATTTGCCCACATATCGCTTGAGTCTTCCGCTACATAGATTGGCATATCCCCGACGATTTCGATATGGTTTTCGTTAGCATATGCTTTCAATTTCAACCATTGTTGGAAGAAGAGGTATTGAGTCACACGATGGTAAACCAATTTGTCTGCCAACTTCTCACGGTAGCTTTCAAGTGCTGAAGCTTTACGAGCACGAGCATCTGCATCTGGCCATTCTGTCCAAGCAAGATTGTCAAAATGCTCTTTAATCGCCATATATTCTGCGAAGAGTTCAAGCCATGATTGGTTGTCTTTAGCAAACTTCTCAAAAGCTTTGACATCTCCCACTTTCAAGAAACGTTTGACCGCTTTCTCCAAAAGAGGACGACGTGCATAGTAAATCTTAGCATAGTCAACTTCCGCTGGATTGCTACCAAAGTCGACTCCTTCAAGATCACTAGCTTCGAGCAAGCCTTGCTCTACCAAGATATCAAGGTCGATAAAATGCGTATTTCCAGCAAAAGCTGAAAATGATTGGTATGGAGAATCTCCATAACTAGTTGTTCCTAGAGGAAGGATTTGCCAGTAACGTTGCTTGGTACGAACCAAGAAATCAACGAAATCATAGGCGCTTTGGCCAAATGATCCAATCCCGTGAGCTCCTGGAAGAGAAGAGATGTGCATCAACACACCACTCTGACGTTTTTTCATAATAGCACCTCATGTATTTTTGTAATAAAACGTTGCGCAAATCAAGGCGCAAACGTTTGCGTCGGTTTAAGTATAACGTATTTCAAAAACAAATGCAAGCGGTTTTAGAAACTTTTTTTTGATTTCTTTTTCTTTGAATGAATCTTGGTTCCACTGTTATTTTATGAAATGAACACTTTTTCTTATAAAGTTTTTTTCTAATTTAAGATAGTTGAAATTAAAAAAACAACCTCATTTTTTTGTTAAAAAAATGTATCAAATCAACGCAATCGTTTCCCTTAGATATTTTTCAAAGCAAGAAAACCTAAAAGTTGAAGTTTTTACCTATATAAAGGCATTGATAAAAATTTGAAACCTTAAAATTTTTTTAAAAATTTTTCTAAAAACGCTTGCAACCGTTTTTCTGTTTGTGCTATACTAAGTTCGTAAAAGAAAACGTTTGCGTTTTCTCATTAAATTATTTTTGTTATTCTTTAGGAGGAATACACTATGTCATCTAAATTCATGAAGAGCGCTGCTGTGCTCGGAACTGCTACTCTTGCTAGCTTGCTCTTGGTAGCTTGTGGAAGCAAAACTGCTGACAAAGCTGCTGATACTAGTTCATCTGAAGCAAAAGAAATCACTTTCTACGTCGAAGATCAATACAAAGCCTTTGCTGAATCAGCTGCAAAAGCTTACGAAAAAGAATCTGGCGTAAAAGTTACCATCAAAACAGGAGACCAAATGGGTGGGCTTGATAACCTTTCACTAGATAACCAATCTGGTAAAGCCCCTGATGTTATGATGGCACCATACGACCGCGTAGGTAGCCTTGGTACTGATGGACAACTTTCAGAAGTTACATTGAACGACGGAGCAAAAACTGACGACACAACTAAATCTCTTGTAACTGTTGGTGGTAAAGTCTATGGTGCTCCAGCTGTTATCGAGTCTCTTGTTATGTACTACAACAAAGACTTGCTGAAAGAAGCTCCAAAAACTTTTGCTGAATTGGAAGAACTTGCAAAAGACAGCAAATACGCTTTCGCTGGTGAAGATGGCAAAACTACTGCATTCCTAGCCGACTGGACAAACTTCTACTACGCATACGGACTCCTTGCTGGTAACGGTGGTTATGTATTCGGTCAAAATGGTAAAGATCCTAAAGATATCGGTCTTGCAAACGACGGAGCAATCAAAGGTATCGAATACGCTAAATCTTGGTACGAAAAATGGCCTAAAGGTATGCAAGATACTGAAGGTGCTGGTAACTTGATCCAAACTCAATTCCAAGAAGGCAAAACAGCTGCTATCATCGATGGTCCTTGGAAAGCTCAATCCTTTAAAGATGCTAAAGTAAACTACGGTGTTGCGACTATCCCAACTCTTCCAAACGGTAAAAACTACGAAGCCTTTGGTGGTGGTAAAGCTTGGATCATCCCATCAAGCACTAAGAACCTTGAAGGAGCTCAAAAATTTGTAGACTTCCTAGTTTCAACTGAACAACAAAAAGCATTCTACGATGCAACGAACGAAATCCCAGCTAACACTGAAGCTCGTACTTATGCAGAAGGTAAAAACGATGAGTTGACAACAGCTGTTATCAAACAGTTCAAGAACGCTCAACCAATGCCAAATATCTCACAAATGTCAACAGTTTGGGATCCAGCGAAAACTATGCTCTTTGATGCTGTAAGTGGCAAGAAAGATGCAAAAACAGCTGCTAACGATGCTGTAACATTGATCAAGGAAACAATCCAACAAAAATTTGGTAACTAATTGATTTGTTCAAGGGGGGTGGAAGTAAAATCCCCCTTTGAATGTATAGATACGCTTCTTATTCAGATACACGTATCTTGCGGTTGAATCCGAGTTTTATCTCACATCCTATGAAAGGAGTAATCATGGAAAAACAACAGCCTCGCAAAGCAGCCTTGCTGTCAATCATTCCTGGTTTAGGACAAATCTATAATAAACAAAAAGCTAAAGGATTGATTTTCCTTGGTGTTACCGTTTTATTTGTTCTGTATTTTCTAACACTTGCAACCCCTGAATTGAGCAATTTGATCACACTTGGTGACAAACCTGGTCGTGATAATTCACTTTTCATGCTGATTCGTGGTGCCTTCCACTCTATCTTTGTTGTCGTCTACCTGCTCTTTTATATCTTTAATATCAAAGACGCACATACGACTGCTAAACGTATCAACAACGGTATTCCTGTAGCTCGTACCTTCAAGGATATGATTAAAGGTATTTATGAGAATGGATTCCCATATCTTTTGATCATCCCATCGTATGTAGCAATGACATTTGCGATTATCTTCCCAGTTATCGTAACCTTGATGATTGCCTTTACCAACTACGACTTCCAACACTTGCCACCAAACAAATTGTTGGACTGGGTTGGTTTGACGAACTTCACAAATATCTGGAGCTTAAGTACCTTCCGTTCAGCCTTTGGTTCCGTTCTTTCTTGGACCATTATCTGGGCCTTGTCTGCTTCTACTTTGCAGATTGTGATTGGTATCTTCACAGCTATCATTGCTAACCAACCATTTATCAAAGGAAAACGTATCTTTGGTGTTATTTTCCTTCTTCCTTGGGCAGTTCCAGCCTTCATCACTATCTTGACATTCTCAAATATGTTTAATGATAGTGTTGGTGCCATCAACACCCAAGTCTTGCCTCTTTTGTCTAAAGTTCTTCCTTTCCTAGATGGAGCTCTTATCCCTTGGAAAACAGACCCAACTTGGACTAAGATTGCCTTGATTATGATGCAAGGTTGGCTAGGATTCCCATACATTTACGTTTTGACCTTGGGTATCTTGCAGTCTATTCCTAACGACCTCTACGAAGCGGCTTACATTGATGGTGCCAATGCTTGGCAAAAATTCCGTAACATCACTTTCCCAATGATCTTGGCTGTTGCAGCTCCAACATTGATTAGCCAATACACCTTCAACTTTAACAACTTCTCTATCATGTACCTCTTCAACGGTGGAGGACCTGGTAGCGTTGGTGGTGGAGCCGGTTCAACTGATATCTTGATTTCATGGATTTACCGTTTGACAACAGGTACAGCACCACAATACTCTATGGCGGCAGCTGTTACCTTGATTATCTCAATCATTTGTCATCTCTATCTCTATGATCGCATTCAAGAAACTACACGCATTTGATATGGAGGACGTCTAAGATGAATAACTCAATCAAACTCAAACGTAGACTGACTCAAACCCTCACTTACCTCTACTTGATTGGCCTATCAATTGTCATTATCTATCCACTTTTGATTACCATTATGTCAGCCTTCAAGACTGGTAACGTCGTAGCCTTTAAACTAGATGGTAACGTCGACTTTAGTTTTGATAACTTTAAAGGGCTCTTCACCGAAACCTTGTATGGTACTTGGTACCTTAATACTTTGATTATTGCCTTTATTACAATGGCTGTACAAACTAGTATCATTGTACTTGCAGGTTACGCTTACAGTCGTTACAACTTCTTGGCACGTAAACAAAGCTTGGTCTTCTTCTTGATTATCCAAATGGTGCCAACTATGGCCGCTTTGACAGCCTTCTTCGTTATGGCCCTTATGTTGAATGCCCTTAACCATAGCTGGTTCCTCATCTTCCTCTACGTTGGCGGAGGTATCCCGATGAATGCTTGGCTCATGAAAGGCTACTTCGATACCGTACCAATGTCTCTAGACGAATCTGCAAAACTAGATGGTGCAGGACACTTCCGTCGCTTCTGGCAAATTGTTCTCCCTCTTGTTCGCCCAATGGTGGCTGTACAAGCCCTCTGGGCCTTCATGGGACCTTTCGGGGACTATATCCTCTCTAGTTTCTTGCTTCGTGAGAAAGAATACTTTACTGTTGCCGTCGGTCTCCAAACCTTCGTTAACAACGTGAAAAACATGAAGATTGCCTACTTCTCAGCAGGTGCTATCCTCATCGCCCTTCCAATCTGTATTCTCTTCTTCTTCCTACAAAAGAACTTTGTTTCAGGACTTACAAGTGGTGGCGACAAGGGATAATCTATCCCCGCCACCCTTTTTCATTTTTTATCTTGCTTGTAAAGTTGAAAGATTAGACACAAGACCACAAATAGTAGCAAGATTCGCTTTTAAATAAGCAATTTATCTACTAGACTTGAAATAAAGTACATTTCTCTATATAATATTACTCATATAGAAAACACTTTTAGAAAGATGCCTATGCTTCCATATCCATTCTCGTATTTTACTAGTATCTGGGGATTTCGTAAGCCCCTGTCAAAACGTTTCGGACTCAACTGGTTTCAACTCCTCTTTACTAGCATTTTCCTCATCAGCTTGTCTATGGTTCCAATTGCTATTCAAAACAGCTCACAGGAAACCTATCCGCTGGATACTTTTATTGATAATGTCTACACTCCCCTGACAGATGAAGCGATCATGGACTTGTCAGAGAATGCGCAGATAGTAGATGGAAAACTGAGCTATTCTGGAACTAAATCAGCAAGCTTCTCTTCTGATTGGTCCAAGTCCAAGCGAGGAATTGCCAAAGGATTTGCAACTTCATTTTGATACTGAAGAACTCGTCATCAGCAAGGAAAACAAGGAATTGACCCGCATTCGCTACCACGCGATTCAAACGGAGAGTTTCCAGAGTAAGGAAGCTTTAACCCAGGCTATTTCTAAAGACTGGTACCAACAGAACCGTATCTATATCAGTCTCTTTCTCGTCCTTGGTGCTAGCTTCCTCTTTGGATTGAATTTCTTCATTGTCTCCCTTGGAGCTAGTCTTCTCCTTTATATCACCAAAAAATCACGCCTCTTTTCATTTAGGAGCTTTAAAGAGTGCTACCATTTTATCTTGAACTGTTTAGGATTTCCCACTCTGATTACGCTTATTTTGGGACTTTTTGGCCAAAATATGACAACCCTTATCACTGTACAAAACATTCTTTTTGTTCTGTATCTGGTCACTATTTTTTACAAGACACATTTCCGTGATCCAGATTATCATAAATAGGAGATTTTTATGCCCGTTACGATTAAAGATGTGGCCAAGGCTGCAGGTGTCTCACCTTCAACCGTAACCCGCGTCATTCAAAATAAATCAACGATTAGTGATGAAACCAAAAAACGAGTTCGCAAGGCTATGAAGGAACTCAACTACCATCCCAATCTCAATGCTCGTAGTCTAGTTAGTAGCTATACTCAAGTTATCGGCCTGGTGCTTCCTGACGACTCAGATGCCTTTTACCAAAATCCTTTCTTCCCATCTGTCCTACGAGGGATCGCCCAAGTCGCATCTGAAAACCACTACGCTATTCAGATTGCAACGGGGAAAGATGAAAAAGAACGTCTCAATGCCATTTCTCAGATGGTTTATGGTAAGCGTGTTGACGGTTTGATTTTCCTCTACGCTGAAGAAGAAGATCCTCTAGTCAAACTAGTAGCGGATGAGCAGTTCCCTTTCCTCATTCTTGGAAATCCACTTCACCCTTTATCCCTCTTGTTGATAATGATAATGTACAAGCTGGCTTTGATGCGACAGAGTATTTCATCAAAAAAGGCTGCCAACGAATTGCCTTCATCGGAGGTACAAAGCGACTCTTCGTAACGCAAGACCGTCTAACTGGCTATGAATCCGCACTCAAACAACACCAACTTCCGATTGATACCAACTTAACCTACTTTGCGACAGAATTTCTAGAAGAAAAAGGTTATCAATTCAGTGAACTCCTATTTAATCACAATCCGCAGATTGACGCCATCATCACAACCGACAGCCTTCTAGCTGAAGGGGTTTGCGACTACATCAATAAACATCAATTAAATGTTCCTGTCTTGAGTTTCGACTCTGTCAATCCTCGACTCGATCTCGTAGCTTATGTCGATATCAATAGTCTGGAACTTGGACGTGTTTCCTTTGAAACCATTTTGCAGATTATCAATGATGCGAAAAATAATAGACAGATTTGTTACCGTCAGTTGATTGCCCACAAAATTATCGAAAAATAAAGACCAGTTCCGAATAATTCAAATATCGCCCTATAAGTTATATTTTTCTTCACCTAACTTATAGGGCGATATTTGAATATTGAAAGACATATACAAAAATTATACTACTAAAAATCATTCCCAAGCTGATAATTGATATAAATACTCTAATTATGAACATTATTTTTTTAACGGGCATTGTGAAGTTATGGTATAATTAGTTATATAAATTTTTGAGAGGCAAATTATGACAAACGATGTGATTCAAAAGGTTAGAATTGATAGTCTCGATGTTGAGAATCCTTTTTTTAATTCTTTAAGAGCTGACTATCCCGGATTCAATTCATGGCTTAGTAGAAAAAGGCGGAGAAGACGCCTATGTTTTGGTGGATAACAATCAATTACTGGGCTTTTTGTATCTTAAAGATGAAAAGGAGGCTGATGACAGTATTACTCCTTCTTTTGATATGCGACGCCGTTTGAAAATTGGAACCTTTAAAATTGATTCTCATGGCACTGTTCTTGGACAGCGTTTCTTAAGCATTATCTTAAGAAAAATGTTGAATGATGGTCATGATTTTACTTATGTTACTTTGTTTCCTAGACAGACAGGTTTAATTAATCTTTTTGAGAAATTTGGTTTTCGTCAATGGGGAACAAAGAATAATGGAGAGTTAGTTTATTTTAAAGATTTAGCAGTCCTTAATGATATCTATAAAGATTTTCCTCGTTTGTCACTTCAATGTCCTACTAAAAAATATTTGCTTTCTATATTTCCTCAGTATCATACAAAGATGTTCCCAGAGTCTCAATTACGTACTGAGAGACATCACTATGTTGAAGACTTATCCGTAACAAATTCTAGTGAAAAGATTTATATTAGTGCTGCTAGACAGGTTCTTGAAATGCGACCCGGGGACCATATTGTTATATATAGAACAGCAGAAGGGGACATACCTGCAGAATTTAGCTCCGTTGCTTCAACAATATGTACTGTTAGCGAGATTAGGCAGATAACAGATTTTGAAAATTTTGATAAATTCCAAGAATATTGTGGCAAAGGGACAATTTTTAGTCAAGAAGAACTGCAAAAGTTTTGGTATAATCAATATCCTAAATATATTATAAAAATGCTTTATAATATCTCTTTGAACAAAAGAATTATTCGGAGAGACTTAAGAGACATTGTTGGGATTAATGCTCAACGATGGACCTGCGTAGAGCTATCAGAAGAGCAATTTTATCATGTTTTAGAAATGGGTGAAATAAATGAAAGCTTTATTATCGATTAAGCCAGAGTTTGTAGAAGAGATTATAGAAGGGAGAAAAAAGTTCGAGTATCGGAAAAAGGTTTTTAAGCGTCCAGATGTTTCTTCAATCGTAGTTTATGCAACGAAGCCATACGGTAAAGTAGTTGGAGAATTTGAAATCGAAACTATTTTAGAAGAGAATATTGATAAATTATGGAATGATACCAAACATCTATCTGGTATTTCTGAAGAATTTTTCTATGAGTACTTTAAAGATAGGGATAGTGGTTTTGCTATTCAGATTAAAATGTTTAAAGAGTACAAAAAACATCTTGATTTATCAGAATTTGATTCCACAATAAAAGCGGCGCCTCAATCTTTTTGTTATATAGGGAGGTATTAGTTTGAAATATATTTTATTAGTGGGCGTTCATGGGGTTGGTAAAACAACTTTGTTAGAAAATCTAAAAAAGGATGTGCAATTTGTTGCTTTATCAATCAGTGATTTAATTCGTCAGGCAGGAAATAAAATACAGTCATCCGATAAGTTCACAAAAAATATTGCTAACAACCAAGAACTGTGGAAACAAGAATTAGCGAACTATCCATTTAATGATAATGATGTTGTGATATTGGATGGACATTTTACCCTTTTGAATTATTCGAAGGAAATCGTAGAATTACCTTTTTCTACTTTTGATGGTTTGGAAATCAGTAAAATTATATTGAAGAAAGAGCACCCCGTAATTATTCGAGAGAGATTAGAGAAAAGGGATGATCAGTACTGGGAACAAGAATTGATTGAGTCTTTTTCAAGACAGTGAGGAAAAATCAAGCTTTGGAATTCTCTCGTTTAAAAAAATATCCCCATTTTTTTATCTATGATAGTGATTTAAAAATTAGGCGAACTCAAAAAAATCTATTAAATATCTAGAGATGAATTTTTGAAATATGAACAGCACCCCATAAGTTGAACAAAAAAATCTAACTTATGGGGTGCTGTCCTCATTGCTGTCTTTTTCATCACTAATTATCTGTTTCAACGAATCGTCCCAAAATATGAACATTCTCAGATACAGAGACAAAGGCACCTGGATCCACCTGTTTCATAATCTGTTTAAATTCATTAAACTCTGCACGTGTAATGACAGTAATTAAAACTGCCTTTCTCTCGTGATTATAGGTTCCTTCTGCATCGTGGATCATGGTGGCTCCGCGGTGCAATTTTTTATGGATTTTTTCAATTACCTTCTCTGGATGATTGGTCACAATCATAGCCTGCATCCGTTTTTGCTTGGTAAAGACCGCATCTGTCACACGGCTAGAGACAAAGATGGTAATCATAGAGTAGAGAGCGTATTTCCAACCAAAGGTCAAACCTGCTATCAACATGATAGTCCCATTTACCAAAAAAGAAATACTACCGACATTCTTACCCGTTTTCTTGCGAATGGTCAGACTGACAATATCCGTCCCACCACTGGAGATATTGTTTCGAAGAGCAAAACCAATCCCCAAGCCCATGACAACACCCCCAAAAAGGGCATTGATAATGGGATCCTCCGTCAAGGTCGCCACAGGGACAAACTGGATAAAGAAGGAACTCATGGACACCGTGATAAAGGTAAAGACGGTGAACTTATGCCCAATCTGATACCAAGCCAAGACCATTAAAGGAAAATTAATAGCGTAGAAAGCCAATGAAATTGGAATATGAAAACCAAACCAGTGATTACTCAAAGCAGAGATAATCTGTGCCAGACCTGTCGCACCACTCGAATACACATGCCCTGGTTGGAAAAAGAAATTGACTGCTACTGCTGATAAAAAACCATAGACCAGAGAGGCCGAAATTTTTTCGTCATACTTTTCTCGAGAGATGCTTTGTAAGACACGTAAAATTTTTATCTGATAAGCAAAGCGGCGCAGATAATAGCGCCACCGCTTAATTCGTTTTGCTTGTTTCATCTTCTTCTACTTGTAAGCTAAGTTCCTCTAGTTGTTTGAGAGCTACTGTTGAAGGAGCTTGTGTCATTGGGTCAGTTGCCTTGTTGTTCTTAGGAAAGGCAATGACTTCACGGATATTTTCTTCCCCTGCTAAAAGCATGACAAATCGGTCAAGCCCGATAGCCAAACCACCGTGTGGTGGGAAACCATAGTCCATGGCTTCAAGAAGGAAACCAAACTGGTCATTTGCTTCTTCGGCTGAGAAACCAAGAGCCTTGAACATACGTTCTTGAAGGTCTTTTTGGTTGATACGAAGGCTACCACCACCAAGTTCATAACCGTTCAAGACGATATCGTAAGCAATGGCACGAACCTTAGCCAAATCACCTTCTAATTCGTGAGCAGTCTCTTCTTGTGGAAGAGTAAATGGATGGTGAGCACTCATGTAACGGCCTTCTTCTTCAGACCATTCAAACATTGGCCAGTCAACCACCCAAAGGAAGTTAAATTTATCGTTATCAATCAAACCAAGCTCTTTGGCAATACGTCCACGAAGGGCACCGAGCGTTGCATTAGCCACTTCAAGCGTATCCGCCACAAAGAGAACCAAGTCCTTATCTTCAAGAGCAAGTGCTGCTGTCAATTCTGCTTGGATGCTAGTCAAGAACTTAGCAACTGGTCCGTTTAATTCTCCATCGACCACCTTGACCCAAGCAAGGCCTTTGGCACCATATTGTTTGGCTACTTCAGTCATCTTATCGATGTCTTTACGTGAATAGTTGTCCGCAGCGCCTTTGACCACAATGGATTTTACAGCAGGTGCTTCTGAAAAGACTTTGAAGTCTACACCTTTGACCACTTCTGTCAAGTCCTGAAGCAACATATCAAAACGAGTGTCAGGCTTATCAGAACCATAAAGAGCCATAGCGTCATCGTATTTCATACGAGGGAATGGAAGCGTCACTTCGATGCCTTTAGTTTCTTTTATGACGCGCGCAATCAAGCCTTCTGTGATATCTTGGATTTCTTGCTCAGTAAGGAAAGACGTTTCCAAGTCGACCTGGGTAAACTCAGGCTGGCGGTCACCACGCAAGTCCTCATCACGGAAACATTTGACGATTTGGTAATAACGATCAAAACCAGCATTCATCAACAACTGCTTAGTGATTTGTGGACTTTGAGGAAGAGCGTAAAAATGCCCTTTATTAACACGAGATGGTACCAAGTAGTCACGCGCCCCTTCAGGAGTTGACTTAGAAAGGAATGGTGTCTCCACGTCGATAAACTCCAACTCATCCAAGTAGTTGCGGATAGAGTGGGTCACCTTAGCACGAAGTTTAAGATTTTCCAACATTTCTGGACGACGAAGGTCAAGGTAACGGTAACGCAAACGTGTATCGTCATTGGCCTCAATACCATCCTTAATCTCAAATGGTGTTGTCTTAGCTGTATTCAGCACTTTCAGAGCTGTCACGTTTAACTCAACTGCACCAGTTGGTAACTTATCATTGGCTTGCTCACGCGCAGCGACCTGTCCAGTCACCTCGATAACAAATTCGCTACGAAGGCTTTCAGCTGTTTCCATAATCTCTGCAGATACTTTTTCAGGGTTGATAACCAACTGCATGATTCCTTCACGGTCACGAAGGTCGATAAAGATCAAACCGCCCAAGTCACGACGACGACCAACCCATCCTTTCAAGGTCATTTCTTGTCCGATGTGTTCCTCACGAACACGACCAGCATACATACTACGTTTCATTGTTTCTCTCCTCTTTTATTCTGTTACTATTTTACCATAAAAGCGCAGGCTCTTCATGAAAATCATCAGAAAAGTTTGCCTGTCTTAAAAAATCAGGTAAAGTCCCTAAAAATTAGCGCCCATACAAAAATCCGATGAAGTTCACCGGACTCTTTTATTTTGAATTTTTGCCTGCTTTACGCTTTTCAGCAATTTCGGCTGCCTTCGAGGCAAGACAATTTCCGTTATGTAAGCCGTCCCAAAACGCAAGACACCTGCAATAGGGGCAAAGACAACTGCTAGATAGTTGTAGAAGAAATCGCCCTTAAAGGCATAAGCTAGCGCCCCAATGATGAAAAATAGAACGACTGCTTGAATCACTGCTAATAAAATTACTCGTTTCATGTGACCTCCTGACTCTATTATAGCATGAGTATCATCAAAAAGCCGATTAAATTATTCAAAGCGTGGAGAGAAATACTGTAGACCAGACCTTTTCTGCTAATATAAGCCAAGCCCAAACTAAAACCAAGGCTAAAATAGACAAAAAATTGTTGCACATCACCTGGGAAATGAATCAAGGTAAACAGAACACTAGATACCAGAAGAAAAATCAGAGTTTGTTTACTATTATCCTGCTTAGGAAAGAGGTAGCGTGCTAACATCCCTCTAAAGATAAGTTCTTCCGTCAAAGGAGCAAAAATAACGACCGCAAAGAAGGAGAAGAGTGGTTGAGACAAGGTCAAGTCTGTCGCTATTTGCTGATTTACTGAAGGATCATTTGGCAAGAAAAACTGGACAACCAGAGATAAGAACCAAACCAAGGCAGGAAGCCAAATAAATCGGTTGAAGCCATTCTTCTCAATACGAACAGGAGCTTTCTGATACCATTTGTAAATACCGTACACATAAACTCCAGCCAAGGCCACATAGAGTAGGGTAACAGCATAGGGTGAAGCGCCTAAGGCAAGCGAAGTAGTCGCGAGCCCCTGAATGAAGCCATAGATGAATAAAAAGGATAGAATGGCTAGAAGAAACCAGCCAAGTTTTTTAAGTAGTTTCATAAAGTTCTCCTATTTGAAATAGCGTTTTACCATAGGTAACTGCATCACATTGATATAAATATGGATAGCTCCTACAAGCAAGAAAGCTAGTAGCTGAATCTCTCCTGTCAAGAAAGAAATGATAAAAAGAAAAATATATAAGCCTGGTAAGACATACTGATTTAATTGGAATAAAATCCGAAAACTCTGTTCCAAATTAGCCTGACGCTCCCCTTCATCATAAGAATTAATATAGTTCAAGACATCCTTTGGTGTAGAGAAAAATGCCAAATCAAACTGACGAACAATCGCAATTGTTTTAGAAAGATATTTTTGAGCATTGAAAACCCACACAAATACCAAAAAAGAAAGAGATAAGGTTAGATGGCTTCCATTTAGTATAATCACTTCATTTAATGAGATGGAAAGAGCCAATAAAATCGCTACAGTTGTAATATTAAAGGCAATGCTTCCAAACTCGAGATTCCGATACATTTGCACATAATAGGTTTCATTCAGATCATCATCCATTTCCTCTTGATACAAGGAGTGAAATTTTCTGCTTTTCTTTAAGAAATTGAACGTCAAAAGAATGCTAATGAAACCTATCAGTAAACAAATAGCTGATATCCAGGGTATCAAGACTTTTACATCTAAAATAATTTCGTGGGATTCGGCACGTGCCTTAAACATCCCTATAAACACGCCGAAGAAACCTCCCGAAACAACAGACATTAAAAATAACAATCCACCTTTCTTATTCTTTTTCATATTCATTCTCCTTTTTCACTTGCTTGATTTTTTGATTTCTTTTCAATCCATTCAATTACTGGTATGAGGGCAAAATAGGCCCAAACAAATTGGTTACTTTGATAGGGACTAAACCAGCCTAAGTCTATCCCAATCAATAGAAATACGCTGACTAATAGAGCTGCGACAACTACATAATAGATTACTTTATACTTATTCATCATTTTTTTCCTTTTTCTCTAACCAATTGAAAATGGATAAGAGAACTAAATTAATCCAAAACAAATACTTACTTTCAACAAAATAGAACCACCCCAGTAATGTTCCAACCATAGCGAAAGCATTCACAATGAGGACAAGAACGCTCATATAATAAAACACTTTATACTTGTTCATCACTCGTCCTCCTCCAAGCGAAATACCGATTCGACTGTTTCGTTGAAAATCTGAGATATTTTCAAGGCAATCACAACGGACGGGGTGTATTCGTCCCGTTCTAATAGGCTGATAGTCTGTCTGGAAACCTCTGCTAGCTTGGCTAGTTCGGTTTGATTGAGGCCATCGCGAGCCCGCAGCTCTTTTAGACGATTTTTTAGTTGCATGTTACACACCTACTTTCCGTCAAATTCAACAGTTTGGATATCCTCAATGCGTTGTAGTTTGAATTTTTCTTTTCCTTTTTTATTAACACGACGTAGCTTGACCCATTCCTCATCAACATCCACAACTTCCCAGTTATCTGTTCCAAAAACTTGTCCAACGATTGTCGGTGTTTTCCCAATCAATTCTTTTAAAATTCTTGACATTTCTTTATTTCCTTTCTGTTTTTGCTCAATTCTTTTATTTTTATTCTCTAGTTTCTTGACCTTTTGGGAATGGTAGATATAATACATAATCACAAGAGGTACAAATCCTAATGCCCACATAATCGTTCCTTTCTCCTTTTCTCTTAACTTGCTTATATTGTAACACATCTTTTTCTTTTTGACAAGCATATTTGTCAAAAAGTTTATAATTTTTGTCATTTTGCAAAAGAAAAAGGTCAGGAGTAGGGTTCCTGACCAGTTTTATCTATCATTAAAATCCTAGTTTTTCAAAGATTTCTGAGAAGTTTTGGCTGATTGTCTCAAGTGACACTTGCACTTCTTCTCGGGTTTGGTTGTTCTTAACCGTTACTTGTCCGCTTTCGACTTCGCTCTCTCCTAGGGTGATGAGGGTCTTAGCCGCAAAGACATCGGCTGACTTGAACTGAGCTTTGAGCTTACGGTTGAGGTAATCACGCTCTGCTTTGAATCCTTGTTGGCGAAGAGCCTGTACCAATTCCAAGGCCTTGACATTTGCTCCGTCTCCCAAGACTGCGATATAGACATCTAGGGCGTTTTCGATAGGGAGAGCCACACCTTGCTTTTCAAGAATGAGAAGCAGGCGCTCTACACCAAGTCCAAAACCAAATCCAGCAGTTTCAGGACCTCCAAAGTAAGCAACCAAACCATCGTAACGACCACCGGCACAGACTGTCAAGTCATTGCCCTCAATCTCAGTAATGAACTCGAAAATGGTGTGGTTGTAGTAGTCCAAACCACGTACCATATTGGTATCGATGATGTAGTCTACTCCAAGATTCTCCAACATCTGACGCACAGCATCAAAATGAGCCTGACTTTCTTCATCAAGGAAGTCCAAGATAGACGGCGCATTCTCCACTGCCAGCTTGTCTTCTTTTTCCTTAGAGTCCAAGACACGGAGAGGATTTTCCTCCAAGCGACGTTGGCTATCCTTAGATAAAGTCTCCTTGAGCGGTGTCAAATAGTCAATCAAGGCCTGACGATAAGCCGCACGGCTCTCAGGATTTCCAAGCGTATTGAGGTGTAGTTTGACATCTTGGATACCGATTTCTTTCAAGAAATGAGCTGCCATCGCGATGGTTTCCACATCGGTAGCTGGATTGCTAGAGCCAAAACACTCAACACCAATCTGATGGAACTGGCGCAAACGCCCTGCCTGTGGACGCTCATAGCGGAACATAGGGCCCATGTAGTAGAACTTACTTGGCTTTTGCACTTCTGGGGCGAAGAGTTTATTTTCCACATAGGAACGGACAACGGGCGCAGTTCCTTCTGGACGGAGGGTAATATGGCGGTCACCCTTGTCATAGAAATCATACATTTCCTTGGTTACGATATCGGTTGTATCTCCGACAGAGCGACTGATAACCTCGTAATGCTCAAAAATAGGCGTGCGCACTTCTGCATAGTTATAGCGCTTGAAAATCTCACGGGCAAAGCCCTCAACGTACTGCCATTTGGCAGATTCAGCAGGTAAAATATCCTGCGTTCCTTTTGGTTTTTGTAATTTCATAGGGAATCCTCTTTAAACTTAATAGTCTTATTTTACCATAAACAGAGGGATTAAAACAGTGAGAGTAGAAAATCTCAAGAGAGTCTTTTCAGAAAATTCATCAAAAACTTGCCAAATTGTCAGAATTATGAGAAAATAGAGGATATTTATCACGTGGAGGGACTGTAATGAGAGACGATATCAAAATCAATGACCGCGCTTTAGCCTTACAAGACCAAATTATCGAAAAACTAGAGAAGGTTTGATACAGATGTGGAATTGGATGTTTACAATCTAGGATTGATTTATGAAATCAATCTGGACGAAACGGGTCTCTGTAAGATTGTCATGACCTTCACCGATACTGCCTGTGATTGCGCCGAAAGCCTGCCTATCGAAATCGTCGCAGGTCTGAAACAAATCGAGGGTATCGAAGATGTCAAGGTTGAAGTTACCTGGTCGCCTGCTTGGAAAATCACACGAATCAGTCGCTACGGCCGTATTGCCCTTGGACTGCCACCTCGTTAAGTAGGCAAATCACTTTTGAAGATAAAAATAAGCAAGCCGAAGTTGGCTTGCTTTTTGATACTCAATGAAAATCAAAGAGAAAACTAGGAAACTAGCCGAAGGCTGTACTTGAGTACGGCAAGGCGACGTTGACGTGGTTTGAAGAGATTTTCGAAGAGTATGAGTTTATTTTTTACCTGACTTGTCCATATTCCAGAAGTCTGTCACGGCTCCGCGTGAAGCAGATGATACGATATGGGCGTATTTACCGAGGACACCACGACTGTAAAGTGGTGGCAAGGTTGTTTCTGCCTTGCGTTTTTCAAGTTCTTCTTCGGATACGGCCATGGAAATTTCTTTGGTATCTTGGTCAACCGTAACGATATCACCTGTACGAAGGTAGGCAATCGGTCCACCATCCTGAGCTTCAGGAGCGATATGTCCAACAACCAGACCATAAGTACCACCAGAGAAACGACCATCCGTCAAGAGGGCAACCTTGTCTCCTTGACCTTTACCAACGATCATGGATGAAAGTGACAGCATCTCAGGCATACCAGGACCACCCTTAGGTCCAACGAAACGAACAACGACTACATCGCCATCAACGATTTCATCTGTCAGAACGGCCTGAATAGCATCTTCTTCTGAGTCAAAGACCTTAGCTGGTCCAACGTGACGACGCACTTTAACACCTGATACTTTAGCAACCGCACCATCAGGGAGCAAGGTTCCCGTTCAAGATGATAAGCGGACCGTCTGCACGTTTTGGATTTTCAAGTGGCATGATGACTTTTTGACCTGGTGTAAGGTCTGCAAAGTCAGCTAAGTTTTCAGCGACTGTCTTACCAGTACATGTGATACGGTCTCCATGAAGGAAACCATTTGCCAAGAGGTATTTCATAACCGCAGGGACACCACCGACTTCGTAGAGGTCTTGGAAGACATACTGACCAGATGGTTTCAAGTCAGCCAAGTGAGGCACACGTTCTTGGATCGTATTGAAGTCCTCAAGTGACAAGTCAACATTAGCCGCATGGGCAATGGCAAGCAAGTGAAGAGTGGCATTTGTAGAACCACCGAGAGCCATAGTTACAGTAATGGCATCTTCAAAGGCTTCACGAGTCAAGATATCTGATGGTTTGAGACCAAGTTCCAACATCTTGACAACAGCACGTCCTGCTGCTTCGATATCTTCTTTCTTATCAGCTGATTCAGCTGGGTGAGATGAAGAACCTGGCAAACTCATACCTAGAACTTCGATAGCAGTCGCCATGGTATTAGCTGTATACATACCACCACAGCCACCAGGGCCAGGGCAGGCATTACATTCGAGACGTTTCACGTCCTCAGCTGTCATGTCACCGTGGTTCCATTTTCCGATTCCCTCAAAGACAGAAACCAAGTCGATGTCTTTGCCATCAAGATTTCCCGGTGCAATAGTACCACCATAGGCGAAAATAGCTGGAATATCCATGTTGGCAATAGCAATCATAGAACCAGGCATGTTCTTGTCACAGCCACCGATAGCGACAAAGGCATCCACGTTGTGACCACCCATAGCTGCCTCGATTGAGTCCGCAATGATATCACGAGATGTCAAAGAGAAACGCATACCAGGCGTTCCCATGGCAATCCCGTCCGCTACAGTGATAGTCCCAAACTGCACAGGCCAAGCACCTGCAGATTTAACACCTTCTTTAGCCAATTTCCCAAAATCATGCAAGTGGATGTTACATGGTGTATTTTCCGCCCAAGTCGAAATCACTCCCACAATCGGTGTTTCAAAGTCCTTATCTGTCATACCAGTCGCACGAAGCATGGCACGGTTTGGTGATTTTACCATACTGTCATAAATGCTACTGCGGTGACGTTTATCTAATTCAGTCATTTGTTCCCTCCCATTTCAGTTTTTACTATTATAGCACATTTTAAAAGCAATGAACAGAAGAAAATTCTTGAATTTTCAGAAAATTTCGATTAATTTGATTGAATGACTTCTAATTTTTTCATCTTTTTTTGTCAAGTAACTTTACTTTACAAAAAAAATGTGTTATCCTAGTATGGTTGATGAAAATCAGTAGATTGAATCGAATATAAATACCTAAAGGAGAAATCAAAATGGCAGTACCTGCACGTCGCACTTCAAAAGCGAAGAAAAACAAACGTCGTACACACTACAAAGTAACAGCTCCATCTGTAAACTTTGACGAAACTACTGGAGATTACTCACGTTCTCACCGTGTATCACTTAAAGGATACTACAAAGGACGTAAAATCGCTAAAGCTGCATCAGCTGAATAATAGAAGGGAGATACCATGCGCGTAAATATTACACTTGAACACAAAGAATCTGGTGAACGCTTGTACCTTACTTCTAAAAACAAACGTAACACCCCAGACCGTCTTCAATTGAAGAAATACTCACCAAAACTTCGCAACACGTAGTGTTTACAGAAGTTAAATAAGAGTTAAATTAGTGAAAATAGCGTTAAATCAACGTTTTAACACTTAACAATAGCCAAGTGGGAACATTTTGGAAACAAAAAAGGTAGTAAGATATAATCTTGCTACCTTTTTATAATCTCCGTTTTCGTATAACAGACTTCGCTAGTGATACGAAAGCCGTGATTTCAACTTATAGCGAAAGTACCCCCTCTAGTTTGTCCGCTACCTCTTTCATAGCAGAAGGGCGAAGATGGGAATATACTCCCAAAGTCGTCTGTATATCTGCATGACCTAGCCTATTTTTAAGTTCTAGGTCATTCATACCCAAAGACAGCAATAGACTTGCGTGGGAGTGCCTTAAGTCATGTATACGAATACTTTTGACTCCAGCTATTTCTCCGTGTTTCTTCATGCTATTAGCAAGCATTGTCTTAGTCACAGGTAAACAGTTATAAGAAAAGACAAAACTTATTTTTCCTAGCTGTTTCTGATGATTTTTCCATGAGGATAGCGCCTTAATCGTCATGGCATCAAGATAGATTTTTCTATTACTTGAAAAAGTTTTTGTGGGGTTAATTTGCCAATTATTTTTGTTTTGATAAAACATAGACTTATTGACTTGTACAGCTTTATTTTCAAAATCAACATCTTCCCATGTTAAGGCTTGTAATTCGCTGATTCTCAATCCTGTCATAAAGAGAAATAGAAAACAGGTATATTTCAAGTGTTCTACAACATCATTTTTTTCAAATGTTTTGATAAATTTTTTTCAAATGCTTCTTTTTGTCCAAAAAAATCAACCTTTTTTTTCTAGTCCTCTTCATATTCCCCACCTGCCGAGCAGGATTTTCACTGACAACACCCAAAGTAAGCGCCATATCAAATAATTCTTTTACTGTTTGATGTAAATCTTTTAAGTAGTTATTAGATAAGCCTTCTTCCAAGATATCTGTATGCCATTTTTTTATATGAATAGGTTTAACATCAACCATTTTCATAGGATAAAAATATTTCAATCTTTTCAACTTAGAAGAAAAGGTCATAAATGTCCTAGTAGTCACTTTATTCTTATAGTGAGGTACAAAATATTTTTCCAGGAACAACTCAACCGTTAAAGTTGCACCATGTACAATAGCTTTTTTCGAGTGTTTCGCTATAAAATCATCATACCATTTCTTAGCTTCTGCTTGTGTTTTAAACCCTCTTTTCTTTTTCTGCATTCTTTTACCAGTCACTTCATCAAAACCTAGAGAAGCAACCGCATAATAAGAGCTACTAGCCTTGTCATAATATACGTGAGGGATTTTAGGCATATTCTTCAACTTCCTCAAAATTTAATTTTGTACCCAAAATCTCCTCAACAGCTTCAACAGGAACTTGACCCAATCCCTTAGAATTATAGTAAGCAAAACCCTTTTGTACCATCAAAGCCTTAGCCTGTTTAATCAAACTGTAAGCCTGATAATTTCCAAAACCCAATTTTTTTAAATCTTCTTTTGTTACGAACATAGCTTTTTTCTCCTTTTCGTGTTATAATTATTTTGGTTTTTTATTTTGATGTGTGATTGATTTTCACGCATCTTTTTTTTGCATCTAGCCCATAAATTTCTATCATTCATGAACATATAAATATTATCTAGTTCTTGACTTATCGGTATACACTTCCCAAAGCGTACTATACGAAAGTCAGTATTTAATCTTTCATCAAAGAACATCACAATTTTTTTAGTCATTTGTCACGTCCTTTGCTTTCTTTGGCAATATTCTAGGTAAAATATAATCTTCTAAAATATGTTGAACAAACTCATCTTTACATGATTTTCGGTAGATTTCTTTAGTGTCAAAATAAGTCACTATCCCTTTTTCAGTATTTGGAACAGATAATTTTATAGTTTCAGAAAATACATACTCTCGCTCGCCACCTCTCTCAAAGATTTCTAATACATAATTAAAACGGCGAAGATACTGGTCAATACTTTCATATTTAATCTGTCTAAAGAAATCAAATATCCCCTCAGTATTCGTTAGAATAAATATCCTTCCTGCCACCAATCTATTACGATACCTAGCCGACATTCGCGAATTATTTAAAGGGTCTAACAACTTCAACCAATCTGCAGGTTTCAAACTATCATAGCGTAAGTCGTTTAAAAGAATTACTTCTTCCCCTCTATAAGCGTCAAATGGATTACTTAAATCACTGTCATACATTCTCCAGTCAAGGCTTTCTTCTTTGGCTGCTTGTATGATATCATTTCCAATTTGTTTGGCAAAAGTCGTCTTACCACTGTCCGACCTACCATGTACAAATATAGCTGTAAGTTTAAACTCACCATTCTGTAATGCCCGCATAGTTTCTCTCGCTGAAAAAACAGCTTGAGCATGAAACGCCTCTTCAAATTTATTTTGATTGTTAGCCCAGAGAAATCTCAATTCTTCATTATCAAAAATATCATCTTCTGTTAACTCTCCAGTAATAATTTTTTGGAAAACCATATCCAAACTCTCATCTGTTTTCTCTCGTTTTCTAGTAGCTGAATATTTTTCAAAGTCTTCTCTATTCTGATTGATGAAAGCTTCATAATCAAGCGTATCAAATGTTTCTACATCGCTAGCAGGATACTGATATTTATCTTTATCCTTAGCATGGATAAGATAAGCTAAAGCGTTGATGCGTGTTAGGTGTCTCCCTCCTCTTGATTTTGGAGTTTCTACGCGTTCTTTTTTTCTACTCCAAGAGCCAGGGCAACTTTTTGACAAATCCATTAATTTTGGAAAAATCAATATATCCGTGAATATGAGGTTCAACCAATTTTTGTCCCATAGGAAATATCTTTATCATGGACGATAAAAAGCTACTTCCACAAATTCCTCTTCTTCGACCAGTTCCCGGATACGGTCAAAAAAATTAATCTGAAAAATCTTTTTCTTTATTCTCTTCCCAGTTTTCAAGCAATTTCTTATCCGACACAGCCCAATCCCAAAAGTCTGGTTTCAGTTGTTGCTCAAATAGGAAACGTCTGTTTCTAATTCTTTTAGTCATTCTTTCTCCTTTTTAATTCATGAAAGACTTTTGCATATTCTTTCTATGCTTTCGTTTTTTTATTCTTTGTTTTTGGATATATGCTTCATTTTTTTGAGCATATATCCAAGCATATATCCACGCATGTATCCAAGAAAAACCCTTTATTTTCTCGCTTTTTTGTTTTTTTGGGGTAGGGGGCTTTCAGCCATTTCAACCCCTAACAAACGCTGTCAAATCAAGGGATTACCCTTGGTTTGCACCATTCTATCGTCAAGTCCTAGAATGGCGCCCGCGCATAGGTTTTGGAAATATGGATATATGCTCCCTCAAAAAAACTCTTTGACTAAAATTTCTGCATATTTAGGTAGCTTGGTTGCATTGCCCTGTCGGAACAAGTCAGCCAACTAGATCCCCGCTGATACCCGCAACCGCGCAGGGCAAAAGCCCCTTTTGCGGTTGCTATCAGCTACTAGTTGGCTCACTTGTAAACCGACAGGAGCAAGGCGGCCAGCTCCCATCATATACAGAAATTTTAGACCTGCATAGCAAGTTTTAGCCCAGAGGCTACCAGTTTGACGGCTTTATATCCAGGATTGCGTCCTTCAACCCAATCCGCTTTGACCTGCACATCTAGCAACTCAACGAATAGAGAGCCACCAAACTCAATGTTTTCTTCAATCTCCTCGAAACTGCCATGAACTTCAATCTTGATGGCCTTAACGTCCTCTTGGTCTATTAAGCCATCATTTACAGCCTTAGCGGTTCGCTCATCAATTCCAAACATCACATAAGAGCCAATATAGTCAGTAGGTTTCCCATCTTTGTACTTCTTACTTGCTCGAGCTTTGGAAAAATCTACTAAGATTTTTTCAGGAATATCAAATTGAGAGCTTTCAAGCGCTACTTCTTTAAGTGAAAGAGGTGATGTTAGTTTAATTTTTTTATTTGCCATTTTTTTATATTTCCTTTTCTATTTTTTTAATTTAGAGAAGAACCCTTTACCCTGCTTTTCTTCTAGGGCTTCAAGTCGTTCTTCTAACTTTTTTAATTTTTTTAAATCCATTTCTAATGAAATCAATTTAAAATTTACGTCTTTATTACAGTCTTTCTGTTTCTCTTTGAACTTTTTTAATTCGACCAGGTCTTTTTTAAGCGCCCTTTCTTCGGCACTCTTCAAGTCGCCCCATATATCCGTTACAGCTTTAGTCATGTTTTTTGTCTCATCAATTCGCTTAGAAAGTTTGATAAACTTTTCAAACTCTTCTTCAGTAAATTGATAATGGTCTTTTACATGCTTACGTGTAACATGTATCTTGACCTTTTTAAACTCGTAACCTGATAAGCGTTCAATACTTATCCGCCATTTCTTAACAGCGCTGTAGGACTTGCCAGTGGCTTCTATGATGTCTTTATACTCGTAATAATTCTTATCCGGCATCTCCTTTCCTCTTTTCCGTATATATGTTATAATTAAGATGTTTTTATTAAATATGTCTTTGAGGATTTTTTCTTCAAAGACCATTTTTATACAATCATAGGCAGTTACCCCCTTGAAAATCCTTCTCAAAATATGATATAATTAATACGTCTTTTTGAGATATATTTTATTTTATCTCGTTTTGAAGTGTTTGTCAAGTTTTTAACACGTCTTTTTGAGATTTTAGATCGGAGCAACTATGGGAAAAGTATCTTTACTACCTCAACGATTAAAAGAATTACGATTACAGCATGGACTTACACAGGCTCAACTAGGTGAAAAAGTCGGTGTAAAACAAAATACCTTCACAAATTGGGAAAATGGAAAAAGAACTCCCAGTTTAGAAGATATTGTTAAATTATCTAACTTGTTAAACGTATCCATAGAATATCTCGTCGGATATAGCGACATAAGAAAACCTTATATTGTCACTAATGTAGAAGATGAAAATTACAGAACAGTAGAAGCACTGTTAGAAATTGCAGACTTACTTATAGGTATCAACAAAGAGGCGACGGAAACCGGACAGAGTATAGAAAATATAATCGAAAACTTAGCACTTTCTGAACAGACCAAAAAAACTCTATAAAGACTTCTTAAATTTTGCTAAATTCGAATATTTTGGCAACAATTCGGAAACAACAGAAACAGAATAACCCTATTTTTAGTAACTTAAACCTTATTAAAACTTAATAAAACATGGCGTTTTAGTTAAATCAATAGCTATATGTTACAGAAGTTAAGTAAGCATTCAATACGAATCAATACATAAGAAAAACGCTGATTTCAAGCGTTTTTTCTTTTTTCAATTTCAATACATTTCACTATATTTCAGTCCAAACTCTACCTTTTTCTCTACCTTTTTTTAGATAAATATATCATCTGGATATTGAAGTTAAGCCCTGCTATCATTTTCGATGGCAGGGACTTTTTTTAATGTTTGGTACACTACCTTCTTATCTATATTTTTGATGGAGCTGAAGTTGACATCTACAAAGTTTAATGTTAAAATACATTCAAAAATATATTTGAATGAGGTGTTTTATGGTTCAAAATGTTGTTACTTCAATAATCCTGTATTCTGGGACAGCCGTAGACTTACTTATTATCCTAATGTTATTTTTTTGCTAAAAAGAAAAAAAGCAGAAAAGGACATCATTAACATCTATTTAGGACAATTTCTAGGCTCTGTTAGTCTAATATTCCTAAGTTTGCTTTTTGCATTTGTCTTAAATTATATTCCTAGTAAAGAGATTTTAGGTTTACTCGGTTTGATTCCAATTTTCCTAGGCCTCAAAGTTTTGCTTTTAGGAGATTCTGATGGAGAAGCTATTGCAAAAGATGGTTTGCGAAAAGACAATAAAAACCTGATTTTTTTCTAGTAGCTATGATTACTTTTTGCAAGTTGTGGCGCTGACAATATTGGTGTCTTTGTCCCATATTTTATCACCTTAAATTTAGCGAATATGATAGTGACTTTACTTACTTTTCTAGTCATGATTTATCTCTTGGTTTTTTCAGCCCAAAAATTAGCACAAGTCCCTTCTGTTGGAGAAACTTTGGAAAAATATAGCAGATGGTTTATTGCCGTTGTTTATTTAGGATTGGGGATGTATATCCTGATTGAAAACAACAGCTTTGACATGCTAAGGACTGTGTTCGGCTAGGAGAAAAAATTATGAAAAAAGATAGTATATGCCAAGTTAATATTATAAATCAACAAAATGTTACAACCGCAACGAACTACCTTGAAAAGGAAAAAGTCCAAAAATCACTTCGTATTTTATCAAAGTTTACCGATAATAAACAGATAAATATCATCTTTTATCTCCTTGCTGTTGAAGAACTCTGTGTCTGTGATATAGCCTGTTTACTAAATCTCAGTATGGCATCTGCCTCCCACCATCTTCGTAAACTAGCCAATCAAAACATCTTGGATACTAGAAGAGAGGGGAAAATTATATATTATTTTATAAAAGATGAGGAAATCAGAGATTTTTTTAATCAACTAGGATAACAACTATTTTTACTACTCTACCATTCACTCTACCTTTTATTATGTAGCATTCTAAAAACATTGATGTACCAACGTTTCTAACAGCTAAAATAGAAATTATTTAATCTTTTTATAGAAGTTAAGTAAGCATTCAATACGAATCAATACATAAGAAACGCTGATTCCAAGCGTTAGTTAGATAGAAGAAAAAAAGTCCTTTTTGAGAGCATTTTTCTTCTATCTTTTTCTTTGTAATCAAAATTATAAAAATTCTTTAAAAATCTTCGGGTTATAAAGAGATAGTTTCTAGCTCTTTTGAGTTGTCTTCGTTGACATTTTATCTCAATAGTGTATAATCGATGTAATAGATAAAGTTACAACAAAAAGGAGACACCCTATGACTTATGCATACCAAAGCCACATTTACCTAGCGGAGGCGGTTTTAAATGTCAAGGATTTGACGAGTCAAACGGCTTTCTATCACCAGATTATTGGCTTGGAGATTTTATCCCAAACAGAGACAGAAGCGATTTTGGGACTTGGTAGAAAAGCCTTGGTCCATTTGATTCAGGCAGAAAAAGCTGGGGAAGTAAGGGAACATTATGGGCTCTACCACCTGGCGATTTTGTTACCGACACGAAAAGCCTTGGCAGATGTCTTGAAACACCTAAGTGACTTGCGCATTCCTCTGGTCGGAGGTGCGGATCATGGATACAGTGAAGCCCTTTATCTGGAGGATTTGGAAGGAAATGGCATTGAACTCTACCGTGATAAGCCAGTTTCTTCATGGGATATTCGAGAAGACGGACGCATTATCGGTGTGACAGAGGCCCTTGCGGCACAGGATATCTATGAGTTAGGGGAAAATGTAGATCCCTTTATCCTAGCTGAAGGGACGAGAATGGGGCATATCCATCTATCGGTTAAGGATAGCCGCGCGGCGAGTCAGTTTTATCAAAAAGTGTTAGGGTTAGAGGATAAATTTAGTATTCCAAGTGCTAGTTGGATAGCGGCTGGTCAGTACCATCACCATCTGGCTGTCAACGAATGGGCTGGAAAAGGTCTAGCTCCGCGCAAATCAGGCCTGCCTGGCTTGGCCTACTACGTCCTTGAGGTCGAAAGCAAGGAAGAACTCTTAGCCATCGTTCAGCAAGCACAAGAGGTAGAAGCTCCAATCAAGTGGTTACATTCGAGTGAAGTGGATCTTATAGACCCAGACGGCATTGTGACCCGCATTCGCTTGGAACGATGAGACGAGGAAAACACATCATAGACATAAAAAAAGCGAACAGGCTCGCATTCTGTTTTTAGAATGCGAACCTGTTCGCTTTTGTATGAAATGACGGAGCCTTTCTTGACTCTAGCTACGGTATCGATCAGGGATATTTTCCCTTTTCTGGGGGTTCATGCTATAATACTAATAAACTTTTCTTTCTCTAGGAAGGCAAATGCCGAAAAATAGGCTAGACTGCTCGCAATCGTCGTCACGATGCTTTTAAGAGAAAGTAGAACTCTGTTTGAGTATCCGTATTGAGTTTAGGAGACGGGAATACAAGTGTAAAAAATTAATCAGTATGGACCCTCTGGAGGATTATTTTATCTATTATGATCTGAGGGATCAAGTATTCTACGGTATAAAACAAGGCATGAATTATTCAGCCATTGCAGCTCCTATTGCAATCTATTCCTTGCAACGGCTGTCGAAGTGACTCAACCAAACCTTTGGAGATGTCTCGTCACCTTTCAATCTGATCTTCTTTATCTTGATGTCTCTGTTTTTGATTTTCGGGACAATTCTCCTTGCCAAATCTACCCGACGTAAAATGAAGACAGATAGATTTAGAAAAGTCCGGCTGACAAAAGCCAATATCAAAACACTTAGGAGAAAATCTAGATGGACAGTTCTAGTTGAGGTTTTTTGTTTTCTCATGATTCTGTTTTCCATCTATCGCTATTTTATCTACTCTGATTTTCAGTTCTTGATTATGTATATGTTAGGGATTTTTCCCCTTGTTTATATGGTCTATGAATTTCAGATGAAAACGCGCAAACGACTGTTCAAAGAGCTGATGGAGACATTACAGGACGATAGCCGAGGGGAAAGAGGGAGAAATGTAAGATGAGAAAAATCATTTATATAGGTCAAGGAAGCCAGCAATCCGTCTACTATAATACAAGGACGAGAGAGGCTTTAATGACAGAATATAGCAATTTGCCAGACACGGAAGGTGCTATCAGTTCAAAAAAATCCAAGTGGCCTTGGATTCTCTTCTTTGCTTTCTTGCTGGTTGCTATCATCAGTATTTGGATTCGTTCCTTGATAGCGCCTTTTAAATTGAGTGAGTGGATGATTCTGATCCATCTAGCTGCAATCCTTTTCGTTTTTATCGGAAGTGTTTATGGATTTGAAAAACTGTTCTACAGTGGGGCTAAGTCGCTTGTCCCAGCAAGTGAAGAACAGTTTAAAGAAGCGGTTGAAAGTAGTACTTTTTAGAGGAAGTCACCAGATAAGGAACCAACAGCCGATAAAATCATCTTGTATCTATTTGTTATCCTCGTTCTTCTATTCGCTTTGGTTATTGTTGTGCTTTTTGCCATACCTGGGACTTTCATTCCCTACTATGAACATGAATGGTTTGAGTCGTCCATGTTCATGGTACCAATCGGAGCAACAATCGTCCCAATTAGTGTCGTACTGCTCTTATTCCAAAACAATCCAATTCGCTGGCTCTTAGCTGTGCGAAAATATGAACAGGGGAGAGTGATATTTAGGGAAGAGAAGAACTAGAAACACGAGTGAAACACTATTGCCATTACCAGTGGTTGATGATGTTTTATCAACAACCTATGATAAAATTGAAGTTTCTGATTATAGTGATTAGTGGGAACTGTGGTGATTTTATATGAGAAAAATAATTTTTATTGGACAGAGCGGTGATAAGGCCGTTTACTATAACACGCGAACAAAAGAGGCTCTGGTAGCCGATAAGAGTGTCCTCTTAAATACAGAAGGTGCAAGGAAGTCTAATAGGGCCATTATTCCTTTGATGTTTGCTTTTGTTTTTTTGGGTATTATCGGAGGATTAGTAGCTATACCTGCATTTTCAGGTTTTCGATATAGCAGCTGGATGGTTCCGCCTTATATCGTTGCCCAATTCTTTGTCTGCTTTGGCTTTATATGGATGATGGAAGAGGCCTTGTATAAAGAGGTGAAACAGGTTCAAGGGGCAAGTTCTCAACAGTTCGCGAAAGCTGTTGATTCAAATCTGTTCTGGGACAATTTCAGCGATAAAAAAGCGACGTTTGGGAAAATGTTGGCTTTTATGATTGTTATGCTATTAGTTTTTATGACTACTATAGTAATATTTGTTGCTACTATCCCAAGTATTATTGACTCATTCAATAAGCAAGAGACATTTGATATACAAATCTTTTTCTCGCTTTTAGCAGGTCTCTTTCCAGCTGTTTCTTATTTGTTATTATTCCAAAACAACCCCATCCGCTGGTTCTTAGCTGTGCGAAAGTATGAACAAGGGAAAGTGATATTTAAGGAAGAAATAAAAAAGAGAGGATGATAATGTCACAAGAAAGATATTTGCAGATAAAAAAAGAGCATCAAGTTCGAAAGTTTGTGGGGCTTTGGCTATTCATTGTTCTCGCCATACTCGATATTCTACTGGTATCGAGTCATTCCAGTTATGTTCCGCTTATAACGGCGGCTATGGCAACGCTTGTGCCTTTTAATTATTTTCTACTGGGTCCTCTTGGGATACAGAAAAAAGCCATAGAAAAAGAGCACCCAGAATGGAAAACACTCAGTACAAAGGGCGTGAAGGTTCCCTCGGCTGAAGCCAATAAAAGAACTTTGGCTGGCATTGGGACCTTGATTGCCTTACTATTGTCCTTTGGGTTATCCTATAAACCTGTAAAACAGCCGAGCGACCAAGTAGATAAGCTACCTAGGGTTGATTCTAAAGCGGCTGAGAAGTCCAAGTCTTCGGAGTCTGAGCCGTCTAGTTCCTCTAAGGCAAAAGAATCCAGTTTCTCAGAGTCGAAAACCTCGTCTTCGACTGAACAAAGTTCTAAAACAGAAAGTTCAGAAACAAAGCCGTCAAAAAGCGAGTCCAATAATCCTTATTACCAGATTCCAGGGCTTACCGACGAACAGGTGAGAGATATCATATCAAAATCTGTGAAAGATTTGAAAGAACAGCAGTCTAAAGAAAAATCCGAAGAGTAGACTCGAGGGATTCGATACCGATTCTGGACGAGTGAGTTCTTTGGGATTTTACTCTATAGAATAACTGGAGGAGTTCATATGACTAAAGAAGTAATTGGTTTGATAGTTGGGACAGTCGTCACTCTCCTATCTTTTGTGTTTGTATGTGGGACCTTTCTCTACCTCTATCTTCGAGATCGGAAGATGGTACGGCTTGCCCAGTCATCTGTAGAGGGAACGGTTGTCGGCTATAGTCGTTTTCGTGAGGGGTATCCACCTATCGTTGAATACACGGTTGATGGGCTTACTTATAAGAAAACCTTGCAGTATTTTATGATCAAAACGGTCACGACTCCGTGGGGTCCTACTAAGGTTTCAAATGATTATACAAGAGAAGAAATGCTAGCGCCTTCCATCACTCGCTACAGCAACTCCTTTGTTTCCTTTGATAGTTTGATGCAGACCCATTTCCCCCTTCATTCGGAGCTGACAGTCTGGTATGATCCAGACAAGCCGACCAGGGCCTATGTCGAACGTTACAGCGGGATGGACAAGTTTTACAAGTGGTTCGGTATCGGATTTGGACTGGCCTTAGTCCTGGTCTATGGGATAGTAGTCCTAGCCTTTTTGTCCAAGATATAAGGCATAACTAATCGGAAACTTGTTTACCCAACCGTGCTTCAAGGAGGACAGCCTTTGTTCTCCTTTTTCCTGTTCAGCAATCTTTTCTATCCGATACAGAGAAAAGGTTGCCTCCTACAAAGACAGATAGGATGAGAATTTTGACAAAGAATCTTATTCGAGATATAATGAAGAAAAAGTGACCAAGGATAAATCAATGACAAACTCAAAGTATATAACACGCCTGAAACGTTCAGAGGGCCAGTTGCGTGGGATTCAAAAGATGATCGATGAAGATCGTGACTGCGCAGATATCATTACCCAGTTGACCGCAGTGCGCTCCAGTGTTGAGCGCGTGATTGAAATGATGATTACCGAAAATCTCACCGCCTGCATCAACCAGCCACTAGATGACCCCGAGGCTCAAAAGGAACGCTTGGAAAAGGCTGTTCAGTACCTAATCAAACGAAAATAACCCTCTTTTTGGGGCTATCAAATTGATAAAGAAGGTTAGAAGATGGAAGCATACGAAAAAGTTGTAGAAATGCTAAATGGGCTAGATATTCCCTTTGATATCGTGGAGCACGAGCCAGCCTTAACCACGGAGCAGGCAGATAGTTTTATCGAGGAAATCGAAGGTATCCGTACCAAGACCATGTTTCTCACAAACAAAAAAGAAAAACAACCTATTATCTGGTAATCATGGATGATCAAAAGCGTCTGGATATGGCCCTCTTGAAAGAACTAATAGGAGCTAGCAGGATTCGGATGGCTTCGTCTGAGAGCTTGTTTGAAAAAATGAGCTTGCCCGCAGGTGTTGTTTCACCTTTTGCCTTGCTCAACAATATCGACAAGGACATTCAAGTTTATTTCGACAAAGAAATCATGTCGGAAAAACGGATGAATTTCCACCCCAATACCAACGAGAAAAACCTCTTTTGGGCTACGATAGATTTGCTTCGTTTTCTAGAAGTGATTGGCTACGAGTCCCATATTATTGAGTTATAGGAAGCCGCAATCATCCACCTACCAACTTGTACTATTTATGCACACCATACACTACATCTTGAACAAAAAAACAAACACCAAAAATGATGTTTGTCTACTTTCTGAGAGCTGGATTCCAGCTCTTCTTTTTATTTAACAACAAGCTCGTAACGAGTCTTACTAGTAAAGGTTTGCCCTGCTTTGAGAATGATTTGGTCTTTAAAATCACTGTGAATGGCATCTGGTAAAGCTTGCGCTTCAAGGGCAATTCCATTGTGCTGCACCATTGGCTGACCAGCTATGATGACACTCTCATCCACAAAGTTTGCTGTGTAGACCACAAAGCAAGGGGCCTCTGTCTTGAAAAGCAGGAAGCGACCTGAGTTTTGGTCATAAAGGAAACCAGCATTGTCATGACCTGCAGGAAGAGCAAATGGGTGATCCAAACCAGATACCAGCTGGATTTGCTCATCTTCTTCTGCAAAGATATCCTTGAGCAAGGCACCATTGTAGATGTGTTTCACTACATCACGATTGGCATCTGGAGTCTTAGCCGGAACACCGTCCGAAGCGATTGGGTAAATGCCCTCCGTATTTAGCTGGAAGACATGGCGGTCAACTGTCTGCGTGAAATCACCAGACAAGTTGAAGTAGCTGTGATTAGTTGGATTGACAAGCGTATCCTGATCTGTCGTCACCTTATAGCTGATTTCGTAGGCACCACTTTCTTCCAAGTGATAGCTGATCCAGATTTTGAGATTACTAGGGAATCCTCCCGTCCCATCTGTACGCTCTGTGTAGAGGGTCAAGCCATGGGCGCTCACCTCTACCAATTCAAACAAGCTTGAATCCCAACCTGTTGAACCACTGTGGTTACAGTTGCTAGCGTTGTTGACTTCAAGTTTATAGGTCTGGCCATTGAGCTCAAATGTCGCACCTGCAATACGGCCCGCTACAGGACCTACACTTGCTCCATGCTTGGGACTATTGCCTACATAGCTATCAAAATCATCAAAGCCCAAAATCACATTGGCAAAATTCCCAGCCTTGTCAGGTGTAACATAGCGCAAAATGGTCGCACCATAAGTCATAACTTCAAGCTGGTAACCACCATCAGTCTCAAAGCGATAAGCCAAGACATCCTTGCCCTCATGATTTCCAAATACACGCTCTGTGTATGCTTTCATTCTTCTCTCCTTTGATCCATTTCTCTTAAGTAAACAAACCATAGAGAGTGTCTCACCATCTATGGTTGTAGTTTTTATTTTCAAAATCCTTTGTCAGAAAACCTTAACAAAAGGGGGTTCTTCTATACTTGTTTTATGCTTCCACACGTTCAGTCCATGAAGTCGCTGTTGTTTGAAGAACCTTGTTGAGTTCGTCAATGTTCTCAAAACCTGTTGTGCGTAGCCACTCACGAGCTGCTGCTTCACCATCTTTAATGTAAGCTTCAACTGATCCAGCCCAGGTTGCACGGCCACAAAGAACGCCGTTGAAGTTTGCGCCTGATTCGTGAGCAAAGACAAGGGTTTCTTGGAAGAGTTTAGCTGATACACCTGCACTCAAGTAGATATATGGCAAGTTAGTTGCTTCGTCTTGCGCTTTGAAGAAAGCTGCCGCTTCTTCACGAGTATGCACGATTTCACCATCGCCAAAGCCTTCAACGTATTTGACGTTGACTGGAACTTCCACTTTCAAAACATCGATGTTAAAGCGTGGGTCTGAGAAGACTTTCATAGCACCGATAACCTTGTGTGGTTTTACTTTGGCGTATTCTGCAGAACCTGCGTCAGCGATTTTTTCATCGTAAGCCAAGATTTCAAGGAAGAATGGAATGTCTTCCGCCACACACTCTGAACCGATGCGTTCGATATAGGCTTGTTTTTCTTGGTTGAGTTCGTCAGCGCTGTCTACGTCATAGTAAAGCAAGAACTTAACAGCGTCTGCACCTTGTTCTTTGATGCGTTTGGCAGACCAAACATCCAAGCAGTCAGGCAAGCGTTTAGTGCTAGTTGTATCGTAGCCAGTTTTCTCATAAGCAAGGAGAAGACCAGCATTTGGAGCAAGCGCTTTTGTAGCTGGGAGACCATACTCAGGGTCGAGAAGCATAGAGGATGCGTATTTTGTCAATTCATCTGCAACCAAAACTTTGAGTTCTTCCATTTGAGCAACTGTTGGTTCTTCTGTTTGGTATTGAGCCATGAGGCGTTTCAAAGCACCACGTTGGTCAAAGGCAAGAGCTGAGATAATGCCATTCTCGTCAGAGAGTTTTTGCAAGCAAGCTACTTTATTGGGACTTAATTGTAATTTACTCATAGACACTTCCTTATTTTTGATATTCATGAATGATCACACCTTGTACCACACGGTTTACGGTACCTGTAGGAGACGGTGTATCTGGTTTGTTTTCGACCTTAAGCGAAGTCAAAAGGGCAAAGAGTTGAGCATATACGATGTAAGGGAAGACACGGTAAATATCGTTCAAGACTCCACCACAGCCAAGAGCCACTTCTTTGACATTTTCAAGACCAAAGGCTTGATCACTCAAAAGCACAACACGACGAGCAATCTGGTCACCAGCCACTTCACGAACCAAGTCCAAGTCGTACTTGCGAGTGTAGTCTGTCGTTGTACCAAAGACCAAAACAACGGTATCTTCATTGATAAGAGATTTTGGACCGTGACGGAAGCCGACTGGGCTTTCATACATAGTCGCCACCTGACCAGCTGTTAATTCCAAAATCTTGAGCTGAGCTTCATGAGCAAGTCCAAAGAAAGGACCAGCGCCCAGGTAGATAACACGGTTAAAGTCAAGGTCAACCAGCTCTTTGACATCTGCTACATTGTCTAGAATTTTACGGGCAAGACTAGATACAACTTCAAAACGTTCAGCTTTCACAGCAAATTCTGTAGGATCAAAGACCAAGAGAGCTGTTAGCATCATGGACGTAAAGCTAGAAGTCATGGCAAATCCAGCGTCATTGGAAGCAGCTGGTTGCAAGAGCAAAAGATTGCGCTCATCGCCATGAGCTTGAAGAGCCAATTTACCATCTGCAGCACATGTAATGGTCACTTGATAGAGGTCATCCACCAAGGCTTTGGCCAAATCAACCGTCGCCACACTTTCAGGTGAATTCCCACTACGAGCAAAGGAAACAAGGACAGTCGCCACATCTTTTTTCAAATAAGTTTCTGGATTGGCAACAATATCAGTTGTCGCAATGGCATTGAAATTCCATTTGCGTTCATCATAGACTTCCTTAAAGAATGGTACCAAGGTATCTCCCACATAAGCAGAAGTACCAGCACCCGTCAAGATAACCTTGATATAGTCATGTTTATCAGCAATCCCTTGTAGGAATGCTGCAATTTCTTCTCGTTTTGCTTGATAGGCTTCAAAAGCCTCTTTCCATACATCAGGCTGTTGGTAGATTTCACGAGTCGTGATTTCTGCACCCAGTTCAAGTAATTCTTCTTTTGTGTAATTTAGCATAGAGTTCCTCTAATCTATTGTTGTTTCATTCCTATTGAAAATATGGGAATGGGAGTGACTCCCATTCCCATGTATATTCTATATAAGATGCTCTAAGTCACATCTTATTCATCTTCGTCATCATCGAAGCCCGCTAACAAATCATTGACTTTTACGATGCTTTCTGCAGCACGGCTCTTATAATCCGCATCTGCACCTGTAAGGCTTGCATTGATAAATTCAATCACCATTGGAAGATTCATCCCTGCGTAGAGTTCAATGTCGCGGCCTTCCATAATCAAACGGCTTACCACGTTACAAGGTGTTCCGCCGAGAAGGTCCGCAAAGACTAGGAAATCATCCAACCCTTCGATAGCAGCTTCAAATTTTGCAGTAAATTCTTCTGGACCATCTTCTGGAAGAAGAGCCACTGCATGAATGTTGTCCTGTGGACCCATGATCATTTCTGTGCTACCTTTAAGTTCTTCACAGAAACGACCATGACTCACCAAAATTAATGATTTACTCATAAATTATGCGCCCATTCCAAGCAAGAATTTACCGATGAATGAAAGACCTACTGCAAGAACGATAATGATACCGATCGCTTTAGTAGAGTTCATACCTTTCTTACCAAGCAACCAGAAGATAAAGGCAGTAAAGATTGCTGGAAGCAAGCGTGGGAAGATTGAGTTCAAGATGTCTTGGAAATCAATCAATTTTTCACCGATTGGCAATTTGTAAGAAATCTCAAAGTTGATCATTGTTGCTACAAGAGCACCCATCATGAAGACACCAAGTACAGATGCAGCGTCAATCAAAGCTGTCAAGGTACTTTGCATGTTGTTGATAAGGTTAACCCCTTCTTTGTAGGCAAATTCCAATTGTTTCCAACGGAAGATGTCATAAGCAACTGCAACTGCGATCCAAAGGAAGATACCCCATGGTTGGCCAGCGATAGCCATTGTTGCAGCGATAGATCCCATGATAGCAGGTACAAGTGAACCAAAGATAGTATCTCCAAGAGGAGCGAATGGTCCCATCAAACCTGTCTTGATACCGTTAACCGCATCTTTTGAACCCACACCATCTTTCTTCCATGGCAAGGTCAAAACCAGCGATGATTGTGTGGAAGAATGGTGAAGTGTTGAAGAATTGAGTATGAACTTTCATCATTTCTTTCAACTCAGGAGTTCCATCTCCATACATTTTACGCAATTGTGGCAAGATCATGTATAGGTAACCTGATGCTTGCATACGTTCGTAGTTCCATCCCAATTGGAAAGTGAACAAGCTACGTTTGTTAATTTGATTAAAATCTTCTTTTGTTAATTTGTAATTAGAATTCGTCATCTTCAATTTCCCCACTTTCTGATGGTGTAGAAGGTGCTGCTACAGCAACTTTTTGGCTGTTCTTGAAGTGAACAACCGCAAGGAAGATACCTACGATAGAGATACCGATCATAGACAATCCTTTGAAGTTGTTAACAAAGCCAATTTTTTCAGCAACTTCAGCAGGAAGAGTGCTAATGATACCAGCAACTGCTCCACCAAGACTTTGTACGTTTGAGTAAAGAACAGTCAACATAGCTGTCAAACCAAATCCCATAGCAAGGTAGTGAAGGTTACGTTTAACTGGAAGGTAACGAAGCAAGATAGCGAATCCAAGACCTGGAAGCATACGACCTGCAAGAGTCAAACCGTCTGCAACCCATTGGTATTCTTTAACAAGGTCTACTACTGATTGTACGAAAGCACCACCAAAGCAAGAGCAAAGAACACTGGAAGGGCACGAGAAAGAGCCCATGGAAGCGCACCAAGTAGGTAGTTGCGTTCGATACCTTTGTAGTCAAAGCGTTCGATCGCAGCATCAATACGGTGTGCAAAGAAAGTAGTTGTCATACGTCCAAGAACGTCGAAGTATGTCAAAAGTGCCGCTACTGGTACAGCGATTGTTGTAATCGCAAGGTCTGTATCAATACCTTGAGAGATAGAGAATGCTGTTGCAAGAACCGCACCAGAAGTTGCGTCGATACGAGAAGCACCACCGAAGGTACCAACCCCGAGAACGAACAACTGCAAGCTACCACCGATAAACAAACCAGTTGTCACATCTCCCATGATTAAACCAGTAATGAAACCAGCGAATACAGGGGAACCTGCAGATGAAACGATTGTCAACTCATCACAGATTTGATAAGCTGAGTACAAAGTGAGAAGTAAAATTTGCCACGGTTGTATCATAACAATGACCTCCTAAAAATTTTTTCCTATTTTAATAAGCTCAAAAAGTCTGAAACTGGATCATTTGGAACCATTTGAGCAGTGAGTTTCACACCTTTTTTTCTGCTAGTTTGTGGAAATCTTCCACATCCTTATCTACCACGTTGATAGAACGTGTGATAGAGCGAGTTTCTGGTGTTTGAGACATATTGCCGACGTTGAGTGTTTCAAGCGGAACACCTGCTTCGACCAAACCAAGGAAACGGTCTGGTTTACGTGCAACGATAAAGAGACGTTGGCTATCGTATTTACCCGCAAGGATATTTGCTGCTGCTTTCTCAACTGGCAAGATACTGAGTTTCACACCTGGTGGTGTCGCAAGTTTCAAACCACTCTTTTTCAATATCGTTGTTAACAACTTCGTCGTCTACAACCATAATGCGTGAAACATTTAGTTTTCCAGCCCAAAGATTGGCTACTTGACCGTGGATCAAACGTCCATCGATACGGCATCCTACAATTGTCATAAGTTTTCCCCCTTTATGTGTTTTAGTGTAGGTTTACGAGTTAAATGAATCTCTTCTTTATATTCGCCCTCAGTTTCAAAGATAATGATGCGGTTAGCACCTTCCTTGAGATAACTATGAGGGATATAAAGTGAGAGGGTCGGGCCGACGTTCCAGAAACGCCCTAAGTGACGCCCGTTGACAAAGGCAACTCCCTTACCAAACTCAGACAAGTCTAAGTAGGTATCCTTCGGCTCTTCAACAGTAAAGTCGAAAGCGTAAAAGGCTGGTTGTCCTTCTGTCCATCCTTTTGAAAAATCAATCTTCTCAGGATTATCCAGTGGCAGTGGATATTGTTTCCAATTCAGTAAGAAATGTAGATCCTTGCAGACACCTGTTCGAATTCCTTTACGTTGCGTATCTGCCAAGAACTTATGACCGTAGTTGACACGCCCCATATTTTCGATCAAGATGTCAATTTCTGAAAAGCCTTCTCGGTTGCCTTGACAGTAGATATCTTCACCAATCTCTGTCTGGTATTGAGTAGCAATCCATTGACCATCTACAAAGAGTTGAGCTCGGTCACGTCCATCGATGATACGGAGACGTTCCTCTTCTGCATCCCAACTTGCTTCGGTACGATAAAGAAGGTAGCCATAACTTTGACCAAGTTCTTCCATCGCTTTTGGATAGAGGCTTTCAGTTGGACTTGCCAGACTATCCAAGGTTTCAAACAAAGAAACTTTCGACTAGTGGAATGGATTCCATTTCCATGCTTTCCTTGTAAAGTGGTTCCAACTGTGGATACTCTGGAAAGTGTGTTGCCATCATCTTCTTGACTGCTAGGTATTTAGCAGTTGGATTTCCTTCTTCATCGAGAAGGGCATCATAATCGTAAGATGTAACTTGTGGCAAATCCAGAGTTCCTCGAGCCGAGCAACCATTCATGAAACCAAAGTTTGTTCCGCCATGGAACATGTAAAGGTTGATGGAGCCTTGCTCTAACACCTCTCGAACAGCTTCTGCCAACTCTTTTGGATCACGCGTGATGATGGGTTCTTTCCAACGGTTGAACCAGCCATCCCAGAATTCCATACACATGAGGGGCCATTTTTTGCCATACTCATCAAAGAATTCTTGCATCTGTGAAAAGTTGTAAGGAGCCTTAGAACCGAAGTTTCCTGTCACAAAGAGATCTTCTTCAATCAAGGTTCCGGCTTTCAGAGTAGCCCTCCAAGGACCGTCTGAAGTAAAGAGTGGGCAATCAATCCCTCGATCTTCCATCAATTTTCGAATCGCTCTCAGATAAGACTTATCCTCACCATATGAGCCGTACTCGTTTTCAACTTGCATCATGAGAATGTTTCCGCCATTGTCCAACAAGCGAGGCACGAGCCTTGGCAATAATTGGTCATAATAGCGAGCAACTGCCTCGATGTAGGCCGGGTCGGACGAGCGGATTCGCATGGGCTTGGTCAAGAGCCAAGCTGGTAAGCCACCGAACTCCCACTCGGCACAGATAAATGGCGAAGGACGTACAATAGCATAAAGTCCCAATTCCTGTGCTATTTGGAGAAATTTCTCCAAATCTAGAGCACCTTCAAAATTAAATTTTCCCTCAACAGGCTCGTGTAAATTCCAAGCCACATAAGTCTCGACTGTATTAAAGCCAAGCGCCTTTAAGTTGTAGAGAGAATGATACCAATCCTCTGCTGGAATCCTAAAATAATGAATGGCGCCGGACAAAATCTTGAACGGTTCTCCATCTAGGTAGAAATCGTTCTCAATTTTTAAATCTTGGCATGTTCCCACCTCTGACTAATTAAGTTTGCGCTTTCATTTGTTATAATATTAAATATAATCAAATCTTTTTGCATTTGTCAATAGGTTTTAGAAAATTTTTTAAATTTTTTCTATTTTTTTACTTCTCTTTTACTAGCTTTCTGCAAATACCACATGAAAATGAACCCTCTAGTAAATTTTTAGCAAGTCGTTAAAATGAGCTACTTCTCATACATAGAATAACATTTTTTTAGTCTGTTATTCTATTTTTTTTATCTAAATACTACTATTTTTCTTTATATTTATGGTAAAATCAAGGATAGAGAAAGAGAATCGAGGTGAAATTATGGCTATTCCAAAATACCAATATATTAAAGATGAATTGAAAAACAAAATAATCTCTGGTCAATTTGCGAGTGGAGACAAGTTCTATACTGAAGCAGAGTTGATCGCCATGTATGATGTAAGTTCTATTACCGTCGTACGCGCTTTGAACGACCTTGCCAAAGATGGCTATATTGTCCGCCAACAAGGGAAAGGAACATTCGTATCACGCGCTCGTAAGCACAAACTCGTTGAATTTTCAGATGTCGAAATCTTTGAAACAAAAGATGATAAGGTAACCGTCCTTTCTATCGAACGTGGAAACACACTTGAATATTTGGAGAAACTTGGATTACGTGGTGATCAATTCTACTATAAAATTGAACGAATTCGTCAAAGTAATGACGTAACTTATATCTACCACACTTCTTATATTCCTGAACAATATATCAATGCCAACTATCCAAATCTTGACTACTATAGTTCTATCTATACACGCTTCAAGCTGGACTACCACATCCACATGAGTGATGAGCATTTTGAGGAAATCAATGAGATTGCATTCCCAACCCCCGAGCATGCTGCTTCTGTATTAGGAATCGATACACAATTCCCAACAGTCTTCCAAACCAAGACAACCAAGCTAGAAGCTACTGGTCAAGTTCTGGCCTATAGCGAAACTTATAAGCGAGCGGATTACTACAAGATTAAATTTATCTCAAGTAATAGAGGTCGATAAGAAAAACCTGAGTTTAGACTCGGGTTTTTCTATGTCTATTATAGCATGCACCATTTAGTATGAACATACGATAAAAGGTAAATCTATAATTAGTAGCGTTTTTACTAAAAACAAGTAAAATAGTCAGAAAAATTTTCTGCTAGAGCAGATTTGCTAGGGGAAACAGCTTCCTAATCTTATGATTTTTTCCATTTATTATAGTTCTTTCATAAAGCCGCTTGACTTTTTTTATAGTTTAGATAATAAAATAAAAAAACAGTTTTATGTAAACGTTATCACATAACATAATAACAAGGAGGTTTTATCATGAAACTAGAAAAGAAACAGCGCTTCTCCATCCGTAAATACGCGATTGGGGCAGCTTCTGTACTCATAGGATTTGCCTTCGGTACCCACGTCGTGTCTGCCGACAGCGTCACTCCAACACCAGAAAATCCAAGCGCAGCTCAAACTGCTCAGGGACAGTCGCAGACAGCTGAGACATCGGTTGAAAGCAAAATTGAAGAAACAGTTGAGGCAAAAAGCACGGAGGAGAAGGATGCTTCAGCTACACTCGCTCCAACAGTCGAAAAAACTGAATCCCCAGTAATTGCAGAGAAAGCTGACGAGACTCCAGTCGCTGAAAAAACTACTCCTGTTTCAAAAGAACAATCAGAACCAGTAAAAATTGACGAAGAAAAGAAAAACGAAGTTGTCACACCTGCAGTAGCCACTCCTAGCGCCGAACGGGCTACTCAGGTAAATGAAAAACTGGCTAAAAGAAAAATGATCTCAATCGACGCTGGACGTAAGTACTTTTCTCCAGACCAACTCAAAGAAATCATCGACAAAGCCAAACACTATGGTTATACCGATCTTCATTTACTAGTTGGAAATGATGGCATGCGTTTTATGTTGGACGACATGACCATCAAAGCCAATGGCAAAACCTATGCAAGCGATGATGTCAAACGTGCGCTCGAAAACGGAACGGACGCCTACTACAAGGATCCAAATGGCAACCATTTGACAGAGAGTCAGATGACGGACTTGATTAACTATGCCAAAGATAAAGGTATTGGTCTCATCCCAACCGTAAACAGCCCTGGCCACATGGATGCTATTTTGCATGCCATGAAAGAACTAGGTATCCAAAAACCGAATTTCAACTACTTTGGGAAAGAATCTGCTCGTACCGTTGACCTTGATAACAAAGAAGCGGTTGAGTTCACAAAAGCTTTAATCGACAAGTATGCTGCTTACTTTGCTGGCAAATCTGACATCTTTAACATCGGACTAGATGAATACGCCAACGATGCTACAGATGCCAAAGGTTGGAGCGTTCTTCAGGCCTACAAGTGGTATCCAGAAGATGGCTTCCCAGATAAGGGTTACGACAAATTTATCGCCTACGCCAATGACCTTGCTCGCATCGTCAAATCTCACGGCCTCAAACCAATGGCCTTTAACGACGGTATCTACTACAATAGCGACACTAGCTTTGGAACTTTTGACAAAGACATCATCGTTTCTATGTGGACTGGTGGATGGGGCGGATATGACGTCGCTTCTTCTAAACTTCTAGTTGAAAAAGGCCACCAAATCCTTAATACCAACGATGCTTGGTACTATGTTCTCGGACGGAATGCAGATGGTCAAGGCTGGTACAACCTCGACCAAGGACTCAATGGTATCAAGAACACTCCAATCACTTCGGTACCAAAATCTGATGGGGCAGATATCCCATTTATCGGCGGTATGGTAGCTGCTTGGGCAGATACCCCATCTGCACGCTATTCACCATCACGCCTCTTCAAACTCATGCGTAGCTTCGCAAATGCCAATGCTGAATACTTCGCTGCTGACTATGAGTCTGCCGAGCAAGCCCTTAAAGAAGTGCCAACAGACCTTAAACGCTATACTGCAGAAAGCGTCGCAGCTGTCAAAGAAGCTGAAAAAGCCATTCGCTCACTCGACAGCAACCTCAGCCGTGCCCAACAAGACACCATTGACCAAGCAATCGCGAAACTCCAAGAAGCTGTTAGCAACCTAACCTTCACACCAGAAGCTCAAAAAGAAGAAGACGCGAAACGCGAAGTTGAAAAACTTGCCAAGAACAAGGTGATCTCAATCGATGCCGGCCGTAAGTACTTCACGCTTGACCAACTCAAACGCATCGTAGACAAGGCGAGTGAGCTCGGCTACTCTGATGTGCATCTCCTCCTAGGAAATGACGGACTTCGCTTCCTACTTGATGACATGACTATCACTGCTAATGGCAAAACTTATGCAAGTGACGATGTCAAAAAGGCCATTATCGAAGGAACAAAAGCTTACTACGATGATCCAAATGGAACCACTCTTAGTCAAGCTGAAGTCACTGAATTAATCGAGTACGCAAAATCAAAAGGTCTCGGACTCATCCCAGCGATTAACAGCCCAGGTCACATGGATGCCATGCTCGTCGCTATGGAAAAACTTGGAATCAAGAATCCTCAAGCTAACTTTGACAAGGTCTCAAAAACAACCATGGACCTCGAAAACGAAGAAGCCATGAACTTTGTCAAAGCTCTCATCGGCAAGTACATGGACTTCTTTGCAGGCAAGACTAAAAATCTTTAACTACGGTACAGACGAATACGCCAATGACGCTACCAACGCTCAAGGCTGGTACTACCTCAAATGGTACGGACTCTATGGCAAGTTTGCCGAGTACTCTAACACTCTTGCGGCCATGGCTAAAGAAAGAGGCCTTCAACCAATGGCCTTCAATGATGGCTTCTACTACGAGGACAAGGATGATGTTGAGTTTGACAAGGATGTCATCATCTCTTACTGGTCTAAAGGATGGTGGGGTTACAACCTTGCAACTCCTCAGTACCTGGCAAGCAAAGGCTACAAACTTCTTAATACCAACGGAGACTGGTACTACGTCCTAGGCAATCACAAAGCAGACGAAGCCTACCCACTATCAAAAAGCACTTGAAAAACTCTGGAAAAGTACCATTTAACCAGCTTGCATCCACTAAGTATCCAGAAGTAGATCTTCCGACCGTTGGAAGCATGCTTGCTATCTGGGCAGACAAACCAAGTGCTGAGTACAAGGAAGAAGAAATCTTTGAGCTCATGACTGCCTTTGCAGACCACAACAAAGACTACTTCCGCGCTAACTACAATGCACTCCGCGAAGAGCTTGCTCAAATCCCAGCTAACCTAGAAGGATACAGCAAGGAAAGCTTAGATGCCCTCAATGCAGCTAAAGAGGCTCTCAACTACAACCTCAACCGTAGTAAACAAGCCGAGTTAGACGCTCTCGTAGCCAAACTCAAAGCAGCCCGCCTAAGCCTCAAGCCAGCGGCAACTCACTCAGGAAGCCTCGATGAAAATGAGTCATCTGCCACTATTGAAACTAAGCCAGAACTCATCACAAGAGCAGAAAAGATTCCTTTTGAAGTTATCAAGAAGAAATCCGAACCTCCCAGCTGGTCAGGAAAAGATCATCACACCAGGTGTAGAGGGCGAACGCACTCATTACATCTCTGTCCTTACTGAAAATGGGAAACAAACAGAGACCGTTCTAGATAGCCAAGTAACCAAAGAACCTGTGACCCAAGTGGTTGAAATCGGTGCCCCTATTACGCACAAAGGGGATGAAAACGGCCTTGCTCCAGTCACAGAAGCAAAACCAAGACTGGATATCCAAGAGGAAGAGATTCCGTTTACTACAGTGACACGTGAAAATCCACAATTACCACTCGGACAAACGCAAGTCGTCCTTGCTGGAGTAAATGGTCGTCGTACGATCTTCTACTCTGTCAGCACTACTGCTGACGGCAAGGAGGAAAGAACGCTTGTCAATAGTGCGGTATCACAGGAAGCAGTCGCTCAGGTCGTTGAAGTCGGAACTGCCGTTGAGAAAACTGAGCAAACTGCACCAACTACTGCCAAAGCAGATGAGAAACAACTCCCTGCAACAGGAAGTCAAGACTCTGCAGGCTTGGTCGCAGCAGGACTCATGGCGACACTAGCAGCCTACGGACTAACTAAGAGAAAAGAAGATTAAACCACTTCGACAAGAATACAAAAAGCGAGATTCAATCTCGCTTTTTTGTTATGATTAGTCACCCAGTCCGATACGTTCGAAGATCTCATCCACCCGTTTGGTGTAGTAAGTTGGGTTGAAGATTTCGTCGATTTCTTCTTGAGTGAGGCGTGAGGTTACTTCTGGATCTGCTTCGAGGAGCGGTTTGAAGTCTACTTGATTGTCCCAAGACTGGGCAGTCTTTGGCTGCACCAAGTCATAAGCCTGCTCACGCGTCATGCCTTTTTCAATCAAGGTCAACATGGCACGTTGGCTGAAGATAAGACCAAAAGTTGAGTTCATGTTGCGGATCATATTTTCTGGGAAGACTGTCAAGTTCTTGACAATATTTCCAAAACGGTTAAGCATGTAGTCAATCAAATGGTTGTATCTGGTGTGATGATGCGCTCAGCTGATGAGTGAGAGATGTCCCGTTCGTGCCAGAGAGCCACATTTTCATAAGCTGTCACCATGTGACCACGGATAACACGCGCAAGACCTGTCATGTTTTCAGAACCGATTGGGTTGCGTTTGTGAGGCATTGCTGAAGACCCTTTTTGGCCTTTGGCAAAGAATTCTTCTACTTCACGTTGCTCAGATTTTTGCAATCCACGAATTTCCGTCGCCATACGTTCGATGGAAGTAGCGATGCTGGCAAGAACTGCAAAGTACTCAGCGTGAAGGTCACGAGGAAGGACCTGTGTAGAGATTTCTTGAGCACGGATACCCAGCTTGTCGCAGACGTATTGCTCTACAAATGGCGGGATGTTGGCAAAGTTCCCAACCGCACCAGAGATCTTACCAGCTTCCACACCAGCAGCCGCATGCTCGAAACGCTCGATATTGCGCTTCATTTCGCTGTACCAAGTCGCCAATTTAAGACCAAAAGTTGTTGGCTCAGCGTGCACACCGTGGGTACGACCCATCATGATGGTAAACTTGTGCTCCTTAGCCTTATCAGCGATGATCTTGGTGAAGTTTTCAAGGTCACGACGGATAATGTCGTTGGCCTGCTTGTAGAGGTAACCATAGGCCGTATCCACCACGTCGGTAGACGTCAAACCATAGTGCACCCACTTGCGCTCTTCACCAAGCGTTTCAGAAACCGCACGCGTGAAAGCCACCACGTCGTGACGTGTCTCCTGCTCAATCTCCAAAATACGGTCGATGTCAAAGTCCGCCTTCTCGCGAATCAAAGCCACATCTTCCTTAGGGATTTCCCCCAACTCAGCCCATGCCTCGTCAGCCAAGATTTCCACCTCAAGCCAAGCACGGTATTTATTTTCTTCACTCCAAATATTCGCCATTTCAGGGCGAGAGTAACGGTTGATCATTTTCTTCTCCTTAGTCTTTTGGTGTATATAAGTCTTTATAGAACTTATCGTTAAATGATTCAAATTTTTTAGTTTTGCTGTTTAGCTTTCCTCTAAAATAAATATACTCAGGTTCTTTATCTATTAAATCAGCAATATTTTTCGTGTTAGAGCGTTCTTTAATTCTCTCTATATTTGAGAATACCTTCGGATAATCGGAGCCTATAAATTCTATTTGAAGCATATCAGAATTGAAATCTGCAATAGAAACCCATGCTAGACCATAAAATATTCTCTGTCTATCTTCTACAATGTGTCCTGTAGTATCCACAAAATACTCATTAAGGGAAATCAACTCGCCTTCTATTCTAATATTTCTTACATTATTATCAATTTGTGGATTTTCATAAAGTTCCACAAACGTAGCTACTGAATAAAATTGTCTATCCTGTAGTTGATTACTAGAAATATTTGTTCTAGATGAATTTCTTGACTGCTCAGCAATATCAAGTGAACCAACAACTGTATCTCCAGTTACTCTCGCTTTACTCAATGACTTCTTAACAGATATTATTCCACCATCTGAAACCGTTCCTTTAGCTCCTATAAACTCCTTGCTCACCTGGTCCTTAACTTCTTGTGGCGATATGCAAGTACAACCTTCAACATGTAGTTCGTCGTTGTGAGATGGTTTAAAATAAAACCTTTTCCCATCTTTCTTTTTCCAGTTTGTACATGTTAAAGGAATTTGGCAATCTTGATCAATGCACCTAAAATTTTTTTCAGAATTTAATCTTCCTTCAAGGGAATACTTTTGCGCCTCAAAGGCACTAATAGTTTTTTTCACTTCTAAACTATACGCTCGCTCAACCATAACTTACACTCCGTTTCGTATCTAGTAAGAGTTGTTTTCTTTTCGGCCTAAATATACAAAATCCATGATTTCGTGTAAATCATTTAATTCCTTATTTGAATTCTTACTTCTATTTTTAATATAATGCTTCTTGACCTCTTCAAATTGTGAATACATTTTCCCTGATTCATTCATTGAAGTTCTATCATCCTCAATTTTATCAATTAATAAATCATAAACATTATTATAATTTCCTAACTGTAGATTAACTAAAAATTTTTGTTTGGCGAAACCTTTAATCCTGTCTCTATATAATATTCCCTAATTTCTTCATTTGTAGGGTACGGAATGGATAATAATTTAGACTTCTCTAACTTCAACCACTCAAGAGCTTGTTTTTTCCCATATGTCTTTATAATGGAAAGACAATACCGATTAGCAATTTGTAAATTCGCATCTTTATCATAAAAATATTTAAGCGTTTTAAAACGTATAATTGGTGGCAATAATGAAAAATCATATAAAAACTCCTTGAGGTGATAACAATTCAATAGGATACTTCAAAAAGTAATCAATAAAGAGATAAGCATATAAATCAAATAAGCCATCTTTTACTTGATTCAGCTCAGCGTCAGAAAACTCCTCTGTATGTTGAGTATGTGTTCCATCATTTCCCAATGGACGTATCTTCTCAATTGAAGCTTTCAAATACACTTTCCTATCTTCGGAAAGTTTCTTAAATTGTTCCATATGCTCAGCTTTTCCTAATGTAAAATGAGTATCACTCCCAATATTTAATATTTTTCTAACTATAACTTCTGAGAACTGCCTAATCCCTTTTATTTTACCTCTTTTTGTTAGTCCTACATAAAAAGTATCGTGAATTAAATCACCAATCATTTGTTCATATTCAAAGATATTAAAATTTTCCATATCAACCCCTATTCAAACTCCTCTTTCCCAATCCACACAGATAGGTAATGATTTAGTGTATTCAAATCCGTATCTAACGGAACATCATAGATGGCTAGATAGTTTTCAGGGTATTGCCCAACTAGCTCTTCATACTTAGCTTTCACCTTTTCGTGATCACTACTAGCATACAAAACTTCGACGACTGCTCCGGTCTTATCCTTTTCAACAAATGCATTGACGATGATTTGAATCATAGATTTTCTCAATTAAATTCTAAAAATTTTCTTCTTCCTCAGGATCTTCGTAAGCAAAAAATTCAATCGAAAGTTTTATAGGACGGCTCGTTAATCCAAAACTCTTTATATAATCATAGATCTCATCATCATCGCGCGTATGCTCTATTATTAGTTGATTATTTGTTCTCTCTACAATATGAATCCCTTCTGCATCTGGAATTTCTGGAATGACTACATCATCCGCATAAGTAAATGTTAGAGTAGTAATATCATCTTCAAATACATCATCAAATTCTTCTATCATCCTAAAAATCAATCCCTTCCCAAAACTCCTCAACCTCATCTGGCACATCACTAAACAAAGTCACATGCCCCATCTTGCGGTTGTGCTTGTCTTCTATAATCATTTATTTACCGCCCACTCCGCTGCTTTCTCTGCGTGGATCACTGTTGTGTCGTAGAGTGGCAGGTCAGTGTCGGATTGCTTGATGAGAAGGCCTATCTCGGTACACCCCAAGATAACAGCTTCAGCGCCTGCTTTTTTCAAATCATCTATAACGGCAAGATAAGTCTGCTTTGAGCTTTCTTTGATGTTCCCTAGGCAAAGTTCGTCATAAATAATTCGATTAACCTCTGTAATGCCAGCTTGATCTGGAATCAGCACTTCTAACCCAGACTCTATTAATTTCTCCTTGTAAAAATCTTGAGTCATGGTGTACTTGGTCCCTAGGAGACCGACTTTTTGAATGCCGTCAGTCAACAAGGCCTGCGCGGTTGCTTGCGCAATATGCAAGATCGGAATCGTAATCTTTTCTTGTATCTGCGGAGCAACCTTGTGCATGGTGTTGGTGCAAATAACGATGAAATCTGCACCTGCTTGCTCCAAGCGCTGAGCAATATCTGTCAAAAGTTGACCGCTTTTCTCCCAGTCTCCGACCGCCTGATAATGCTCAATCTCTGCAAAATCAACACTGTAAAGCAGAATCTTAGCTGAATGCAAGCCGCCCAGCTCTTTTTGATGGTTTCGTTGATGATTTGGTAGTAAGATGTGGTACTTTCCCAACTCATACCACCAATCAGACCGATAGTTTTCATAGACTAATTAAACTCCTCCTTGCTTATCGCCACCGACGGATAGTGCGGCAAGCTACTTAGATTTGTATCCAATGGTAAATCATAGATAGCCAGATAATTGTTTGGATATTGAATCTTTAATTCTTGATATTTGGCTTTTACTTTTTCATGGTCGGCACTGGCAAAGAGCACTTCCACAACGGCAGTTTCTTTGCCTTCTTCCACAAAAGCATTAACGATGATTTGAATCATAAACTGGTCTCCATTTAACTTTAAAGATTATCATTTTCTGAGTCTTCATGTATAGAAAATTCAAATGAAATTCTCTCAGGATGTCTAGGCAGGCCGTAACTACTCAGATAATCCTTAACTTCCTTCACGGAACAAGAATATTCTAAGACTAGCTGATTGCCAGCTCTCTCTAAAATATGAATCCCCTCTCTATCCGCAATCTCTGGAACAATCAAATCGTCCGTATAAGTCAGTGTTACGGTCGTTATTTCATCATCTAGCAATTCATCAAATTCTTCTGTCATTTCAAAAATCAATCCCCTCACCAAACTCAACCACACTATCCGGTACATCACTAAACAAGGTCACATGTCCCATCTTACGGTTGTGCTTTGCTTCTATTTTACCATACAGGTGGAGGTGGGTGCTTGGATTTTCTGCGACATACTTTTCAGCGGCCTCAACGTGTTGACCGAGAACGTTGAGCATAACGGCAGGCGCATGTAGGTGGATAGCTGGCAATGGTGCTCCGAGAACACCCAAGATGTGCGTGTCAAACTGTGAAAAGTCGCAGGCTTCGATTGAGTAGTGCCCTGAATTGTGTGGACGTGGCGCAATCTCATTGACGATAATATCATCAGCTGTCGCAAACATTTCCACGCAAAGGGTTCCAGAAAGGTTGAGTTGTTCTGCGATTCGCACTGCCATGGCTTTGGCTTTTTCTGCTAGACTTTCAGAAATACGAGCAGGCACAATGGTCTTAGATAGGATATTGTTTCGGTGGATATTTTCCTGAACTGGGAAAACCGTCACATCCTTGCCATTCCCAGAAACGATAACAGAAATTTCAAGATCAAAGTTGATAAATTCTTCCAAGACACAGTCTGCAGAATCGGCTAGTGCATAGGCTTCTTCCAAATCTTCTGCTGAGCGAATGACCTTTTGTCCGTGGCCATCGTAGCCACCAGTCGCAGTCTTGAGAACATGGTTTTTTGACAGGTCAATATCTGCCAAGTCTTGGCTTGAAGTCACAACCTTGTAAGGTGCCACAGTGACTTGAGCCTTGTTTGACAAAAAGTCCTTTCAAAAATGCGATTTTGAGAAATACGAAGCAGGTCTGTCCCTTGTGGGAGTTGTCCTTCTTTGATAACAGCATCCAAACCGTCTGCATCAACATTTTCAAATTCATAAGTGAGGACATCGCAACGCTCAGCCAACTGACGGAGGGCATCCACATCATTATAAGGAGCCACGATGATCTCCGCCACACGAGAGGCTGGGCAATCCGCCGCAGGATCCAGCGCGATAACCTTGTGCCCCATATAAATGGCAGAAATAGCCATCATCTGACCCAGCTGACCGCCACCGATAATTCCGATTGTTTTAGATGAGCTCATTTGTAGACTCCTCTGCGATTTTTCCTTGTTCTTCTGCGAAATCTGCCAATGCTGTCGCGATAGCCTGATCCTCTACTGAAAGAAGACGAAGGGCAAAGAGGGCCGCATTTGTCGCACCTGCTTCACCGATAGCCATTGTCGCTACAGGCACACCGCCCGGCATCTGTACTATAGAGTAGAGCGAGTCCACGCCGCTAAGAGCACGTGATTTGACTGGTACACCGATGACAGGCAGGGTTGTTTTGGCAGCTGCCATTCCTGGCAAATGGGCTGCGCCACCCGCACCAGCGATGATGACCTTGATACCACGACTCCGTGCTTCCTCGGCATGTTTGAACATGAGGTCAGGTGTACGGTGGGCAGAGACAACTTTCTTTTCGTAGGCTACACCGAAGCGGTCTAGGACTTCGGCTGTTTTTTGCATGGTGGCCCAGTCGGATTTTGAGCCCATGATGATGGAAATAATTGGTTTAGTCATAATTTTTCCTTTTTTCTTCTTTTTTGATAATGGTCTTAGGTAGTGGGGACGGAAGCAAACCTTCGGTTTCATTCCTAAACTTTGAGCCTAAGTCCCAAATTTTCCCTAGACCAGAACACTCACTGTTCTGGTCTTTTCACCACGGCAACCATTATCGTATTTGGCGACTTCGTCGCTTTTAAAATTTATTTATTTGCCTTACTACCAATGTCGTTTCGGTAAAAGAGGCCTTCTGTTTTTTGTTGGGAGAGTTCTTGGTAGATGGTATTTTGGGCTTCTTTAACGGTGTCTGCTGTGGTAACTAGCATATAGACACGTCCGCCATTGGATAGCAGTGCTCTGCTATTTTCCGAAAACTTAGCTCCGGCATAGTAAGTGGTGATGTCACCACCTGTCTTTGCTGGTAACTTGACACCTTTTTCATAGTCTAATGGGTAGCCCTTTGATGCTACAACTACACCCAGTGTCACACCCTTGTCCGTCCAAGTGATGGCCGGCTCTTGGCCATCCAAAATATCCGTAATATTTTGTGCAAAGTCAGATGTCAAACGAGGCAAGATGATTTGCGTTTCAGGATCTCCGAAGCGAGCGTTAAACTCGATGACTTTGGGTCCGTCAGTTGTCAAGATAAGACCCGCGTAAAGGACACCAAGATATGGACGACCTTCTTTGATCATGCCTTCGAGGACTGGCTTGACAATGGTGTCAACCGCTGTGTCAACCACGCTCTGTGACAAGTGAGGAACTGGCGCATAGGCACCCATTCCACCAGTGTTGGGCCCCTTGTCGCCATCATAAGCACGTTTGTGGTCCTGAGCCGTTGGCATAATGTAGAACTTGTCTCCATTGACAAAGGCAAAGAGAGAGAATTCTTCCCCGTCAAGGAATTCCTCGATGACCACACGTGCACCTGAGTCACCGAATTTATTGTCCAAAAGCATCTCGTGAGCTGCTTCGACTGCTTGCTCAACCGTTTCAGCAACGACGACACCTTTCCCAAGGGCCAAACCGTCTGCCTTGACTACGATTGGAGCGCCTTTTTCTTCTATATAGGCTTTGGCTTCCTCAAAGTCTGAGAATGTGCCATAGGCTGCTGTCGGAACGCCGTATTTGACCATGATTTCCTTAGCAAAATCCTTGGACCACTCCAGCTCCGCTGCCAATCTTGTCGGACCAAAGGCTTTGAAACCAGCTGCATTGAACTCATCAACAATCCCAGCAGCAAGGGCATCATCTGGACCGATAAAGGACCAAGCGATATCGTTGGCTTTTGCAAACTCAATCAATTTAGAATGTTCGGAAATAGAGATATTTACCAATTCCAGACCATCCAGAGTCATCCCGTCATTCCCAGGAGCTACAAAGACTTTTTCAACGTCTTTTGATTCAAGCAACTTCTTAGCAATGGCATGTTCACGACCACCCGAACCGACAACAAGCAGTTTCATTTTTCAACCTCTTTTGCGAATTATTTACTAATATTATAACACAAACGTTCGCTTTAATCTCGTTTCACTTAGTGTTTTAAACTAAAAAAGGAAAGAAACTGTTTTCTTCCCTTTTGTCTTCTTAATGTCTAAAATGTCTCACGCCTGTGAAGACCATAGTCAGCCATACTTGTCCGCAGCTTCGATGGATTCTTGGTCACGGACCGATCCACCGGGCTGGATGATGGCTTTGATTCCTGCTTTGGCGATTTCCTCCACGTTATCCGCAAATGGGAAGAAGGCATCTGAAGCAAGAACTGCGCCGTCAAGACGGTCTTTGGCTTGGTCAATGGCGATGCGAACAGAAGCCACACGGTTGGTTTGACCTGGGCCAACACCAAGTGTCATGTGGTCGTTGGTTACGATGATTCCGTTTGATTTGACGTACTTGATAGCCTTCCAAGCGAACTCAAGAGCAGTTGCTTCTGTCTCGGTTGGCTGGCGTTTGGTCACCACTTGCCAGTCAGTCGGGCTTTCTTTGACCACGTCTTGGTTTTGCACAAGAAGTCCACCAACCACACCTGTGTATTCTGCTTCCACTTCGCTAGCGTCTTGAGCATCAAATGGCAAGGCAAGAATGCGCAAGTTTTTCTTTTTGTTGGTCAAAATAGCCAGCGCTTCATCCGTATAGCTTGGTGCAATGATGATTTCAAGGAAAACGCCGTGCATCTTCTCAGCTGTCGCAGCATCCACCTCACGGTTGAGAACGACAATCCCACCAAAGATAGACACTGAATCAGACTCATAAGCGTAGTCCCAAGCAGTCTCAATGTCATCTGCCTGACCGATTCCACATGGATTCATGTGTTTGAGGGCCACAACAGTTGGACGGTCTTTGAAGTCACGGATAATACGAATCGCCGCATCCGCATCGCGGATATTGTTAAAGGACAATTCCTTCCCGTTGAGCTGTTTAGCTGAAGCAATCGAGTAGTCAGTAGGCAAAGCTTTTTGGTAGAAGTCCGCGTCCTGTTGAGGATTTTCACCGTAACGCATGGCTTGCTTGAGGTCATAAGTCAAGGTCAACTTTTCAGGCTTGCTTTCTCCCACTTGAGCTGTAAAATACTCTGCAATCAAGGCATCGTAAGCCGCTGTGTGACGGAAAACCTTGGCCGCCAAACGTTGGCGAGTTTCGTATCTTGTTTCGCCGTTAGCTGACAATTCGTTAAGCACCACAGCATAATCCGCAGGGTCTACCACAACTGTTACGCTGGCATGGTTCTTCGCTGCTGAACGAAGCATAGATGGCCCACCGATGTCGATGTTTTCAACAGCATCAGCGTAAGTTACGTCTGGTTTGAGAATCGTTTCCTTGAAAGGATAGAGATTGACCACCACAAGGTCAATCAATTCAATCTTATTATCTTTAGCCGCTTCCAAGTGGCTGTTCAAGTCACGACGAGCCAAAAGTCCGCCGTGAATATTTGGATGGAGGGTCTTGACACGACCGTCCATCATTTCTGGAAAACCAGTTACATCATCAATGGCAATGGTCTCCACCCCAGCAGTATCAAGGGTAACCTTGGTCCCACCTGTCGAGATGATATCCCAACCAAGTTTTTTGAGTTCTTGGGCAAATTCAACAATGCCCGCTTTATCTGAGACGCTGATTAAGGCGCGTTTAGTCATGTTTGTTCCTTTCATTCCTAGTTTATATATCTAAAAATTGTTGACGAACTTCATCTGAATCAACTTTTTGAAACATTTTTAAAAAATTTATATAATTATCTGTAGATTCTGTGGGAATTTCAATTTTAAATCGTCTTGTTTCCATATGTTCTTCAGAAATCTTATTCAATCCCCAACTTGATAATAAATTTATAAGTTCATCAGCAATGCGAATATCTCTTTCACGAATTTCATCAAGTTTCCAATCACTTTTATCCTTAGCTAAATCTTGTACCAATGTAATTGATGATTTTTGATAACTTTCTTTCTTCTTAGCAAAATATCCGTTACTAGCAATAATATTCAGTTTCTTCTCAAAAGGTATCTTATTACCAATATGTTCTATCAAATCCCTAACTTCTCTTTCGGAATTATCTGGAAAGAAACTATTTTGCCACTTTTGAGGTAAAATATGCTCTATTTCCCATTTTTCTGGCAATAATTCTTCTTGTTTTTGATAAGCCAGTACCTTTAGAAGCATCCGAACCGTATTTCGATGTGCATTCTTTACTTTTTCTTTGAATTCTTCTTCATCAACTAAAGAGAAATCAAATTTAGGTGTTTTAGATTGATAAACTGAGGCATTCAAATTTAAAATACTACGCTTAACTGCGTTTATTGTTGGAGTAACTACGTACCTTGCTGACAAAACTGCAAATAAATTTCTTAAAAAGTTCAAAAAATCTGACTCAAAATTTTCAGAGTTTTTGTAACGTAAATAATATATTACTACAGGATACTTCCAAAATTCATTCGGATAAGAGGATAGAGAATCCAGTACTTTAAGAATTTCTTTATTCTCTGACCAATTCTCGCCTTCCACAACTATCCTATTATTAATAACTGTCCATAAACCTACTAGTAAACGAAGATTCGTCAATAAGTCACTTTGATATAATTTTTCAAATTGATTCTGAGAATAGTATTTTCTAATACCTGGAGTTGTAGTATTTCTATCATTCTCTTTAGCTCTCAGATAAAACATATAGTAATAAAACAACTTTTGAATACTCTCATTTGCATTTGATGCGGATTCATCAATCAGTTTCCACTCCTCAATAAAATCCTTTTTCTGACTATTGTCTATATAGTTATATATCTTAGCCTTAAAAATATCTGCATCAGATAAAGCTAGTCCTCTATCATTTAGTGTAGAAAATATTGTCAGCGCAGTATCCTGTGAATCAGCAGTAATAGGAAGCAAAATAGCCCTATTTAAAAACATTTTGAATAAACCAGTAGAACAATTCTGGTTCTTTACTTGCATAATCTTCAATTAACTCCACAAATAACTTATAGTTTTCAGAATAAGTGTCTTTTTCTTCCTTTTTCTGTTTCTCCCGTAACTAATATATTTGTAAAAAAATATTATTTTCTTCTTCACCAACAACTCTTGAAACTATTAAAAACTTTTTTTCAAAAATCAACTTCTGCCGTAAGTTCATCTTGTTCCCACATTGCTGCTTCAATCTGTCGCATAAAATTCTTTGACTGAAGGGTTTCACTCATAGAACTCAATTTAGAATATAGAGCTCTTAGAAGCAAAAATAAAGAAGTAATACGTTGCTGACCATCTATAATTTCTTGTTCGTTCTCATCATTCTCATATGCTACAATAGCGCCTAAAAAGTATGTACTATCTTTTTCTTCACCACTGGTATACTCAACTAAGTCATCAAATAGAGTCTGAATCTGATCAGTTGTCCATGCATATGGTCTCTGATATTCTGGAATAACGAATTTCTTATTTTTTCCTGATCCAAGCAATTCCTTTACAGTCTGTTTATTAACCTCTATAGTTGTTGCCATATTTAATACTTCCTCTCCACTCCCAAGCTATCCAGCACCTCTGGATACAGCTTGTACTCCGCTTCATGAATCCGAGCTTCAAAGCTTTCAATGGTATCATCAGCTAACCGTGGCACACGGACTTGTTTGATAACCTTGCCTGTATCAACACCTGAGTCAACCCAATGAATAGTCACGCCAGACTGCTCAACGCCTGCATTCCAAGCATCCTCAATCCCATGAGCTCCTGGAAATTCTGGCAAGTAAGCTGGATGGATATTGATGATTCGACCTTCATAAGCCGCCAATAAGGTTGGCCCAACGATTTTCATGTAGCCTGCTAGACAAACTAAGTCAATCTGGTGCTCTTCTAATAGCTCAACAAGTGCTGCTTCGTAGTCTGCCTTGCTCTCAAACTCCTTGAGTTCAAAAGCATAGGACAGAACGCCAAGCTTGTCTGCACGCTCAAGCACATAGGCGTCACGATGGTCTGAAAAAGACAAACTCCACCGGAAATTCTTCGGCAATCACCTGAAAAATTTGAGCCATTACCAGAGGCAAAAACTGCTATTTTTTTTCATTTGATGATGACACTTTCGTTTTCTTTCTTGACGATGCGACCAATTTCATAGACTGGCTCATCCAACAATTCCTTAACGCGATCTATATTTTCAGGGCTGACTGCCAACATGAGCCCTACGCCCATATTGAAAGATTTCAAACATTTCTTCGTGCTTTGATTTCACCGTATTTTTTTCAAGGGCTTTGAAAATCGGAAGAACTGGAACCTTGCTTTCCTCAATCTCTGCAGCCAAGTCAGCCGCAAACATGCGAGGGACATTCTCGATAAAGCCGCCACCAGTGATGTGGGCAATGCCGTTGACCAACTCTTCCTTGATGAGTGGCTAGAACAGCTCTTAACGTAGATACGAGTTGGTTCAAGAAGGACTTCCTTGAGTTTCTTGCCTTCCAATTCTGGTAAAGACTTCCTCACCTGTGTAGTCGGCAAAAGACACGACGCACGAGTGAGTAACCATTTGAGTGGATCCCACTTGAGGCAAGTCCGAGAAGAACATCGCCCTTCAGACACCTTTTTGAGCCGTCAATGATTTGAGATTTTTTTCAGCCACACCTACCGCAAAACCAGCCAAGTCATAATCATCTGCGCCATACATACCAGGCATTTCAGCCGTTTCCCCACCAATGAGGGCAGCGCCTGCCTGCACACATCCTTCTGCCACACCAGCAACCACTTGTTCTAGTTTAGCTGGTTCATTTTTACCAGTCGCGACGTAGTCGAGGAAATAGAGGGGCTCCGCACCTGCAGCGATGATGTCATTGACACACATAGCTACACAGTCCTGACCCAATCGTGTCGTGTTTGTCATACTTGATAGCCAACATGAGCTTAGTTCCGACACCGTCAGTCCCTGAGATCAAGACCGGTTCTTTGACCCTCTGTCTTTTGAAAGATCAAACATGCCACCGAAACCACCAAGAGCCCCCATGACACCTGCACGCTCCGTACGAGCCACGTGCTTTTTGATCCGCTCAACAACTTCATAACCCGCTTCAACATCCACGCCCGACTGAGCATAAGCATTTTTATTTGTCATCTTCTCTTCCTTTCCTTTCATGGAGAGTCGTCTATCCGTCTATTTGTAAAAACTGGTCTTATCCTCCAAACTTCTACGATATTCTTCTTCATAATCATAGAGAGGAGTTGGGTAATCTCCGTCAAAGTAAGCGACACAGAGACCACCATTCGGTGCATCTGTTTCAATCCCGATAGAGTTAATCAAGCCATCAATTGAAAGATAGGTCAGGCTATCCGCACCAATGATTTGGCAGGTCTCTTCAACCGTATGATTGGCAGCAATCAACTCCTGACGCGTCTGGATATCAATCCCATAGAAACATGGATAAGCTAGCGCTGGACTGCCAATAGCAACGTGAACCTCAGACGCACCTGCTTCTTTCAATAGCTGAACGATGCGACGAGAGGTTGTCCCTCGGACAATGGAATCATCAATCATGACCACACGTTTGCCTTTTGACAACACCCGAAACAGCAGATAGTTTCATCCGCACACCCTTGCTCCCGCAATTCTTGAGTCGGTTGAATAAAGGTACGTTGGGTGTATTGGTTTTTTTGATCAGACCCATTTCGTTTGGGAGTCCTGATTCTTCCGCAAAGCCCATAGCTGCGCTGAGTGACGAGTTTGGCACACCGACCACGATATCTGCCTCATGCTTAAATTCACGCGCTAATTGGGCACCCATACGTTTGCGAGCTGTATGGACATTGACACCATGGATATTAGAGTCAGGACGGGCAAAATAGATATACTCCATAGAGCAGATCGCCAGCTGAGTATCATTCGTATAGCTATCGTACTGAATCCCATTGTCATCATACGATTACAATCTCGCCTGGTTTTCACATCGCGAATCCACTCGGCGCAATAACTTCAAAGGCACAGGTTTCAGAGGAAACCACCACCGCTCCGTTTAGCCATTTTTTTCCCAATAGAAAGTGGACGGAAAGCCATTAGGGATCAAGCGCAGCAATCAACTTGTCCTCAAACAGCAGGATATAAGCAAATCCACCTTTGACAAGACTGAGCGCTTCTTTGATTTTTGCCCATCAAGTTCGGATTGTGACTCCGACGAATCAGGTGAGCCAAAATTTCCGAGTCCGAAGTTGAACTGAAAATCGCTCCTCTTTGTTCCAATTCTTTGCTTGAGAGATTCGGCATTGGTCAGAGTTTCCGTTATGAGCCAAGGCCAAACTGCATATCATGAAAGCGAAAAAAAGGAAAGGGCTGAATGTTATCAACAGAAGCTTCTCCCAGCAGTCGCATAACGCACGTGCCCAATCGCGCTCAGTTCCTGTCAATTTATCCAAATTAGCTGGATTTCTGAACACTTCTGATAAAAAGCCCCATGTCACGATGACGCTTCAATTGTCCATGATCATTGGAGAGGATTCCTGCCCCTCCTGACCACGGTGCTGAAGACTATGGAGACCCAAAAATAGGTCAATTTAGCAGCATCTGGATGTCCCCAGATACCAAAAACACCACATTCTTCATTAAGAGATTTTACTTCGTATGTCATTTTTTATACCTTTTATTTCCCTGTGAAATAACGCACAGCTGACGCGAACAGGTGCTGGTCTTTATTTCCTGGGATGTTTTGGAAGAGACCGTCTTCATAACGTTCTGAGTGTCCCATCTTACCGATGATTTGGCCGTTCTTGCTGGTAATTCCCTTCGATGGCATTTGACAGAACCATTTGGATTGTACTTAGAGTCCATGCTTGGTTTGCCTTCGAAGTCAACGTATTGGCTGAAAATTTGTCCATTGTCACGGAGCTCCGCAAATTCCTCAGCCGTCACGACAAACTTCCCTTCACCGTGCGAAACAGGAATAGCGTGGATATCACCCACTTGCACCCCAGCCAACCATGGTGAGTTGGTATTGGCAATCCGAGTTTCCACCATCTTGGCCACGTGTTGGTTGGCATCATTGTAGAAGAGGGTTGGGCTGGTACTGTTAGCATCTTCAAAGTTTCCATATGGAAGAAGACCTGATTTGACGAGGGCTTGGAATCCATTACAGATACCGATAATCAAAGCCACCACGAGCGATAAAGCTATCAATGGCTACACGCACTTTTTCATTGAGAAGGATGTTGACAATAAACTTAGCTGAGCCATCTGGCTCATCCGCAGCTGAGAAACCACCTGCGAAGAAAAGGATATTAGCCTTGCCAATATTGTCAACCATGGTTTCAACTGACTTGACAATGGCTTCTTCATTGAGTGTCACGAATGGCACCAAGTTAACCTCTGCACCCTCTTTTTCAAAGGCCTTGGCTGAGTCATATTCTGAGTTGGTTCCTGGGAATACTGGGATATAAACCACAGGTTTTCTCAACTAGTTTCTTTAGCTTTAATCACAGCATCTGATGCCATAGCAGGTACTTCTTCCAGTTCTTTCGCTTGGGCAAATTCAGTAGGATAGACTGCTTCCAATGTTCCTTGGAAGGCACTGTCAAGCTTGTGTCCATCTAGCTTCACACCGTTGACAAGGAGTGTAAAGTCTGCTTTCGTTTGACCGATCTTCTCCACCCCAACGATTTCTTCAGGAGATGTGAAGACAAATCCACCTAATTGAGCTGTCAAAGCCGTTTCAAGATCAGGCAAGATCACCTCTGCACCAATATGATTTCCCAAAAGGTAGCAAGAGCCAAAGCTTTCAAGGACACCACCATATTTAACAGCTGATGCAGATGTTACTTTGTGATCAGCTTTTGGATGGGCTTCGAAACTGAGCAAAATTTTGTCTTGATCAAGTCAAAATCAATATCAGCAGAAAGGGCTTGACCTGGGATGTAGTAGATGTTTTCACCAGCAGTCTTGAACTCTGGAGAAAGCACCTTCCGGCTATCTGCTGTTGTCACCCCAAAGGCGACCAAGGTTGGTGGTACGGTCAATTCTTCAAAGGTACCAGACATAGAGTCCTTACCACCGATAGATGGCAAGCCAAGTTGGATTTGTGCCTCGATAGAACCTAGAAGCGCTGCTACTGGCTGACCAAAACGCTCTGCTTGTTTATCCATCCGCTCGAAATACTCTTGATAAGAGAAGCGAGCCTTAGACCAGTTGGCACCAGCAGCCACCAAACGAGCTGTCGCTTCGATAACCGCATAGGCAGCACCATGGTATGGAGACCATTCTGCTAGATAAGGGTTAAATCCTTGTGCCATAACAGAGGCTGTTGTTGTCACGCCATGTTGAACTGGCAATTTCTGCACAGATGCCTCAGTTGGCGTGAGTTGGTAGCGACCACCAAGCGGGTGATTGACCGTAGAACGACCGACCGAACAGTCAAAGATAGTCTGCAAGCCTTTTTGACTCGCATGGTTGAGGTCAGATAGAACTGAAAGGGTATCTGCTTCAAGGGTTTCAACACTCGTCTTGCGTTCTTCTGGGAGTTTGACATCCTTGTCCACAACCTTGGCGTCAACGACCACGCGCACACCGTTGGTATCAAGGAAATGGCGTTCCAAGTCGACAATCGTTTCACCATTCCAGTGCATGACTAGATGTGGTTTTTCAGTCACTGTCGCAACCACAACAGCGTCAATATTTTCTTTGTTACATTCCGCAACAAAGGCATCTACGTCCTCAGGACGAACCACAACTGCCATCCGTTCTTGTGATTCAGAGATGGCAATTTCTGTACCATTCAAACCTTGGTATTTAAGAGGAACCTTGTTGAGGTCGATTTCAAGACCGTCTGCCAATTCACCGATGGCCACACAGACACCACCCGCTCCAAAGTCGTTGGATTTCTTGATGAGGCGAGTGACATCGCCATTACGGAAAAGACGTTGAATCTTGCGTTCCTCAATGGCATTCCCTTTTTGAACTTCAGCACCAGCAGTCTCTACAGACTCAACTGTTTGAACCTTAGAAGAACCTGTCGCACCACCGACACCATCACGGCCTGTCTTACCACCGAGCAGGATAATGACATCGCCCGCTTCTGGTTTTTCACGGACAACATTACCCTTAGGAGCAGCACCGACAACGGCACCAAGCTCCATACGTTTAGCAACGAAACCTGGGTGGAAGTATTCACGAACGTAGGTCGTCGCAAGGCCAATTTGGTTCCCATATGAAGAATAACCATGAGCCGCTGTTTTAGAAATGACTTGTTGTGGCAATTTACCAGCGCGAGTTTCAGCAATCGGAGCTGTAATATCACCTGCACCTGAGATACGCATGGCTTGGTAAACATATGAGCGACCTGACAATGGGTCACGAATGGCCCCACCGATACAAGTAGCCGCCCCACCAAATGGTTCAATTTCTGTTGGGTGGTTGTGGGTTTCGTTCTTGAACATGAGGAGCCATGGTTCTTTGACCCCATCAACATCCACCTCGATTTCTACAGAGCAAGCATTGATCTCGTCTGACACCTCCATATCATCCAAACGCCCATTGGCACGCTCATAACGACCAAAAATAGTTGCCATATCCATCAAGGTTTGCGGTCTCTCCGAACGCCCCAACTCTTCACGCATGGCAATATACTTGTCATAAGTCGCCTGCAATTGCTTTTGGAATTTAGAAGCTGAGAAATCAATCTGTTTCAACTCTGTCTCAAAAGTCGTGTGACGGCAGTGGTCAGACCAGTAAGTGTCCAAAACCTTGAGCTCAGTTTCCGTCGGCACGCGCCCAATTGACTTGAAATAGTCTTGGATAAAGAGCAAATCATCCACTTCCATGGCCATCCCTTGCTCAGCCTTGTAGCGAGCAAAGTCTTCTGCTGTATAACTTTCAAAGAAAGTCAATTGCGGAATGGTCTTGTCTGACTCTGAAAATTCCTGCTTGGCAATCCCTGTTGTGATATCCTTGAAACGAGAATCCACTGGATTGAGCAGGTAGTTCTGGACCGCTTCCAACTCAGTCGCATCAATATCTTTATTGACCAAGTAAAGTTGAGCTGTGTTGACCGTCACATCACTCGAACTTCCCAGTAAAAGCAAGGCTTCTTGTGAAGAAGCTGCACGCTGGTCAAACTGCCCTGGCAAGCTTTCAATGGCAAAGAAAGCATAATTGGCAAGATCAGCCTGCACAGCCGCTTCATCCAAGACATGGTCGGTCACCTGCTCAGAGAAGATGTGTTTCTCTGCGGGCGCAAACAAATCCTCTGACAAATCAAAGACATCGTAAACTTGCACAATGCGAATACTTTTCAAAGTTGACAGTCCCAAGTTGTGCTGGAGTTCTCTCACCAAACTCTCTGACTTGACCTGAAAATCAGACTTTTTTTCAACAAAAATACGTTTATCCATCAATTCCTATTCCTTTATTTCAGCTCTTGCAATGTTCTCAAACGACCTTTAGGTTGTTATTTCAAACCCTGCAATTTCTCCCAAACAATCTCGTAAACGTCGGTTAATTCACCTAGACCTCTACGGAAAACATCCTTGTCCATGTGGTTGCCATCCGCATCCCACAAACGGCAGTTGTCTGGTGAAATTCGTCTGCCAAAATAATCTTGCCATCCTTGTCAAAACCGAACTCTAGCTTAAAGTCAATCAACTTAAGTCCAATCTCAGCAAACCAGGCTTTCAAGAGTTCATTGATACGACGCGTTTCTTCCTTCAAGTAAGCAATCTGCTGATCATCCGTAATCTTCAGGAACTTCACATGCTCGTCATTGATAAAAGGATCATCCAAATCATCGTTTTTATAGTAAAATTCGACAATCGGAGTTTCCAAAGCGATGCCCTCTTCCACACCAAAACGTTTTGAAAAGGAACCAGCTGTATAGTTGCGAAGCACGACTTCCAAAGGAATAATCTCAACCTTTTTATTGAGTTGCTCCGTGTCTGAAAGTTTCTCCACAAAGTGAGTCGCCACACCAGCCGCATTTAATTTCTCAAAAATAAAAGATGAAATCTGATTATTTAACACTCCCTTGCCCGCAATCTGCTCCTTCTTGACACCGTTGAAAGCAGTCGCCCTGATCCTTGTAAGTTGAAATAATAAGATTTTCATCCTCAGTTGTATAGATATCTTTAGCTTTTTCCCGAATAGATCAATTGTTTTGACATTTTTAAAGTTCGCCTTTCGTATTACTTGAGCACATTCTACCACAAAAGCACGAAAAATTCAAGATTTTTACGAATAAATAACATTTTCCTTTTTTAGCGTAAAGAAAAACTGCAAGATGAGCTCTCCTTACAGTTTTAAAAGCATTTTTCCTCTGAAAAAAACACGAGTATTAATCTTTATTTTTTTATTTTTTTGTTTTTACGACTTCTAGATTTTTAAACCATTTTAAAAATCCAGATTGGAAAAATAACTGAAATCATTTCTCCTCTTCCTTTTCTTCTCACTTATCCATTCGAAAAACAATTCGAAAACGAACAATTCATTCATTTTTATTTTAAAAACCACTTAATGAACTACGGATAAAAACCGGTCACATACATAAACGTTCCTCCTTTTTCTTTCTCATCTCTTTATTCGCAATTTCTACTAAAAGTTTCTCTTTTTTCTGCAAACAAAAAAACAACATGACTTGCATGTTGCTTATGGCTATTTTTTACCTTTAATGATTTCAATCACATCTGCCACACTTTGAAGTTGGTCAATTTCCTCATCACTGATTTCGATACCAAATTCATCTTCTAGCGTCAAGACGAACTCCATCAAGTCCACTGAGTCTGCATCAAGGTCGTCTTTCAAACTCAAAGCTTCTGTCACGACAAAGTCTTCTCCCTGTCGCTCTTGGATAATGGTTACAATACGGTCAAAAATTTCTTTTTCTGTCATCTTTTTATTCTCCTGAAAATTCACGCGCAGTTTGAGCAACTACGTCTGTTTCTAGCATGGTACGAATCTGGCGAATCGTACTGTACACAGCCTTGGCATCACTTGATCCATGAGTCTTAACAACAGGTGCTTTGACACCAAACAAGACTGCTCCTCCAACATCTGAATAGTTGAGCTGTTTTTTCAAACCTTTCAAACTATCCTTAAGGAGAAGAGCACCTAGTTTCGCTCGCAGACCTCCACCTGTAATGGCGTTTTTGAGCAAGCCCATGATCCCCATGGCTGTCCCTTCAATGGACTTGAGCACTGCGTTTCCCGTGAAACCATCTGTTACTACTACATCAGCCACTCCCTCCATCAGGTCACGCGCTTCCACGTTTCCGATAAAGTTCAAACTTTCATCAGCTACTAGCAAGTCGTAAGTTTCCTTACGAAGCGGATCTCCCTTGCTACTTTCTGTTCCGTTATTGAGCAAACCAACACGTGGTTTTGCAATCCCACGAACATTTTTAGCATAAAAGGAGCCGAGAACAGCGTATTGGTGGAGGTGCTGGGCTGTGTTTTCTGCATTGGCACCGAGATCTAGCATGTCAAAGCCTTTGCCATCAATGGTCGGCAAGGTCGACATAAGTCCAGGACGGTCGATATTCTTGATACGACCCACGATGAAGAATCCTGCAGCCAACAAGGCACCTGTGTTGCCAGCTGAGAGGACAGCGTCTGCTTCTCCCTCTTTGACTGCCTTAGCTGCTAATACCATGCTGGCATTTTTCTTCTTACGGATAGCCTTTGTCGGCTCATCGTCTGAGTCAATTTTCTCATCTGTATGGATGATGCTGACACGATCTGTAGCTGTTAGATATTGCTTGATTTTAGCTTCATCTCCATAAAGTTGAATCTCAATATCTGAAAAGTCAGCAAGGGCTTGATTGACCCCCTCAACGATGGCCTGAGGTGCGTAATCGCCCCCCATGGCATCTACTGCGATTTTTTTCATTTGTCTTCCTCTTTAGTAATTGTCCCCAGTCGGGTAGGGAATCAATAAATTTCTTTGATTTTAGGTGAATCCCTACGTATTCTTCGTAGAGTTGATCCATAAATTGGCGTAACTCTTGCTTGATTTCAGGCTTGAGCGAAATAGTCTCCAAGGTCTCAAAATCAATGGCTTGAAATTGATTGAGTAGATAAGGGATGTTGGGATTCAGATGGCAACGTTTCTCGTCCTCATGATAATGATCTGGACAGAGGCAGGCTCCATATTTAAAAGAAAAGTCAAAGGCCTGACCAACCCGATGGCAAAAGACACACTCATTAAAATTGAGGCTGATTCCAAATCGGGTCAAGATTTGAATTTCAAAAATATTGGTCAAAACTTGATAATCCAAGCCCTCTTCCATCAACTCCAGAGTTTTTCTCAAGAAAGCAAACAAGGGAGCATCCTGCTGATTATCCTGCAAACTAACATCTGCAAGAGCTGCAACATAGGTCGCATAAGCCATGACAAAGAGGTCACTATTGATCTTGGGAAAGGTCATCACCTCGTGATAGTCCTCAATGTAACTGAGTCCGTCATCATTGATTCGCAGGAGAAAACGAGCTAGTACCAAGGGCTGAATAACCGGAGCTAATTTAGACTGACTCGCGTGTTTGACGAAAAACATGCGCTTCCCAGCCTGCTCGGTGAAGATCTTGACCAGCTTATCATCCTCACGAAAGTTACGATTGTAGAGTACGAGACCTTGACTCGTAATAGACTGAATCATGCTTCTCTCATGTACTCCTCAAGTCGTTTCATAGCCTCTCTGATCGTTTCCATGCTGGCTGCATAAGACAGACGAACATAGCCTTCTCCGTAACGCCCAAAGGCAGCACCAGGGATAAAAGCAACAGCCTTCTTCTGGGCAAAATCCTTGAGAAAGGCAAAGGAGTCTTGATTGTAACCTACTGGAATCTTGGCAAAGATATAGAAGGCACCGTCTGGTTTGATAATTTCAAAACCAAGAGCAGTCATTTTCTCGATAATATAATCTCGACGCTGGATGTATTCCTTCTTCATAGGCTCTGCATCGCTTTTACCAGCTGTTAAGGCCTCCACCGCAGCATGTTGAGCCATGGTATTTGCAGCAGTAACCAAATATTGGTGACTCTTGATTAACTGAGCTGTGAAAGCTGCAGGAGCAAAGATAAAACCTAAACGCCAACCAGTCATAGCATGAGACTTAGATAAGCCATTGATGATAATAGCCTGATCTCTCAACATAGTTCCCAGAGATACATGGGTTTCGCCTGTGTAGGTCAATTCTGAGTAAACCTCATCACAGACAACGAAAATCTCATACTTGCGTAAAACGTCTGCCAAAGCTTCCAACTGCTCTCGACTATAGGTAATTCCTGTCGGATTAGCTGGATAGTTGAGAATAACTGCTTTGAGCTTGTCCCCTTGCTCCAAAATAGCCTTTTCCAACATTTCAGGGGTCAAGACAAAACCATTTTCAGTTGTATCAATCTCGACAATCTCTGCCCCAACTAGATTGACAATCGGCTCATATCCTGGATAGGCAGGGGCTGGCAAGAGTACCTTGTCTCCCTCTTCCAAAATAGCCGTCAAAGTAGCAGATAAAGCCTCTGTCGCCCCAATTGTAACCAAGATTTCATTTTCAGGAGCATAGTCCAGTTGGTACTTTTCCTTAACAAAGTCACTGGCTGCCTGACGTAAAGTCAGCAGACCACTCATCCCTGTATAGTAGGATTGGTTCTGGTCAATGGCTCGCTTGGCTGCCTCCTTGACATGATCTGGCGTTGTAAAATCAGGTTCCCCCAAGGTCAAACGCAGAACTCCAGGAATCTCTGAAATAGCCTGGTCAAACTGGCGAATCAAGGAAACTTGAATCTTGTCTAACTGTTTATTAAAGCGCTTAGTTAAGTCCATAGATACCTCCTACTTTCAAAACGTATTTCTATTATACTACAAAAGCTCCCTGACCGCAAAATCCATCTGAAACCCGCATTTTTCACTTTCTGTTTTACTTTTCTTCTCGACAGGACTATAATAATAAGTGCTTATTTTCGGAGGTTTATATGTCATTTTTATCAAAAATGGGGCAGGAATCTTGGCCTGCCTTGTCATTTCTATCGTGTCTTGGTACCTAGGAGGATTCTTTCCTGTCATCGGAGCACCTGTCTTTGCTATCTTTATAGGGATGCTCCTTCACCCTTTTCTATCACCCCACAAACAACTGGATGCTGGCTTGACCTTTAGTTCTAAAAAATTGCTCCAATATGCCGTTATTTTGCTCGGTTTTGGACTCAATATCTCGCAAGTCTTCGCGGTAGGGCAATCTTCGCTCCCTGTTATCCTCTCCACCATTTCGATTTCCTTGATTGTCGCCTACCTCTTCCAGCGCTTTTTTGCTTTGGATACAAAACTGGCTACCTTGATTGGAGTAGGTTCTTCTATCTGTGGTGGTTCTGCCATTGCTGCGACAGCACCCGTTATCCATGCCAAGGAAAAAGAAGTCGCCCAAGCTATTTCCGTTATCTTTTTCTTCAATGTCTTAGCGGCACTCATCTTTCCGACCCTGGGAACCTGGCTTCACTTATCAAATGAAGGCTTCGCCCTCTTTGCAGGAACTGCGGTCAATGATACTTCTTCTGTAACGGCCACAGCTAGCGCCTGGGACAGTCTTTACCAGACCAATACCCTTGAGTCTGCAACCATTGTTAAACTGACGCGCACCTTAACCATCATTCCCATCACTCTCTTTCTCTCCTACTGGCAAAGTCGCCAGCAAAAAAACAGCCAAGATTTCCAACTAAAAAAGGTCTTCCCACTTTTCATCCTTTACTTTATCTTAGCTTCTCTCTTAACGACCCTTCTTACCTCTCTTGGTGTGTCTAGTAGCTTCTTCACCCCTCTCAAACAACTATCTAAATTTCTCATTATCATGGCCATGAGTGCCATCGGTCTCAAAACTAATCTAGTAGCCATGGTCAGATCCAGTGGCAAATCTATTGTCCTCGGAGCTCTTTGCTGGATTGCCATCATCCTCACCAGTCTTGGTATGCAAGCATTAATTGGTACTTTATAACACAAAAGGTAGCCCATGGCTACCTTTTTATTGTTCAAGAATTAAACGAGTATGTTCTCTCTTAATACAGCGATTCATCACGATGTCATCGCATCCTCCAGCACGCAAGATATCTTCCGCTTCTAGATTTTCAAGTCCCAGTTGTGCCCTAAAAAAATCTTGGCATCCGCCTTGAGAAAAGTCTCGTGCTACATCAGGTAAAAATTCACTGCGACGATATACATTGACGATATCTACAGGAAAAGGAATCTCAGCTAGACTCGCATAAGCCTTCTCTCCCAAAATTTCCCCACCTGCAGCCTTGGGATTAACTGGAATGATTTTATAGCCCCGAGCCTGCATTTCCTTAGTCACTCGATTGCTAGTCGTTTCTTCACGATCGGATAAACCCACTACCGCTAACGTTTTACTGGTTTCCAGATACTGACGGATCACACCATCACTTGGATTGATAAATTCTTGACTCATAGAATTCCTCCTTTTTTCTCAGTATAGCACATTTTGAAAAGGCTTGCAGATTTTGGCTACAAAAATCTCCTAGCAAGAAAAGAAACCTGCTAGGAGTTCTGTCTACTTCAAGTGAAAGATTAAATCTTTTTCTCAATACAAAATAGGGGAGAAAGAGGACGTTTTTCGTGGATACGGACAATAGCATCGCCCAGAAGATGAGCAATCGAAATTTGTTCAATCTTATCAATCAAACGCTCTTCTGGTAGGTAGATAGTATCCAAAACAACCAATTTCTTAATAGCTGATTTTTGGATATTGTCCATAGCTGGCCCAGAAAGAACTGGGTGCGTACAGCTTGCGTAAACTTCAACAGCACCTGCTTCAGCAAGAGCATCTGCCGCATGACAAATAGTTCCAGCTGTATCGATCATATCGTCAATCAAGATACAAGTCTTACCTTCTACCTTACCAATGATGTTCATCACTTCACTGGTATTCATCTTGTCTACACTACGGCGTTTGTCAATAATCGCAATCGGAGTTTTCAAAAACTCTGCCAATTTACGAGCACGAGTTACCCCGCCATGGTCTGGGCTGACAACCACGTAGTCAGAGCCAACCATGCCACGACGTTCAAATAGTCCGCAATCAATGGAGCACCCATCAAGTGATCTACGGGAATATCAAAGAATCCCTGAATCTGTGCAGCGTGCAAATCAATCGTCAACAAACGATCTACCCCAGCAACTTCTAGCATGTTTGCAACGAGTTTTGCTGTGATTGGCTCACGCGCGCGCTCTTTTCTATCCTGACGTGCATAGCCATAGTAAGGCATGACAACGTTGACAGATTCTGCACTAGCACGCTTCAATGCGTCCACCATAATCAAAATTTCAAGTAAATTATCATTTACAGGTGAACTAGTTGATTGTAGGATAAAGACGTGTTTTCCACGGATTGATTCCTCAATATTGACCTGAATCTCCCCATCTGAAAATTGGCGAACAGTCGATTTCCCCAACTCTATCCCAATTTCTTGCGCCACACGCTCTGCCAATTCTCTATTAGAAGAAAGGGCAAACAGCTTTAAATCAGAAAAAGACATGATTTCCTCCGGTATTTATGTATCACTTGTTTTTACACAACATTTTCCATCTACCATTGTAGCGCTTTTTCCTTTATTTTTCAATCAAAAATAAAACAAGAGTAAACATTTATACCCTTGTTTTATACTATTTTTATATTAGCTATATTAAAACTAAAAAAATCCTACATTTTAACAATCGATTTTTATGCTAGAATGAGATTTTTTCGGGACAAAGTTAATATACTTCTCTCATACTTCCTGTATCCACATCATAGACAGCACCTGAAATAACCACATCATCAGGAATCAGTGGAGATTCTCGAAGCAATTGCATATCCTCTCTCACACTCTCTTCAACATCCTGGAATGGTAAAAAATCTTGATCAGACACATCAACCCCGAGCTCGTGTTTCAAATGTTCATGAAAACTTTCATTTTGAAAGGTTTGAGCTCCACAGTCTGTATGGTGAAGCACTACAATCTCTCTAGTCCCCATTTGTTGCTGGGAAATTACCAGTGAACGAATCATGTCCTCAGTTACTCGACCACCCGCATTCCGCAAGATATGAGCATCCCCAAGGGCCAAACCAAGAGCATGGGCAACGTGTAGACGCGAGTCCATGCAGGTCACGATCGCTACTCTGGTTTTGGGTTTAAGTGGCAAATTTAACTGCCCATGTAGGGCAACATAAGCCTGATTGGCTTTCATAAACTGTTCAAAATACGACACGAGTCCCTCCTCAAAAATTTGATAATCAAATATTTCTCCTATCTTATCATTTTTAAGAGGATTTGTCACGGATTATGCAAAGACCTTTTTCAAAACTTCCTGAATAGTCGTCACACCAATGACCTCAATTTCCTTGGGTGGAGTGATTCCTGTCAAGGAATTCTTGGGTACATAAATCTTGGTAAAGCCCAATTTTGCTGCTTCATTGATACGTTGTTCGATACGATTCACGCGCCGAATTTCTCCGGTCAAGCCCAGTTCACCCACAAAACATTCCTGAGGATTGGTAGGCTTGTCCTTGTAACTAGAGGCAATAGCCACTGCAACGGCTAAGTCAATGGCAGGCTCATCCAATTTTACACCACCAGCAGATTTGAGATAGGCATCCTGGTTTTGCAAAAGAAGCCCTGCTCGTTTTTCCAAAACAGCCATAATCAGACTTGCACGATTGAAATCAAGTCCTGTCGTCGTGCGTTTAGCATTTCCAAACATGGTTGGTGTTACCAAAGCCTGAACCTCCGCCAAATCGGACGAGTCCCTTCCATGGTCACAACGATTGACGAGCCAGTAGCCCCATCCAAACGCTCCTCTAGGAAAACTTGACTCGGATTGAGGACCTCAACCAATCCACCCGACTGCATCTCAAAAATCCCAATCTCATTAGTGGAACCAAAACGGTTTTTGACTGCCCTCAAGATACGAAAGGTATGGTGACGCTCCCCTTCAAAGTAAAGCACCGTATCCACCATATGCTCCAACATACGCGGACCAGCCAAGGTCCCTTCCTTGGTCACATGTCCTACGATAAAGATAGCAATGTTATTAGTCTTCGCCAACTGCATGAGTTCAGCCGTTACTTCACGAACCTGAGACACAGACCCCTGCACCCCTGAAATCTCAGGAGACATAATCGTCTGGATAGAGTCGATGATGAGAAAATCTGGTTGGATGCGCTCCACCTCAGATCGAACACTCTGCATATTGGTCTCTGCATAGAGATAAAACTCGCTATCAATATCCCCCAAGCGCTCTGCTCGTAGCTTGATTTGCTGGGCAGACTCCTCCCCACTGACATAGAGAACAGTTCCCACTTGAGACAACTGGGTTGAAACTTGTAGGAGAAGGGTTGATTTCCCGATTCCTGGATCCCCACCGATAAGGACGAGACTTCCTGGTACCACTCCGCCTCCAAGCACACGGTTAAATTCCTCCATCTCGGTCTTGGTTCGATTGACATTGATAGACGTTACTTCAGCCAGTTTCATGGGCTTAGTTTTCTCACCCGTCAAGGACACACGCGCATTCTTAACCTCGACAACCTCGATTTCTTCTACAAAAGAAGACCAAGCTCCACAGTTGGGACAACGTCCTAGATACTTAGGTGAATTATATTCACAATTTCGACACACAAATGTCGCTTTTTTCTTTGCGATGATAAACCTCTTTCTAAATCTCTACCTCACACTCGATCACTTGGCAAAAATCAATCTTCTCGTCTGGTACAAATTGGCGCATGAGCATTCGATGAGTGACAACTACCACAGTCTGGTAGTCTCTATACTTAGCCATACATTCTAGAAACCGAGACTTCATTTCCGTAGCTGTCTCATATTGAATAGGACTATTAGAAAGTAACTCCCCCTTGTTTTCTAGAAATAGTGTTCTAGCCTCTTCAAATCTATCTATGCCTGATTCATAGACCTGCCATTCGTGTAACAAAGGCTCCACCCTCAAAGGAAGGCCAGTAGCACAAGATACATAAAAAGCCGTTTCTAAAGCTCTCGTTACTGCTGAAGTCACTAGTAGATTAGCCGATTGTAGCAAAGGATTTTGCCAAAGTTCCTGAGCTTGTTGCCGTCCTTTCTCAGATAAAGGTGCTAAATCCATCCCAAAACCTGTATAAGAACGTTCCTCTAACTCACGGTAATCTGGCTCCCCATGACGTACAAAGATAATCTTCATCTTAGTGTCCAGTTGACCCAAAACCACCAGTCCGCACGCCATCCGCTTCATCTCCGTCTGCAATCAAAAATGGTGCAAAGACAGCCTGGACTACACGTTCTCCAACTTCGAGGACGACTTCCTGTTCAGTAATGTTTCATCTGAGCAAAGATATGACCTTCATTCCCAGGATTTCCATAATAATCCCCATCAATGACCCCAACTGAGTTAATCAAGACCAAGCCCTTCTTGCGAGGGTTTGATGAACGGTCATAGAGATAGAGCACTTCTGTCGGCTGCATATAGGCCTTAATCCCTGTCGGAACCAAAACAATCTCTCCTGGAGCAATCACAGTGCGTTCTGCAACCTTTAAATCATAACCAGCTGCATGGGCTGTCTCTCGCTTCGGTAACAAATTTTCATCTGTAAAACTCGAAACCAATTCAAAACCACGAATTTTCATATCTTTCTCTTTTCTATTCTATAATCATTTATTCTAGGCTATTTTATCTTATTTATTCGAAAAAAGCACGAAAAAAGAGCACACAATTCACATCGCTTAGGGCTGCTGGATTCCTCCCCTGACCCGCTTCACGCAGAACTGTTGCTCCACTATTTATTATACCACATTCCCCTCGGTTTTTAAAGAGAAATTATTTTTTCCGTCGATTTCGGAAAAAGTCCTGCATAATCGCTGCACAATCATCTTCCAAAATTCCCGCTTCTACCTCTACACGATGATTGAGACGCTCATCTGTCAAAATATCGTACAGACTTCCAGCTGCACCAAATTTCTGGTTTTTAGCCCCGTAAACCACGTTTGGAATACGGGCAAGCCCAATCGCCCCGCTACACATGACACAAGGCTCAATGGTCACAAAAAGCGTGCAATCCAGCAGGCGCCAACTCTCTTCACTCACATTCGCATTCTCTATAGCCATGATTTCTGCATGCATGACCGCCCGTTGCAACTCCTCGCGCGCATTATGCCCCCTACCAATGATTTCTCCATCCTTGACAATCACACAACCAATTGGAATTTCATCGTGTTCTAAGGCAATCTCAGCCTCTCTCAAAGCCTCTCTCATAAAGGCTTCTTTCTTCAACTGTATAATTCATCGTTCTTCTCTTTTCCTACTTATCGATTTTATTATTATATCATGATTCTCAACACAAAAAAAGCCACCGAATGCGGTGACTTAATAGGGAGATTATTATGAAAAAGAAAAGTTTAGGATATTTGTTACAACAAGTTAGGAGGTCTTCTTGTAACTGTCTATAGTATACCCAACCTGTCTTAAACTAATCTTAAAAATCTCCTATGACCAAACACTTTCTAAAATATTAGTTTGTTCACGACCAGGTCCTACTGAGAAAGTTGAGATACGAACACCAACCAACTCGCTTACACGACGAACATAGTTACGTGCATTCTCAGGAAGGTCTTCCAAATTACGGACTCCAGTGATGTCTTCTGACCAACCTGGCAATTCCTCGTAGATTGGCTTACAACGTTTCAACTGCTCAAGACTAGCAGGATAGTAATCAATACGTTGACCATCAAGATCATAGGCCACACAGATTTTCACAGTATCCAAACCACTCAAAACATCGATAGAGTTCAATGAAAGATTGGTAATCCCAGATACACGGCGGCTGTGACGCATCACAACTGAGTCAAACCAACCTACACGACGTGGACGGCCAGTTGTTGTACCGTATTCATGACCTACTTCGCGAATGCGATCCCCTACTTCATCAAATAATTCAGTTGGGAAAGGTCCATCTCCTACACGACTTGTGTAGGCTTTACATACACCTACAACCTTGTCAATCTTACTTGGACCAACACCAGACCCAATTGTCACACCACCAGCGACAGGGTTTGACGACGTAACAAATGGATACGTACCTTGGTCGATATCTAGCATAACACCTTGCGCACCTTCAAACAGCACACGTTTGCCATTATCAATCGCATCATTCAAGATAACGGATGTATCTGTCACGTATTGCTTGATTTGTTGACCATACTCATAGTATTCTTCAAAAATATCGTCAACTGAAATAGGGGTACTATCATATAATTTTTCAAACAAACGATTCTTTTCCGCAAGATTGCGTTCCAAACGTTCACGGAAAATATCCTTATCCAAAAGATCCGCAATACGAATCCCAACACGAGCAGCTTTATCCATATAGGCTGGACCAATACCCTTGATAGTTGTCCCAATTTTATTATCGCCCTTAGCTTCTTCTTGTAGACGGTCTAATTCAATATGATATGGCAAAATGACATGCGCACGATCCGAAATGCGTAAATTATCTGTTGTCACACCTTCATCATGAAGATAGGTCAATTCTTTTACTAAAGATTTAGGGTTTACAACCATCCCGTTCCCAATAACAGAAATTTTTTCGGGGAAGAAAATACCTGATGGAATCAAGTGTAACTTAAATTTCTTGCCATCAATCACAATTGTGTGACCAGCATTGTCACCACCTTGATAACGAGCAATCACTTCTGCATTAGCTGAAAGAAAATCTGTAATTTTCCCTTTACCTTCATCACCCCACTGGGTACCAACAACAACAACTGAAGTCATAGTAAAACTTTGTCTGAGCCGTGTGGCTCTTCCTTTCTCATATACATGGCAGGAGTCTCACCCGCAATTATATCTTACAATTTATTATAAGAAAAAAACACCATTTTATCAAGAAGAAACACTAGAAAAGATTTGGAATTTCTGTAAATTATAAAAATCAAAACCTTAAATTTTAAATAAAATCCTTAAATTCATAAATTCAATGCTAATTATTGTTCGTGATAAATGATATATATGAGACTCACTAGTTTAGAGTAGTGCCTTCTAGCAAGAATTTATCTAAATACAAGCGATAGGCTGTCTGAAAATGATATAAATAAAAGTCTTTAACACTTGTAATTCTAAATCTTATCAAGTAATAAAGTAAAAAACGAAGATGAAGTGATTCCCACTCAGCACGACTCTGACCCAAAGAAGCATATTCTTGTTCAACTAATTTTCAAAAAAGACAAATGCTCGATCATAAAAATTTTTGAAGCATATAAAAAAATCCCTTTCTTATTATTAACACTAGTCTAACAAAAAAATAGAAACTAAAAAAGCTTCAAATCCTATAAAAGTAGAATTTAAAGCTAAACGAACTAAAAATAAAATATAGAGGCATTTATAGATGAAAAAAATTAAATTTTTGAATTTTGAGAAGTTTACTTCATTTATAAATTCATAAGAACTCGTCTAACGGGTAGTTTGCATTAAGGATATGAACTCAAATTATCAGCTCGTATCTACAATCGATGACTTTCACGTTGTTCAAGACTCATTGCTCTTTACTTACCACTTTCCGTAAAGACTCTTTTTGCTCTTTACTTACCACTTTCCGTAAAGGAATCTTCTCTACATAATAAGGGATCAGGTGACCCTAGATGAATTCAACACATATATAATTTCACAAACGATGAAATATATCTCCAAGAATACTTCGATATGAATTATAGTTGACTTTTCGTGAATACTTAGAGCTAAACACACTGTGATACTTACAGTGACACTTTGTATGTGATAAACTATGAGTCTTTTGTACTATAATTTCTCCTTTCATTCTACAATTAGCTTGAAAACCTTGTATAACCAACAACGCTCACTCGCATAGTGAGTAGTTATCTATCTCACACATTTAAGTGTGAAACGAATTAATAGTAACATAAAAAAGAACACCACTCGGTGTTCTTTTAATCTGACTCCGCCAGTAGGACTCGAACCTACGACATCATGATTAACAGTCATGCGCTACTACCAACTGAGCTATGGCGGATAAAAGCTAAGCGACTTCCATATCTCACAGGGGGCAACCCCCAACTACTTCCGGCGTTCTAGGGCTTAACTACTGTGTTCGGCATGGGTACAGGTGTATCTCCTAGGCTATCATCACTTAACTCTGAGTAATACCTACTCAAAATTGAATATCTATCAAATACCAAGAAAACCGTCCACTTTCATATTCTCAGTTACTTTGGATAAGTCCTCGAGCTATTAGTATTAGTCCGCTACATGTGTCGCCACACTTCCACTTCTAACCTATCTACCTGATCATCTCTCAGGGCTCTTACTGATATAAAATCATGGGAAATCTCATCTTGAGGTGGGTTTCACACTTAGATGCTTTCAGCGTTTATCCCTTCCCTACATAGCTACCCAGCGATGCCTTTGGCAAGACAACTGGTACACCAGCGGTAAGTCCACTCTGGTCCTCTCGTACTAGGAGCAGATCCTCTCAAATTTCCTACGCCCGCGACGGATAGGGACCGAACTGTCTCACGACGTTCTGAACCCAGCTCGCGTGCCGCTTTAATGGGCGAACAGCCCAACCCTTGGGACCGACTACAGCCCCAGGATGCGACGAGCCGACATCGAGGTGCCAAACCTCCCCGTCGATGTGAACTCTTGGGGGAGATAAGCCTGTTATCCCCAGGGTAGCTTTTATCCGTTGAGCGATGGCCCTTCCATACGGAACCACCGGATCACTAAGCCCGACTTTCGTCCCTGCTCGAGTTGTAGCTCTCGCAGTCAAGCTCCCTTATACCTTTACACTCTGCGAATGATTTCCAACCATTCTGAGGGGAACCTTTGGGCGCCTCCGTTACCTTTTTAGGAGGCGACCGCCCCAGTCAAACTGCCCGTCAGACACTGTCTCCGATAGGGATAACCTATCCGGGTTAGAGTGGCCATAACACAAGGGTAGTATCCCAACAACGTCTCCTTCGAAACTGGCGTCCCGATCTCTTAGACTCCTACCCTATCCTGTACATGTGGTACAGACACTCAATATCAAACTGCAGTAAAAGCTCCATGGGGTCTTTCCGTCCTGTCGCGGGTAACCTGCATCTTCACAGGTACTAAAAATTTCACCGAGTCTCTCGTTGAGACAGTGCCCAAATCATTACGCCTTTCGTGCGGGTCGGAACTTACCCGACAAGGAATTTCGCTACCTTAGGACCGTTATAGTTACGGCCGCCGTTTACTGGGGCTTCAATTCATACCTTCGGATTACTCCTAAGCACTCCTCTTAACCTTCCAGCACCGGGCAGGCGTCACCCCCTATACATCATCTTACGATTTAGCAGAGAGCTGTGTTTTTTTGATAAACAGTTGCTTGGGCCTATTCACTGCGGCTGACGTAAAGTCAGCACCCCTTCTCCCGAAGTTACGGGGTCATTTTTGCCGAGTTCCTTAACGAGAGTTCTCTCGCTCACCTGAGGCTACTCGCCCTCGACTACCTGTGTCGGTTTGCGGTACGGGTAGAGTATGTTTAAACGCTAGAAGCTTTTCTTGGCAGTGTGACGTCACTAACTTCGCTACTAAACTTCGCTCCCCATCACAGCTCAATGTTATAGATATAAGCATTTGACTCATATCACACCTCACTGCTTAGACAGACACTTCCATTCGTCTGCTTTAGTTAGCCTACTGCGTCCCTCCATCACTACATACTCTAGTACAGGAATATCAACCTGTTGTCCATCGGATACACCTTTCGGTCTCTCCTTAGGTCCCTGACTAACCCAGGGCGGACGAGCCTTCCCCTGGAAACCTTAGTCTTACGGTGGACAGGATTCTCACCTGTCTTTCGCTACTCATACCGGCATTCTCACTTCTATGCGTTCCAGCACTCCTCACGGTATACCTTCTTCACACATAGAACGCTCTCCTACCATACCTATAAAGGTATCCACAGCTTCGGTAAATTGTTTTAGCCCCGGTACATTTTCGGCGCAGGGTCACTCGACTAGTGAGCTATTACGCACTCTTTGAATGAATAGCTGCTTCTAAGCTAACATCCTAGTTGTCTGTGCAACCCCACATCCTTTTCCACTTAACAATTATTTTGGGACCTTAGCTGGTGGTCTGGGCTGTTTCCCTTTCGACTACGGATCTTAGCACTCGCAGTCTGACTGCCGACCATAATTCATTGGCATTCGGAGTTTATCTGAGATTGGTAATCCGGGATGGACCCCTCACCCAAACAGTGCTCTACCTCCAAGAATCTTGATGTCGACGCTAGCCCTAAAGCTATTTCGGAGAGAACCAGCTATCTCCAAGTTCGTTTGGAATTTCTCCGCTACCCACAAGTCATCCAAGCACTTTTTCAACGTGCCCTGGTTCGGTCCTCCAGTGCGTCTTACCGCACCTTCAACCTGCTCATGGGTAGGTCACATGGTTTCGGGTCTACGACATGATACTAAATGCGCCCTATTCAGACTCGGTTTCCTGCGGCTCCGTCTCTTCAACTTAACCTCGCATCATATCGTAACTCGCCGGTTCATTCTACAAAGGCACGCTCTCACCCATTAACGGGCTCGAACTTGTTGTAGGCACACGGTTTCAGGTTCTATTTCACTCCCTCCCGGGGTGCTTTTTCACCTTTCCCTCACGGTACTGGTTCACTATCGGTCACTAGGGAGTATTTAGGGTTGGGAGATGGTCCTCCCAGATTCCGACGAGATTTCACGTGTCTCGCCGTACTCAGGATACTGCTAGGTACAAAGACTATTTTAAATACGAGGCTATTACTCTCTTTGGCTGATCTTCCCAAATCATTCTTCTATAATCTTTGAGTCCACATTGCAGTCTCTACAACCCCGAAGAGTAAACTCTTCGGTTTGCCCTCCTGCCGTTTCTGCTCGCCGCTACTAAGGCAATCGCTTTTTGCTTTCTCTTCCTGCAGCTACTTAGATGTTTCAGTTCACTGCGTCTTCCTCCTCACATCCTTAACAGATGCGGGTAACAGGTAGTACCTGTTGGGTTCCCCCATTCGGAAATCCCTGGATCATCGCTTACTTACAGCTACCCAAGGCATATCGTCGTTTGTCACGTCCTTCTTCGGCTCCTAGTGCCAAGGCATCCACCGTGCGCCCTTATTAACTTAACCTTATTTTTTTGACCTTTTCAGTCATAAACTCTTTTAAATACTACAGCGTTTCGGTTTATTTTTCTTGTTACTATTTGATATAGATATTCAATTTTCAATGTGCATTACTTGGTGATCTCTCACCAATGGAGCCTAGCGGGATCGAACCGCTGACCTCCTGCGTGCAAAGCAGGCGCTCTCCCAGCTGAGCTAAGGCCCCACAAGACCTCTCAAGACTAAACAAGACCAATGTGCAGTTCCTTATCCTTAGAAAGGAGGTGATCCAGCCGCACCTTCCGATACGGCTACCTTGTTACGACTTCACCCCAATCATCTATCCCACCTTAGGCGGCTGGCTCCTAAAAGGTTACCTCACCGACTTCGGGTGTTACAAACTCTCGTGGTGTGACGGGCGGTGTGTACAAGGCCCGGGAACGTATTCACCGCGGCGTGCTGATCCGCGATTACTAGCGATTCCGACTTCATGTAGGCGAGTTGCAGCCTACAATCCGAACTGAGACTGGCTTTAAGAGATTAGCTTGCCGTCACCGGCTTGCGACTCGTTGTACCAGCCATTGTAGCACGTGTGTAGCCCAGGTCATAAGGGGCATGATGATTTGACGTCATCCCCACCTTCCTCCGGTTTATTACCGGCAGTCTCGCTAGAGTGCCCAACTAAATGATGGCAACTAACAATAGGGGTTGCGCTCGTTGCGGGACTTAACCCAACATCTCACGACACGAGCTGACGACAACCATGCACCACCTGTCACCTCTGTCCCGAAGGAAAAACTCTATCTCTAGAGCGGTCAGAGGGATGTCAAGACCTGGTAAGGTTCTTCGCGTTGCTTCGAATTAAACCACATGCTCCACCGCTTGTGCGGGCCCCCGTCAATTCCTTTTGAGTTTCAACCTTGCGGTCGTACTCCCCAGGCGGAGTGCTTAATGCGTTAGCTGCGGCACTAAACCCCGGAAAGGGTCTAACACCCTAGCACTCATCGTTTACGGCGTGGACTACCAGGGTATCTAATCCTGTTTGCTCCCCACGCTTTCGAGCCTCAGCGTCAGTTACAAGCCAGAGAGCTGCTTTCGCCACCGGTGTTCCTCCATATATCTACGCATTTCACCGCTACACATGGAATTCCACTCTCCCTCTTGCACTCAAGTTAAACAGTTTCCAAAGCGTACTATGGTTAAGCCACAGCCTTTAACTTCAGACTTATCTAACCGCCTGCGCTCGCTTTTACGCCCAATAAATCCGGACAACGCTCGGGACCTACGTATTACCGCGGCTGCTGGCACGTAGTTAGCCGTCCCTTTCTGGTAAGATACCGTCACAGTGTGAACTTTCCACCTCACACTCGTTCTTCTCTTACAACAGAGCTTTTACGATCCGAAAAACCTTCTTCACTCACGCGGCGTTGCTCGGTCAGACTTCCGTCCATTGCCGAAGATTCCCTACTGCTGCCTCCCTGTAGGAGTCTGGGCCGTGTCTCAGTCCCAGTGTGGCCGATCACCCTCTCAGGTCGGCTATGTATCGTCGCCTTGGTGAGCCGTTACCTCACCAACTAGCTAATACAACGCAGGTCCATCTGGTAGTGATGCAATTGCACCTTTTAAGCAAAATGTCATGCAACAGTCTACTATTATGCGGTATTAGCTATCGTTTCCAATAGTTATCCCCCGCTACCAGGCAGGTTACCTACGCGTTACTCACCCGTTCGCAACTCATCCAGAGAGAGCAAGCTCCTCCTTCAGCGTTCTACTTGCATGTATTAGGCACGCCGCCAGCGTTCGTCCTGAGCCAGGATCAAACTCTCATTAAAAGTTTGAGTTCTCACTCATTTCTGTCACTGACAGATTTATTGTTTTTTCATTGTTCAGTACTACAACCTCAGTTGTAGTGCCCTGCACATTGGTTCGTCTTGTTCAGTTTTCAAAGGTCTTTGTCACTCTTTCTCTCTCAAGCGACAACTATATTAGTATATCACAGCTGCTGACCTTTGTCAACACTTTTTTGAAACTTTTTTTACTTTTTTCAACCCTGCGATACACTCATAGTCCGTACGGGATTCGAACCCGTGTTACCGCCGTGAAAAGGCGGTGTCTTAACCCCTTGACCAACGGACCTGAGCTTTTCAACTCTTTCTATTATACCTACTTTTTTGCCTTTGTCAAGAACTTTTTTGGGCTACTTTGTGTCTAAATTTTTGGGAATAATCAAATACCCTTATAACTCAATAAGAAAGCGAGATTTTTCAGACAAAAAAACTGGAAAAAGTTCCTCACTTTACCCCAGCCCTTGACTATATTGCACTATTTATGCTACAATATTGTTTGACTGATTAAGCAAAGTGTGTGTTTGTCTTAATCGGTGGTGTAGGAGTTGCTGCTTCTACACCTTTTTCGTTTTCATTTACTCTATTATTGTAACACATATTAGGCAAAAAAGCAACTGTTTTGTCAAAAAAGCATAGCAAAAAGACCTCTAGAATTGCATTTTTTAGAGGATTTTCTTTACCTTTTCCTTACTTTCGCTTACGCCCTCGTTTTCGTATGACGGCTCCATGGGGGCGGTGGTCAACAAGAAATCCTGCTCCTAAACGGCTCGCCCTATACTCCTCATACTCATTCCGCCAATCCCCGAAAACAATTCGTATAGCTGATCAATTCGTTCAAGGAGTATCATCCTAGCCATAGTGCAAGCCCCTTCAATAGACCAATACATCCCTCGATGTTTCATGCGGTAAGTAACCTTTCTGTGTTGACTCTCCATTACCCCAATACCATGAGAGGACAACCCTCGAAGTTTAGGTGGTCTGGTATCCCCAAAATTTCTCAATAATTTTTTACGGAAATTGTAAAAGCTATCAAAAGCCTCCTGACTTTCTATAAGAGACTCTACTGTATCTAGTACGGTCTGAAGCAGGCTCTTATGGTGATTTTGGATAGCCTTAAAAGCCAAATCAAGTAGTGTAGATGGGTACGGCTTCAGGAATCTTTTTAATTCTTCATTGACATGATAAGCATCCCAGAAATGCTCATGACGTTTAATCCGTAGAGCTTTCTTGATTTCTTGAAATACTCTTCGAGTATATCCTTTACCATTGTCCGAGTTAGTGATAAGAAGAGTTCGATCAGTGATTTCAAAATGATTGTAGAGATAGTCTATCAATTCTTCCTTTGCTTGTTCATGGCTTGTATGGATAATTTCATGCTTATTCTCGAGTACATATCGATTATTTCCATTCTTCTTCGCTCCCGTATGGATTAGAAAATGGGCTAAGTCTGTATTGTGTCGTTCATCATTGCTTGATGTTGTCTTGACGAGCACACCATCTCCCTCCAGGTAGATTTTATCTGCCTGGATTTTTTTCGGTTGCTCATCACCTCTAAAAAGCCGATAGCGTTCCCTCTCTGAAAAGAGTCTACCTGCCATTTTTACAGACTTCAACACAGCATCCTTTGTTATCTCTAGACGATAAGCCATCTTAACGGTTCGACAAACTTCACGGTAGGATAAAACGGAAGCGTGTTTTGCCATGTGAAAAATCATCTCCGGAGAATAACGCATATACTTTTCTAAGCCTAGCCACTCATCTACAGGATAACAGCTTCTCTTTCCCTTTCGCCAGCGATTCCTAGAAAAGGTCATCTCTCCAAATGTAAAGACAACTGTCCTCTCTGTACTGTCTATCCGTTTATATCCCTTCAGTCTCATGGAGGGAGCTATCTTCTCGTCATAATCTCTTACTCGCTTCAGGAATTGCTGCTCACGTTTGCGATCTAGTTCTACGACAAATTCTTTTTCATCAAATCTAAACATACTCTCTATTGTACTGAAATCATGACTAGATTGAAAACATCAGAAACTTTTACAAGGTTTTTTCATCTTCAAAACGTCGGCCCACTTTCTCTTCACGACTACGCACGTGCTCCTTAACATCTCTATAATCTGTGTAATGTTTTAGAGTATCGTCAAAGAACTCTTGTAAGGCTCCTTTTTCAATTTGGAATTGTTTGATCAGTTGACTGACATCTTCCAGTCCCATATCTCTTGGAACTCCTAAATCATCTAATAGTTGTACCGCCGCAAGACTATTTCTGGAGATTGCTGGATTGCTAAAAGTGCTCCTTCAATTTTATGATAACGCCCAAGTCGCTCATCTAGCTGTCTTAATTCCTCCTGAGTAGCCTCTATTTTTTCATTAAAACGATCCTCCAAATGTTGAAATTGTGCTCCATCTGTCACGCCGTGCTCGACTAAGAAATTATATTCCTTAATCAGTTCACGCATAGAGGAAATTTGAGCATTTTTAGTTACGAGTGTCTCGCCATTTTGTTTGGCCAATTGCCTTGCAACAGTCAAGCCCATCATGTACCGATTTTTTTGTGATTGATCTGGATTGAGAAAATAAAAATAGTCTTTCTCTTTGATATAGATGGTATAATTTCCATCCTCATTTTTATCAACTTTATGAGAAGGTATTAAAATGGTACCACTATTTAAAGCTCCCATATCCATCTGTACGTAAATACCTTGCTTGCTTTCTTGTTCGACCTGCCAGGATTCCACTTCCAATTTCAATTCAAAATCATTTGCCGTTTTTTCTTTTGATTCTTGATATTGTTCTTTCAATTCCTCCACATCAAAAACTAACTGATTCTTAGAAATTCTCTCTTTTATTTTTTCAAGAGAATAGAGTCCTTTCTTTGATAATGTATCATCTCGGACATTTCTTTGTTGGGGCTGATCAAGCAATTTATACTTCACAAATTTACCAGAGAAATCAATCTGAAGATCAAGCGCAGCTGCCTTTTGTTTAAAATCTTCCAACGACAGAGAATGCTTCAGAAGAAAATCCAGACGTTCCTTGATTTCAAACCGATAATTATTTTGTCTCCGCCAAGCAGAATATTTTGTATAAGAATTTTTCATAGTAGGCTCAATAATTTTAGCACCATAACGTGCCGCATGCTTGTCCGATATCGCCCTCAGATTTTTCAAGGTTTTCTTTTCCCAGCGAAATTTCTTGAGCGTTGAGGTATTGGTGGTATTAAGTATGATATGGTTATGAAGATGATCTTTATCCGTGTGGGTTGCGATCACAAACTCATAATTTCCGCCTGTCAATTCTAACATCGTTTGACGGCCAATTTCATGAATTTGCTCAGGGGTCAAGTTATCATCTGGAGAAAAAGACTGGATAATGTGATGAGCCAATACTTGTTTTCCTGAAGATAATTCTTTCAAGTCATCATCTCCTTTTTTAAAGGCTGCAACTAATTTTGTCATGACCATTTCTTCATCTGCTACACTAAAATCAGAGATCCCATTTCCAGATACTAGCTTCATTTGAAGCTCACCATTATGATAGACAAGAGGAAAATCCAGATCACTTTCTGCAGTTTCTGATACAAGAGTTTTCGCTTCATTCAGAATATAGCGTACAGCTATTTTTAAATTGGAAGGAGTTTTAATTTGTTTGGGTGTTTGATTACTACCATTCGTCATACGTCCTTATTGTTTTCACTTTTCGTTCCTGTAAACTTTTCTTCTCCGCACTAGAAAGTTTGACAGCCACCATCTCTTTCAACTCAGATAGATAGTCAATGACTTGTGCCACTTCCTCTGGCGTAACCCCTTGATTTTCATTGGCATGTTTAGCAATTTGGTTGATGTTCGTACCCACTCGATTGATAGCAACTCGAAGGTCTTTCAATTCAGAAAAATCAATTTGAACCACCTTCCCTTGTACCAGTTGATTCTTCGCATAGTATTGAAAAGATGGAACTCCCATTTGGGCCATCGCTGTTTTAATTTGGCGATCTTCCTCTGGTGTTAGTCGTATCAATTTTTGTATATAGCGTTTTCTATTTTCTCGTTTCTGCATTATTTTTTTATCCTCTCTCTCAAAGTCTCTGGCATTTTCTGACCAGGCATCAGCCCCTGACTTCCTTGTGGCAAGCGTAGCAAATGGATATCCATTTGCGAAATTTAAAAAAATCAGAGAAGGAGAACCCTACAGTTTTCCTTCTTGATTTTCTCAGTTTTGGGGAAATCCCCAAGCCCCTTGTCTTAACTTTTTAGAGGCCTTCTCTTCTCTTTTTTGATTGGTCTTTTAGTGAAACCAGCCAAAAACATTTTTAAGTATAGACGATTTTTGAGGGACGTTCTCTTCCGTTTTTTCTTTTTTACCTTGTAGTTTTTCAGCCAAATCAGAAAGTTGGGAATCGGTTAAAGGTTGGAAGTTAGTCCTCCCCCGCTCCTATCTTTGTTAGGATGATTTGTTCAGTAACTCCAGATTGAAACTCTTCATCTGTAATTGTTTTTAAGAGTTCAATATTGCCTTCTACCCACTCCAAAAGAGTGGGATCCCCTTCAGGAAGTTGGGCACGTTCTTCCTCTAGCTGTTCCAGAACTTTTCGGCGAGTCAAGTCCCTAGCATTTGGCGATACTCCTACAACTCTGTCTCCATCCATGATTGGAATAAAGTCTGAAAGGATGATGATCAGTTGTTCTTCTTGTTCATTAGTCATGAGTGTTGTCCTCCTTGATGATGATTTGTTTTTAATTTGACCTTGGGTTTATTTGGGGTGTCCCGTTCGGTCATTTCGAGAAACCCTTCTCTTTTTTTGATTGTGCATCTGCTTTCAACTCCTGCTTGTGATCTTCGACAGCCTGCTTACTCTGATCTTTAAACTTCTCCAGTTTTTGTTCAAAACTACGCTTCGTTTGTTTCTCCTGACTCAATCTTAATTGTTCCAAGGCTTGATCCATCCGAACCATTAAACTTTTAGCTTCTTGTTGGACAATATCCAACTGTGCTTCTAAATCAGCAAGTGTCTCCTTATCAGCAGACCACCCAGATAGATAGTTAAAGGAATACTCTGACGTATCAATACCATAGTATGAAGAAACGACATAAGCGACACTTTCAGCCTGGAGTTCAGCGGTGCTTCTAGTTAGATTTTCCTTTTGAGGATTATCTGCATGATGCAACTCTGCATGAGCCATTTCATGTAAGAAAGTTTTAATAATTTGAGCCTTGTTCATCTCATTACTACGTAAAACAATTTGATTTTCTGGGACAGAATAATATCCATGTTTATTATTTTCCATCTCTTCAAATCGAACCGATACATCATTTTCTTTTGCAATAGCCATTAGGGCACGGTAAAGATTTGCATAGTCCAAATCAGTCAGCTGTTCTTTCACTTCTGCAGCTTTTGGCATCTCCTTTCCTTCTGTCTGACTAACATCAAAAACTGGTACCAAACCAAAGAATGTAACTGTTTCTGGTTTCCCATTTTTATCCAATATTGGTTGGTTATTCTCATCCTTTTTGATCTTCGTCATAGGTTTAAAAATACGTAAAGCCTTCTCACCTTTTTTCACATAGCGACCAAAGTTTTCTTTCCACTGTTTGAAAGAAGCTACTTGCCTTGCTTCAGGATTTTGTGCAAGAATTAAGCGCAAGTTGCGATTAGAATAATTATTTAGTTGGCTCATTTTCGTTAGATAGTCTTTGTACTTATCTGAATCCAGAAACTCCTTAATCCCTTCTTTAAGATGACGACTTAATCCTGCCATATCTTTATTTTGAATAAAATTTGCGACTGCAAGACTGCCAGCTGCTAAGACAATTTCATCCGCTTGTAGACTCTCCTCGCCCTCTGGTTTAGAACCTGGTTTCGATCTAAAATCATACGGATTCGTTCCCTGAAGCAACTCCTCCTCATCAGAAACACCGTCAGCATCCGCATCATGTTCCAACTCCTGCTTGTTGTAGCTTTGTTCTTCTAGTTTGATTTCTTCCTCTTGTGATTTCTCAAATTCTTCTCGGACTGTGGAGATCGTTTGTTCAACTTTTTCTGATAAACCTTTGATTTCTTTTTGCCATTTTTCAATAAGGGCCAATTGTTCCATAGGTGAGTCTTTGACTCCCAACTTCTCAAACCAAGCAGATAGATTTTCGACCTCAACACTATCCATTCCATCAAAAGAGATAAATCCAAGGCGACCATCATGACTACTATCTGTAAATCCAATTGGACTATTTTCCAAATCTCCAAATGGGAGTTGGGATAGAAGTTGATCTGCGTAAAGAGTATCTTCTAAAGCGTAACTGAACTGAGAAATATCTAACTCACTCGCCAATCTCTCCAGATGATACGGAGTGAATATGGCCCCATCTATCTTCATCAATTCTGGGTACTCTCTCATTTCTCGTGTTCCAAGTCTTTCTTTGTGAGCGATGGGGTTAATCTCCTCACCGATATTGTAACGGATGCTATCCTGGATCAGTTCACCATCAGGAGCGTAGATACTAAACTGGATCTTAGTTGGAGAGATGTAGCCTTCTGGATAAACACCAGTCACTTGTTCTAGCCCTTCCTGATGTAGCCGATAGAAGTCCTGATTGGCTTTGTAAAGCTCTCTAGCAAATCTTGATAAGATATCAGCTCTGTTTCTTTAAAGGGCAATCTAGGCCCATCTGGGCGCTCCTCAGACCATTGAAGGCGTACATGGTAGTTCTCCTTATAGATATGATCTTGTTTCCACTCTTTAGAAACTTCTTCATACTGCTTATTCTTCAAAACTGACAGCATTTCCGCTCCTTTGTCTTTAACATATTCCTCATTGATTGAGAGTTGATCGATGTGACCATCTCGCTCTCTAAAGACACCTAAAATAATCTTTTCCTGGTTTGTCTGATCTAGTAGAAGATTAAGGCTTTGTCTTAATCGCATAAGGCTAGCTGGCAGAACCGTGCCATCTACTGTCCGAAAAGCAAGTAAAACATCTTGATCATTTGAGCGAATTGCCTTATCTAAATTTAGGGTATGAAACTTTTCTACATCCGACAAGTCTCCAAAATAAAAGGACTCTGCATCTACCATGGTAGGTAATTCAGGAAGAACTTTCAACTTATCGAATGCAGCACCTCTGTTGGCAATCAAAATATTATCAAATTGTCCATTTCCAGCAGCAAAATCCAATAAAGTCTGTCCTGCAGTTTGCCCTTCTCTATAAGGAAAAATACCTGTTAAGTGCATGAAACTTTCTTTGTTATAAGAGATAGCAAGGCTATTTGTATCTGCACCATCCTGGTAAAAATAGGTAACTTGTGAATCTGCTACATTTTCTAAGTACCATTGAGCAGCATTTTGAAGATGAGGAGCATATCTGTTTAGTTTCAGCAAATCTTTATCTGAGATAGGATGGTAGTTATCCTTATGAATTGACTTTCTATCCTCATTTATGCTAAAATGAAGTAAAGGTTGAGATCGAGTTTGACTTGGTGACAAGTCATTCAAAGGTTGCGATACATTCGCTTCTGGTAGAGGTGCTGCCCCCTGAGTTTCTTCAGGAAAATCCCCGAGTTTTGTCTCAGCCTTTTTGTTTTGTTCAGAATTATTAGAAGTCTCTTGTCCACTCTCAAGAGACTTTTCTTTTTCTTCTGAAGCTTCAACTGACCCTAATTGGATATTTTCTTGCCTTTGTTTGGCAAGTAATTCGTCCACCTTCAGCCTTTCCTCATCTGTTTTCGGATGATACTTGGTTTGTGAAGATAATTGAAACTCTCCTTCTTCAGTCAACTCCAGGGCAACTCTTCGTAACCCTTTTACAAAATACGTATTTGGTTGTTTTTGCCACTGGTTCACTAGCCCCTCATCAATTAAGGCTTGAGTTGCTGGTTGAATGCTCGTTTTACCCATTTGTTCAGATATGGCCTCAAGTCTAGTCAACTCTTCTTGATAGCGTTTAAGAGTAGCTTTGGTAAAGAACGACTCCCCACGTTTAGCTTTTTCTAACTCTTCACGGATTCTAGGTATATTTTGAACACTCATCTCCAGACCACTTCCCTGACGATTCAACCCCATTTCTTTCAAATGTTGTTGGTGCTCCAGGCGCTCTACTCGCTCTTCCTGTTTCCTAATCTCATCCATCTTTGAGAAGACTTGACCTTCTATTTGTTCTTGCTTACGCATAAAGCTAGCACCGCCTCGCTTATCATTCATGGGTTGCCCATTTGTTTGTGCTTGGTGGGAATAAGCTCTTGAAATAGCCTCGTCTTGTTCACCCCTTAGTCTTTCCAATTTTCGACGTGCCTGGGCAAGACGACTGTTGTCTGGTGCGTCTTTCTCCAGTTGTTTTTCCTGCTTCAGGATCTCATTCCAGTCTGTCTTCTCCTGACCTTCACGTTTTGGTGGTCTTGCATCGACAACTGGAATTTTTTTCTCCCGTAGTTTGGTAATAAAGTCTGTACCTGCTTTATCACGATCAACTGCCAGTGTGATGAGTTCGTCGTATTTGTGATCCTGGAAAAGTGTAGAAGTTTCAGCTGCAACAGATAAAAATTTAGAGGTACGTGCTAGCTCACTAGACTTGGTATAATCCCTCTCATCCATAGGAATATCCCCTCGCTCCTGTAACATTTCAAGAACATAGTGGGATAATACTCCCTCTTTCAATCCTTCCATCGCAACTAGTCGAACATCGTTTAATTCGCCCTTATGGAGCTCATAATAGCTCATAAGGTCAATTGGTGCCTCTGTCACAATTAAACGCTTTGGAGAGCCTATAGAAACGTTTAAGCCACTGATAGATTCTGATTGATACATGATTTGTTTCAAGTATCCCTTGCCAGGATGACGTTCTTGATCAGGAACAAGTCCCTGGAGGCTCGCACCTACCAGTTGTTGATTTCTGTCCAAGTATTTAAAAACCAAGACATCTTCTATAACACCATCTTTATCCTTACGTTTAGCTTGAGCTAATACTCCCTTTTCCAGGAAGAAGTCGATTGTATCATCAGAGAGACCTCTAATCTCCTTGAGATAGGATCTAGCTTCCACAAATGGTTGTTCGTAAGGCGCTAGTGTATAGTTGAAAGGTTTACGTTCCTCCTCTACTGGCTTTGCTTCAGGAAAGGATCCTGTCTCCAAGAATACCATAGCATCTTTATAGCTGACATTTCGCATTTCTTGGACAAGTTGAATAGTGTCCCCATACTTATCTGCTTGTGAATACCAACGCCAGGTATTCTTCACAGTATCAATCTTAAATGAGTCATGCTCGGCCCAATAATACTCTCGATGTGATTTCCTCTTCATCTCCATCCCAAGGCTACGAGCTACTTCTAAAATATCCAACGATTTTGCCTGTGCTTTTGTTAAAACCATCCTGTTTCCTCCTCAACTAATTCCTTAAATAAAAGATATCCTTCAGGAGTTGCATCTAGTTCACTAACAACTATTGGATCTTCCTGATTCGTCGTCACAAAAAGATGAGGAGCTAATTGATAGAAAGTCTCCTCGTCTGCCTGTTTGAATAGCTGCCAAATAGCATAACGTTCTGTGGCTAAATTTTCTAGCTTTAATGCTAGAACCTGTGAGATACTCTCTAGGTATCCTAATTGTGTTTTAGGTGTTTCCATCCTACTGTCCTTTCTGTATGTTAGGCCACGAATAATTCTTTTAGCTGCGGAGTCAAATCGTTGGCATATAAAAGTAAGCCATCGATGTCTGTTCCTTTTCGAGTGTATTCGTACCAGTTTTCTTTGTCTTCAGGAGAACTTGCAATCTCATCCTTTCTAGGATGATCATAGACACTTGCTTTTTTATCTCTGAAGACATTTTGTTTAGAAATAAAGACCAATCCTTCTTCTACCCCAATTCTTGCGACCTCATCTGGAGTTAGAAGGGGACGGCCTTGAATTTGTTTATTTTCACTTGAGGATCCGTTTCGATAACTATGCGATTTTGAAGTGGATCGAGTGCGTATCGTCTGCTTACCTGACCTTGTAGAATAGTATTCCATCGTATCCTTGTCATTGGTCCCTAAAAATAGGTGAGTAGCACAGTTGTTAAAGATGGTCTTCCAATCACTTTTATAAAGTGATTCTAGCTGATTGACAGCTTGGATGATAATCTTAATAGACATCTCACGACTACGAATAGAAGAGAGGACCTGGGCGAAGTTTGGAATACGGCCAATTTGTGCAAACTCATCGAAGATAAACTGAATGTGGCGAAGATTTTTTCTACTGTAGCCAGGTACTTTCCCTTGCAGGATATCATCAGCCTTATGTGTGAGAACCTCAAAACCAATCGCAAACAAGATTGAAGAAAGAAAATTAAAGGCGTTATTGGTTTCAGGAATAGCAATAAACACAGCTGTTTTTTTCGTATTCCAGGTATCCACTTCCATGGTATCGTCACTAATCAGATTTCGGACATCCTCGTGATCAAAGATAGAATAGCGAGAAGACAAAATCGCAACTACACTGTTTCTTGTCTCACCTTTAAAGTTTTGAAATAGTTTCCACTGCTTATAAGCATAGTTGTTAGGTTGATGTTCGTTCAATTCTTCAAACATCTGCTCAACAGGACTTGGGACATCTGGATCCTCTCGATAAATATTTCTTAATAGATCCGCAACGTGACCCAGGTTTGGCATATATAACTGGACTCCAGTTTCAGGATCTTTCGAGTCAAAATAGAGATAACCAATCAATGCACGTTGCAGCATCAACTCTGCTTGAACCCAGAAGTCTTCTCCTGTATACTCACTCTTCTTCGTTCCCTCAGTAATTGCTTCAGATATACGATCAATATCTAGCTCAGACTTCATGTAATGAAAAGGATTAAACCGATCTGAATTCTTGAGCCGAATCAAATCAAAGATTTTAACAGCATAGCCAGCTTTCTCAAGCATCTTCCCAACTTCGTGTACCAGGTTTCCTTTAGGATCTGTCACAACAAAGTTTGAGTTCATCTGCATTAAATTTGGCAATACAAAAGTAAAGGTTTTACCGTCTCCTGGAAGACCAATGACAATCACATTTTTATTGAGTTGCACATTGTAAGCTAAGCGAAAGTTAAATAGTCCCATTTTGACCTGTTTTGAAAAAATCATATTCTTCTCAAAATCAACGTCTTCAAACCGTCTCATTTCCTTCAAAGTCGCAAAACGAGCACTACCTTGTTCTTCTCCCTGGCGATATAAATTCTTATCCATAGAAGCATAGACAAGCATTGGGAGGCCGAATCCGATCAACCCTGCATACAAGGCTCCTGAATCAAAGAAAACACCAAAAGAGAAGCGTTCCCAGTGTTCTAGCAACCAACGAAGTCGCAACATTCCCATAAAAGGTACTGCTGCAGTTGAAAGTTGGTAATAATGGTAAAAGGACTGGAAAATAACAAATGAAAATAGCCCCACCACCAGGTAGGGCCATATAGGCTTTCTAATCATCGTGCTTTCTCCTTTCCAATATCCTTCGTCACTACAGGGATGGTTCCCTTATACACCGTATGACTCTTGTAGTAGGCTATTTTGTCTTCAGGAGTCATTTCATGCGGTTTCTTCAGCACCTTTTTCGCAAACTCTTCCAATTTTTCTGGACTTTTCGTGATGTCTGCTAACATCTCTTTGAGAGCCTTTTCTACCAAGGTGCGATTTTTTGTTTCAAAGAAGAGATAGGTTACACCATCTTTTTGATGATAAGTAAAACCTACCTTATACTCCTCCAGATAGTGCTTCAACTTGGCCAAGTGGACTTCACTATTTAACAACTTCTCGACATCTTTTCTTGATTTGGTGGCCATAAAGTCATTAAAACGTGTCTCACCTTCAAAAGTTCGATTTGCTGCCTTATGTTGTTTCTTGTCATAGTGGGCTTTTGCGAGGACATACAGAGCTTGTATCGTCATCTCCAGGGTAACTTTTCCTTTTAAAGCCAGAGAATGACTGACTTTTTCTTGATCCATGTAAGACCTCCTTTATTTTGGATAATTGGATAGTTCTGGCTTAGCAATAACCTGGAATCCGTAAGGTGCTGAAGGTTCTTCCTTTACAGTAACTACCAAGCGTTTCTGACTTCTGTTCTCACCGTCTTTCACGGCTACTACATAGGTTAGCTGATAAGTTTCTTCATCAACAATCAAGCTAGATTCCAAAATCACTGACTGCAGTTGACCTGCTTGTCTATCTATCGTTAATTGAGGAGCTACGAAATCAGCCATTTTCCCTTTATCAGAGTAAAGGGCTGGCAAAAAGTAACGTGAAAAGGCGTCTAGTTCCCCTGTTTTTGACTGAATGGTTTTTAGATTTGAAAGTTCCTTGGATACGGCCGAGAGTTGCTTTTCTTGATGGTAAACTAGCGTAAGTGATAAGCCAGCCAGTGTCAGACTTCCTACTAGACTCAATAACACCAAAACTCTTCCTAAATACACCCAAAAAGAGCGTTTAGAAGAGGTTTGAGGTTTAGGAGTTTCATGTTTCAAGGAAGAGGCTTTAGCTTTCTCTTCAGGAGCCTTCTCTAGATGTTTTGTTTTAGTCTGGCGCTTAAAGAAAGAGTTTTTTGCTTCTTTTGCTGCAGCCTCCTGGTTATTCAACGTACCAGGCTTCAGGAAGAGGCTGTCTGCGATTCCCTCAAACGGCAAATAGATATCTTCTTGGTAGATCACTACATTCTTTTTATCCAGTTCCTCTACCAATAAAACGGCCTCTGCCTCCTCATGCTTAACCTTGGCATTTTCTCGCTCCAGCGCTTGATACACAAGGTCTCGATTCTTATACGTTGTGGTCTTGTTTTGTGTCAGATTGGTTAAACGGTACATGTTTTTCAGCTCCTTTCAATTTTCCTTCAGCAAGAGCTGTTTCAATATCAGCCCAGGTTAAATTATGTTTGGCCAAGTAGATTGATCGTTCCTCATGTTTTGCCAGAATGATTTGAGTTTCTAGCTCCTTCAGTCTCTCTTCTTCCTTCTTGGCCTTGGCCATATAGTCAGCTAAGCGGTCTTCCGCTTTCCGTTTTTGTTTTTCCAAATTTTCTAATTTTGTCATTGTTCCTTTTTCCCTTCTGTACTTTGTGTTTGGTTAGTGCTTGGTTTATTTAATGATGGAATACTCGCCTTTTCGCTTGCGCTCAGGCTGTCTACAATCAAAATAGGGTCAATATGATTTACCAGGTATTTCCCATCTTGCTTGCTGAAGCGAATCCGTATGGTTCTTGAAGATCCTACGTTTGTTTGGGCGTTTGTATAATCATACTTCTTCTGTAACTGTGTCTGAGTGTATCTCACTTGAGCTAAGGCAACATGGTTTTCTTGATCGATGTAGATGGTAGAAGACTTCATCTGTGTATCCACTACATAGCCCTTATAGGTTTGTACCGATGGTTCTTCTTCAGAGTTCACTTCCTGATTGTAAGCAGCTTCTGTCATATAGGGCAAATAGCGATTTCTATTTTCTCCAAGATCCTGCTTATTGAAGTAAGCCGTCAAAAATTCCTTTACATATTCTTGCGTTAGTTCGCTTCCCTCTGCTTTGGTTTCTTGTTGCGTGGTTTCAGCTTCCTGTTTAGCTTTATTTTGCGCTGAGGTTGCTGCACCAATCCAGAATACGAATCCTAGAACTAACACAACTCCTATAAGGATACCTCCTATTTTAAGGAGTTTCAATTTCTCCATATCTATCATTTTCATGATTTACCTTCTTTCTTTTTTTAATTTGGTGTCGCAAATGTATAGTAGTAAGCTGGATAGAGGACAGAAAAATGAACCTTATCCTGTACACCTTGGATATTACATTCCGAAACGAGGAATGAACCGTCTGGGTTCACAGCTTCCACAATCGCAACATGACCGTATTCACCTGGTGTCCCACCAAATCCACCTAGAACTGATACAACGGCTCCTTTTGTTGGCGACGTACTATATCGCCATCCTTTTGCGACCAGGCTTGCCACCCAATCCTGACCATTACCAAGATAACCATAAGCTCCTGATAAGTCCGTAATCGTTCCTAGTTCGACTAAACGGTTATAGGCATACCAAGTACATTGACCAACTGGGTAGCCGCTTCCTTGTTGTGTCGTCATGGAAGCTTGTGTAGGAGGGTGTTCCACTTTTGACTGATACTCTGCAGGGAAATTCCAGGAAGAAGCTAACGCTCCACCTCCTCGAACTTGTTGAGTGAGAAAGCGTGGATCTGCTTAGCATTATTCTGGCGCTCTAAGACCTTGTCTCCAGAGTTCCCTTCCCAATTAACCAGGAACCGCTCTGTAAGTGTCTCTACATCTTCTGTGCTGGTTAGAATCGATGTCAGTTCAGTGATGTAGTAAGGAGTATCTCCCTCCAGCATAAAATCTAACTGCAGTTCTAAATCGTACCACTTTTTATCCTTGCTTTTAGCATAATTCAATAAGAGAGTGTGTCTAGTGGAACCATCTGCTGTATCTGTCCACTGACCTAATCCTAAACCTCGATGAAGAATATTTGGATACCCACCGTCATAGATAGCAGGTCCTCCTATAGCTAACCAGGACTCATCATCCCAGGAAGAAGCATCTGCCCCTACTGGCGGGCTAAGATAGTCTCCTTCAGCACGTTTAGGATTGATATTACTTTCTGTTGCAAAGTTTCCAAGCATGGCTGCCAAACCATTATCTGTCAGCCCTGGTACCTTTTGCTTCAAGTAGTCTTTTATCGCTCGTGATTTTTGTCCTAAATCACCATCAAGTGTAGTAATGACTGAGGTTGTCTGATTGTACGTGACAGATTGAAAGTAAAAGCCTGGATTGACTGATGTCCACTTTTCTTTCTTATCCTTTGTCTCTTTTTCCTCCAATTTTTGATACTGAATGACCTGATAACCATTTGCCGTTACCTTCCCAACCTCGTCTCCAGCTTTGACCTGATCACCATCAGAAACACGGATATTTCCTACATCTTCATAAGTAAAGATGGCTTTATCTGTTTTGATTGATACAGTCGTATCATCTATCACACTGACTTTACCCTCAAGAGGAGCTCTTATAGCTTGCCCTGTTGAAGCTTTTAGTTGTGTTTTCTCATAGATTTCACTCTTAGAGGTATAGCCAAACCGCTTCAGGATAACTAGAGGAGCTTGATAAGAAGGGTCGTCCTCCTGGTAAAAGGGGTTAGCTAGTTCTTGATAAGAGGGGTATCGACCAACTTCTTTAGTCAACTCCTCTAGCTCTTTATACTCTTCTAACTCGCTATCACTCAACTTAGCCCACTTGAGGTCTGACGAGGAGCCATATAAATCAGCCATCTTTTTCAAATTATGAGGATCATCATTCAAATGATTCCAAAGGTCATTCAAGGCATCCGAATAGTGATTGAAACCTAATGTCCCAGCCCATTCTCCACCAGTTCCCTCATTCCAGTTACTTTCTGGTTTCCACTCACTGCCGTAGCGAAAGTTCATGAAAAAGATCATATCATCGATGTTTGTCCAATAGTCTACCTTATCATTTGACTTCTCTCGATCTCGTTTACTGATCTGAAGCCATGACTTATTCAGGTCAAATTCATTTTGTTGGACAGGACCACTTCCTCCAAACATGGCCATAAATACCCCTAGAACAGCAAAGATGAGGAACATTAAGAAATAGGACTTGACAGCTAAAGGATTGGATAAGATGGAACGCAGGGGCTTTGTCGCAACCTTCAAAACCTTTCCTGTCCCTCTTGATACCTTCCCAAACTTTGAACGTGCAAGTCGCTTTCTGGCCTGTTTCATCTTTTTGCTGAGTTTTCCTTCCCAGGAGAACTCTCTAGGTGTTCGAGTATACCCTCGCCCTCTGATGAAATTATAGCTTCTATTGAGCTGTCCATAGCTGTGATTGATTGAATACTTGGATAATTTTCCTACAGCATTTAACGCTCTTTTAGAGGCGTTTACCTGGTACTTAAATTGACGAATGTTTTGCCTCGCCTGAATCCAGTCTCCAAGAATCTCATTATCTCTGACTGTCCTCTCAACGTCGTGTCTCGCTTTCATTCGAGCACTTTGTTTTCCACGTTTCTTTAGGCGGTTAGGGATATAACTGTCATCAGCCTTTTTAGCTCGTTTATAGAGCGTTGTTGCAATTTGTTTTTCCAACTTTGCTCGATCACGTTGTTGCTTAAAGAAAAGACCTCTCGCTGTTGCTTGAGGTCCTTTGTGTAGATTATAATTTTTGACAGCTAAACGATAATTTTTCTTAGCTTCCTTAAAAACAACTTTTGAGTCTAAACGTGCTTCTTTAGGTTTTTTTTCAGCATTGAGGGCTATTCCTTCTTTGATTCTCCGCTTGCGTTCCTGTTTTAATTGTTTGCGATTACTTTTAAACAAAAGAAATTACCTCTCTTTCTATTTTTTTAACCATCTGTCGCAACCAATTGATACAGTTTGGTATCCTTAGGGATAGGATTTTCAAATGGGACAATCGTATCCCCAGCCACGATCAAACCAGTACCTTTCGCTTTTGGCCGCAAGACAAATCGCTCCAGTGAAGGCGTAAGAGGGATAACCTGCTCCAGGGCTTCTAGGTCTGTCCGCTTCAGCTTCAGGAGGGCTAAAAACTCACAGTTTGCAACTAGCTTTCTACCTTCTTCTGTAGATAAAACAGTCTCTGGATTCTGTGTAATCCCTGTTGGAATGGCCCCATACTTCCGAATACGTGAGTATAGTTCTGTAAAGAAGGTTGCCTGGAGTTTATTCTTGAAGTAGAGCTGCAACTCATCAAAATACAACCATGTAATGGTTTTACCTTGGTTATTGACTACCTGGTTCCAGATAAAGTCCTGAATCACCAGGAGGGCAAATGGCTTCAATTTACCACTCAACTGCTTGAGATTGAAGATAATAAAGCGACTATTCATATTGACGTTTGTAGGGTGTGCAAAGATATCATTTGATCCAACTGTATAAGGTTCTGCCTTCAGCGCCAGATCCTTAGCAACGGCTTCAGGTTGACGTTCCAAAACCGCTTGCCAATCCTTAAAGGTTGGTTTTTCAAATTCCTCATAGGTCTGTCTCGTTACACGGTCAATCATCGCAAATTCATCGTCTGATACTTCAGAGAATATGTTCTCAAACAAGGTTGATAAGAGGTTTGATTTTTGGCCAATCGGGTCACTATCTTCTGCCTGCAGTTTATCCTTATCAGGGAGATCCAACAAGTTGAAGTGATGTTGTGACCCAGGAGCGATTGTGATGATTTCAGCATCTAATTCTCGGCCAATAACAGTGTATTCATCTTCAGGATCGACGATAATGGTATTATCTTCAGGGTAACGTAGTTTGGTAGGAATAATCTCTCCTCCTTTAGCAAGAACAGACTTCCCTGATCCTGAATTCCCAAATATACAACCTGAACCTGTATTCAAGTCTTTCTTACGGTCAACTGTGATAGCGTTCTTAGATAGCTGATTCTGGCCATAATAAATTGCACGTGGGCTGCTAGATCGAAGATCTACGTTGGTAAATGGAACTTGCGTGGCCAGGTTACTCGTAGTCATATCTCTCATAAAACGGCGTTTTACATTGATAAATGGAATCCCAATCGGTAGAATCGTATTCAAGGATTCTTCCTGATACAAGTAACACTTATCCAGTTCTACTGTGTTTTTACGGACAGATCGTTGAACCTGCTCTGTGTAGATATTCAACTCTTCCAGACTATCAGCCATGAAGAAAATCGTCATCACACCGGAAAACATTTTTTGGTCATTGTCCTGGAGTTCCTCAGTCCATTTCTCTGTTTCACGTGATGTCTCCACAGCCTTCCCACCAACGGCCAGGTCACTTCCATAACCTTCTTTTGCGGCAGTCTTCTGACTTTTGATCATTTCCCTCCGGACACTTGACTTGACTGTCTTGATTTTCTTCAGGGCATCTGCAGTATCATAGGGCTTCGCATGTAGGCTGATAGCCAGTTCAATTCCTGTATCCAGGATATTCTTAATCAGTTTGTCATTCAAGAAGGTAGGATATTGTCTAACATACATCACCCTTGCGAAACAATCATCAATTTTCATATGATCTTTTTCAAACTTCAGATAGTTTGGAGCTACAAAGTCCCTGGTGGATAATCCAGAAATAGCGATGTCTTCATAGTTAAAATCAATAAAGCCTTCTCGTCTCAATAGTTTTCGGAAGATAAGAAGACGATCTAATCCCTCTAACTCCTTAAAGGAGATTCCTAAGCCACTGTACTGGCTTTCAATAACGCTAGCTGTATCATCAAGGATTCTTCTAGCTTGATGATCCTGGTCTGTTTGGGTTGTAATCGTTAGATATTTTTCTACTTTGAAGGTATTTTGTTCCTGCGAGAAACGATCATTGATCATCGCATTGTATTCTTTACGATAATCGTCATATCCATCTCCAACCAAATCATAGCGGATAGAAGATAAGCTATTGCTTTCTACCCTACGATTCAGGATCAATAGCTGCATATCATTGTCAATATCCAGCGAATTAAAAATATCAGCGTTTGTTTCAATGATATCAATTTGCTCATCATCTGTTGCAGTAATATAGCTTGTATCACCTAGCCGATAGGTCTTTGAAAATTGATCATTTGTAATTTTCATAAGTCCATCAGGTGTCAGCCATTGATAGTTAAGGCTGTTCTGCGTAGAGGCCGTCATGGTACGTCTCAGACGTTTGGCCCGTTCCTGTTCCTCCTTAGAGAGTTTCGGGGTTTTCTTTCGGCCGAATAAATTCATTTCTTGTGTATTCCTTTCTGTCATAATCTGTCTGATAAGATCGTTCCTGCTTAGTCAAAAGGAAACGAACCTCATCTTTAATTTTTTCATCAATATAACACCCGAAAATAACAAAAGGCGCTAATAATAAAATATCAACGCCATAAAGGATTATATCAGGTGCCTTCAGCCAATAGAGGATGGTGGTGACAACTACTGTCAATGCGATACCAAATAGTAGCACTAACTGTCTCAGTGTCATATACCCTATAACTGGCCTTTCGTAGCTATCTAAAGCCTTTAAAAATTCACTTCCTAAACGTGTCATTCTGTTCCTTTCTTTGTATGGTATAATAAAACAAAAACTATGAAGGGAAAGCTAATGAGCCATTTCTACTATCAAGTCCTCAAACGAATTCAATCTCAGTTACCTGCTTTCCAAGTGTTTTACCTACAGACTATTCAACAGGTGCTTTATGCTTGGACCGTATACTCATTGTTTAACTTCTATAACATTGCCGAAAATCATCCTTCAGGTACAGGGCGTTATCTTTTTGATCAACTCCTGATATTCCTCTTTGCACGAGCAATAACAATCTATGTAAGGCATCGTGTTTACTTATTAACCCCAATCCTAACACATGATTTTCAAAAGTCTGATAGAGATTTACTCATTAAAGAAATTGAGGAATCTCTTCAAATCAGTAGAATTTACAAAATGGAGTTGCGGAATTTTATCTACAGTTTTAGTTCTTGTTTCTACTATCTTTGCCAACATTGGCTTAAAAATAGCAGACAAAGCTGTTTCTGATCAGTTACTTATTGAAGAGTTAAAATCAATGAATATAAAATTCGAAAACATTCTCGAACTTTTTGGTGTAATTGTCGGAATAATTGTAGGTATCGTTCTTTCATACTACTTCATCTTACAATTATTTTCTTTTCATAAAAGGCTGGTATTAAAAGTTTTAAAAAATTGTGAATATGAAAAATCCTATCCTTTGCTATATTCCACAAAACGGAAAAGATTCAAGGAATTAAGTAAAGAAGTATTATTCCTTGATATTTTCAAACATTTTTTCTAAAGAAAATAAATTCACTTCCACACGCTAAAATAATACCACTTACGATAGCCAGCAAATGTGGCTGGAGAGCCCTACGGCACAAGTAATAGAAAAAGAGAGTCCTAAGTAAAAACAGTAGCCCCCAGACTACTGTTTTTAAAATAACTCTCAAAATATTTCCTGGCACTTGCTGATTTTTCTGTGAGTACTTTTTAAACATTTCTCCTCCTAGTTCACCTGCATGATATTCTTGGCCATGCGTTGGCTGCCAAATAGCATAATGATGTAAATGATTCCTTTTGCGATGGCAACTAAGGCAGTTGTCCAAGCTCCAGTATTGCTAAGTGTCAATAAATCATTCGTGACAATAGCTGGATAAAGCATGGTCACAACCACTAGAATCAAGCCCTGAAGGACAGCAGCAGCATAGAGCTTAAAGAAACCGAGGCAGATTGGACGTAGGCTATCCACCATGTAACAAGCGACAATAATTTTAGCGATTCCCTTATACGTGTAAAGCGTAAAGGAGCGTAACAGGATCAACAACTTAGTCGATATCTGACCGACAAAATCAACAACCCCATAAACAATTTTAAAGAATGTTTTCTCAATCATACCCAAACCTTTAAAATCTGGTGGCTCAGAACTGAAAGGATCCGTAGCATTCTTAGCTACTAACTTAATGATAACATTGAACAACCATGACAAGGCATCGAAAATCGCATCTACATAGAGGATAAAAAAGAGTGCAATAGCATACTTGAGGATTTCTTCAATCCAAAGCTGAAAAGACAACTCGCCTCCGTTGCTTTTAAGATGCTGGTGCCAGTTCATGATATTGATTCCCATAAAAAGGAGAAGAAGCAAAATGGCTACCTTCTCCATCGAACCCGAAACAGTCTCCATCAGCTGATAGGCTGTCGCATTATAGTCTTTCAGACTCATGGTTAGTTGATCAAGTGTGGATTGGTTCATGAAACCACCTCCCTTTTCTTCATCAGCCTAACTAAAAGATTGAAGACCTGTTGCCAAAGCAGTAAAGAGGGCTTTTAAAACACCACCAACAATGGCGCCCAACATGATACTCTGAAGGCCTTTATCCTTTTTATCATCCAATTCCCGTCTAAATCCGATGAATAAATCCCAGACACCCCAAGCGGCCCAGCCAAGACCCATAATCCCACCGAAATTTCCAATTTTGTTAATTAAATCTACAACTGCATCCATTTTTTTCTCGCTTTCTTTTTATAAAAAAGGTACTAAGAAAGATTCCTAGTACCTACTTTGTTTATTTAATACTATTTTTCATCCTCTGGACGAAAGGTTAGAGAGAGGGCTGTAATTACAGCTAAGACAACGATAATGGTCGTTTCCCACCAATAGTAGATGGGGACATTTTGAGGAAAGAAAAAGTTAGTCATAAGCCAATCTAACTGCTTCTCTACATCTGCAGAGGGACCTGACTTTGTTATCCAAAAATATATTTCCCAAAAAGCAGCATAGCCTAGGACAACTACAATCTTAAATACTACCCATCCAATTGCTGTCGCAATCAAGCTCTTAATCAGATTAAAGATAAAGAGGAGAAACATGAGTGGAGTCGCAACCATCAAAACGGCTGCTCTCGCAATCACACTCGGTAGATTCTTTACTCCTGACCAGATGGCTTTTCCTAGCCAACGGAGGCCTTTTTCCCACTTCTTCTCTTCTTCAGGCTTAGTGACTTCTGATTTTTTTTGAGTTGGAGTGTAGTATCTATATCCACTTCTAGTCACATGTGCATCCATTTTCGTGTCCTTTCTCATCTCTCTTCCCCCTCTTTTTTATGGCTTCATTATACCATAGATGAGGGGGAATTTCTAGATGTTCTATTTTTTATGCTTACGAAACCCAGCTCCTGCAAGACTCATCAATCCCAAAATCATTCCCCAAGTTGGAAGTATGCTTGCGGCCGTTCCAGTGTTTGGCAGTGATGGCTGCGGTTGTGGCTTGCCTGGTTCTTTAGGCTCTGGTGTTTTAGGAGTTTCTGGAGTTACAGGTTTTTCCTTAACGTAAGCCTTATGATATTCAACTTCCAACTGTTTTTCTTCAGGAACAGGAACATAAGGCTTGATTGAAACATACGGTTTAGGAGTGTATTTTGGATCATTGTACTCTTGAATAGAGATTGGCTTTTCTTTTACTTCTTTTTGAGAAGCACGTCCAAATACACCACCCACAATAGAGTAGGATGTGTCTGACGTATTAGAATGGACAAAAGAAAAGTTAATCTTTTGTCCTTTAGCAAATGACCAACCAATACCGTTAGAATCTAGTACACCTGATGTACTTTGAGATTGCGCCGAATCATTCGCTGTAAATGAGTTACCACTTTGTGTAATGTTTACACCGGTTGTCACCTTAGCGCCATCAAGATTTGAAACATCAATTACTTGGTTGGAATCTACGTCATTAATGGTCACTTCGCTCACATCAGACGCATCTGTTTCCACTCCGACAGTAACCATTTTGACCCAGCCTTGACGGTCGTTGCGATACGCTCCAGAAGCGCCACCGCCACCTTGTCCGTCAACACCACCTCCGCCGTTGGCTGCACCAGCACCAGCAGAGATGAACACTCCATAACCGATTCCTCCGTCCTCTGCGGCCCACAAGGCAACGTAAGAACGAATAAATCCTGACTCTGCCGATGGAGTAATACCGCTAAATGTTAAAGTAACATCACCGTGAGACGTATTCCTCACTCTGATTTTAGCTGTTCCACTCTTGTCATCAAGCAAGAACACATTATTAAAGTTTGCGTCAAGGTTAGTATTTCTACCATAGCCTTGAATTACATTTGCTGTATAGTCAGGAGCAACAGCTTTAGAAGCACCTGAGATAGCCTCAAATGTTGTGTTTGACGTTGCAGTTAAGCCCGTCTGGATAGTTGAAATAACTTTACCTGCATTGGCTTTATTCCATTCATCAACAGCTTTCTTGTCCTGGGCAAAATTGCCTGTAAACGTCAATCCTTTAGCTTCCATGATGGCTTTATTTTTAGCCTTAATTGCTTCAGCTGTCAATTTATCTTTCTTAAACTTAGCTTCACTCGCTTCGTTTTCTTTTTTGACACCTGCGTTATAGCCATCAACAGTCTTCTTATCCTGCGCATAGTTACCAGTATGTTTCAAACCAGCTTTTCCCATAGCAGATTTATTTTCAGCTGTAATTCCACTGTTTTTATCTTGCGCTTCTTTGATTTCCTTGATGTTCAACTCTTTTTCAGCAATTTTTTCATCAATCACTTTAGTTTGCTTATCTTCATCAGCTTTTGCTTCTGCTTCTGAATCGTAACCAACTTTTTCAGTTTCAGTTACTTTGATACCAACTTCTTTAGCTTTTGCTACAGCAGAATCCAAGTTAGGAGAGGCAACAGGTTTTACTGTTTCGTCTGTCTTAGCTTCTGCTTTAGATGATTCAGCAGGTTTAGCAACTTCAGTAGCTGATTTTGCAACTTGTGTAGTTGCAGGTGATGATGGTTTCACTTCGTCAGCAGATGCATTACCACCGCCAAAAACAATCCCCAACATAGCAAGTGCAAGGATAACTCCGCACGCTCCAAATTTTGACTTACGGATTGAACCGTGAACTTTTGTTTCTTGTGTTTTAAACATTTTTTCTTTTCTCCTCTAATTAAAATACTTGTTTCTTGTAGAAATAACTTACTCCTGTAAGCAATAAGACACCAATTGCAGCTAGGAAACTTTGTTTTGTTCCTGTGTTTGGCAAAGTCAGCATTTTACCATCTGCAGTTGAAACACTGATGGTCTTGTCTTCATTTGTAACAGCTCCAAGTGCTTCAGGAGCAACTACAGAGCCATCTGAAAGGACAAGATTTCCATCTTTAGTGCTGACAATAGAATTACCTGTGCTGGTTTGAACAGGTGCTTTTGTCACATCATGAACGACTTGTCCTGTTGAGCTTGAAGTGGTTCCAATTTGTGACTTCCCTTGCTGGTTCGCTTGATCAGTAGTTTTTGGTTGTTCATCTGGAACACCATCTAGGCTACCTGCGTTATCCTTATCTTGCGCCTTATCTGAAGGTGCTGGTTTATCAGCTGGCACTCCGTCAAGACTTCCTGCGTTGTCTTTGTCTTGTGGTTTATCTGATGGTGTTGGAACACCATCGAGACTACCTGCATTACCCTTGTCTTGCGCCTTATCTGAAGGCGCTGGTTTATCAGCTGGCACTCCGTCAAGGCTTCCTGCGTTATCCTTGTCTGAGGGAGCTGTTGGATCAACTGGAGTAACTGAAGGAGCCGTCGCTTGATCTACAGATGATTCAGTCTGTGTTGTAGTTGGCTTAGTTGGAGAAGCGATTTCTGTTGTTGGTGCCGAAGAATCAATCGGGGCATGCTCGTCTGCCGATACAAAGCCAGCTTGTGAAAGTGCGAGAGTTGAAAGTACTAGTATAGCTAGTACTTGGTTCTTGTTCATTTTTGTTTCCCTTTCTAATTTTTAGTATTCTTAGGCTGGTAGCCTTTTCCTGTCAAACGAAGTTCCACTCCCGATGGACTTCTGACTTTCCTAGCCACTAAGTGGTTTCCTTTTTTGATAGTGCGAATTTGATCATAAACCTTTTTATAAGGCAAATGAAATTCAACATCCTTTAGAACACCATCTACGTATCCTCTAGCCTGTTTAACTGCATAGTCTGGCTTCAGGATAAGGTCTGTTCCGTCCTCTAAGCGAGCTGTCGCACCTCCTTGTTTTCCTAAGTTTTTTAAGTCCCTTAAGCGGACCGTTTTTTCATCTATCATAGATTTCTCCTTGAAGTTGAAAGGCGGAATAACGCCGTGCTGTGTAAAAACGTATTTTTACATCGGTATTTCATGCGCTGGGTTTATAGTCTAGGAACCCTTACTCCTTCAGCTTATGACCTTTGTCATGCTTTTTCGTTCAGTGGCTGGACTAGATATCATTTTCTAGTTTGCTGCTCGCCCCCGTTTCTTTTTTATCCATAGCCACGCTGTATCAGGGCAAGCCTTGTATTTAGTTTTCAATGTTCTAATAGTTTAGTGACTTCTCGGTCAGTATAGATCTAACTGGACTAAGTTTTGTCCGATTCTGATCCTAGTAGGTAGTCAATGGTTACCCCGAAATATTCTGCTACATTTTTGGCATTTTCCAGACTTATCTGACTATATCCTGTCTCCCAGTTCGAGATAGTGTTGCGAAACACCCCTATCTGATCAGCCAAGGCTTGTTGTGACAACCTGGCTTTTTTTCGTAATTCTCTGATACGATTTTGTGTTTGTTTCCTCACATCTACTTGTCTCCTTCATTATTTGGACTTGATAATATTTCATCATCCTCCATCAGAGGAGCATTCTTCAGCTCCAGCATGACAAGCCCTATTCCATAAGCTAAGATCAATAATAAAGCCATTGTAACTAGTTTAAACATTACTATCCTCCTGATATCGTTCCTTATTTTGTCCGATAAGTTATCTTCTTCACCCATCGAGGATTGATAGAAAACGGCGGAGTCGCGGATGTAAAATTCATGCTCGCTCCTGTTCCAAATGAGCTTGATACCAATTTTTCTAGTTCCTCTAAGTTGAAAGTGATGGAAATGCTTTCTACCGTTTTATCAAAATACTCTACAATCATTTCAATCTCTTGAACTGGTTGGGGAGGTGTAGCTTTCATAGCTTGCACTCCGTTAATTCTCTCTTGATGATTAAACAATCCCATAAAATCAATCCTCTTTCTGTTGCCATGATAAGAAAATTTGGCTAAGTTTCTCAGCTCTTTCTTTTTTCGGTAAATCAAAAACAGCTTTGGGAATCGTGTAGATTTTCTCCTTTTGGCTGCGACCTATCGTTAGCACTTTACCATCAATTGGTCTAAATTCATCTTTTAACATGTTTCAACTCTCTTAGACAATTCTGATAAATAGCTATTGAGTTTCGTCTCCGATAGTTTATCTGGATAATATCGTGCAACCAGACTTGGACACTCATCAGGGAATTTTCTAGCATACTCACTTTGTCCTGATACCTCCATAAAGCCCTGTTCTTTTTCGATAAGTAGAGCCATTTTCCAGAAGCGAATCATCATTTTGTAGAAGTAGGCTGGGACATTCTGGATTGGTTTTCCTTCAGCCTCTCCGGTTTTAATTTTAAAAATCAATTTATCAAGCTCACGCTCAAGATCTTGCAGCCAAACCTCTCCATAAATTTCCTGATCAGCTAAGAGGTTGTTGTAATTCTTCTCAACTTGGCGCTTTGCTTGATAGATTTTATTTTCAAGAATTTTTGCATCTTTTCCAAACATACTGAGTTTCTGAACTAGTTGAGGAGAAAGAAAACCATGTTTTCCCATTTTAAATGCTTCAGAGATTGATAAATCAGATAAAGATGACTCGCCCTCGTATCGATTAGTATCGTAAAGAGTATCAATCTTACTCTTCTCTGTATTTATTCCGTCCGGTTCGTGGACGTTTTGAAGTCCATTTTGCGGACGTCCGTTTTTGATACTTTCGCTATTACCAATGCTTTGGGGTGCTTTTTCATATAGAACTTTACCAAAAGCATTAACCCTCTTCAGTAACTCACCATCAGATGAATAGTGCTCCACTATTTCTAAATTAGCATCCACTAGCTGAAGATAAAGTCTATTTGGCTTATTGAGTCCTTGCCTAACTTCTCGTAAGAGACCATGTTCTTGCAGTTCTTTCTTGATCTTAGTAACTTTCATCTTTCCCTTGTCCAATAGCAGCATCAGGTCAGAAACTGTAAAAATTAGAAAGACCGCTCCATTTTCATCAACGTAATCTCTATTTCCCTTCTGGAATGAACTGATACTTAATTTACAACGATTATAAAGAGCGCCATAAGCTAACTTAGCATCAGATGATAGACCCGTGTAAGAACTAGTCAATTTGACATAGCCGTTCTCATTGTGTTGAATACGGGTGAAAAAGATTTCTGGAATTTGATAAAAAGTTAGAGTGGCTAGTTGGTCAATCGTGATATCTGCCATTAGTAGCCTCCTACAACTTGTAATCTCAAGCCACCAGCTTCAGGAAAATAGACAAGATGAGTTTGTTCTAACTCTTCAATAGCTGCAATAGCACGGCTTTTAGTCCATCCCATTGTATTCATCAAATCTAAAATCATTACGTCTCTAGTCAACCTTGAGACCTTTGTTTGGTGTTGTTTCATAGGCAATCCTTTCTTTACTTGATTAGTCCAAAATAGTTGAATAGTGATAATAAAACTGCAAAAGCATTTATGATGAAAATAACTAGAAAAAGCACAAAGGGTTTATTTCTGTGATAAGAGCTGATAAACATGCCGTATGAAGCAATAGCAAAAATTAGATTAAATATAATCAGAATACTCATCGAGTTTTTCCTTTCTTAGTTTTTTAAGTCTATTAGACATAATAACTCCTCAAATATATATTGTGTTATAATAATTTTTGGTAGGTGGTCATGGAGGTGACATGCTAGACAAAAATAATAACCAAACTCATTATGGGCGGGGAAATCAATACATTGATCAAAGAGTTACAAACAATATATTTGTAACATACGGCGACTCTCAGCCCAGTAGCTCATCGGATAATCCTGGTATCTGGGCCATCATTTTTTTAGTCGTTACACTATCTTTAGGAAATTTGCTTCTTGGTCTTATTCAAGAACATAAACAAGTAATTATTATGACTCAAATCATTCTACTTATCGTTGTCAATTGCTATGTTTATTTCAAATCAAAAGACATGAAGCTACTAATCACTGAAATGATTCCTTCTGTCCTAAGTATTCTAACGACAGTATTCTCGGTTAATAATCAAATCCCAACTAACCTTCAATCAATACTGGATAAGGTGAGTACCTCCCCTGATTTATCTTCTTGGGAAAATATAGTAAAGAGTTTTTTCAACAGCTTTATACCAAAAACTCTTGAACTCATCTCTCAACACTCTAGTAGTACTATCATTCTTACAGTTCTCTATATCACTCTAGTCCTCTCAACCATTCTTAGTCCGTTGTTGATTGGATTTAATGCGTTCTTTAAGAAATCTGTTAAGAATTATCCCGCTTATGTGTTCACTATCGCTTATTGGATTTTTTTCTTTGTTTTAAAAATGATTCAATAACTGTACAACAATAAATTAAGGCGGTCACAGTGAAACTAATCAGTAATAAGGACAATAAAGTTTGACCTCCACCTACCAACCTAATCATAAACAAGGCGTAGCCTAAAAAAGTATACATGGTCACTTTAGTAAAGATTCTTACTAATAGTTTCATTCGTTACCCCCTTTACCTGGTTAGATACCAGGTTTTTTTGATATCAACAAATTGTCGAATTAAGATATATCATTTATTTTCCTACACATATCCCATCAATTCTGGATTAAACTCTAGAGTCAACCACAAGGCTTGATCCTGAGTCAATTGGCTAGTTTGTCCCCAAGTTCCATCTCTTGCTCTTCTGGAGTAAGGGTAACTGCCATGTTCATTTCTAGGCTTTAATTCATGAATAACATCGTCTTTAATAACTTCCCAAAGTAGACTAGAGGGCTTATAATAATAGCCGTCCCCAAGCCAAACTCTATCGAGGTCATCGTATGGAGATACCTTTTCTTCAGAATTTCCTTCAGGGATACAATCAACCATATTTTCATTCTTATCAAGAACTATTACATCGAAAATTTCTAACGAATCAATATCCATAACAATTTCAATATTATCTGACATTTTTTCTCCTTTCTTTAATTTTTGCAACGAAAAAAGAGAGCGATTTTCTCACTCTCTCAGGTTATATGATATTTAATTTTTCACTTTCCCAAAACTCTAGACACTTAGTTTGGGCTATTTTCATTTTATCTAAAATCACTCAATACCACTCTTAATTCTCCTAGGAGTGCCTTGCGTCCTTTGAAACATTCCCCTCCCATGAGACGATCAAGTTGTTCTTGTTTTTTTCTTTACTCTGACTTGCTCTGTAATTTCTTAGAAGTTCGTGAAAGAGATAATAATCGTCCAGTCTCAGTCCTTTTTCTCCTAAGCGATGACTAATCTCACTTACCTCCTCATAGGGTTCTTTGTCGAAAACGGCGCTTGTGGCTTTCCTGTTTACGGATGTAATCTAGGATACGATTTCGAAACTTTGTTTTAAAGCAGACATAAAGTCGATGGCGCTCGCCCTCTAGTAACTCTGGATTGCGACTCACCAGCTCATACAGACATAACATGCCTTCCTGGTCCCAGTCCTCTTTCTCCCATAAATGCAAATGATAATCTTTGCGACACTTATGGACGATTCCCTTGCTTTCTTCATATAAGTCTTTTAGATTCATAGACCTCTCCTTTCTGCATTTAGTCTAGCAGAAAGCACCTAGCCTTTGTTCTAATGCTCCTCTTCTATACACTTTCCACTCTAAACGGCACATAAAAAGAGAGGCAAGGCCTCTCAGGGGTTATTTTTCTTCACTCATCTTTGATTTTACTTCATCATAAGATAGGGCATGAGATTCCTCTTCTACAGTCTCAGGCATTTTTCCTGTTTCGTAAAGAGATTTAATCTGAGTACTATCCAATGTTTCGTATTTCAACAATGCTTCTGCAATCAGTTTGTGAGTTTCACGATTTGATTGAATGATTTCTGCAGCTTTATCCCGAGCTTCATTTAATAACTTACGAACTTCCTCGTCAATTTCATATGCTGTTTGCTCTGAAATTGATTTTTGCGGACTTTGTGCACCAAACATAGCATGGTTACCTTCATATTGAACTGGGCCAAGTTTTTCACTCATACCGTATTCAGTAACCATTGCACGCGCCATCTGTGTAGCTTGTTCAAAAGTCATTTGAAGCTCCTGTCGTTTGGACATTAAAGATAATCTCTTCAGCTACACGACCACCCATGAGACCAGCCAATTGTTCTTTCATATCTTCTTTAGAAAGAAGCATTTGATCTTCTTTAGGAAGTGCAATCATGTATCCGCCTGCACGTCCACGTGGTACGATGGTCACTTTATGAACAACACGGGCATTTGACAAGACTAAACCAACAATGGTATGTCCAGCCTCATGGTAGGCAACCAATTCACGTTCTCTTTGTGATACTGTTTTATCTTTCTTAGATGGTCCAGCAATCACTCTGTCCTCTGCCTCATCAATATCTGAAGCATCAATGACTGACTTGTTGCGACGAGCAGCAACCAAAGCTGCCTCGTTTAGAACATTTTCCAAGTCAGCACCAACAAAACCTGGAGTTTGTTGGGCAACTAATTTCAAATCAACATCCTCTGCTAGAGGTTTGTTTTTAGCGTGAACTTTCAAAATTGCTTCACGACCTTTAACATCAGGGCGACCAACCAAGACTTTTCTATCAAAACGTCCAGGGCGTAGTAGAGCTGGATCGAGGACATCTGAACGGTTTGTCGCAGCGATAACGATAATTCCTTCATTACCCTCAAAACCATCCATTTCAATTAAGAGCTGGTTCAAGGTTTGCTCACGTTCATCATTTCCTCCACCGAGGCCAACACCACGTTGGCGACCAACAGCGTCAATTTCATCGATAAAGATAATGGCTGGTGCTGCTTTTTTAGCATCCTCAAAAAGAGAACGAACACGACTTGCACCAACTCCGACAAACATTTCTACAAAGTCCGATCCTGAGATGCTAAAGAATGGAACGCCTGCTTCTCCAGCAACTGCCTTAGCAAGCAAAGTCTTACCTGTCCCTGGAGGTCCCTCTAAAAGAACACCCGCAGGAATACGCGCACCAAGTTTTGTAAATCGTTTTGGGTCTTTTAGGAATTCAACAACTTCAACTAATTCTTGTTTTTCTTCCTCGGCACCTGCTACATCTGAAAATCGTACCTTGATATCTTCTTTGTTAGCAGCCTTGGCCTTGCTACGTCCAAAACTCATTGGATTTCTACTATTATTTCCTCCCATATTTCCCATCATAGAGAATAGGAAGAAGAAGAGAATGGCAAATGGCACAACAGAGACAAGGATATTGATCCACATACCACTCGAACTCTCATGTTTAACCGTTACCTCAGCCTTATGTTCAGAAGCAAGTTTTTGCAATTCTGAAACTGTTGAATCAGACGGAAGAATAGTACTTGAGAATCTTTCTACTGTTGTAGCAGTAGGAGTGAAAAATTGAATTCCTGTTTCTTCTTACTAGTCTTAGGATTTTTATAAACACCAGACACTTCAATGATGCTACCATTTGGCTGATAGGTTAATTCTTTTACATTGTCTGCAGTAATTTCTTTTACCAGTTCTGTATAGTTAATTTTTTCGCTTCGTCCAGCAGTATTTCCAGAGTAAAAATACTGGAATCCTGTCACTAGGAAGAAGATAATTAACAAGTAGAGAAATGGATTTCTAACTAAACCATTATTTTGTTTTTTCATTAAAGATAGATCTTTCTAATTTGAATAAACTTCTTCTTTCAATACTCCGACATAAGGAAGGTTACGATAATTTTCCTTATAATCCAGACCATAACCTACTACAAACTCATTTGGAATAGTAAAACAAGTATAATCCGCTTCAATTTCAACAACACGTCCCTCTGGTTTGTCCAACAAAGTCGCGATTTTAACAGAAGCTGCTTCTCTTGCAATAAACATATCTCGCAAATTTTTCAAAGTTTGACCTGTATCAATGATATCCTCTACAAATAAAACATGTCTCCCTTTGATATCTTGCGTAACGTCTTGCTTGATATTGATGACACCACTACTTGCTGTTCCACCATGGTAACTAGATACCATCATGAAGTCCATCTCAATATGCGTATCAATATGTTTGACCAATTCAGCCATAAAAGGAATCGATCCTTTCAGAATTCCAATAAGAATTGGATTTTTCCCCTCATACTCTTTTGTTAGTTGCGCACCTAGCTTTTTAGCTGCTTCTGTAATTTCATCATGTGAAACGAGGATTTTTTTAATATCGTGTTCTAACATCTTTTTACCTATCTATTTTTTCTATATAAAGTACAGTGTTCATTATATCATTTTTCGTGTTTTTACTCAAATCACTGGTCGCAATTCCTAAAATTGAGACAATTTCTCCAAATTGCTCAATAATAGGGGTTGTTTTTCGTTTTTCAATGGGGATTTTCAAATCTATAAATAAACGTCTCAGTTTCTTTCGATGCCCATTCAGGATAAGAACATCGCCAGGTTTTCGACATCTAATATGTACAGATGTTTCCCGTGAAACCGTTACTTTTTGAACAAATCCCCTTCAATAGGAATGCCAAAGGAAAATAAATAGCCCATATATCGAACTTGATTTTGATAGTGTAACACAAGTTCATCTTCCTTTTCATCGGCCTGAGGACTGATTTTACAAATCTGAAACCGTTGATACTCTTTTATCAATTCATAGCCATTTTTAAGAGAGTGACGATACTGGCTTTTCGTTGTTAAAATCTGTCGAACTTCGGCAAATTGAGCCTTTGTCAGATTTAAGTCTGGAAATTGATTAAGGTAGTTCTGGAGCAAGATTCCTTGAGTTTGTTGAGAGTATGAAAATAGCTCATTCAAATCTTCCACATCAATTTGTTTCGAAAGCTCTGTTATTGTTGCTTGGTAATCTGAAATTTCCCTTCCTAAATCTAAAAGGGCGGATTTAAGACGAGGATTTTCTTTTTCAAGTTCTGGTAAATACCTATTCCGAATGCGATTGCGAAAATAGGTATTTTCCTGATTTGTTTGATCTTCAAAATGAAAAATTGGTGGAAAATCCTTTTTATGAAAAAGTAACAAGGGACGGATGATTTCAATATCATCAACTACTTGACCTTCTTTTATTCCTGTTAAATGACGTAGCCGACTTCCTCGAATCAAGCGCATCAAAATCGTTTCAACTTGATCATCTGCATGGTGGGCAGTAACCAAGGCGGTCGCTCCAACCTCTTTCATGATTTTCCTAAAAAAATCATAACGAAACTCTCGAGCACGCGCTTCTGAAAAGTCTCCTGAAAAACTTGTGATATAAATAGGAAGTCCAGCTGCATCAGCTAACTTCCTTAGTTCATTTTCCTCCCAGTCAGACTCCCTTCTCTGTTTGTGATTAACATGTGCTACAATCAGCTCAATTTCTAACTCATTTTGATAAGTAGACAATAGATGGAATAAAAACATTGAATCCAGTCCGCCAGACAAAGCTAACACGACTTTCGAATGTTTTTTGAAATACTCTTTTTGGAGAAAATGATTTAAAAAATCCCGTTCCCTCATTTTAGAACCTCATAGACATCCTTGGCTATCTTAGCAATAGTATCATAATCAGAATTTTTGGTGAAAATGGAAAGAACGAAAGGAGAATCCGTATAGACAATGGCAGTGTCATGTTTAAACTCGTCGGCATCTCCAATTTTATGAGCTACCTTAACCGAAACACCTTTCGCGATTCGTTGGTTATCAAAATTCGTCTTGCTTAGAGACTCTAGGACAAAACCATTCTGATTATAAATAGCTTCCATGACCTTTCCAGCCATTTTTGAAGAAGTCAATTTATCATTCACATCCCAATCTTCACCCATAATAGTTGACATTTTTTCTTTAAAAACCCCATCAGATTGATTGGTCACGTAATAACCTAAAATATTATGAGCAACATTGTCAGACTCTTTTGTTACCTTAGTAATTAACTGTTGAAGACTGTATTCTTTGTTATCTTCTTTTTTAGGCAAGCTACCACTACCTTCTGGTTTATAGGATCCAGGGAAACTATTTACTTCTGGGATATACTTGAAACTACTGTCTAGCGTATATTCCCCTTGATTTATCTTATCTTGAGCATAATAAAGGTAGGCTAGTTTCAATATGCTAGCTGCATAGAGTTTGCTGTCTTCATTCACCCCAGCCTCTTTACCTGTACTCAGTTGTTTAACATAAATAGAATAATTTTCATTCTGATAGTTGTTTGATAAAACTTCTTGAACCTTCTGGATGCGATTGTCTTCTTCTGAGGTGAACTCTTTTGATACCCACCCAACCTGATCGATATGAAGAAATTCTTGTCCCTCAGCAAAGAGAGCTCTATCCACCGTTACGCGTTGATAGGGAGAGAGGGATGAAGAAATTTCTTTCGCATCATAGGGACTGTTATAGATAACAAACCCCTGCTCCAACCATACTTGTCTATTTTGAGTTTGAACTTGACTTTGATCATAGACCAACCGCTTATCTGCAAGGATAAACTGGTGATTATCTAATTTAAAAACAGGAACACCTTGTCTATTCAAACGCCACTCTACTATTTTAAAGGTGGTTCCAGGAGTCAATTTACCAGACTCCTTAACAAGATCCTCATTAGCATAGACGGCTGTTTCTCCATATACCATTGGGGATTCCAGAGTTTCTTTATAGTAGAATCCATAATCAGACTCAGTTAGATAATAAATTTCTTGCGAAGAGTAAGGAAGCTGTTTTTCTGTGCTAACTACTCTTGAAGTTATGATAAAAGCAGGTAGCAATAAAACTACTAAGAACTTACGCATTCTTCTCTTCCCTTTCTTCTTGTAATCGTAATAAATGGTTTTTAGCTGCCAATTCCTCTAATTTTTCATCTGATAAACTTAAATTGCTCAACAACTTCCAATAAATTTTCCATGACATTACCTCGGAAGCAAATCAGGAATTGTGTAAATTGCTTCTCGTTTCTTTGAGTAATAGTACTTGGCGCGTGCATATTTTGCTACATAGTCTTCATCTTTCAACTTTGCAGCAAAGGCAGATTCCTTATCCTTTTCGTCACTAAGAGTTTGGTACTGCTCTTTCAACTCTGTCAATTGCTGACGGCGTTGCAGTAACTGATCATAGCTTTGGGCCAAGTTATAAGTTGGTAAAATAAACAACAAAATCATCAAAATAAGGACCCAACCCATAAAACGATTTCGTTTTTGTCTCTCCTTCATCAGGTAACGACGACGTTGATGTTCATTTTGAATAAAAGAATTATTCATTTGTACAATATTTTTAGACATTTTCTTCTACCCGTGTTTCACTGAGAATTTCATACATGCCTGCTGCGTCTTCTTTTTTTGTACTATCTTTCATCTCTAGTACTTTAACAAGCAACAACTTATTTCCAAAGCGAATTTCAACTTGGTCATCAACTTTCAAATCCGTTGAACTTTTAGCCAAGATTCCGTTCACCTTGATTCTACCTTTATCTGCTACTTCTTTTGCGACTGTACGGCGCTTAATAATTCGTGATACTTTTAAATACTTGTCTAATCTCATTTTTATTACCTCAAATTATTATTGTACCATTTTTATCCTTTTTATAGAAGAAAAATGTTAAATGGGATTTGCTTCCTTTGATTCTTTTATCTCTAATAAACTTTCTCCAAAAATCAGCAAACCTTCTAAAATTTCATAATCCTTCTTGTTTCGGACATCAAATACAACTTCCATTAATCCCTTATTCTCAGCTATAGCTGCTTTTAAGTTCGTTGCAGATAAGGCTTTAAAATAATCTTGAGCCAAGAATAGTCGTTGAGTGACTTTTTCAAATTGAACTGTAATCTTGTTATCTTTTCTTTCCACACGTTCTACAAAGACCTTGTCCAAATATGACTTAACCAAACCAATCTCTAAAAGGTAGGCTACTACATCTGGGTATTCTCCAAAGCGATCCATCAACTCTTCTTGTAGTTCTTCATAGTTGACACGATTGTCAATTTGACGAATTTTTTTGTAAATTTCAATCTTATGTCGTTGATCAGAAATATATGTGTTAGGAAGATAAGCATCAATTTGTAAAATCAACTCAGCATTTCCTTTGGTTCTTTTGTTCCCATTGCCGTTACGTTTAGCAATAGCTTCCTCTAATAACTGTGAATACAATTCAAAACCAACAGAATCAATGAAACCTGATTGGGATTTTCCTAGGAGATTTCCTGCACCACGAATCGAAAGATCTCGCATCGCAATCTTAAATCCAGAGCCCAATTCTGTAAATCCTTTGATTGCTTCTAATCTCTTCTCAGAGACTTCACTAATTGATTTTTCTGGACGATACATGAGATAAGCATAAGCAATACGATTACTACGACCAACTCTTCCCCTTAATTGATACAAGGTTGACAAGCCCATATGGTCTGCATTTTCAATAAATAAGGTATTGGCGTTTGGAATGTCAACGCCTGTTTCAATAATAGTAGTTGTCACCAAAATATCATATTGGCCTTCAATAAAGTCCAATAGAGTGTTTTCTAACTGAATTTCACTCATTTGTCCATGAACAAACCCAATTGAAGCTTCTGGAATCAACTCCTGTAATTCTGAAACCTTCCGATCAATAGTGTCAACTTTGTTGTAAAGATAGTAAACTTGACCTCCACGCTCCATTTCACGCAAGACTGCATCACGAATCACACTATCATTCTTTTCCAAAACATAGGTTTGTACTGGATAACGATTGGTCGGAGGTGTTTCAATAACAGACAAATCTCTGATTCCTAGCATAGACATATGAAGGGTACGAGGAATTGGCGTTGCTGTCAAGGTTAGAACATCTACTTGTTTTTTCAGTTCTTTCAAGGTTTCTTTATGCTTGACACCAAATCGTTGTTCTTCATCAATAATCATCAATCCCAAATCTGAAAACACCACATCTTTTGACAAAACACGATGCGTTCCAATCAAAATATCAACTTGACCATTCTTTAATTTTTCAAGTGTCTCTGCCTGCTCTTTTTTACTTCTAAAGCGACTCAACACATCAATATTAACAGCAAAATTTTGGAATCTTTCCTTAAAATTCGTATAGTGTTGTTGTGCTAACACCGTCGTCGGAACTAGAACAACCACCTGTTTGTGATCATTGACAGCCTTAAATGCTGCACGCATTGCAACTTCAGTCTTTCCAAAACCAACATCCCCAACTAAAAGTCGATCCATGGGATGAGAATCCTGCATATCTCTCTTGATTTCCTCAATACTACGAAGTTGATCATCCGTTTCAACATAAGGGAAAGCATCATCAAAAGAATGTTGATCTTCATCATCAGCTGAGAAAGCAAACCCTTCAACTGACTACGCTCAGAATACAGTTTGATTAAATCGTCAGCTATATCCTCTACCTGGTTCTTAACTTTTTGCTTGGCCTTTTTGAAATGACCATCATTTAATTTATTGAGTTTTGGAGGTTTCCCATCACTTGAAACATATTTGGACAGTAGATGAATCTGTTCTACTGGGATGGAGATTTGGTCACCATTTTGATACTGTACACTGACATAATCACGGTGGATACCTTTTATTTCAATTGTTTCGATTCCTAGATATTGACCAATTCCATGGATATGGTGAACAACATAGTCTCCTTTTTCAAGTTCATTATAATCTTTTAATCGCTCTGCATTTGAAGCATGTTGTCTTCTAAAACGACGTTTTAATTTCTTTTGAAAAATCTCATGTTCAGTAATCAAGAGAATTTTTTCATCTACAAAATGAAACCCATGTCTTAGATTACCCTCAATCAAGTTTACAGATTCTTTACAGATACTTGACTTATCTCTGGAATCCAATTTGATCTGGTATTCCTCTAAAACATCCTCCAATGTTTTACTTCCCATTGAATTGCTAGACTGCAAAACAATGGTGTAATCCATTTTTTTGTATCGCTCAATTTCTTCTTTAAGAAAAGAAAACTGATTGAAAAACTCCTGCATAGGGTATTGATTAAATTGATAAATGTGATCAAACTTGAGATTTCCTAATCCTTTTGCAGATTAGAGAAAAAGGTAACTGGACTTTGTTTTTTATAGGTTTGCTCTGTATCTGCAAAATACTGCATCTCAGAAAATGATTTACCATTCTGTAAATCTTCTGTAAAGTATTGCGCTAATTCTCTTTCAAAGGCTTCATACTGATTCATCAATTTTTGATAGTCATCAAAGAATACTGGTGTATCTTTTTCAATATAATCAAATATAGTCCATGTTTTATCGTAACATAAAGATAAAAACTTTCGACTATCTGAATGTACTTGTTTTTGATGAAAACTTGACAAAATCTCTTCCAAGTATGATTTTAAAATTGGTGATAAGGTCTTCGAAATTTGCTTTTCTAAAGCTGACTGACCTCGTATATAGTCCCTTTCTCTTAAAAGTATATCACTAGCTGGAAAGATAATAAGTTCTGTTTGATTTTCTTTTGATAATTGTGTCTCTACTTCAAAAGTCCGAATTCCATCTACTTCATCACCAAAAAACTCGATTCGGAAAGGTTCTAACTGAGACATCTCAAAAATATCTAAAATATCTCCTCGAATACTAAACTCACCTTGAGTTTGTACTTGCGTAACTTTGCGATAGCCTATTTCCTTTAATTTGTGAAGAAGATCATGTTGCTCATACTCTTCACCGACTGCAATCCTTATAATACTTTCTTTAAATCCAGTTGGAGAAGGTAAAATCAATCGACTTGCTGCTATATTACAAACTAAAATCCCTTTCTTAGATGAATCAGTTAAAAAACGCAAGGCTTCAACTCGCGAAATAATTTTTTCTTGTGAAGACATCAAAAACTCTACCATAGGAGAGTCATCTACCAAAAATGGATAGACAAATTCCTCTCCTAAGATAGAAAGAAGATCACTGATAATTCGTTCTGCTTCTCCATAAGTCGATGTCAATAACACAATCTTTTTTTCTTTTTTTAGACTACTTGCAATTGCAAGAGCCTTGGTAGAAGTTGACAGTCCTAGTATCAGTTGTCTTTTCTTATCTGTCAGATTTTGATGCCATTTTTTTATCTGATCATTTTCTGAGAATAAATCTAATAAAGTCACCATTTAGCTATTATACCTCTGCATCGTTTTCTCAAAGTTTTTCTCTTGTAAATAGTAGTTTACAGCATCGTCAACCTTGTCAATTGACTGTAAAATACCTACATAATCATCCTGATCAAACTTACTTAAAACATGGTGAACAACTGACATACCTTTTTGGGGCCTTCCAATACCTATTTTAACACGGTTAAAGACCTGAGTACCTATATGTTGAATAATAGATTTAATCCCATTATGACCACCTGCTGAGCCCTTTGCTCTTAAACGAATTTTCCCAACTTCCATGTCAAGGTCGTCGTAAATGACGAGTAAATCTTCAATATCCAAACCATAGTAAGTCAATAAAGCATGAACAGCTTTCCCGCTTTCATTCATAAACGTCGTTGGTTTGACAAGATAAATTTTTTCGCCATTAAGAAAAAAAGATGCTAAGTCAGCTTGAAATATCTTATCGTGTGTAAAGGTGACATTTTGTTTTTTGGCGATTTGGTCAATCAACATAAATCCAACATTGTGCTTGGTTTCAAAATATTTATCCCCTGGATTTCCTAATCCAACAAGTAATTTAGTCATTTATTTTCCTTTCAAAAGCCAAAAGGGTTGGAATTTTTTTCCAACCTAATTGACACTATTTGTTAAATGTTATTAGACATTAAAGCGGAATTCCATGATATCGCCATCTTGAACGATATATTCTTTTCCTTCTTCACGCAAGCGCCCAGCTTCTTTTACAGCCTTTTCAGACCCGTATTTCACTAAATCGTCATATGACATGGTCACTGCACGAATAAAACCTTTTTCAAATCTGAGTGGATAATACCAGCTGCTTGAGGAGCTTTCATACCACGCTTAAAGGTCCAAGCACGGACTTCTTTTTCACCAGCTGTAAAGTAAGTTCCAAGTCCAAGCAAGTGGTAAGCAGTTCGAGTCAATTTATCAACACCTGATTCTGTCAAGCCAAGTGCTTCAAGAAACTCTTGCTTATCCTCATCGTCTAACTCAGAAATTTCTTCCTCAGCACGCGCGGAAATAACAACTACCTCTGCATTTTCTGTCGCTGCAAATTCACGAATTTGCTTCACATAATCGATAGAATCTGGATCTGAAACTACATCCTCATCCACATTGGCAACATAAAGAACTGGTTTAGTGGTCAAAAGGAAGAGACCTTTAACAATCTTTTGTTCCTCATCTGTAAATTCAATAGTTCGAGCTGATTTTCCATCTTCAAGAACAGGCTTAATCTTTTGAAGGACGTTAAACTCTGCTACTGATTCTTTATCTTTTTGCGTACGTGCCATCTTTTCTACACGCGCATAGCGTTTATTGACTGATTCTAAGTCAGCAAGAATCAATTCTAGGTTAATGGTATCAATATCTGCAAGTGGATCCACAAAGGCGTCTTCACGTCCTTGCTCACGCATAACATTTTCATCATCAAAAGCACGAACTACGTGAACAATCGCATCTACTTCACGAATATTGGCCAAAAATTTATTTCCTAGACCTTCTCCTTTTGATGCTCCTTTTACAATCCCTGCAATATCTGTAAATTCAAAGGTTGTTGGGACTGTCTTTTTAGGTGTGATCATTTCAGTTAGTTTTTGTAGGCGTTCATCTGGAACTTCTACCATTCCAACGTTTGGATCAATAGTCGCAAATGGGTAGTTTGCTGCCTCTGCTCCTGCTTTTGTAATTGCATTAAAAAGGGTTGATTTACCAACGTTTGGCAAACCAACGATACCTGCTGTTAAAGCCATAGTTTCTCATTCTCCGTTCTCATTTCAATCCCTAACATTATAACACAAAAAGGGAAAACTTGCTAACCCTCTAACTAAGGGTTCTTAGTCAATAATCTTATTCATTTTTCGTTCAAAATCATAGCGACTCATCATGACAAGGTGGTCACAATTGCTACACTTTATTTTGATATCTGCCCCTACACGTGTAATTTCCCAACGATTGGCCTTTTTACCTGTTGACTTGATGGTGCAAGCATGTGGTTTTTTCATTTCAACAAAATTTCCAACTTGATACATACTACTCTCCTTTTCTTTTTCGATTATATCATAAAAGAGGCGAGCCAGGCTCAACCTCTTTCACTTAATTTGTACGAACTGGTGTAATGAGCTGCATGAAGTCTTCGTCAGTATCTGCTGGCACAAGAGTAAATGGACGAACAGCTGAAATAAAGCTAATAGTTACCTTTCGCTATTTAAAGCCTTGAGGGAATCAATCAAGTAAGTTGGGTTGAAACTAATAGTTAAATCATCCCCAGTCACTTGCTCCGTATCGATTTCTTCGTTTACTTTACCAACTTCTGGAGAGTGAACATGGGCGCTAACAACTCCACCTTTAATTTCAAGCTTCACAGTACCATTTTGAGTCGCACTTGATAAGAGACGTGCACGCTCCATAGATTGACGCAAATTAACCACATCAAAAGTAATTGTAGTGTTAAAGTCTGTTGGAATCAAGCGATCTGTATCAGGATAATTACCTTCTAGTAGACGAGTATAGAAACTAATATTTTCGCTTCTAAAGAGGATTTGATTATTTGCAAAGAAAATCTCCACAGTTTTAATATCATCCGTAAATACCGCTGAAAATTCGCGTAGAGAACGACTAGGAATTACTACATCGAAATCATCTCCATTTTTTTCAAGAGTCAATTTTTTCTGGCTAAGGCGATGAGAGTCTGTTGCAACTGTTTTTAGTTCCTTGTGTTGGCTCAAAAAAAATGGACACCAGTTAAGATTGGACGACTTTCTTGCGTACTTGCAGCAAAAGCTGTTTCATTGATAATTTTCTTGAGCAGTTTTGTTTCAAGAATCAAAGGTGTGCTTGCTGAAATTTCTTGGATTCGTGGGTACTGTTCGCTATCTTTTCCTTTTAGAGTAATTTCTGATTTGCCACTTGTTAAGACAATTTGTTTTTGTTCAATCTCTTTGAAATCAAGTGTTACATCTGGAAGACTGGATACAACATTGATAAAGAAAGAGGCTTCAAGAAGAATCGAACCTAAGAAAGTAATCAAAAGACCAGCATCTTCATTCTTTTGAGAAATAAAATTTTCAATGGAGATTTGCCCATTTGATCCAATTAAAGTAATTCCTTCATTGGTAACATCAATTTTGATTGTTGATAAAATTGGAATAGCATTTTTAGAGCTAATTGCTCGTTTTGTGGTATTTAAGGCTTGTAGAAATAAATTTTTATTGATTGAAAAATGAATCATGGATTCTCCTTTATTTATTTTTAGTATTAGAAGGATAATAGAAATAATAGAGTGTGTGAATTCTGTGGAAAACTGATTTCTATTTAGTGACTTCAAGATTTTTAGCTTGTTTAAAAAATGTGGATAAAAAAGATAGAAAAGGAAAAGTTATCCACAAACTATTTAATTTTCTTTTTGATTGCTTCGATTTCTAAGCGTAAATTATCGTCTTCATCAATCAATGATTTTATTTTAGCATGGGCATGAATAACTGTAGTGTGATCCTTTCCGCCAAATTCTTTTCCGATTTTTGGAAGACTATTATCTGTCAGTTCTCTAGCTAGATACATGGCTACTTGACGCGCCAAAACGATGTTTTGAACTCGTCTCGTCCCCTTCATTTCTTTGACACTCACTCCATAAAAATTACCAACTTCAGTTTGAATTTTGTCAATTGGAATGACTAGCAGTTGGCTAACATCTTGTTTGCGAGCTCTAATAGCCTCTGCAGCAATATCAATAGTGATGTCTTTAATCTTCTTTACTCTGGCAATTAAAGTGATATCGTTAATTGCTCCTTCCAATTCTCGAACATTTGAATTAAATTGGCCAGCCAGATATTCTAGGGTATCACTCTGGAAATGGTAGTTTAAATGTTCAGTTTTACTTTGAAGAATGGCGATACGTGTTTCAAAGTCAGGAGGGGTGATATTTTGAGTCAATCCCCAGCTAAAGCGCGTGACAAGTCTTTCTTCAAGGCCTTCTAGGTGTTTAGGACTTCGGTCACTAGTCAGAACGATTTGTTTTTGATTGCTATGAAGAGCGTTGAAAGTATTGAAAAACTCTTCTTGAGTTGCAACCTTTTTGCCACTGAGAGATTGGATATCATCAATCAGTAAGAGATCAAGGCTTCGGTAAGTTTTTTTAAATTTTTCCATTTCCCCGAGCCTCAGATGCTCAAGAAAGTCGTTGATAAAACTTTCGGCAGGAATGTACTTGACACGCGCATCAGGAATATTTTTCAGAATCTCATTTCCAATCGCGTTTAGCAAGTGAGTTTTTCCAAGACCAGGTCCTCCATAGATGAAAAGGGGATTATAAGTCAAGGCGAGATCTTCGGAAACAGCCAGAGCAGCAGACTTAGCCCAGATATTTCCATCTCCTTGAATAAAGTTATCAAAGGTGTATTTTTCCTTCAATCCTGTTTCAGAATATGGAATAGCAAGATTGGCCTGTGAAGTAACATAATGATTGCTATTTTCAGAATCCATGACATAGGTTGAAGATTCTTCCTCAGGTTTTGTTAGGACAAATTGAGTTTTTATTTCAGTATCATAAACTTCAAAACCAGCGGCCACAATGATATCCTTGAGCTGTTTTTTCCAAACCATTTCCATTTCAGGTCTAGGTAAAAAGATAGTAGCTACATTTCCCTCCACTTTTATGAGTTCAGCAGGTGTGGCATAGAAATCGTACATAGAACGTGTCAATCTTTCTTGAGCCAATTCTAAGATTTGATTCCAAAATTGTTTTTCTTTCACCGATTATCCCCTCCTTTTCTATATTTGATATAAAAAGGTTTACTGTTAAACTTATTTTACCATAGATGATAGCATTTTTCCACAATCTGTGGAAAAGAATCCACAATGTTTACACTTTTTATCCACAGGTTGGGGAAAAGTGAGGGATTCCCTTGAATTCTTTGGTTTTCTGCTATAAAAAATAGTGGATAAATTTGTGGGTTGAAAAAATAAAAGAACAGCCTTATTTCAGGCTGTTGATAATTCTGTCATATTCTTCTTGGCTTGAAAAAGAAATAATAACCTTTCCAGTATCTTTTTTAGAAAGTTTAATTTCTACATTTAATCCCAGTCGTTTTTTTAATTTATCTTCCTCATCTTTGATGAAAGAATCACTTTTTTTATGCTTCTTTTTTTTTTTCTGTCAGCAGTGTTTCTAACTTTCTCACAGAGATGTCTTCATTTTTGATTAGCTGAAAGAAATATTCCTGTTGCTCTTTATCCAAACCAACTAGTGAACGTGCATGAGCTTGAGAAATTTTTCCATTTTCTACTTCAGCTAAGATATGCTCTGGTAGGGAAAGTAAACGAATAAAATTAGTGATATAAGGACGAGATTTTCCTATTTTATCCGCTATCTCAGTATGAGTAAATCCTTTTTCTACTAAAGATTCGTAGGCGCGTGCTTCTTCAACAGGATTTAAATTTTCTCTCTGCAAATTCTCAATGATTGATTGGATCATCATTTCTTGATCTGAGAGGTGTTTCACAACGGCTGGAATAGAGGTCAGACCAGCTAAGAGAGAAGCCCGATATCGTCTCTCTCCTGCAAGGATTTCATAACCAATTACAGGAGATTGACGAACGATGATTGGTTGGATGAGCCCATTTTCTTTGATTGATTGAGCTAATTCCTTTAATTTATCTGCATCAAATTCTTTTCGAGGTTGGTAAGGATTTTTTTGTATTTCTGAGATAGAAATCATTTCAAATTTTTCCATGATTCTACACTAACATATCTTTTATTATCTGTAAAGTTTTCTTTACACGGATATCAATTAAGATTCTAAATCACCAGAATTCTTATCTAATTTTATAGAGGTTGTTTCTTCTTTACCATTACGGTAGTAGGTTATTTTTATAGTGTCTCCAATAGCATGATTGTAAAGGGCATGTTGTAGGTCTGTTGATGAGGCAATCTCTTTGTCGTCAACTTTGGTAATGACATCGTATTTTTGAAGATGTCCATTTGCTGGCATATTACTTTGAACAGATCGAACAACTACACCTGAAGTAAGACTACTTGGGATGTTGAGTTTTCTCAGATCATTCGCTCCAACATTAGCCAAATTGACCATTTGAATTCCAAGAGCTGGACGAGTCACTTTACCATCACTTTCAAGCTGTTTAATGATATTTTGTGCATCGTTTGAAGGAATTGCAAAACCAAGACCTTCTACAGATGTTCCACCATTACTTGCAATTTTACTTGATGTAATACCAATTACTTGACCTTGAATGTTTACAAGTGGACCACCAGAATTACCTGGGTTAATAGCAGTGTCTGTTTGAATAGCTTTTGTAGAAATAGCTTGACCATCTTCAGATTTTAGAGATACAGTTCGATTAAGACTTGAAATAATCCCCCTGTGTAACTGTATTAGCATATTCTGAACCTAGAGGACTACCGATAGCAATCGCTGTTTCTCCAACACTAAGTTGACTTGAATCCCCAAATTCTGCTACTGTTGTAACTTTTTCTGAAGAAATTTTAACGACAGCAATATCAGAGAAAGTATCAGATCCGACAATTTCACCAGGAACTTTTGTACCATCTGCTAAACGGATGTCGACTTTTGAAGCTCCATTGATAACGTGAGTATTTGTTACAAGATAGGCATCTTTGTCGTTCTTTTTATAGATAACCCCTGATCCCTCACTTGCGATTTGTTGATTATCTGAATCAGAATTAGCTTCATCAGCATTAAATACACTACTTTGTCTACTATTAGAAGAATAAGTAATGATTGAGACAACAGCATCCTTAACTTTATTTACTGCTTGAGTGGTTGAATTTTCATTCTTATAGGATGTTTGAGTGACAGTGCCAGAATTATTATTCGTAGCTTGACTTCCTTGTTTTTGTGAAAGTTGTAGTGTTACAAAACTTCCCAAAGCTCCACTTAAAAATCCGATGAGAACAATTACAAAAAATGTAACTCCTTTTTTGTAAAGTGTTTGTAAGTGTTTCATAAACGCCTCCAATTATTTGTTATTTAATTAAAGTATAAACCTATTAACTTAATTCAAACTTAAAAAGTTTAAAGTTTTACACAAGTTGTGGATAACTCGCTTTATTCTGTGAATTTGCTAGAAATTTAGGATGATTTTTATGTGTATAAGATGTGAAATGAAGTGTGGATATGATAGAATAGAAGAATGAAAATAAAAATTGTAACAGTGGGAAAATTAAAAGAAAAATACCTTAAAGATGGTATTGCTGAATATGGCAAACGAATTTCACGTTTCGCAAAATTAGAAATGATTGAGCTTGCTGATGAGAAAACTCCAGATAAGGCAAGTGAGTCAGAAAATCACAAAATATTAGAAATAGAGGGAAATCGAATTCTTTCTAAAGTTGGAGAAAGAGATTTTGTTATTGTGTTGGCAATTGAAGGAAAAACTCTCTCTTCAGAAGAATTCAGTAAACAGTTAGAACAAGCTTCTATAAATGGATTTTCTACCCTTACATTTATTATTGGTGGAAGTCTGGGACTATCCCCTGCTGTGAAACATCGAGCGAATCTTTCTGTTAGTTTTGGGCGTTTGACCTTGCCACACCAGTTAATGAGATTAGTCCTTGTTGAACAAATTTATCGTTCTTTTACCATTCAGCAGGGATCCCCTTATCATAAATAGAAGATTGACTTAGCTCTTATTTTTTGATAGAATGGTCATGTTAGGTCTCATAGCTCAGCTGGATAGAGCATTCGCCTTCTAAGCGAACGGTCGCAGGTTCGAATCCTGCTGGGATCAATTTTTAGATGCAAAGCTGGGAAAAACTCCCAGCTTTTTTTTCTTAAAAAAAGTGCATTTCAGGTGCAAAAAAAGTACAGTTGAGAAGAAATTTTTTTCTTAAAGAATCTTCATTTTGTATAATAAACTTGTAAGTTAATTTACAAGAAAAAAACAATACAGGAGATTTTATTATGAAAAAACATAGTTAAATTGGAACAGTTCAAAAAAAGCTTACAGAGAAAGAATTGCAGGGAATTCAAGGTGGGGAACAAAGAATTTCAGAATTAATACGTAATCTTATTTTTTTCCAAGAAAAAAAGTAATGAAATAAAGGTAAAGAGTAATGGATTTATTTGGGTTAGGGATAGCTATTTTTTTATTTTTTTTCATTATTAGCAAAAAGTTATGAATGGATTTGTAAAATAACTAGAAAAAGAACAAATTATTTTTTTATGCTACACATGTATATCAGTTTTGATAATTGAAGAAGTTATCAGTCTAGCATATGTAGATGGTTTTGCTCTGTCTAAATTTTTTTATTTCCTTTTAGTTGTGTATGGTTATTTAAGAAAAATTAAAGAAGTATGATAAATACAAAGGAATTTTTTTATCAGTTTACTATTATCTTTAATATATCACAGTACCCATACTTTTTATATCTGTAATCTTATCTTCTATAACAGGTGATGACTTTGTATTACACTATAAAGGTATATTCTTTCTAGTAGTATTGTTGTTGACTTATTTTGCTATTCTAATAATAATTCGTTATTTTTTTATCTAGAAATTAAATATTTTTGATAAAGATTATCTCTATCCTTTTTTTAAAAAAAGTGATAGTAGCATTTGTTTTTTTGCATACTTTATCCTTTTGTTTCAGATATAGTGAGTACGGTTCGTCACTTAAATAGTTTTGGAAGTATTTTATCAACTATTGTTTTTATCTGCTTGTTATTGATTTTCTTTGCAATGAATTCTCACAAGGTTCAAGTTGAAAAAGAGATTGCCCTAAAGCAGAAGAAATTTGAACAAAAGCATTTACAGACTTATACTGATGAAATTGTCAAGTTGTATAATGAAATTCGAGGTTTTCGTCATGACTATGCAGGTATGCTTGTCAGCATGCAAATGGCAATTGACAGTGAAGATTTACAGGAAATTGACAGAGTTTATAATGAAGTATTAGTAAAAGCGAATCAAAAACTGCGTTCAGAAAAATATACTTACTTTGATTTGAACAATTTAGAAGATTCAGCTTTACGGAGTTTGATTGCCCAATCCATTGTTTATGCACGAAATAATGATGTAGAATTTACATTGGAAGTAAAGGATGTTATTACTAGATTGTCAATGGATTTACTTGATCTTGTTCGCATCATGAGTATTCTCTTAAACAATGCTGTTGAAGGGGCCGCGGATAGTTACTTGAAACAAATGGAAGTTGCAGTCATTAAAATGGATTTTGAAACAGTTATAGTCATCCAGAATTCATGTAAAATCACTATGACACCTTCAGAAGACCTATTTGCCTTAGGTTTCTCTACCAAGGGAAGAAATAGAGGTCTAGGACTTAATAATGTCAAAGAGATTTTAGATAAGTATGACAACATTATTTTAGAAACAGAGATGGAAGACAACACATTTAGACAAATTATTAGATTTAAGAGGGAATTTGAATGAAAGTATTAATTTTAGAAGATGTTATTGAGCATCAAGTGAGACTTGAGAGAATATTGAATGAAATCTCTGAGGAATCAAATATTCCTATTTCTTACAAGACAACAGGAAAAGTTCGTGAGTTTAAGGAATATATCGAAAATGATGAAGTAAACCAGCTTTATTTCCTAGATATTGATATTCATGGAATCGAGAAAAAAGGCTTTGAAGTGGCTCAATTTATCCGTCATCACAATCCTTATGCTATTATTGTCTTTATTACCAGTCGATCTGAATTTGCTACCTTAACGTACAAATACCAGGTATCAGCCCTAGATTTTGTTGATAAAGATATCAATGATGAATTATTCAAAAAACGCATTGAGCAGAGTATTTTTTACACTAAGAGCATGCTGCTTGAAAACGAAGATGTTGTAGACTATTTTGATTACAACTATAAAGGAAATGATTTGAAAATTCCTTACCATGACATTTTGTATATCGAAACCACAGGAGTTTCTCATAAACTTCGGATTATTGGTAAGAATTTTGCAAAAGAATTCTATGGAACTATGACAGATATTCAGGAAAAGGATAAACATACCCAGCGATTTTATTGCTCCCATAAATCTTTCCTTGTCAATGTGGGAAATGTGAGAGAAATTGATCGAAAGAATTTAGAAGTTGTCTTTTATGAAGATCATCGCTGTCCCATCACTCGTTTGAAAATTCGCAAACTAAAAGATATTCTAGAGAAAAAATCTAAAAAGTGATTGACAATTAGTAAGAAATTGATATAATGGTTATATCTGCTACAGATAGATGGTCCGTTGGTCAAGGGGTTAAGACACCGCCTTTCACGGCGGTAACACGGGTTCGAATCCCGTACGGACTATTTTATCCGCCATAGCTCAGTTGGTAGTAGCGCATGACTGTTAATCATGATGTCGTAGGTTCGAGTCCTACTGGCGGAGTCAGATAAAAAGAACACTACTCGGTGTTCTTTTTTTATTCTTAGTTTGCATCACCTAGCATTTTCATAAGGAAGTCTGTCATTTCTTGCGGGCTTTCTTTTTTTCCGTGAGCAATCCAAGTCTGGCAAACTCCAAATAGGGCATTTGTTAGATAAATGCTACTGTATTCTAATTCAATTGGATTTAGTTGTAGTTTCATAAAGCGCTTCTGAAGGTCTGTGCTAAGCATAATGTGAAGCTTATTCCTCAAGAAATTTTGGATTTCTTTTGTACCATTTTCAGATAAGAGTGTAGCTAATAGTGGTTCAGACTCTAAATATTCAAATACTTCTAAAATAGCATCTCTTTTATGATGAGCATGTTTTTGGAAAATATACTCAAAGGTATGAAATAGCTTACTTTGGTAATGTTCAATCATATCATACTTATCCTTGTAGTGAGTGTAAAAGCTGGAACGACTAATTCCGGCTTTTTCTGCTAACTTGACAGTAGAAATTTGATCAAAGGGCTGGTCCATCAATAATTGAACCATGGCATTTTCGATAATGCGTTTTGTTTTTAAACGTTTGTTACTTTCTTTCATAATTTCTCCTTGTAGACAAATTAGACAATATGTCTAAAAAATATTTTTTTACCTTGAAATTTGGATTTTTTGATGTATAATCTATTATATCAAAATTTTAGACAATATGTTTAAAAAAGGAGGAAACATGTTTAAAGAATGGAAAGCAATATTTAAAAAACCGACCTTTATCATTGTAATGATAGGGATTTCTCTCATTCCAGCTTTATACAATATCATATTTTTATCATCTATGTGGGATCCATATGGTCAATTGTCAGAGTTACCTGTAGCAGTTGTCAATAAAGATAAGGAAGCTTCTTATAATGGACAGACAATGACAATAGGTGAAGACATGGTGTCTAATTTAAAAGAAAATAAGAGTTTAGATTTTCATTTTGTTAACGAAGAGGAAGGGGAAAAAGGGCTAGAAGATGGTGATTACTACATGGTAGTGACTTTACCAAGTGACTTGTCTGAAAAAGCTGCTTCTATCCTAACAAATCATCCTGAACAGATGCAGATTGATTATCAGACCTCAAGTGGGCATAGCTTTATTGCAAGCAAGATGAGTGATTCTGCAATGACACAATTAAAACAAACCGTTTCTACTAATGTAACTGAAACGTATACCAAGGCTTTATTTAAAAAATGAATGACTTGAAGTCTGGAGTAAATAAGGCAGCTGATGGAAGTGAACAATTGGCTAATGGAGCGAATCAATTGGTGACGGGAAGTCAAACATTGACGGCAAATCTTAATACTTTAGCAAACTCAACTGTAACTTTTTCAAATGGAGCAGATCAATTTACAAAAGGTTTATCTAGCTATGTATCTGCAATAGAGCAATTACATATTGGTTTAGGGACTTTTATAGTGGTTTACAAAGTTATACAAAAGCCGTCTCACAAGTTGACACTGGACTTGGTCAATTAGCGTCAAAAACTCCTGAGTTGGTGACAGGTGTAAATCAACTAAATACAGGTATAAAGTCCTACACAAGTGGCGTTTCACAACTGGATACAGGTCTCAATCAATTTTCAGTTGGTGTAAATGCTTATACAAGTAGTGTAGAAAAACTTTCTAATGGAACAAGTCAATTATCCAATCAATCAGATACACTAAGAGATGGAATAGAGCAATTAAATACTGGTATTAAAGAAATTTCAAGTCAATTAAAATCCTCATCTCAACAAAATGAACAAATTACTCAATTGGCAACTAGTCTAGGAGAACTGAATAAAACACTACAAGCTCTTACGGTAGCAGATAATACTCAACTGAAAAAGACATTATCAGAAGCTTTGCCAAATCTAATAACTCTTGCACAGGATATTGTGACCAAAAGTCAGACAGAACAAGAGAAAACTATAGCTAACCTTCAATCAACAGCTACTTATCAATCTCTCACAGAGGAACAGAAGAAAGAACTGATAGAAGCTATTTCTAAAAATTCTAATTCTACTATTGAGTCAGCAAAAACAATTTTAACGACAGTAGGAGGATTGAAAGAAAGTATAGAGAATTCAGAACAACAAGTATCTAATCTATCTGATGTGCAGACGAAGGCAAATAAACTTTTACCTGCAGCATCTAGCTCCTTGACAACCTTGTCAAATAGATTTACAACATTACAAACTTCTGTAAATAATCAGTTAGTTCCTGGAAGTCAGTCAATTGAAAAAGGAGTTGTAAAATATACTAAAGGACTAGATACTATTTCTATTGGTGCTAATCAACTAAGTGAAAAGAATGCAAGTTTAACAACTAGTCTAGATCAATTAGTTTCTGGATCAAGTAAGTTGACACAAAATACATCAACCTTGACAGCTGGAGTAGATGCGTTAGCTGGAAAAGCTCCAGAATTAGTATTAGGTATAGAAAGTTTGTCATCTGGTTCTGCTCAATTGAATAATAAGAGTCCAGAGTTAATAGCAGGTCTTACTACATTACAATTTGGCTCTGGTCAATTAACAGATAAATCAACACAGTTACTTTCTGCAGCATCTCAACTAGGAAGTGGTGCTATGAAGATTGCAGATGGTACTGGAAAACTAGCAGAAGGTGGAACAAGCTTAACCTCCGGTCTTGAAGATTTACAGACAGGAGTTGATTCATTAGGACAAGGATTAGGAAATGCTAATAATCAGCTCAAATCAGCTTCAACAGAATCTGAAAATGCAGAAACATTATCTGAGCCTCTAGTTCTTTCAAAAAAGATAATGATCAAGTTCCTGTAAATGGGATTGCCATGGCTCCTTATATGATATCAGTTGCTCTTTTTGTTGCTGCTATATCTACCAATATGATTTTTGCGAAGTTACCTTCTGGACGTCATCCAGAGAGTCGTTGGGCTTGGTTGAAGTCTCGTTCTGAAATAAATGGGATTATAGCTATCTTAGCAGGTGTTTTAGTTTATGGAGGTGTCCATCTTATTGGATTGACTGCTAATCATGAGATGAGAACCTTGATTCTAATTATAATTACAAGTTTAGCTTTCATGTCTATGGTAACAGCTTTAACCACTTGGAATAGCCGTTTAGGAGCCTTCTTCTCTCTTATTTTACTATTATTACAGTTAGCATCAAGCGCAGGGACCTATCCCCTTGCTTTGACAAATGATTTCTTTAAAGGTATCAATCCATGGTTACCAATGAGTTACTCTGTATCAGGTTTACGACAAACAATCTCTATGACAGGAAATATTCATCATCAAGTGATTTTCCTTATTATAATACTAGCTTTCTTTACTGTTTTAGGTATGCTAGCTTATCAACCTAAGAAGATGCAAGAAGATTAAAAAAATCGACCAAGGAATTGGTCGATTTTTTTATGTCATAGATGAATTTCGTTTGTAATTATAGATTCCAAAAAGTAGAAGGGCAGTTACTGAGTAGACTGCTCCAATAACAAAACCATTGGGAATAAAGGAAAGTGTAATGGTTCCTTTTCCTTTTGGAACATCAACTTTCATAAAACCAGTTTGAGCCTGCTTGATTTCAAGTTTTTTTCCATCTTGATAAGCAGACCAACCTTTGTCATAAGGAATGGTAAAGAAAATAGAGCTATCTTGTTTGACTTCATATGTAGCAAAGACTTTATTTTTAGAGGTAGATACTTCTACAGGTTGTTCTTTAATCTTTTGGATTGCCTCAGTCAAAGCTTGGGTATCTAAACGATAGAAGGTTGGAGTTTCAAATGACACTTGAGAATTTCCAGGGAAGCTAACACTGATATTGAAAGTTTTTTGTTCTTCAGTATAACCCAAGTTAAAAAAGTTAAAGGTATTGTCAGTAGTATAAGTCTTCTTTTCTCCATTGACAAGGATGTCAATTTTCTTTTGTTTATCATTAGTAAAATGAAGGTTTGCAAAAGAGAGATAGACTTGACTATTTTGAGGAACCTCAATCTGATAATCAATCCTTGCATCCTCATTCGTAGAACTTGTGATGCTTGTTAAACCATTAGAATTATCTTTTTTATCATATGCTATTGGATAGAAATAATCTAAGTTGAGATTAGCAAGCTGGTTTATAAATAAAGCCTGATTATCCAGAGTATGATTGTTAAAGTTTACATCAGTGTAAATAGATTGAGTGGCAAAAGCAATAGGTAAAGAGAGTTGATTTTTATATAAGGTTAAATGATCCTTTTGATAAATCTCTTGAAAACCATATTTATCAAGGGGAGTTTCTGAAATGTTGTACTGGATTCCAAATAAACTGTCCGCCAAAATGCTGTTATTTGCATAACGGAGATTGAGGTTGGTTCCAGAGGATTTAAATCCAAGCTTGTCCAAACTAGTACTAGCTGAACGATTTCGTACAGATGAGAATTGAGAGATTCCATTGTAATTAAATTTCATACTGTCATTTCCAGTTTGAATTTGCAGTTTCTCAGTACGTGTAAATGGATTGTCAATTTGCTTTATAATAGTTTCCATAGCAGTGACATCTCTATTATAGGCACTGCTAGAAGCAAAGGCCCATTCTTTAGCTATTCCTTCCATTTGAGAAGAAGCATTTAAGCTTATCTCAGCTGTTATAAATAAAGATAAAAGAATTGCAAATAGATTTACAGAGATAAATTTTCTGATGACTGCAAGGAGTAAAAGTGAATAAACTAGTAGAAATTCAAGAGTGAGTAGGATATTTAAATCTGTTAAAAAAGAATAGTGTGATTTAAAGTATACAGTAGCTAAAAATCCTGTCAGTATAAGAAAAAGGGAGACAAATAGATTCCAGAACTTAATTTCATTCAGACGATTTAAGACTTCTGATGAAGTATAAATTAACAGAGTAGAAAAGATCCAAGCATAGCGATGCAAAAACATATTTGGGGTATGCATCCCTTGCCAAAATAAATCAAGTGCCTCTATGTAAAAGCTTGTTATTAAAAAAGTGAAGAAGAGTGCATAGATAAGTTTCACGTGAAACTTTATAGATTTTATTGTGAAAAATAGAATGGTTAAAATAAAAGGAAGCAGTCCAACAAAAATCATTGGTATAGATCCATACTTAGTTGTATCAAAAGATCCAATGAATTGTTTTGCGAAAAATATCTAAATACCAGCTACTGTCTGTTTTTAATTTTGTGATGGCAGTTAACTTCTCCCCATGAGTTTGTAAATCAAACAATGTAGGAAGAGTCATCATCAAACTAGCCATTCCTGCTAAAAAGGAGGTAACAACAAAATCAAGAAAAGATGATTTTCGATTTTTAAAGTCCCATGAAATTTGGCAGAGATACCAGAAAATAAGAAACAATGCTGTCATATATCCAAAATAATAGTTTTGAATAAACAAAATTGACAGACTTGTAAAGTATAGTAGACGCTTCTTTTGTGTTATAAGTAAGTGTAAGCCAGTTATAATTAAAGGAATTAAGATAAAAACATCTAACCAGGTTTTTATCTCTAACTGACTGACAGTGAAGCTCATTAAAGCATAGGAAGTGGATAAGGCCAGTTTTAAAGGTTGAGGGATAGATTGAAATAATTTATTTAAACTAAAGAAGGTTGACAGACCAATCAATCCAAATTTTAATAGAGTGGTCAGATAAACAGCATCTGGCATATTCGACAGATTAAAAAAGTAAACTAGGGGTGAGAGAAAACTACCTAAGTAATAACTAGATAGAGCATAGAAATTCAGTCCGAGGCCACTTGTAAAGGTGTAAAACAAACTACCATTTCCATGTAGAATATTCCGTAAAGCCACATCAAAAATAACGTATTGATGGAAACCATCTCCTAATAGTGGAGATGTATCACTATTCCAGTAGATACCTTGAGATAGATATACTCCAGACATAATCACTACAGGAATGATGAAAGAAATAAAATAGGTCCAATATGTTTTTAAAAATGATTTCATGTTACCTCATAGAATGATAGAAAACTCAGTTGGTTAACCCAACTGAGTTTTGAAGTCTTATTTAGTCTTTCCAAAGGTCTTTGACTTTTGCTTGTACTTCTGCATTTTCTAGGAATTCATCATAAGTCTCATCAATACGATCGATGACGCCATTTTTAGATAAGACAATGATATGGTTAGCTAGAGTTTGAATAAACTCGTGGTCATGACTGGCAAAGATGATGGATTCTTTAAAGTTTTTCAATCCATCGTTTAAGCTTGAGATAGATTCCAAGTCCAAGTGATTTGTTGGATCATCAAGTACAAGGACGTTTGATTTCAAAAGCATAAGTTTTGAAAGCATGACACGCACTTTTTCTCCCCCTGACAAGACGTTTACAGGTTTGTTAACCTCATCACCAGAAAAGAGCATACGCCCAAGGAAACCACGTAGGAAAGTATTGTCATCTTCTTCTTTACTTGCAAATTGACGCAACCAGTCAAGGATCGACTCTCCCCCTGCAAAATCGGCCGAGTTGTCTTTTGGTAAGTAAGAACGGCTAGTAGTAACTCCCCACTTGACAGTTCCTTCATAGTCGATGTCACCCATAATTGCACGAATTAATGCAGTCGTTTGGATGTCATTTTGTCCAATAAGAGCTGTTTTATCACCTGGACGCAAGATAAAACTAATATTGTCCAAGATAGTCTCACCGTCAATCTTTACAGTTAGATTTTCTACTGTCAAGAGATCATTACCAATCTCACGCTCTGCTTTAAAGTTGATAAATGGATATTTACGACTAGATGGCACAATTTCTTCTAGTTCAATCTTGTCAAGCATTTTTTTACGAGACGTTGCTTGTCTTGACTTAGAAGCATTAGCTGAGAATCGAGCAACGAATTCTTGCAATTGCTTAATTTTTTCTTCTGCCTTAGCATTACGGTCTGCTAGCAATTTAGCAGCAAGCTCAGAAGATTCCTTCCAGAAGTCGTAGTTTCCGACATAGAGTTTGATTTTTCCAAAGTCAAGGTCGGCCATGTGAGTACATACTTTGTTTAAGAAGTGGCGGTCATGGGATACAACGATGACAGTGTTATCAAAGTCAATCAAGAAGTCTTCTAGCCATGTAATTGATTGGATATCCAAACCGTTGGTTGGCTCGTCCAAGAGAAGAACATCTGGTTTGCCAAAAAGTGCTTTGGCAAGGAGAACTTTTACTTTTTCACCATTGGCCAATTCGCTCATGTTTTGGTAATGCAATTCTTCTGGAATATTTAGGTTTTGAAGTAGTTGAGATGCTTCACTCTCTGCTTCCCAACCACCTAGTTCGGCAAACTCACCTTCGAGTTCAGCTGCACGAACACCATCTTCATCGGAAAAATCTTCCTTCATGTAAATAGCATCTTTCTCTTTCATAATGCTATAAAGCTTTTCATTTCCCATGATAACGACATCAATTGCACGTTCATCTTCATAGTCAAAGTGATTTTGACGAAGAACAGAGAGACGTTCATCTGGACCAAGAGAAATGTGACCAGTTGTAGGTTCGATATCTCCAGCTAAAATTTTTAAGAATGTAGACTTCCCAGCACCATTAGCACCAATTAATCCGTATGTATTTCCTTCTGTAAATTTGATGTTGACATCATCAAAAAGTTTGCGATCACTAAAACGTAGTGAAACATCAGATACTGTAAGCAATGTTTTTCTCCTATAATATGTAATACATTTATTCTACTAGAAAAGAGAGAAATATTCAAATTTTTATTTGTCAATTTTATGTCAACTAAGTTTACAGTTTTGTTTACAACGAGGGAGATCTTTGATTTGAATAATTTTCTGTTATTTTAACAAAAAAATGCTATAATTGAAGAGACCATTTCGAAGGAGAAAAAAATGACGAAACCCATTATTTTAACAGGAGACCGTCCAACAGGGAAACTGCATATTGGACATTATGTTGGTAGTCTAAAAAATAGAGTATTACTACAGGAAGAAGATAAGTATGAGATGTTTGTTTTTTTGGCGGACCAACAAGCATTGACAGATCACGCCAAGATCCTCAAACGATTGTAGAGTCTATTGGGAATGTTGCCTTGGATTACCTAGCAGTTGGATTGGATCCAAGTAAATCAACTATCTTTATTCAAAGTCAGATTCCAGAGTTGGCTGAGCTGTCTATGTACTATATGAATTTGGTGTCACTAGCTCGTTTGGAGCGTAATCCGACAGTAAAAACAGAGATTGCTCAAAAAGGATTTGGGGAAAGTATTCCGACAGGTTTTTTGGTTTATCCAATCGCTCAGGCAGCAGATATCACAGCCTTTAAGGCTAATTATGTTCCTGTAGGAACAGACCAAAAACCAATGATTGAACAAACTCGTGAGATTGTTCGTTCCTTTAATCATGCTTATAACTGTGATGTTTTGGTGGAACCAGAAGGTATTTACCCAGAAAATGAAAGAGCAGGTCGTCTACCTGGTCTAGATGGAAATGCCAAAATGTCTAAATCCCTCAATAATGGTATTTATCTAGCTGATGATGCTGATACTTTGCGTAAAAAAGTCATGAGTATGTATACAGACCCGGATCATATTCGTGTTGAGGATCCAGGTAAGATTGAAGGAAACATGGTTTTCCATTATCTAGATGTTTTTGGTCGTCCTGAAGATGCTAAAGAAATTGCAGAGATGAAAGAACACTATCAACGTGGTGGTCTTGGTGATGTGAAGACGAAACGCTATCTACTCGAAATACTTGAACGCGAACTTGGTCCTATTCGTGAGCGCCGTATCGAATTTGCTCAGGATATGGGAGAAGTGTATAATATGCTTCAAAAAGGAAGCGAAAAAGCTCGCGAGGTTGCAGGACAAACTCTATCTGAGGTTAAGGAAGCAATGGGACTTCATTATTTTAAATAAGCTTATATACTATAAGAAATTATCTTTTTTCGCACAGGAAAAGATAGTTTTTTTATTTGTCCTTGTATCATTTGACAAATTTTCATAGAATGGTATGATAGATACAATACAAAAAGAGTCAAGCTCAAAAAGAAAGAAAAGAGGAAACTTCAATGTCTAATTGGGATACTAAATTTTTAAAAAAAGGTTTTACCTTTGATGATGTATTGCTCATTCCAGCAGAAAGTCATGTGTTGCCAAATGATACAGATTTAACAACAAAATTGGCAGATAATCTGACTTTAAATATCCCAATTATTACAGCCGCCATGGATACAGTCACAGAAAGTCAAATGGCTATCGCCATTGCTCGTGCGGGTGGTCTTGGAGTAATCCATAAAAACATGTCAATTGCGCAACAAGCAGACGAAGTTCGCAAGGTAAAACGTTCTGAAAATGGTGTTATTATTGATCCATTCTTCTTGACTCCAGAACATACCATTGCTGAGGCAGACGAACTGATGGGACGTTACCGTATCAGTGGTGTTCCAGTTGTAGAAACACTTGAAAAATCGTAAATTGGTTGGTATTCTAACAAATCGAGACCTTCGCTTTATTTCAGATTACAATCAACCAATCTCAAACCATATGACCAGTGAAAAATCTTGTTACTGCTCCTGTTGGTACAGATCTTTGCAACAGCTGAAAATATTCTTCAAGAACACCGTATTGAAAAAAACTTCCTTTGGTTGACGAAGAAGGCCGTCTTTCTGGCTTGATTACTATTAAGGACATTGAAAAAAAGTTATTGAGTTTCCAAATGCTGCCAAAGATGAATTTGGTCGTCTTCTAGTTGCTGGTGCGGTGGGTGTCACTTCAGATACATTTGAACGTGCAGAGGCTCTCTTTGAAGCAGGAGCCGACGCAATTGTTATTGATACTGCACATGGTCACTCTGCTGGAGTTTTGCGTAAAATTGCTGAAATTCGTGCTCATTTCCCAGACCGTACTTTGATTGCTGGTAATATTGCAACTGCGGAAGGTGCGCGTGCTCTTTATGATGCGGGTGTGGATGTTGTCAAAGTCGGGATTGGACCAGGTTCTATCTGTACTACTCGTGTGATTGCAGGTGTAGGTGTCCCACAAGTGACAGCAATTTATGATGCGGCAGCAGTTGCGCGCGAATATGGAAAAACGATTATTGCTGATGGTGGAATCAAGTATTCTGGAGATATTGTAAAAGCCCTTGCTGCAGGTGGAAATGCAGTTATGCTTGGTTCAATGTTTGCTGGAACAGACGAGGCACCAGGTGAAACTGAAATTTTCCAAGGACGCAAGTTCAAGACTTACCGTGGTATGGGATCAATCGCTGCAATGAAGAAAGGTTCAAGTGACCGCTACTTCCAAGGTTCTGTTAATGAAGCAAACAAACTCGTTCCAGAAGGAATCGAAGGTCGTGTTGCCTATAAAGGCGCAGCAGCTGATATTGTCTTCCAAATGATTGGCGGTATTCGCTCTGGTATGGGTTACTGTGGTGCAGCTAACCTTAAAGAATTGCACGACAACGCTCAATTTATTGAAATGTCTGGGGCTGGTTTGAAAGAAAGCCATCCTCATGATGTACAAATCACTAATGAGGCGCCAAACTACTCCATGTAAGAAGTAAAAAAGAACTCCTGAAATTCAGGAGTTCTTTTTGTTTACAGAGGTGTCAATTTTAATTTACAGATATTTTACCGTTTTGGATGTTGAAAACTCTAAGATTTTCTGGCAAGTTTTGCAAGTGGTCTAAACTTGTTGTCGTGATGAAGGTTTGGATAGATTGTGAAATAGTTTCTAGTAATTTTAATTGTCGTGTGTTGTCAAGTTCGCTCATAACATCGTCAAGCAAGAGTATTGGAGACTCGTTGGTAATACTTTCCATTAGTTCAATCTCTGCTAGTTTGATAGAAAGCACAAGACTACGATGTTGCCCTTGACTTCCAAAACTAGCATCCATACCATTGATATAGAAAGCAATGTCATCTCGATGAGGGCCAACACCAGTATTCTTTTTAAATAAATCTCTTGATCTACTTTTTTCTAAAGCCATTTTAAAAGAATCCATTAAGACTTCTTCATTAGTGAAGTTGACAGTTGATTGATAAAAAATTGACAACTTTTCTGATTGATTTGAAATTTCTAAGTGTTTTTTTTGACCAAATTTTTCTAAGTCTTTAATGAATTTTATCCGATGCTTTATGACGCGACAACCATACTCTACTAACTGATCATCTAAGACCGACATAAATGTTTCGTCAATCTTTTGGCTGGATTTTAGGTAGGTATTTCTTTGTTTGAGTATATGGTTGTAGTTTGACAAGTCTGACAAGTAGATTGGTTTAATTTGTCCCAGTTCTATATCTATAAACTTTCGACGGACAGAGGGCGCTCCTTTAATTAACTGGAGATCTTCAGGTGCAAAGAGAACCACATTCATATGTCCGATGTAGTCTGAGAGGCGAGCTTGTTTTAAATGATTGACTTTAGTCACACGCCCTTTCGGTGTTAGATCAATTTCTAGAGGGATAGAACCTGTTTTTTTCTGTAGCAAGCCAGAAAGATGGAGTTGTTCTTCATCAAAATGAATGAGATTTTTATCTGTCCGAGTACGATGACTACGTGTTAAGGCCAAGAAATAGATTGCTTCTAGAATATTGGTTTTTCCTTGAGCATTTTGGCCTAAAAAGACGTTTAATTTTGGATTGAAATCAATTTTTGTCTCTTTGTAGTTTCGAAAGGTTTTTATTGTTAAATGCTGGAGCCACATGATTATCTTCCTGGAAAACGTGGAGCTTGTTTGGCTTTAGGTGATGAAGTAGTTTTTTGTTTATCTTTCTTTACACCCTTATTCATCTCTTTGACAAGTTTAGCAATCCGCTCTTTTTCAATCTTATCTGCTTGGTATTCTTCTTGCTCTTTTAAACTTGGTTGTGTCAAGGTGATGTCAATCTTTAAATCAGGAATGTCAATCGTATCTCCAATACGGATTTTTTTTCCCACGTCTATTTTCTAATTCACCATTAAAGTAAACTTGATGCTCCATTAAAAAGGATTTAATAGCACCACCGCTCTGTATAATTCCAAGCTCTTTTAGAAGGGCTTGGAGCGTAATAAATTCTTCAAATAATTTGTATTCCATAATTCACCTCAATCTTTGGTATTATACCATATTTTCCCTGAAATAACTGAAGGAAAGTCAGTCAAAATGAAAACGATTTTACTTTTAAAAGCTATAAAGAGAACAGGAAAAATTTTCTTTTTCATGATATAATAGAGTTCTATATGTAGGGAGGTAAGGTATGGAGTTAGTGCCTGGAATTTCAGCACATTTTGTTCAATCCAAAAAGTTTAAAACTAATAAAATCACTGTTCGTTTTACTGCTCCCTTATCTCTTGAGACAGTAGCAGGACGCATGTTAAGTGCGAGTATGTTGGAGACTGCCAATAAAGCTTACCCAACATCTCAAGCATTTCGCAGATACTTGGCAAGTTTGTATGGGACAGATATTTCTACGAGTGCTTATCGTAGAGGACAGGCACATATTCTTGATTTAACATTTACCTACGTGCGGGATGAGTTTTTGAGTAAAAAAAATGTGCTGACTTCTCGAATTTTGGAATTAGTGAAACAGACTTTATTTGCGCCCTTAGTTCTAGATGGAGCCTTTGAGCCAGCCTTGTTTGAAATTGAAAAAAAGCAATTATTGGCTAGCTTAGCTACTGATATGGATGATTCATTTTATTTTGCTCATAAGGAGTTGGATAGCTTGTTCTTCCATGATGAGCGCCTTCAATTAAGATACAGTGATTTACGAAAACGTATTTCAAATGAGTCTCCAAAAAGTAGTTATACTTGCTTTCAAGATGCTCTGAAAAATGATCGAATTGATTTCTTTTTCTTGGGTGATTTTAATGAAGTAGAAGTGAAGGAGTGGTTGAGGTCATTCTCTTTTACTGGGCGTCAAATCGATGTCAAGCCTCAGTACAAACAACCATATTCAAACGTCCTTCGGGAAGGAATGGTTCGTAAGAATGTGGGTCAATCCGTTTTGGAATTGGCTTACCATTGTTCTACGAGCTATGGAGACAAGCATCATTTGGCCATGGTAGTAATGAATGGTCTATTAGGTGGTTTTGCTCACTCTAAGCTTTTTACAAATGTTCGGGAAAATGCTGGTCTAGCCTACACTATCTCCAGTCAATTGGACTTGTTTAGTGGCCAATTGAGGATGTATGCTGGCATTGATCGGGGAAATCGCAATCAAGCCAGAAAATTGATGAATCATCAATTACTTGAACTAAAAAAAGGTAATTTTACAGATTTGGAGATTGAACAGACCAAGGAGATGATTCGCAGAACCTTGTTGCTTGCGCAAGATAGTCAGACCTCACTAATCGAGCGAGTTTATTTGAATAGTCTGTTAGGGAAATCCACATCAGATTTTGACAGTTGGGTTGAAAAATTAAACCAAGTTGACAAAGAAGCTATCTGCAAAGCAGCAAATAGTGTTCGGTTACAAGCGATATACTTTATGGAAGGAATAGAATGACACCAGTTACCTTTGAAGAAAAATACTATCCTGCTGTAAAGGAGACGGTTTATCAGACTCGTCTATCAAATGGATTGACAGTGTCTCTCCTTCCTAAGAAACAATTTAATGAAGTTTACGGGGTTGTAACAGTTCAATTTGGATCAGTAGACACAAGCTTTACAATATCTGAAAAAGGTTTACAGTCTTATCCAGCTGGAATTGCACATTTTCTTGAACATAAACTGTTTGAGAGAGAAAATGCTGAAGATATTATGGAGTCTTTTACATGCTTGGGAGCTGATAGCAATGCTTTTACAAGTTTTACAAAGACGAGTTATTTGTTTTCAACAATAGATCAGTTATCAGAAAATTTGGATTTGCTTGAAGAATTGGTAACAGTTGCGCATTTTACAGAAGAGTCAGTTGAGAGAGAGCGGGAAATTATCCAACAGGAACGTGAGATGTACCAAGACGATCCAGATTCGCGTCTGTTTTTTGCAACCTTAGCAAATCTTTATCCCAATACTCCTCTGGCAACCGATATTGTTGGAAGTGAAAAATCAATTAACAATATTCAGCTAAATAACTTAAAAGATAACTTTACAGCCTTTTACAAACCTGTCAATATGTCTTTGTTTTTAGTTGGAAATTTTGATGTAGATACGGTTGAGAAGTATTTTTCGCAAAAGAAACTTGGAGACTTGGAAGAAATAGTAGTAAGGAAGGAGAAGCTTACTTTACAAGCTGTCAAAGAAACAGATAGCCTTCGGATGGAAGTTTCTTCACCAAAGCTTGCTGTTGGAATTAGGGGAGCAGGTGAGGTGGCAGAAGAAGATTGCTACCGTTATAATGTTTTGCTAAAATTACTGTTTACGATGATGTTTGGTTGGACTTCTGAGCGATTTCAAAAGTTATATGAGACAGGGAAGTTGGATGCCTCGCTGTCCTTAGAGGTAGAAGTGAATAGTCGCTTTCATTTTGTGATGTTGACGATGGATACCAAGGAGCCTGTTTCGTTGTCGCATCAATTTCGAAAGGCTATTCTCAACTTCACGAAAGATTCAGATCTTACAGAGGAACATCTGGATCTTGTTAAGAGTGAGATGTTTGGGGAATTTTTCAGTAGTATGAACTCCTTGGAGTTTATTGCGACACAGTATGAACCAGTCGACAAAGGGGAAACTATTTTTGATTTACCAAAAATTTTACAAGAAATTACTTTAGACGATGTTCTTGAAGCTGGGCATCGTTTGATAGATGATGGTGATTTGATTGATTTTACTATCTTTCCATCCTAAAATAGATAAGAATATTAGTTAAGAAGGAATGTTAAGTATGAGAAAAAAAACGATTGGTGAGGTTCTGCGTTTAGCCAGAATTAATCAGGGATTGAGTATAGAAGAACTGCAGGCAAAAACGGATATTCAGATGAATTTATTAGAGGCTATGGAGGCTGATGATTTTGATCGCCTTCCTAGTCCATTTTATGCTCGTTCTTTTTTAAGAAAATATGCCTGGGCGGTTGAATTGGACGAGCGAATCATTTTGGATGCCTATGATTCGGGAAGCATGATTACCTATGAAGAGGTCGATGTTGATGAAGAAGACTTGTCTGGTCGTAGACGATCAAATAAGAAAAAAACGTCTTATCTCCCTCTGTTTTACTTCGTTCTGTTTGCTTTGTCGATTTTAATTTTTGTGACCTATTATGTTTGGAATTATATCCAGACTCAACCAATGCGCCCTTCTTCAGCTAATTATAGTGTTGTGAACTCAACTAGTTCAACAACCTCGTCTAGTTCATCTTCTAGCAGTCAGACGTCTAGCACATCTTCTACCCTAGAATCAAAAATTACGGTTTCGGGTGAGGGCAATCATATTGAGGCACACTATAAATCAAGTAAGGAAATAGCTATCATTCAACTGGCAGTTTCAGATACAACTAGCTGGATTAGTGTTTCAGGGAGTGACCTTGAAGGTGGTGTGACCTTGTCATCAGACAATAAAAACGCAAAAACAACAGTTTCGACGAAAAATCCTGTGACGATTACTTTAGGTGTAGTGAAGGGAGTTACTTTAACTGTGGATAATCAAACAATCGATACTTCCAAGCTGACAACTCAGACTGGAACTGTGACACTTACATTCACTACAAATTAAGGAAGAACCAATGAAAAAAGAACAAATCCCTAATGTATTAACTATTGGTAGAATTCTCTTTATACCTCTCTTTATTCTTGTTTTGACTTTGGGTCATTCACAAGGTAGTCACCTGCTGGCAGCGATTATCTTTGCAGTTGCTAGTATAACGGATTATCTCGATGGGTATCTTGCTCGAAAATGGAATGTGGTTAGCAACTTTGGAAAGTTTGCAGATCCAATGGCTGATAAGTTGCTCGTTATGTCAGCTTTTATCATGTTGATTGAGTTGGGTATGGCTCCAGCTTGGGTTGTTGCTATTATCATCTGTCGTGAACTCGCTGTGACAGGCCTACGTCTGTTGCTCGTTGAGACAGGAGGAACGGTTCTGGCGGCAGCGATGCCAGGGAAAATCAAGACCTTTAGTCAAATGTTTGCCATTATCTTTTTGCTCTTACATTGGAATTTAATTGGGCAAATGTTACTTTATATCGCTTTGTTTTTCACTATCTACTCTGGTTATGATTATTTTAAGAGTAGCGCTCATGTATTCAAAGGGACATTTGGTTCGAAATGAAATTGATTATTGAAGTAAAAGATCTGTCTTTTCGATACAAAGAAGATCAAGAGTATTATGATGTTAATAATGTCTCGTTTCACGTGAAACGTGGGGAGTGGCTCTCAATTGTAGGTCATAATGGGAGTGGAAAGTCAACAACTATTCGTTTGATTGATGGTTTGCTTGAAGCAGAGTCTGGAGAAATCTGGATAAATGACCAACTGCTGTCCTCTGAGAATGTTTGGGACTTGCGCCGACAAATTGGCATGGTTTTTCAAAATCCAGATAATCAATTTGTGGGGGCAACTGTTGAAGATGATGTTGCTTTTGGCCTAGAAAACCAGGGACTTCCTCGTGAAGAAATGAAGAAGAGAGTAGCTGAATCCTTGGAGTTAGTGGGTATGCTGGACTTTAAGAAGAGAGAACCAGCTCGCTTATCTGGTGGACAAAAACAACGGGTGGCCATTGCAGGAGTTGTTGCTCTGAGACCAGCTATTTTGATTCTGGACGAGGCTACAAGTATGTTGGATCCTGAGGGGCGAAGAGAACTGATTCAGACAGTTCAAGAAATTCGAAAAGACTATCAGATGACAGTTGTCTCCATTACGCATGACTTGGAAGAAGTTGCGATGAGTGACCGTGTCCTGGTCATGAAAAAAGGCCAAGTGGAGTCAACCAGTAGCCCAAGAGAACTTTTTTCTCGGAATGACCTTGACCAGATAGGCTTAGATGATCCCTTTACTAATCAATTGAGAGAATCTTTGAGAGAGACAGGCTATCAGTTGCCGGATGGCTATTTGACAGAAGGAGAGCTAGAGGACAAGTTATGGGAATTACTCTAGAAAATGTGAGCTTTACCTATCAAGAGGGGACTCCCCTATCTTCATCAGCCTTGACTGATGTTTCCTTGACGATTGAGGATGGTTCCTATACAGCTTTAGTAGGGCACACAGGTAGTGGGAAATCAACGATTTTACAGCTTTTAAATGGCCTATTGGTACCAAGTAAGGGTTCTGTTCGAGTTTTTGATACCGTCATTACTCCTACATCAACCAATAAAGAAATTCGTCAGATTCGAAAGCAAATTGGTCTAGTGTTTCAATTTGCTGAAAATCAGATTTTTGAAGAGACTGTTTTGAAAGATGTTGCATTTGGACCGCAAAATTTTGGAGTTTCTGAGGAAGAGGCCAAGAAAAGTTGCGCGTGAAAAGTTAGCCTTGGTAGGCATCGATGAGTCACTCTTTGAGCGCAGTCCTTTTGAACTTTCGGGTGGCCAAATGAGACGTGTGGCTATAGCAGGTATGCTAGCCATGGAGCCAACTGTCTTAGTTTTGGATGAGCCGACAGCTGGACTAGATCCTTTGGGCAGAAAAGAATTGATGACCCTGTTTAAAAAACTTCACCTTGCTGGAATGACAATCGTCTTGGTAACGCATTTGATGGATGATGTAGCTGCATATGCTGATCAGGTCTATGTTATGGAAAAGGGGCGTTTGGTCAAAAGTGGCAAACCAAGTGATGTCTTCCAAGATGTAGCCTCTATGGAAAATGTACAGTTAGGTGTGCCTAAAATCACAGCCTTTTGTAAACGTTTGGCAGATAGAGGTGTAGCTTTTAAAAAACTGCCAATCAAGATAGAGGAGTTTAAGGAGTCGCTAAATGGATAGTATGATTTTAGGGCGTTATATACCAGGAGATTCCATCATTCATCGCTTGGATCCCCGTAGTAAATTGCTCGCTATGATTCTGTTGATTTTGATTGTATTTTGGGCTAATAATCCCCTCGCCAATCTCATTCTTTTTGTAGCAACAGGTATATTTATCGCTTTGTCGGGCGTTTCCCTCTCGTTTTTTGTGCAGGGATTAAAATCCATGTTTTTCTTGATTGCTTTTACGACTCTATTTCAACTCTTTTTCATTTCAAGTGGTAATGTCTTATTTGAGTTTTCTTTTATAAGAATAACGGATTATGCTTTGCAACAAGCTGGGATTATTTTCTGTCGTTTTGTGTTGATTATTTTCTTTTCAACCTTGCTAACGTTAACGACCATGCCTTTGAGTCTGGCAGCTGCAGTTGAATCTCTTTTAGCGCCTCTGAAACGTGTGAAAGTTCCCGTTCATGAAATTGGTCTCATGTTATCAATGAGTTTGCGTTTTGTTCCAACCTTGATGGATGACACGACGAGAATTATGAATGCTCAGAAGGCTCGTGGAGTTGACTTTGGCGAAGGTAGTATCGTTCAAAAAGTAAAGGCTATGATTCCGATTTTAATTCCTCTTTTTGCGACTAGCTTAAAGCGTGCAGATTCATTGGCAATAGCCATGGAAGCGCGTGGTTATCAGGGAGGAAAGGGTAGAAGCCAGTATAGACTGTTGAGATGGTGTCAAAAGGATACACTGGCGATTCTTGTGATTCTGGTGCTGGGATGTCTCTTATTTTTCTTAAAATCTTAGTGGATTTATAAGATTGATAAAAAAATCACAGTAGTAGATCTTTAGTAAAAAGGTAGGAATATGAACCGTTTTAAAAAATCAAAATATCTAATCATCGTTTTTGTCACAGTTCTGGCAGTTTCTGTACTATTAGTGACAACCTATTCAAGTGCTATTGTGACAAAACTAGGAGATGGCATTTCCTTAGTGGATAGAATTGTTCAAAAACCATTTCAGTGGTTTGATGCTTTCAAATCGGATTTGGGTCATTTGACGCAGGCTTACAATGAAAACGAAAGTCTAAAAAAACAACTCTATCAATTAGAGGTGGATTCTAATCAATCAGAACGTTTAAAATCTGAGAATGAACAACTACGTCAGCTTCTAGAGATGAAGTCAAAATTACAGGCTACAAAAACCCTAGCAGCAGATGTGATTATGCGAGCTCCTGTGTCTTGGAAACAAGAGTTAACAATTGATGCGGGAAGTTCAAAAGGAGTTTCTGAAAACATGTTGGCCATTGCAAATGGTGGCTTGATTGGTAGTGTTTCAAAAGTAGAGGAGCATTCAACAACGGTCAACTTATTGACAAACACTGAAAATTCCGACAAAATTTCCGTTAAAATCCTGCATGGTTCTACTGAAATTTACGGAATTATCGTTGGTTATGACAAGGAAACCGAACTTCTAAAAATTAGTCAATTAAATAGTAATAGCGACATTAGCGCGGGAGATAAGGTGACTACAGGGGGGCTCGGAAACTTCAATGTTAAGGATATTCCTGTTGGCGAGGTTGTTGCCACAACACACAGCAGTGATTATCTAACACGAGAGGTAACAGTAAAGTTGACTGCTGACACCAAAGATCTTCATGTGGTAGAGTTAGTGGGGAATTCGTAATGAGACTGTTTAAACAAGTTGGTATTTTCTTTTTACTCCCTGTTGTCGTTCTAATTGATGCTCATATTGGTCAATTGGTGGGGTCCTTCTTCCCCCACTTTCATTTAGCCAGTCATTTTCTATTCTTGTTTCTCTTATTTGAGACAATCGAGGTGTCGGAGTATCTCTATCTAGCCTATTGTTGTATAGTGGGTTTGGTTTACGATATTTATTTTTTCCACTTGATTGGAATTGCCACGCTTTTGTTTATCTTGATTGGTGCTTCGCTCCACAAGTTTAACAGCGTGATTTTGACAAATCGTTGGACAAGGATGTTGACCATTATTGTGATCAGTTTTCTGTTTGATATGGGGAGCTATCTCCTTGGCTCTTGCTATGGGATTGACAGTAGATTCCATGCCAGTATTTCATCGTCTATAGCCTTGTCCCATCAATGATTCTGAACTTTTTATGGATGGCTGATTTTTTTCCAATATATTTTTGAAAAAAATTATCTATAAGAAAGAAATATAAATGTAACAAAGGCGTAATATTTATTATGTCTTTTTTTGGTATACTAGTAATGTCTTAAATAGAAGGAGTATTGACAGAATATGAAGAAAAAAATCTTAGCGTCACTTTTGTTAAGTACAATGTTATTTTCTCAAGCAGCGGTGTTAACAACTGTCCGTGCGGAAACAACAGATGAAAAAATTGCTGCTCAAGATAGTAAGATTAGTGATTTGACAGCTAAACAAAAAGAAGCTCAAAAAGAAGTAGATGAAATCCAAACGCAAGTTACAGCTATTCAAACACAACAAGCAAGCTTGCAAGCTGAAAATGAAACACTTCAAGCTGAGTCTAAGAAACTTGAAGGAGAAATTACAGAACTTTCTAAGAACATTGTTGCTCGTAATGACTCATTGGAAAAACAAGCTCGTAGCGCACAAACAAACGGTGCTGCAACTAGCTACATCAACACAATTGTAAACTCAAAATCAATTACTGAAGCTATTTCACGTGTTGCAGCTATGAGCGAGATTGTATCAGCTAACAACAAAATGTTGGAACAACAAAAGGCTGATAAAAAATCAATTGCTGAAAAACAAGTTGCGAATAACGAAGCTATCAATACCGTAATTGCCAACCAACAGACGCTTGCTGACGATGCTCAAAGCATTGACAACAAAAGCAAGCTGAGTTGAAAGTTGCTGAGTTAAACCTTGCTGCTGAGAAAGCTACTGCAGAAGGTGATAAAAGCTACTTTGTTGGAGCAAAAAAAGCAGCAGCAGAGGCAGAAGCGAAAAGCGGCAGCTGAAGCAGAAGCGGCTTATAAAGCACGTCAAACAAGCCAACAACAATCAGTTGTTGCTTCAGGAAATACAACACTTTCAGCTCAAGTGCAAGCGACATCAACATCAACATCTGATGATGAGGATTCAAGCTACACTCCAGCACCTGCTCCAACTCCTGCTAGACAACGTCCAACATATAGCTCAAATGCATCAAGTTACCCAACTGGTGAATGTACTTGGGGAGCTAAAACATTAGCACCTTGGGCTGGAGATTACTGGGGTAACGGAGCGCAGTGGGCTACAAGTGCAGCAGCTGCAGGATTCCGTACTGGATCAACTCCACAAGTTGGTGCGATTGCATGTTGGAATGACGGTGGATATGGACACGTAGCGGTTGTTACAGCAGTTTCATCATCAACTAGCATTCAAGTATCAGAATCAAACTACGGTGGAGATCGAACAATCGGAAACAAACGTGGATGGTTCAACCCAACTACAACTTCTGAAGGTTACGTAACATACATCTATCCAAACTAATGAATGAAACGAAGAGGCTCGATTTGAGTCTCTTTTATTATTTTTTATCGAAAGCAAGGCCGAAATCTATCAAAACCACTTGAAAATATAGCCAAAATGTGGTAAAATGAAACTTGTCGTGTAAACGATAATACTCATTCTTGATGAATTGTGAAACTGTTGCCCTCGGGTCGTTTTGCAAGTTGAAGTCGAGGAGAGGAAAAAAACAAAAAGGAGAAATACTCATGGCAGTAATTTCAATGAAACAACTTCTTGAGGCTGGTGTACACTTTGGTCACCAAACTCGTCGCTGGAACCCTAAGATGGCTAAGTACATCTTCACTGAGCGTAACGGAATCCACGTTATCGACTTGCAACAAACTGTAAAATACGCTGACCAAGCATACGACTTTATGCGTGATGCAGCAGCTAACGATGCAGTTGTATTGTTTGTTGGTACTAAAAAACAAGCTGCTGACGCTGTTAAAGAAGAAGCAGAACGTTCAGGTCAATACTACATCAACCACCGTTGGTTGGGTGGAACTCTTACTAACTGGGGAACTATCCAAAAACGTATCGCTCGTTTGAAAGAAATCAAACGTATGGAAGAAGAAGGAATCTTCGACGTTCTTCCTAAGAAAGAAGTTGCACTTCTTAACAAACAACGTGCACGTCTTGAAAAATTCTTGGGTGGTATCGAAGACATGCCTCGTATCCCAGATGTAATGTACGTAGTTGACCCACATAAAGAACAAATCGCTGTTAAAGAAGCTAAAAAATTGGGTATCCCAGTTGTAGCGATGGTTGACACAAACACTGATCCAGACGATATCGATGTAATCATACCAGCTAACGATGACGCTATCCGCGCTGTTAAATTGATCACAGCTAAATTGGCTGACGCTATCATCGAAGGACGTCAAGGTGAAGATGCAGTAGCAGTTGAAGCAGAATTTGCAGCTTCAGAAGCTCAAGCAGACTCAATCGAAGAAATCGTTGAAGTTGTAGAAGGCGACAACGCTTAATTCATATAAATAGTAATTACCTAGGAGGGCGGGGCCTAGCCCAGCTCTCCTATTTTTAAAAAATATAGGAGAATCAAAATGGCAGAAATTACAGCTAAACTTGTAAAAGAGTTGCGTGAAAAATCTGGTGCCGGTGTTATGGACGCTAAAAAAGCGCTTGTAGAGACAGACGGTGATATCGAAAAAGCGATTGAATTGCTTCGCGAAAAAGGTATGGCGAAGGCAGCTAAGAAAGCTGACCGTGTTGCAGCTGAAGGTTTGACTGGTGTATTTGTTAATGGTAACGTTGCAGCAGTAGTTGAAGTAAATGCCGAAACTGACTTCGTTGCGAAAAACGCTCAATTCGTTGAGTTGGTAAATGCTACAGCTAAAGTAATCGCTGAAGGTAAACCAGCGAACAACGAAGAAGCACTTGCTTTGACAATGCCTTCAGGTGAAACTCTTGAAGCTGCATATGTATCTGCAACAGCTACAATCGGTGAAAAAATCTCATTCCGTCGTTTTGCTTTGCTTGAAAAAACAGATGCACAACACTCGGAGCTTACCAACACAATGGTGGACGTATCGGTGTTATCTCAGTTATCGAAGGTGGAGACGAAGCTCTTGCTAAACAAATCTCAATGCACATTGCTGCGATGAAACCAACAGTTCTTTCTTACAAAGAATTGGATGAGCAATTCGTTAAAGATGAGTTGGCACAATTGAACCACGTAATCGACCAAGATAACGAAAGCCGTGCAATGGTTGGTAAACCAGCTCTTCCACACTTGAAGTATGGATCAAAAGCACAATTGACTGATGAAGTGATTGCTCAAGCTGAAGCTGATATCAAAGCTGAGTTGGCTGCAGAAGGCAAACCAGAAAAAATCTGGGACAAAATCATCCCAGGTAAAATGGACCGCTTCATGCTTGACAACACTAAAGTTGACCAAGCATACACACTTCTTGCACAAGTATACATCATGGATGACAGCAAGACAGTTGAAGCTTACCTTGAATCAGTAAATGCTTCAGTAGTTGAGTTCGCTCGCTTTGAAGTTGGTGAAGGTATCGAGAAAGCTGCAAACGACTTTGAAGCAGAAGTTGCAGCTACAATGGCAGCAGCCTTGAATAACTAATAGAAAAGGAAGCAAATTGCTTCCTTTTTCTTTTGGTCTAGAGAGTAGATTCTGTATGAGTAAACAAAAAGCCCTTTAATAAGGGCTAAGTGCATTTAGGAGGCTACACTTCAAATTCATAGAGTGCTGTAGACAAATAACGTTCGCCGTTATCTGGTGCTAAAGCAAGGACTTTCTTACCTGTACCTAATTTCTTGGCAACCTCAATTGCCCCGTAAATCGCTGCAGCTGAAGAAATCCCAACAAGGAAGCCTTCTTTTCCACCAATTTCACGGCCAAGCGCTAGAGCATCATCTGACGTTACGCGGACGATACCATCATAGGCTTTTGTATCAAGTGTTTCAGGAATAAATCCAGCTGAGATGCCTTGAATTTTGTGAGGTCCTGGTTTTTCACCAGACAAGATAGCTGACTCGTCTGCCTCAACTGCATAAACTTGAATGTTTGGATTTGCTGCTTTAAGAGCGTGAGAAACACCTGAGATTGTTCCACCAGTACCAACACCACCCACAAAAGCATCTAGTCCATCAGAACCGAAAGCAGCCAGTATTTCAGCTCCTGTTGTTCTTTCGTGTACTTCTGGATTAGCTGGATTATTAAATTGGAGTGGAAGGAAGCCGTCACGTTCAGCGGCGATTTCCTGAGCTTTGGCAATAGCCCCTTTCATTCCTTCGCTACCAGGAGTAAGGACGAGTTCAGCACCATAGGCTTGGATAATCTTGCGTCGTTCCACACTCATCGTTTCAGGCATGACGATAACAACTTTATATCCTTTAGCGGCACCAACCCATGAAAGACCGATACCAGTGTTTCCACTCGTTGCTTCAACAATGGTAGCACCCGGTTTTAGAATACCATCTTGTTCCGCTTTTTCAATCATGCTAAGGGCAATGCGGTCTTTTACTGACGATCCAGGGTTAAAAGCTTCTAGTTTAACATAGACGTCTGCAGCACCCTCTGGAACAATGTTGTTAAGTCTAACAATCGGTGTTTGTCCAATAAGTTCAGTGATATTGTTATAAATAGCCATAGATATACCTCTTTGTATAAGATGATACTAGTATAACGCGCTTAAGGCTATTTGTAAAATATAGAAATCCTATCAAAGTGATAGGATTTTTTTATATCAAAGGTCTAAGCCATTAATTTTTAATCGATTGTGATAAGCCAATTCTAATAAATAGGTGTAAAGCGGAAGGATGTCCGTTTTTTTAGGGAATTCAAATTTATGGAAACTCAGGTGCTCATTGTGTGCTTTTAGAAAGATATTTTCTAAATAAGTAATCGTAATCTCACTATCATCTATACCTGCTCCAGCAGTTTCCATTTCAATGTTTACAATGTTCATCAAAAAGAGTGACTTAACAGATGTCTTGCGACCAGTAGCACCTTGCTTATCTGTAAATAATACGGATATTTGTAAAGATGATTGAATCTCGAATAAGTTTATACCCGCTTTGAATTTCTTCATTCTCTAGTAGATATTGTCCATATTCTTTAATAAGAGTCTCTTTGTTTTCCTCGCTAAAATTTCCAGCAAGTCCTTGAATAAATTTCCCAAAAGCTATAATTTTTCCTTAATTTACACTAAGTTTACAGGGACTTCAATTTCTCGTAAACCTTGATCTGTTAAAGTAACCTTTCCATTAAAAAATTCCACAAGAGCAGCCTTGATATTTTCTTTCTCTTCCTTATCAACATAAATTATTGTATCAACTTGATCTGTAAAGTTTGTATCTAGCTCCATGATATGATGTTCTTTAAGAAAGTTACTGTACTCTTGATACTGAGCGTAAGACATCTGAATGGCTATGCCAGCCTGTTCTTTGATTTCAATAATGCCAATTTCTTTAACAGCCAAGGCTACGCTACCTGCATAAGCACGGATCAAACCACCAGCACCTAGCTTAATTCCCCCAAAGTAGCGGGTCACTACCACACAGAGATTGGTTAGATTATGATTTTCTAAGACGCTCAGCATAGGGACTCCAGCAGTACCACTAGGTTCACCATCATCACTCGTACGTTTGATTTCACTGCGTTCCCCTACAATAAAAGCAGAGCAGTTATGGGTGGCTTTATAGTGTTCTTTTTTGATGGTAGTGATGAAGTCACGAGCCTCTTCTTCGCTATAAACACGCTTGACATGACAGATAAATCGGGATTTTTTGATTTCTTCTTGGACCTGCCCATCCTCTTTAATTGTTCTAAATTCCATGATTTAATTGTACTAAAAAAATATCTAAAGTGCTAGATTTTTACGAATATTAAAGTATGAAAGTAAATCCAAATTACCTCGGTCGCTTGTTTACTGAGAAAGAATTAACTGAAGAAGAACGACAGGAAGCAGTGAAACTGCCAGCAATGAGAAAAAGAGAAGGGGAAACTGTTTTGTCAACGTTGTAATAGTTTGATTCTAGAAGAATGGTATTTGCCTATTGGCGCCTACTATTGCAGGGAGTGCTTGCTGATGAAGCGAGTCAGAAGTGATCAAGCTTTATACTATTTTTCCACAGGAGGATTTTTCCTAAACAAAATGTTCTCAAATGGCGTGGTCAGTTAACACCTTTTTCAAGAAAAAGTGTCAGAGGGATTGCTTCAAGCGGTAGACAAGAAAGAGCCAACCTTGGTTCATGCTGTAACAGGTGCTGGTAAGACAGAGATGATTTATCAAGTTGTGGCTAAAGTGATTGATGATGGTGGTGCAGTTTGTTTGGCCAGCCCTCGAATCGATGTGTGTTTGGAGCTGTATAAACGACTACAGAATGACTTTTCTTGTGAGATAGCACTACTTCATGGTGAGTCAGAGGCCTATTTTCGAACTCCCCTAGTCGTTGCAACGACTCACCAGCTATTAAAATTTCATCATGCTTTTGACTTGCTGATAGTGGATGAAGTAGATGCCTTTCCTTATGTTGACAACACTATGCTTTACTATGCTGTAAAGAATAGTGTAAAGGAGGATGGATTGAGGATATTCCTTACAGCAACTTCTACAGATGAGTTAGATAGGAAGGTTCGCACAGGGGAATTAAAAAGATTAAGCTTGCCGAGACGGTTTCATGGAAATCCTTTGATTATTCCTAAACCAGTCTGGTTATCGGATTTTAATCGCTGTTTAGAGAAAAATCAATTGTCAACCAAGTTAAAGACTTATATTGAGAAACAGAGAAGAACAGGTTATCCCTTACTGATTTTTGCATCAGAGATTAAGAAAGGCGAAAAACTAAAAGAAATCTTGAAGGAGCAGTACCCGAATGAGAATATCGGCTTTGTGTCTTCTGTGACAGAAGACCGATTAGAGCAGGTGCAAGCTTTTCGAGATGGAGAACTAACAATACTGATCAGTACAACAATATTGGAACGCGGAGTTACCTTCCCTTGTGTGGATGTTTTCGTAGTAGAAGCTAATCATCGACTCTTTACCAAGTCTAGTTTGATTCAGATTGGTGGGCGAGTTGGGCGTAGTATGGACAGACCAACTGGTGAGTTGCTCTTCTTTCATGATGGACTAAATGCTTCCATCAAGAAGGCAATAAAGGAAATCAAGCAGATGAACAAGGAGGCTGGATTATGAACTGTTTATTATGTGGCCAGGCTACAAAGAGTGAGCTGACTTTTAGTAGTCTTTTCTTTTTGAAGAATGAGAGCAGTTATCTTTGCTCAGCTTGTGATTCTACTTTTGAGAAGATTGGTGAAGATCATTGTCCAAATTGTATGAAAACAAGGTCGTCAACTAAGTGTCAAGATTGTAAATTTTGGTGTAAAGAAGGAGTTCGTGTTGATCATAAGGCAATCTTTACCTATAATCAAGCTATGAAAGACTTTTTCAGTCGCTATAAGTTTGATGGCGATTTTTTGCTTAGAAAAGTTTTTGCTTCTGTTCTTGCTGAGGAGCTGAAAAAGTATAAAGGTTATCAATTTGTTGTAATTCCCCTAAGCCCTGAAAGATTGCTTGAGAGGGGGTTTAACCAAGTCGAGGGTTTGGTTGAGGCAGCAGGCTTTTCTTTTAAAGATATATTAGGAAAAAGAGAAGAGAGTGCTAGTTCTTCTAAAAGCCGTTTAGAAAGGTTGGCTACTGAAATTCCATTTTTTATTAAAGATGGAATCTCACTTCCTAAGAAGATTTTGCTGATTGATGACATCTATACAACAGGGGCAACTGTGAATCGTGTGAAACGACTTTTGGCAGAAGCAGGTGCTTTGGAAGTTAAAACTTTTTCCCTTGTAAGATGAGGAAAAAATTTGCAAAATGAAAATGAAAGCGTTATAATATAGTTAGAAAAACAAAAATGTTTAGAAAGAAGGTACTTATATGATTAAATATAGTATCCGTGGTGAAAACCTAGAAGTAACAGAAGCAATTCGTGATTATGTAGTTTCTAAACTCGAAAAGATCGAAAAGTATTTCCAACCTGAGCAGGAGTTGGATGCACGTGTGAACTTGAAAGTTTACCGTGAAAAAACAGCAAAGGTTGAAGTAACAATTCCGCTTGGGTCTATCACTCTTCGTGCTGAAGATATTTCTCAAGATATGTATGGTTCTATCGATCTTGTAACAGATAAAATTGAACGTCAGATTCGTAAAAATAAAACTAAAATCGAACGTAAGAATAAAAATAAAGTTGCGACAAGTCAACTCTTTACAGATGCTCTAGTTGAAGATGCAAATGTTGTGCAACCCAAAGTCGTTCGTTCAAAACAAATTGATTTGAAGCCAATGGATTTAGAAGAAGCGCTTCTTCAAATGGATTTATTGGGACATGATTTCTTTATCTATGTAGATGTAGAAGATCAAACAACTAATGTTTTGTATCGCCGTGAAGATGGTGAAGTTGGTTTGTTAGAAGTAAAAGAATCATAAAATAGAATGTTTAAAGTGGTTTACACCAGTGTAAACCACTTTTGTATTGCAATATTATAAAAGGTATAAATGAGGGCAGTTATGAAAGACGTGGTGATTGTTTCTGCAGTACGAACTCCAATAGGCTCCTTTGGAGGAAGTTTGAAGAATGTTTCAGCTGTTGATTTGGGAGCTTTGGTTATTAAGAGTGCTTTGGAAAAAGCCAATGTCAAACCAGACCTAGTAGATGAAGTGATTATGGGGAATGTCCTAGGCGCAGGTTTAGGTCAAAACGTAGCTCGTCAAATGAGCGTTCATGCAGGACTCCCTGAATTTACTCCAGCCTTTACTATCAACAAGGTTTGTGGTTCCGGTTTGAAGGCAGTGCAGTTGGCTGTTCAAGCGATTCGATGTGGCGATGCAGATATTATCGTAGCTGGTGGTGCAGAAAACATGAGTCAGGCGCCATACGTTTTGCCAAGTTTCCGTTGGGGTGGCCGTATGGGAGATTCAAAAGTGGTAGATACTATGATTAAGGACGGTTTGTCTGATGCCTTTAACGAATACCATATGGGGATTACAGCTGAAAATGTGGCTGAAGAATATGGTATCAGTCGAGAAGAACAAGATGCTCTTGCTTTAGAGTCACAAAAACGTGCAGTGGCGGCTATAGAATCTGGCCGCTTTAAAGAAGAGATTATTCCGGTGGTCATTCCTCAACGCAAAGGCGATCCTATCGTTTTCGATACAGATGAATATCCTAGAAAAGATGCTAGCTTAGAGAGTTTGTCTAAGCTAGATCCTGTTTTCAAAAAAGACGGTTCTGTCACAGCGGGAAATGCTTCCGGTATCAATGACGGGGCAGCGGCTGTCTTGGTCATGAGTGCTGAAAAAGCTAAAGAATTAGGATTGCCAGTGATTGTCCGCATTCGTTCGTATGCAAGTGTAGGTTTGGATCCTAAGATGATGGGATGTGGGCCGATTTATGCGACTCGCAAGGCTCTTGAAAAAGGCAATTTGACAGTTGATGATCTCGACTTGATTGAGTCAAATGAAGCTTTTGCTGCTCAGGCTTGTGCGGTTGGCAAAACACTTGGTTTCAACACAGATATTGTCAATGTCAATGGTGGCGCCATTGCTCTTGGTCACCCAATTGGGGCCTCCGGTTGCCGTATCCTAGTAACGCTGGTACATGAGATGATGAAACGAGATGCTAAAACTGGGTTAGCAACTCTCTGTATCGGAGGAGGGATGGGGACTGCCCTTATCGTGGAACGTTAGGTGTTAGTGATCTGAACACGTGGGTAGGAGGGTGATGATCCCCCTCCTCCTTTTGTGTCTGAAGTTAGAGAAATCAATCATGAAAGAAGGGCTTGCATCTTTTAAAGGGTCGCTTTTTAAGGGCATTTGTGATATAATAATGCGCAAGAGGTTTAGAATGAAAAAAAATAATTTAATCCCGTTTTCTACAATCTTGCTAGGACTTGCAACTTTCGGAACCTTAACAATGCTGATTATTTTTTCACAAAATAATGTTGTAACAATCAGTGTCTTGTTTTTATTTGTACTTCTTTATCTGCTTTTATTTGTCTGGCAAAAAAAACAGTATGAAAAGAGCGAAATTGAACAAATCCAATACGTAAATCATCAAGCTGAAATAGCTTGAGTACTTTGCTTGATCAAATGCCGGTGGGAGTCCTGAAATTAGACTTATCAAGCGGAGAAGTGGAATGGTTTAATCCCTATGCTGAGCTGATTTTAACTACTGAAGAGGGCGAAATTGATGTTGAGTTAATTCAAACCATCATCAAGGCTTCTGTTGGAAATCCTGGTTCGTATGCTACCTTGGGCGAAACACGATATGCTGTTCATATGGACAAGGCTTCAGGTGTTTTGTATTTCTTTGATGTTTCTGGGGAGTATGAAGCAACTGTCGAATTGGTAACTAGCCGTCCGGTCATTGGAGTCATCTCGGTAGATAACTATGATGATTTGGAAGATGCGACGTCTGACTCTGATATCAGCCATATCAATAGCTTTGTAGCCAATTTTGTTTCAGAATTTGCTAGTAAGTATGCTATGTTTTCTCGCCGTGTGGGGATGGATCGTTTTTATGTATTCACAGATTACACGGTATTAGAGGAATTGATGAATGATAAATTCTCTGTTATTGATAGTTTCCGAGAAGAATCAAAACAGAGGCAACTGGCCCTAACCTTAAGTATGGGATTTTCTTATGGTGATGGAAACCATGAGGAAATAGGGAAAATTGCCTTGCTCAACTTGAACTTAGCAGAAGTTCGCGGTGGTGACCAGGTGGTGGTCAAGGAAAATAACGAAACCAAGAATCCAGTCTACTTCGGTGGAGGAACTGCTGCGTCTATCAAACGTACTCGTACACGTACCAGAGCCATGATGACAGCTATTTCTGATAAGATTCGAAGTGTTGACCAGGTTTTTGTAGTCGGTCATAAAAATCTAGATATGGATGCTTTAGGCTCTGCTGTTGGTATGCAGTTGTTTGCAAGTAATATTATTGAGAACAGTTATGCTGTCTACGATGCAGACCATATGCCAGCAGATATCGAACGTGCTATTCAGTTCTTGAAGAAGGAAGATGTCACGAAACTTTTATCTCTTACAGATGCGATGAAGCTAGTTACAAACCGTTCATTATTGATTCTGGTGGATCATTCCAAGACGGCTTTGACCTTGTCAAAAGATTTTTATGATTTGTTCACTCAAACCATTGTTATTGACCATCATAGACGTGATCAGGATTTCCCTGATAATGCAGTCATCACCTATATTGAAAGTGGGGCAAGTAGTGCCAGTGAGCTGGTCACAGAATTGATTCAGTTCCAAAATTCTAAGAAGAATCGTTTGAGTCGTATGCAGGCCAGTGTTTTGATGGCTGGTATGATGCTGGATACCAAGAATTTCACATCTCGCGTGACGAGCCGAACCTTTGATGTGGCTAGCTATCTGAGAACACGGGGAAGTGACAGTATTGCAATCCAGGAGATTGCTGCGACAGATTTTGAAGAGTACCGTGAGGTAAATGAACTCATTTTACAAGGTCGTAAGTTGGGTTCAGATATCTTGATTGCCCAAGCTAAGGACTCAACGACTTATGACACAGTTGTTATCAGTAAGGCTGCTGATGCTATGCTGGCTATGTCAGGTATTGAGGCTAGTTTCGTTCTGGCAAAAAATACACAAGGATTTATCTCTATCTCGGCTCGAAGTCGTAGTAAAATCAATGTGCAACGCATTATGGAAGAGTTGGGTGGCGGTGGTCACTTTAATCTAGCAGCTGCGCAAATCGAGGATATGAGTTTGTCGGATGCAGGAGAAAAATTGACTCAACTAATCTTGGAAGAACTAAAGGAAAAGGAGAAAGAAGAATGAAAGTAATCTTTTTAGCAGATGTTAAGGGAAAAGGAAAAAAAGGTGAAATTAAGGAAGTGCCAACTGGCTATGCTCAAAACTTCCTGATTAAAAAGAATTTGGCCAAGGAAGCAACTGCTCAAGCAGTGGGTGAGTTGCGTGGAAAACAAAAATCAGAAGAAAAGGCTCATGCTGAAATGATTGCTGAAGCAAAAGCCATCAAAGCTAAGCTTGAAGCAGAAGAAACGGTTGTAGAGTTTGTTGAAAAGGTTGGACCAGATGGCCGTACATTTGGTTCCATCACTAACAAGAAAATTGCAGAAGAATTGCAAAAGCAATTTGGTATCAAGATTGATAAACGCAATATTCAAGTGCAAGCACCAATTCGAGCAGTAGGTTTGATTGATGTACCAGTGAAGATCTATCAAGATGTTACAAGTGTCATCAATCTTCGTGTAAAAGAAGGTTAAGTTTACAACTTCTTGACAAGATTGTAAAAGGAAGGAAAGTCGGATGGCAGAAGTAGAGGAACTGCGAGTTCAACCTCAGGATATTTTGGCAGAACAATCTGTTTTGGGGGCTATTTTTATAGATGAGAGTAAGCTCGTTTTTGTCCGAGAATATATTGATTCTCGTGACTTCTTTAAATATGCTCATCGGTTGATTTTCCAAGCGATGATAGACTTGTCGGATCGTGGGGAAGCGATTGATGCGACGACAGTTCGGACGATTTTGGATAGTCAAGGGGATCTCCAAAATATTGGTGGCTTGTCTTATCTTGTTGAAATCGTCAACTCGGTACCAACTTCAGCTAATGCGGAATATTATGCTAAAATTGTAGCAGAAAAGGCTATGCTACGTCGCTTGATTTCCAAGTTGACAGACTCTGTCAACCAAGCCTATGAGGCCTCTAAGCCTGCTGATGAAATTATTGCTCAAGCTGAAAAAGGACTCATTGATGTTAGTGAAAATGCCAATCGTAGTGGTTTCAAGAACATCCGTGATATTCTAAATATCAATTTTGGGAACTTAGAAGTTCGGTCACAACAAACAACTGATATTACAGGTATTGCGACAGGTTATCGTGATTTGGACCATATGACGACAGGTCTCCACGAGGAGGAGTTGATTATCCTGGCCGCGCGACCAGCGGTTGGTAAGACAGCCTTTGCCTTAAACATTGCTCAGAATATCGGGACCAAGTTAGATAAGACCGTTGCTATCTTTTCGCTGGAAATGGGTGCAGAAAGCCTAGTAGACCGTATGCTGGCAGCAGAAGGTTTGGTGGAGTCTCATTCTATTCGTACTGGTCAATTGACTGATGAGGAGTGGCAAAAATATACCATTGCTCAAGGGAACCTAGCCAACGCGAGTATCTATATCGATGATACGCCAGGGATTCGGATCACGGAAATTCGTTCGCGCTCACGTAAACTGGCTCAAGAAACAGGTAATCTAGGCTTGATTTTGATCGACTACCTACAGCTTATCACAGGGACTGGTCGTGAGAACCGCCAACAAGAAGTTTCTGAAATTTCTCGTCAGCTAAAAATTTTAGCTAAAGAGCTAAAGGTTCCAGTCATTGCTCTTAGTCAGTTATCTCGTGGAGTGGAACAGCGTCAGGATAAGAGACCAGTCTTGTCTGATATTCGTGAATCGGGTTCTATTGAGCAGGATGCGGATATTGTAGCCTTTCTATACCGTGACGACTACTACGATCGTGCGGGTGAAGAAGAGGAAGGAATTCCAAATAACAAGGTTGAGGTTATCATCGAGAAAAACCGTAGTGGAGCTCGTGGAACGGTGGAATTGATTTTCCAAAAAGAATACAATAAATTTTCAAGTATCTCAAAGAGGGAGGCATAAAATGTCAGATGCATTTACAGATGTAGCCAAGATGAAAAAAATCAAAGAAGAGATCAAGGCGCATGAGGGACAAGTCGTTGAAATGACTTTGGAGAATGGCCGTAAGCGCCAAAAAAATAGATTGGGTAAGCTAATTGAGGTGTATCCATCTCTATTTATCGTTGAATTTGGGGATGTTGAAGGAGACAAACAAGCCAATGTCTACGTTGAATCCTTCACCTACTCAGATATCTTGACAGAAAAGAACTTGATTCGCTATCTAGACTAAGAATCCTAAAATGAAGTGAGCTTTGCTCACTTTTTTCTTTTTCTCCCGAATAGTATAAACGAGGGTAACCTCGGAAATTTATATCATTAAGGAGAATGAATGACGTTTTTTAAATCAAGAGTTAAGAAGAGTAGATGTACTCAGTTGAGTGTAGGGCTGGCTACTTTGTTTGTTACGAGTACCTTTTTGTTTGGTGGAGAATCGGTTCAAGCCGATAGTGTAGCGCGTGGAGATGACTATCCACTTCACTACAAAAATGGTAGTGTTGAAATCGATCAGTGGCGGATGTATTCTCGCCAGTGTACCTCTTTTGCGGCCTTTCGTTTGAGTAGTGTAAATGGCTTTGAGATTCCTCCTGCCTACGGAAATGCGAATGAATGGGGACATCGTGCAAGGCGAGAAGGCTACCGTGTGGATACTAAGCCAGAAGTTGGGGCTATTGCTTGGTCGACAGAAGGTTATTATGGGCACGTGGCCTGGGTATCAAATGTGTCGGGGGATACGATTGAGATTGAAGAATATAATTATGGGGTTCGAGAAAAGTACAACCGTCGAAAGAGTCAAGGCTAGTTCGATGACAGGTTTTATCCATTTTCAGGGATCTATCTGCTAGCGAATGGTGAGAGGTGAGAATGCTCGTAGACTCAGAGCTTCCGTCCAGTGGGACAATACGTATTCACTCGGGAAAAGTCTGCCTATTATGGACCAGCCATCAAGCACAGGACAGGGTTATTGACTACTACTATCCTGGTGAAAATGTTAGATACGACCAAATCGTAGAAAAGGACGGTTATAAATGGCTCAGCTATCTATCTTACAGTGGTGCTAGACGATACGTTCAGCATACGGAAACAGAATCAGTGGAGAATGGTTGGAAGAAGCAAAACGGTATTTGGAATTACCGTGAGAACGGGAAACTCGCAACTGGTTGGAAGAAAATAAACGGCAGTTGGTATCACTTTAAAGACAATGGGACCATGTCAACAGGTTGGGTAAAGGATAGTTCGCATTGGTACTATCTAAAGGCATCGGGGGAGATGCAGACAGGATGGCTCAAGGAAAACGGAACATGGTATTATTTGGAGAGTTCAGGGGCTATGAAGTCTAGTCAGTGGTTCCAAGTAGGAGGAAAGCATTACTACGTCAATGCTTCGGGGGCTTTAGCAGTGAATACCACTGTGGATGGCTATCGAGTAGATAGTAACGGAGCTAGAATCTAGAAAGAATATAAAAAAAGAACTTCACGACTATTTGCCTATTCTTTCCGATGGTATTTTTCTCCTCGCTTTCCTTTATAATGGGTGTATGGACAAGAAAAAATTATTATTAATTGATGGATCTTCTGTTGCTTTTCGGGCTTTTTTTGCGCTCTATCAGCAGTTGGATCGGTTTAAAAATGCTAATGGTCTTCATACCAATGCAATCTATGGCTTTCAACTCATGTTGAATCATGTCTTGGAGCGAGTTGAGCCCAGCCATGTTTTGGTAGCCTTTGATGCAGGTAAGACGACTTTCCGAACAGAAATGTATGCAGACTACAAAGGTGGTCGCGCTAAAACTCCAGATGAGTTTCGTGAGCAATTTCCCTTCATTCGTGAGTTGTTGGATCATCTTGGGATTCGCCACTATGAGCTGCCCCAGTATGAGGCAGATGATATCATCGGGACCCTAGGTCGCTTGGCTGAGAAGGATTCCTTCGATGTGACAATCGTTAGCGGAGACAAGGACTTGATCCAGTTGACGGATGAGCATACGGTGGTCGAGATTTCTAAGAAAGGTGTGGCTGAGTTTGAGGCCTTTACGCCAGACTATCTTATGGAAAAAATGGGCCTCACACCAGCTCAGTTTATAGATCTCAAGGCCCTCATGGGGGATAAGTCTGATAATATCCCTGGTGTTACGAAAATCGGTGAAAAGACGGGCATCAAGCTCTTGCTAGAACACGGATCGCTAGAGGGAATTTATGAAAATATCAATGGGATGAAGGCTTCTAAGATGAAGGAAAATCTCATCAATGACAAGGAACAAGCCTTTTTGTCTAAAACCTTGGCGACTATTGAGACAAATGCACCGATTGAGATTGGCCTTGATGATTTGCTCTATAGTGGACCAGATGTGGAAAATCTCGGAAAATTCTACGATGAAATGGGCTTCAAACAGCTCAAGCAAGCTTTAAATGTTTCATCAACGAATGCGCCTGAAAGTTTGGATTTCACTATCGTTGATCACATCAGTCAAGACATGCTGAGCGCAGACTCTATCTTCCACTTTGAGCTTTTTGGTGAGAATTACCATACAGATGATTTGGTTGGTTTTGCTTGGTCTTGTGGGGATAAACTTTACGCTACAGATAAACTTGAGCTCTTGCAGGAGCCGATTTTCAAGGAATTTCTAGAAAAAACACCTCTGAAAGTGTATGATTTTAAGAAAGCCAAGGTTCTTTTAAATCGCTTGGGCTTGAACCTGCAGGCTCCTGCTTTTGACAGTCGCTTGGCCAAATATCTTCTCTCCACTGTCGAGAATAATGAAATTTCAACCATTGCGAGTCTCTATGGTCAAACTTACCTAGTCGATGATGAAACCTTCTACGGCAAAGGGGTCAAGAAAGCTATCCCTGAGAGAGAGAAATTCTTGGAGCACTTAGCTCGTAAGGTTGCTGTATTGGTTGAGACAGAGCCTGTCCTACTTGAAAAATTAAGTGAAAACGGGCAATTAGACCTCCTCTATGACATGGAGCAGCCTCTGGCCTTTGTTCTTGCCAAGATGGAAATCGCTGGGATTAAGGTTAAAAAAGAAACCTTGCTTGAAATGCAAGCTGAAAATGAGTTGGTCATTGAAAAGCTAACTCAGGAGATTTACGAGCTAGCTGGTGAGGAGTTTAATATCAACTCACCAAAACAGCTGGGAGAACTACTCTTTGAAAAGCTAGGTCTTCCCCTCGAATACACCAAGAAAACCAAGACAGGTTACTCGACAGCGGTGGATGTCTTAGAGCGCCTAGCTCCTATTGCCCCAATCGTCAAGAAAATTTTAGATTATCGCCAGATTGCTAAGATTCAGTCGACTTATGTGATTGGTTTGCAGGATTGGATTTTAGCTGATGGCAAGATCCACACTCGCTATGTGCAGGATTTGACCCAGACAGGACGCCTGTCTAGTGTCGATCCAAACTTGCAAAATATCCCTGTGCGTTTGGAACAAGGCCGCCTCATTCGTAAGGCTTTTGTACCTGAGTGGGAGGATAGTGTCCTTCTCAGCTCGGACTATTCACAGATTGAGTTGCGCGTTTTGGCACATATCTCTAAAGATGAGCACTTAATTAAGGCCTTTCAAGAGGGAGCGGATATCCATACCTCGACAGCCATGCGTGTCTTTGGAATTGAACGTCCTGAGGATGTAACTCCAAACGACCGTCGCAATGCCAAGGCTGTTAACTTTGGAGTGGTTTACGGGATTTCAGACTTTGGCTTGGCAAACAATCTTGGTATCAGCCGTAAGAAGGCCAAAGCCTATATTGATACCTATTTTGAACGTTTTCCTGGAATCAAAAACTATATGGAAGAAGTGGTGCGTGAAGCGCGTGATAAGGGCTATGTAGAGACCCTCTTCAAACGCCGTCGTGAGTTGCCCGATATCAATTCGCGCAACTTTAACATTCGTGGTTTTGCAGAGCGGACAGCCATCAACTCCCCTATCCAGGGATCGGCAGCAGATATTCTCAAAATTGCTATGATTCAGCTAGACAAAGCTTTAGTTGAAGGTAGCTATCAGACCAAGATGCTCTTGCAAGTGCATGATGAAATCGTCCTTGAGGTTCCAAAATCAGAACTAGCAGCCGTCAAAGCTCTAGTGAAACAAACTATGGAAGATGCCATCCAGCTCAGTGTTCCCCTCATCGCTGATGAGAATGAAGGAGCAACCTGGTACGAGGCTAAATAAGAAAGATATGAAAGAGTTTAAAGCATTTGCCTTTAAACTCTTTTTCATGGTTTTCTGTAAGCAGTTTCCTTGACTTTTCCTTGTATTTGCGTTACTATATCTCCATATAAGATATGGGAGTCTGTGTACAGTCTGAGAGGAAGTGTTAAACTTCGACCGCACCTGATCTGGGTAATGCCAGCGTAGGGAACGATACTTAGCCGAATTCTGTACCTTTTCCATATATGGCAAAGGTTTTTCTTTTTGTCAAAAAGAAAAACTGAGAAGAGGAGGTTTTTATGAAAGCAAGCATTGCCTTGCAAGTCTTACCCCTATCACAGGGGATTGATCGAATCGCTATTATCGATCAAGTGATTGCTTATCTGCAAGCTCAGTCCGTGACCATGGTGGTGACACCCTTTGAAACGGTTTTGGAAGGGGAGTTTGATGAGCTTATGCGTATTCTCAAAGAAGCGCTTGAAGTGGCCGGGCAGGAGGCAGATAATGTCTTTGCCAATGTCAAAATAAATGTAGGAGAGATTTTAAGCATCGATGAGAAACTTGAAAAGTATGATGAGACGACAGATTAGTCTTTTGGGATTTCTCGGAGTCTTGTCGGTCTGGCAGTTAGCGGGAATATTCAAACTTTTACCCAAGTTTATCCTGCCAACTCCTCTTGAGATTCTCCAGTCCTTTGTTCGTGACAGAGAATTTCTCTGGTACCATAGCTGGGCAACCTTGAGAGTGGCTTTGCTAGGTCTAGTTTTGGGAGTTTTGATTGCTTGTATCATGGCTGTGCTCATGGATAGTCTCTCTTGGCTCAATGATCTCATCTACCCTATGATGGTGGTTGTTCAGACTATTCCGACCATTGCCATAGCGCCTATCTTGGTCTTGTGGCTAGGCTATGGGATTTTGCCCAAGATTGTCTTGATTATCCTGACGACAACCTTCCCTATTATTGTTAGTATCTTGGACGGTTTTAGACATTGTGACAAGGATATGCTGACCTTATTTAGTCTGATGCGAGCAAACCCTTGGCAAATCCTGTGGCATTTTAAAATCCCGGTTAGCCTGCCTTACTTTTATGCAGGTCTGAGGGTCAGTGTCTCCTACGCCTTTATCACAACCGTGGTATCTGAGTGGCTAGGAGGTTTTGAAGGTCTTGGTGTTTATATGATTCAGTCTAAAAAGCTGTTTCAGTATGATACCATGTTTGCCATTATTATTCTGGTGTCGATTATCAGTCTTCTGGGTATGAAGCTGGTTGATATCAGTGAAAAATATGTGATTAAATGGAAACGTACTTAAAATAGAGCGTTTTGAAAAAGAAAAGAGGAAATGAAAATGAAGAAAACATGGAAAGTGTTTTTAACGATTGTAACAGCTCTTGTAGCTGTTGTGCTTGTAGCTTGTGGTCAAGGAACTGCTTCTAAGAACAACAAAGAAGCAGAACTCAAGAAAATTGACTTTATCCTAGACTGGACGCCAAATACCAACCACACAGGGCTTTATGTAGCAAAGGAAAAAGGTTATTTCAAAGAAGCTGGAGTGGATGTTGATTTGAAATTGCCACCAGAAGAAAGTTCTTCTGACTTGGTTATCAACGGCAAGGCGCCATTTGCTATCTATTTCCAAGACTACATGGCTAAGAAATTGGAAAAAGGGGCAGGCATTACTGCCGTTGCAGCTATCGTAGAGCACAATACATCTGGAATCATCTCACGTAAATCTGACAATGTCACCAGTCCAAAAGACTTGGTTGGGAAGAAATACGGAACCTGGAATGACCCAACGGAACTGGCCATGTTGAAAACCTTGGTAGAATCACAAGGTGGGGACTTTGAGAAGGTAGAAAAAGTACCAAACAACGACTCAAACTCGATCACACCGATTGCCAATGGCGTCTTTGACACTGCTTGGATCTACTACGGTTGGGACGGTATCCTTGCTAAATCGCAAGGTGTGGATGCTAACTTCATGTACTTGAAAGACTACGTAAAAGAGTTTGACTACTACTCACCAGTCATCATTGCCAACAACGACTACCTCAAAGACAACAAAGAAGAAGCACGTAAAGTCATCCAAGCCATTAAAAAAGGCTACCAATACGCTATGGAACACCCAGAAGAAGCTGCAGATATCCTCATCAAGAATGCCCCTGAACTTAAGGAAAAACGTGACTTTGTCATCGAATCTCAAAAATACTTGTCGAAAGAATACGCAAGCGACAAGGAAAAATGGGGACAATTTGACGCAGACCGTTGGAATGCTTTCTACAAATGGGATAAAGAAAATGGTATCCTCAAAGAAGACTTGACAGACAAGGGCTTCACCAACGAATTTGTAAAATAATGACAGAAATTAGACTAGAACACGTAAGCTATGCCTATGGCGAGGAAAGGATTTTAGAGGACATCAACCTGCAGGTGACGTCAGGTGAAGTGGTTTCTATCCTAGGTCCCAGTGGTGTTGGAAAAACTACCCTCTTTAATCTAATCGCAGGGATTTTAGAGGTCCAGTCTGGACGAATTATCCTTGATGGCGAGGAAAATCCCAAGGGGCGCGTGAGTTATATGTTACAAAGGATCTGCTCTTGGAGCACAAGACGGTGCTTGGCAATATCATCCTGCCCCTCTTGATCCAAAAGGTTAATAAGGCTGAAGCTATTGCTCGCGCGGATGAAATTCTTGCGACCTTCCAGTTGACAGCTGTACGGGATAAGTATCCTCATGAACTCAGCGGAGGGATGCGCCAGCGTGTAGCCTTACTCCGCACTTATCTTTTCGGGCACAAGCTCTTTCTCTTGGACGAGGCCTTTAGTGCCTTGGATGAGATGACCAAGATGGAACTCCACGCTTGGTATCTGGAGATTCACAAACAGTTGCAGCTGACGACTTTGATCATCACACATAGTATCGAGGAGGCCCTCAATCTCAGCGACCGCATCTATATCCTAAAAAACCGCCCTGGGCAAATTGTTTCAGAAATTAAACTAGATTGGTCTGAAGATGAGGACAAGGAAGTCCAAAAGATTGCCTATAAACGTCAAATCTTGGTGGAATTGGGATTAAATACTTAGAAAAATAGGGAGTCGGTGAAGATTATTCTTTACTTGCTCCCTTTTCCTTTAAAAAAATCAAAAATTTCGGTATAATAGTCAATTATACCGAAAACATTCTATAATCGTTGATACATAAGGGTTTTATGTATTGCTTTTTTATTTTGTGGACTTTTTTAGGAACTTTTTATTTTTTCGAGGGCAGTTTCAAAGAATGAGACTGCTCTTTTTTGGTTTTCTTTTGATAAATGGCTGTAAGTATCCATAGTTACAGATATTTTTGCATGGCCAAGCCGTGTCTGTATTTCCTTGTATGGCAGGCCAGCATTAAGCAAGATACTAGCGTGAGTGTGTCGGAAAGCATGAAAGCCTAAATCAGTACAGTTAGCGTTTTTTAAGTGTTTATGTAGGCGATAATCGACCTTTCGAGTATTGACATAGTTGTCAAAGCTATCAGAGAATACCTTCTCATAGGTTAGGCCAATGTTTCTACCGTTTTCTGCTTGTCTTGCTCGGTAGAGACGAAGCATGAGTACTGTTTTATGATCGATATCTAGAACTCTATAGCTTGATTTTGTCTTAGGAGTGTTTACCTGGTTTAAATGTTGAGTGTTTTGTTAATATCGATTGTTCCGTTCTGCAGGTCAATATCAGACCATTCCAGGGCCAGACATTCACGGATGCGCAGTCCAGTAGCTAGGAGCGTTTTATAAAGCACAGTATCATAGAAATTGATAAAGGTATTCTCCAGGTTATCGAGATAGGAGAGGAAGTTTTTAAGTTCCTGATCTTGAAAGTATTTAATTTCTTGCTTATCTCTTGTTATCTTTCTAGGAATGACAACATCACGAGCAGGGTTATTATCCAATGCCTGGATAGAAACTCCATACTGTAGAATACGTTTATTTAAGGCGTGAAGGTGATTGTATTCTTTATACCCCGTTCCGTCCTGATTGTACTCATCCGCCCACTTATTTACCTGAGTTTGGATAATAACAGGAGTAAGTTTATCTAGTTTGTAAGTACCAAATGAGGGCAAGAGGTAATTATTTAAGCAGCCTTTTATCTTTATCTGCGTGTTAGTTTTTATGGTATGCTGGTAGGTTTGCCAAAATAAGTCCACAAGTTCGCTATAGGTTGTTATATGTGAGCGTTGTTTCCGTGTCGAGCCGTTTTTCTCAAATTCTACCTTAACCTGGGTGGCCTTGTTTCTGAGTTCTTTCTTTGTTCGTGCTGATATGGTAGTCTTGACCTTCTTACCAGTTACAGAATCGATACCAAGATAGAGACTGGAGCGGTAGACTGCTGATCCGTCTTTTTTCGTGTGTTGTGTAATTTTCATGGTTTTAACTCCTTTTCCATCAGCAGGCAAGCAATTAGAAAAGGTTTTGAGTTTATACCATGCGAGGAGCTACGAGAACCCCTCTATTTTCGATTTTAAGCAGTCAGACGGTAAATAAATACCAGAGTATGAAACAAGGCGGATATGGGGCTTATATGAGCAATAGAAAAAGTGTATCAACTAAAAAGCTGATACACTTATTTTCTTGTTGTAACCCTGACCTATATAGAGATACAGGCATAGAGCAGTGTAACCCAAAAGGGTTTCTTTTACGATTAAGAAATATAATATCACTTTTTAGAAATTTTTACAAGTGTTTTAACAAAATTTATGTAGATTTCTACAATTTTCGGATTTTGTTTGTAGTAATATTCATGTTTTTTAGCACGTTTTGCAATTTTGATAAATTCTTTAAAACGCTGTTTTCCTAGTGCTTTACTACAATATTCACGATGCAATACTACGAGGGAAAATATATCATGTATTTTACGATATTTTATAATATCCCGAGAGATATTAAGCATAGAAGCAAGAGAAGTAATAGAACTTGAAGGGGATAGTGTTTGCTCTAACACATCCACCAGTATAACATTGCTATGGGCGCAAGCATTACGAATATGGCGAGCATATTTCCCTAACTGCTTCGCTTTTTTTAGCCGTTTATTACTTGGATATTTATCACAGTACATTTCAACCAAGTAGCATAGATTCCCAAAGTCCATGACTTCAATCAATACCCATATAGGGATATCATTTTTATGTTTGATATAAACGTTTTTTAGGTAATGATTTTTTGATAAAGCGTTTTTAGTATTTGTAAACCCTATAGGATTATAGACAGCATAATCCTTTACTATATCGTATCCATCAACTTTTGGATTTTTCGTTATAACATCCATTAGAGCAGTTTTGATACTATGTTCAACGTCCAGACAAATATCCATTAGGAAGTAACGTATCTGCATATCAATTACAGCCAGGTCAGCTAACGTCGCAAATTCTATATTATATTTACCATCTATTTTATTGAAAAGTTTTCGATAGCTCGATATTTTATAGTAGTAGTTCCGTGTTTGTAATATATCTTTGGCAGTGTTCTGATCAAAAATATTGAACAGAATACCATTTGCGACCATCTTATCTATCAATGCTTGGTAGCTTAAGAGTTGCTTTCTTTTATCGTTCATTATTCTCCTTTCTGTTAATCAAACCTTCAAATTCCCTCCATTTTCGCACATAATACCTGAAAAATCAGACTATTATTGGCGGAGATAGGTTTTAGATAATCTTCTCAAAAACCATTGTGGCTTGGATACGGTCACCACCGCCTAGTCCTTTGCTTCCGCCATTGGCGGTTGTGATTGTATGCAGGCGATAACCTTTTGAAGCTTGTTTATTGATAACATCTTCTAATTCTGTAAGGTTTCCTGATCCAGTACCGAAAAACTTTTCTTTCAAAGTTACCTGAAGGACAACGTAGTGTAGTCCATTTGCTCCAGATGCAGTAGAAAAACTACCTTCTTGTTTTACAGTGTCAAAAAATCCCATGGGGTTTACTCCTTATCAGTACTTTCAAATAATATTACTTGTCGTTATTTTTTTTAAATGATACTGCATCTTTCTTTGCGAATTTTTTTGCAATAGTTCTAAGCAGTTCTCTTTCATCATCGGTGCAGAAAAAGTAGTTAAGCATCAATTCTAGAGCGAATGGATCAAGATGCTTTCTTAATTTTTCATAGTCATAAAAATTTAAATCGGTTTTTGACAATTGCATATAGTCAAATTCTTGCCATGAACGATACTCTCTTGGTGTTGGGATGTAACCATCAAATGGGTCTTTTTTACTATTTGAGTAATTTAGCAAGTAGGCAACACTTACTCCAAAGAAATCAGCTAATTGTTTTGCTTTTTCTGGTTTGATTTGGCTTTCTTCATTTTCCCAATTTTGAAGAGTTCGATAATGAACTCCTATATTTTCAGCTAATTCCTTTTGGGATAGCTTTTTCTCTTGTCTTAATTCTTTTAATCTATTCATGTTTTTCACGCCTTTCATAGATGATTATAAACTATTTTTTCAAAAAGTACATTTTTTTTGTGTAAATTTTAAAAAAATAGTTGACATCAGAAAAATAATTGTGTATTATACAATCAAGCACAGGAAAAATGTGCATAATCCAACTTTTCACACTTTCAATCTATTCGTGGAGGGAGATTTTCTAAGAAAGGAGGGGACCTATGAGTAAATTAAAAGGCTATCGGGTTATGTTAGGGTTTACACAGCAACAGATGGCGGACAAGTTAGGTATTTCTTTGCAGTCTTATAACAACAAAGAATTAGGAAAAACACCATTCAATGACAAAGAACGCCTAGCGATTAAGTCAATGGTTGCAGAAATCAAATCAGACATAACCATAGATGAACTATTTTATAGTTAGAAAGGAGCAACACAATCGTAATACTATCTTACATTTATAAATTTCTCATGTGGTGCTTTACCACTGGGGATTGATAAACGGATCTAGCTAACTATTTGCTAGTGTAATTTGCTTGCTACCTATAGCAGTATCAAGGGTTTGTAGGGGTTCATATTCTCCGATTTTACCCTACTTTAATGCCTTACCTTGCTACTGTTTTAGGTGGCAAGCACGAGCAACAAGAAGAAAGGAAACTTATGGAACTAGTATATATAGACGGCAAGAAAGAGCCGTATACTACGAGTGCAATCATAGCTGAATGTGCTGGAGTAAAGCACCACGCAATACAGGAACACATTAGAAAACAGATTGGACGACTGGAGCAATTTGGAAAGGTGTCATTTAAAATGCGACCTTTACAAAGTGGACAACAGGCAAAAGATTATATTTTGAACGAGCAACAGGCTACTTTGCTGATTACATTCTTAAAGAATACCGAGCAAGTGGCCAACTTCAAAACCAACCTAGTCAAAGCCTTCTTTGAAATGCGTGATGAACTTTCTAAACGCTATCTTCAAAGAGAACTGGAAAAACCAAAGCGCAAGACCTTAACCGAAGCTATCAAATCATGGGAGAAAGCACCCAAGCATGCTTATAGTACACTTACAAACTTACTGCTAAAGGGAGCGACAGGGAAAAACAAGTCCCAACTCATGCAAGAGCGAGAAAGTGAAAACGGTATTGATGGCTTGACAAGTGCAGAACTCACAAACTATAAACGTTTGGAAGATATGGCAATAGCTATGATTAATTTGAATAGGGGATATTCAGAAATTAAGGAATTAATTTTTAAAGTATAGGAGTATAGAAAATGGAAAATGATTTTAAGACAGTTACAAATGCCAAGGGATTAGAAATTCCTAAGTATCCCAAGGATTTTAAAAAGCTAGTTGAGAAAGACAGACAACTAGCCGAATATCTTTGTATGAACTACGAGAACTTGGACAGTGAAGACCTGGGCGCATTTCTTGAAACAGTAGAACAGGGAATCAGTTGGATTCTAGATCTTATCGAAAGTAAAGACTTGCTTTATAAAACAAAGTCAGGTAGTAATCATGCAAAAAGAAAATAAAAAAATCACTTGCTCAAATTTTAGACGAGGCGAGCAAGCGACAAGATTAAGGATATAGAAATTTTTTCTATGCTCTGATTATAGCAAAAAATATCTATTCTATCAAATACCTAAAGAAAAACCGAAGAGCAGGCAAGCAATTAGAAAAGGTTTTGAAAATCAAGTGCTGACAGGGTGATTCTAAGACCTTGTTTAGCTGAAAGATGGGTAATTCTCACGAAACACCGCTACAAGCGTTCGCCAACTTGGGGCAATCGCCCAGCGTTTGGAGTGGTGAAATAATCCAATATAGGAAAAAGGGAAAACAGACTATGACAGAAACAACATACGATATTATCGCTAAAAGCTTGGATAGAATTAGTATGGAATTACACCAAGCAGACGAAAACAATGATTTTTTGAGAATAGGACTCTTATCAGGACAATTAAAAGCTATCAAAGAAAATTTAAACCGCTTACTTTGGATTGAACTTCCTGAATTGAATGAAAATCATAAAATCGAGGCAGTCTCTAAAAGCACTACAGGAATGTTTTTCCACCCTGGTGTTTTTGAAATGGACGCTATGCGACAAGCATTCTTTAAACGCCAAGCCAAGCACTTTTTTGACAACGAAGCAGAGCAACAGGCGTATATAGAACATGCTGAAAAGGAGTATTTAGAGGCTACTATAACCTTGAAAGATATTCTTTTTAATTCTAAAAATGCTAATCGGAAAGTAAGTAAAGATTATCTTATAGAGCAGTTTGAGGAGGCAATGCAATGACACAATCAGAATTTGATAAGCTAATGACTAAAATCAAGGATAGACATCCGAACCTCTTTCAGTTCATCATTGACTTTTTAGATGATAAAGTAACTCCAGAAGAGGTGTACGACTTTCTGAAGATGGAGCACAGCTATCAAGTGAATTATATCAAGAATTACCAAGCGAGGGCATAGCATGAATGAACTAGATTTAAGCAATACACAGGCGCTTATTTTTACCGTGATATTGGTTGGCTTTCTCATGTATCTAAACCACCGAGACCGTCAAAAAAGCGCCCAAATTGAGCGAGAAAGTACACAGACAATAGAAACACCTAGCGAGGATTTAAGCCCTGATTATGGGCGATATATTCAGCTTGCAGGGGTTAAGCCATGGGGGTACTAAGATGTTTGAAAAAATGATTGAAGATTTAAAGTCTAAGATTTTGGAAGCAGTGGAACGGTATTTAAAAAGTCATGAGAAAGTACCTCAAAAAAGATTAGATTTAATCAGCAAGGTGGAACTAAAGGAAGAACTGGGCATAGGAGATAAAACCTTGACAAAATGGGAATGTGCAGGACTACCGCAGTATATACCGCCTATTGAAGATACTAGAAAAGCGTATTATAAAATCTCAGATGTTTTAAAGTTTTTGGGGGTAGATGATGGCAAAGACTAAAATATATTTTTGGTTAAAAGTTGATAAGAAGTTTTTTGATAATCTTTTTATTAAGCGACTTAAAAATATGCCTGGTGGCTACACTATGACAGTGATTTATATCCGTCTTATGTTGGAAAGTTTAGAAGATGATTGTATTTTGTACTATGAAGGATATTTTGATAGTTTGGTACAGGAATTAGCTTTAAAACTGGATGTTTCTGAAGATGATATAAATATGACAGTTGCATATTTTACAAAATGTGGACTGATTCAGATAGACGATGATGGCCATGCTACATTATCGCAAGCAAAAGCCATGGTTGAGAGTGAAACAAACTGGGCGAAATATAAGCGAGACCAAAGAAAAAATAGTCAGGATTTACCAAAATTGGAGAATGTCCAAAATAAAAAGACTATTTCCAACTCATGTCCAACAGAGATAGAGAAAGAGAATAGAGTTAATAGTAAGAGTAATAATTTATATTTAGATAATATATTGTCGGGAAATCCCGACTTCACTTTTCCTACTTGGCTTGAAGAAACAGCTATAAAAGATTTAGAGAAAACAAAACATAAAGAACTTTGGATTCCTATTGCTTATCTGAATCAAGTAGCTAATAAGCGGTATAAGTTTGTTGATAAGACAAAAAGGCTTTTACTAGCACGATTCAAGGAAGGTTATACACTGGAAGATTTTAAACAGGTGATAGATATTAAAACGGCAGAATGGAAGGATAGTCCTGAATTTTCTAAATATCTGAGACCTGAAACACTTTTCGGATCTAAGTTTGACGGTTATTTGAATCAAAAACCTAAAACCATAAAAGGGAAATCTGAAGATAACTTCCCAGACCTACCATTTTAGGAGTTGCAAAGATGAAGGAACAATTTAAAGAATTTAATAACAGAAAAATATCGGATAAAGTTTGCGATATTCACCAGGTAAATTATTGGGAAATTTCTGTACCGGTATTAGGGAGTTCAGAAAGAAAAGTACAAGCTTTTTGCCCAGAGTGCGTGAAGGGAGAGATTAAACAAAAAGAACAAGACCTATTGCAGCAGTTCGAGGACAGGCAAGCTTACTTTAAAACTTATGATGTCTTAATGCGTGATAGTACGATTCCTAACGAGTTGAAGGGGGCAACGTTTGATAATTTCTTTGTTAAGACGACAGAGGAACGTCAGATGTTAGAGTTTGTTAAGGGGCAAGCCCAGAAGTACCTTGCAGGTATGACAGGAAATACTTTAATCAGCGGTAGCACAGGAATAGGAAAAAGTCATTTATCTCTTGCACTAGCTAAAGAAATCAATGAGAGTTTCAGGGAGAAGAACGAGCCTAAGAGTGTTTTATTTGTTAGCTTAACCGAGATTATCAAGCAGATAAAAGAAGGCTGGGCTTATGGAAGAAATGCAAACTTAACAGAGTATGAGGCGGTTAAAAAGCTTGTTGATGTTGATTTTCTAATCATCGATGACCTGGGGGCAAAAAATGGGACGGTAACACCTAAGAGCGATTGGGAACAGGATTTCTTGTTTGATATTATCAATAATCGAGAAACTACGATTTTCAACACGAACCTAGATAGTAGTGAACTGCGGACGGTATACAATGCTAGAAATTCAAGTAGAATTTTGAAAGGTTTAGAAGGGAACACTTTTAAGGCTTTTACGATCAAAGATAAGAGATACACTATAAACACAGTGAGGGGAGAATATCAATGAATGATGATAAAATGCGATTTGCAACAGAAAAAGGCTTTGTTGTCTACGAAAAATGTGGTATAATAGAGATAGAAAAAGTTCCAAGGTTTGGAGAGATAACTTTATTCTACTCAGATGGGAAATTTACCCATCTAGTCAAAAAAGAAACTAAAAAATAAGTCTATTGAGAACAACTCAGGGACATACCGTAAGCATATAATGCTAGTGGTATGTCCCTTTTTGTTTGCATAGAAAGGGGGTGAGTATTATGGCAGGAGATACTTCTTTAGGGTATGTGGTAGCCAATAAGTTTTCTATGGATCCAGAGAAAAGACAGAAAATCTTTTCTCAGTGTACAAAAGAAGATGATAGCTTAGAACAACGGAAACAAGAAATACTAGAAAAAAATATGTTAACAAACAAGACAAACCAAAAATCTAGAAAAAAATGATTCTAAAAAGCTCGTAGAGTCATAAAAAGAAAAAGCTAAGAGCAAAGAATTTTTAGAAAAAAATTATAAACAAAAATCAGATATTAAAAGATGAAGGAGCAAAAAAATGACAACTAACTTAGCTAAACAAAAAGAAAATCTAGAAGCTTATATCCGAAGTACGGGTTATAACACTAGAGGGATGAACGTAGAAAATAATCATGTACTCATTGAAAAACCAATCCTTGATAGTTACGAAGATGAACATCAACGTAAAGAATTGGTTGATCTAGTAAATGTTATTGAGACTCGTACCCGTGGTGGGAAGTATGAAGTAACTGACTTTGAATCTGATTCATTACAAGAAGTTAGCGAAAATTCGGTTGAGAGAACAGAAGCAGATAAAAAGAAAACTATCAGCGTTGATTACTTAGTTAAATTATTCAGTGGGAAACTTGATTTTTCACAGGAGCAATTAGATGATGGCCAATATAATTTAACGGATTTTCTTGGTAAGAAGATTATTAAATTAAAACGTAGAACACGAAATAGAGAGATTGGGAAAATTCTCCAAACTGCGAAAGTGCAGACTGCTACAAGTATGGACGACTTGAAATCTATTGTTTCTTTAATCAATCCAGAGCGCAATGTATCTATGGTTGTTAGTCAATCACTATTTAGTATCTTAGAAAAAATGAAAGACACTTCAGGAAATTATCTTCTTAAAGTTGATAAAGAGACAGGAACAAGTGAAACATTCTTTGTAGATAACTTTTTAATTGTAGATGATACAACATTAGGGAATAAAGGTGACAAAAAAGGCTTTATCGGAGATCTAGAAAACTTTGTTACTTTGTTTGACCGAAAGAAAGATACACTTAGCTGGGCGGATGCGAATGACTATTTTGGGAAACGGTTGATTTTACATACCCGATTTGATGTAAAAAAAGTTGAAGAAGATTGTGGTTACTTTATTCAATGGAACTAGGAGAAAGAAATGGATATTAATCAAGTATTTGAAACACTGGATGATCTAGATAATAAAAAAAGTAAGATTAATTCAGCACGAGAACAGTTAAGCGAAAAAAGGAAAAGCCTGTTAGGCAATCAAGCAGTCTCATTTGAGAACATAGATTCTTTTTTGTCAAATAACTTAGAATCTTTAGAGCAGCTGGAAAAGATGGAAAAAGCTATTAATGCTCTTCAGGAAAAATTTGATAGTGATTTTTCAGAAGCTAATGCAGTCATCTTTGAATACATTTTTAAAGAAACTAAGCAACGGATGGAAACTAAGAAGATCTATAAACAATACCGAAAAAAACTTAGACGAATTCTGGACGCATATGATGAAATTCAAGAACTGAAGAAGGATGTAGAAGAAATCCATACAGGTGTAGTCAGAGAAATAAGTCAGAGATATTCTCTATCGCCGTATCGAACAGAAGTAAGTCCGCTTACTGTCCTACCATTCTTAAACCCTGATTCTAGCGGATGGATGAATTTTTCTAAGGAATATCGGGACATTAAAGTGTATTTAGAAAAATAGGGAACAAATTAAGTAAGGCTAGTGATATATGGCTCAAACAAAAGAAATATCGCTAGTCCTACTTTTATGCTTTACTAAGTTTCACATAACAAAGTAAGCATAAACTGAAAAGAAGTAATAGCTTGAAAGCAAGGTATATCAGGGGTTTACAGAATGGAGTGAGTTTCACAGAATGTAAGATATGAGAAACTGAGGGGATAAATTAAAGAAATTTCCCTTGAACTTGTCATATTGAAGAGTTGTCAAACTTAAAACAGCAATACCTTCTAACTTGAGTATTAGTAGGCTTTCAGCATTTTTTGTCAGTTTGACAGAATTTACAATTTGACAAATTGCAAGATAAATAATTTTTAAAATTTAAGTGGAGGTACTTACCGATGTACGAGCTGAGTAACAGAGATCTGGACGAGATAGATATTGAGTTAGGGCGATATAGAACGATTGCTAATAAAATTTATTTGAGAAGACAGGAACTGATACATAATAAGAAACATAGCACTGAAGATTATACTGGTGGGAAAGGCAAGACAGTATATAGTCCTACTGAAGCAACCATCATTAGAATTGAAGAAGACCAAACACTAAGATATTTAGAAGGCTTCAAACTAGTTGTAGATACCTTGATGGAAAACTTAATTGAAAGTGATCTAGTAATTTTTAAAATGAGATATTTAGAAGCTGGTGCGACTTGGGAAGACGTGGCAGAGAAACTAAATAAAACTACTCGTTATATAAATAGCCGTAGAAAGGTAATCGCTAAAAGATTTGTGGAATTGAAAGGATATTGACTCCCCCCTCTTTTTGAAAAATCATTTTGGCCAGTAGGGTACCGGTGAAGGGAACTTTTTCCAAGTCGGAGATGTTCAGAGAAAAAGGGGGTAAAAACTTATTGTTTTTAGAAAAAAAGTATTAGTTTTTTTCTAAAAATAGAATTGAGATGAAACTATTTTTTTCTGAAATAAGACCTAATTTTTCAATTGATAAATGAATTGATTATGTCATTTATTTTTTTAAGATTTCTTCCAATAATAGTTTTTTTGATACTCTTTAAAATTTTTTTGAGGAATGAAATTCAATCAGTTCTTCAAAGAATTTCGGGGGATTGGTAAATATTTGTAATGGGACATTTGAAATTTTATAATGAAATATATTATTTCTAAAAATCTTGTCGGAAGTTAAAAAAAATTTTTTTCTTTGCGATCGAGGATATCAACAACTTCCTCCCGTTGGAAATCAGGCAATAAAGAGCTTTCCTTATTGAGAATCAAGCGTAAGGCTGTAATACTAACTAAATAGCATTGGCTTAGCGAGCGTGTAAAAAAGTAATTTTTTGATTTTAAGACACTTGGCATAATATGTACTACAAAAATTATTCTGGCATAATATGTTAAATAAGAATAACTGAGTGCCCGTAGGCAGAACTCCTGTTAAAAAAATTCCTTCTTTTAGATTCAAATAAGAAAAAATCACGTTGTTCAAAGTTTTCAATTTTAATATCCTGGATTGTAGGCTTCTTAATAGTTTTTTGATTTACTGAATTAATTAAAGTTCCTAAAGCTTTGCTAAATTCAAAAAAATAAATCAGTAGCTCTTTTATCAAAAATAGGAAATATCCTTTTTATCGGTTTTCGATAAAAATACTTTCTAGGTAAATATGATATTGATTAGTGTTAGCGTATGGAATTTCGTTGAAGTAATATACCCCTAAATCATGTTGTCCAAAAATATTGATTACGAGTTTTTGAAATAAATTGTAATTTTCTACCATTTGTGAATAAAAGCGTCTCTCTATTTCAAGTATCAGTTTGTTAGCCTTGCTAAATTTTTTATCAGAGTATTGCTTATAACTCACTCGGACACTAGATATTATTTTTTGAAATTCCTGTTTTCCAATATTTGGAAAATCACTATGAACATCTCTGGGTAAAAACTTTAGTATTCCATCACAGAGAGATGATACAAAAGGAAGGATACCTATTGATAGTTCTGGATAAACTGTCTTATCCAAACTTACAATATTTTCAAGCAGTTGCCTTACTTCAGCAACTTCATCAAGTAGGATTGAAAAAGAAATCATTTCTATCTTATCCATGTTAATCCTTTCAGAAAGTTATTGTTTATATTATAGTTATTGTAACATTATTATTGATAATTGATTAGATGAATAAAAAAGCACCTTCAAAGGTGCTAGTTCTTGCCTGCTGAACTCGTCAATATTACGCCCTTTTTAGGGCTCTTTTTTGTGGACTTTTTTAGGAACTTTCAAGAAAAACTAAGGCGAATTAATGCCAAAGTGTTTTTTAAAAAAGTCAGTATTTCCAATGGTTGAGCCTTAAAAATTTGACTTATAGAGTGTTAAATGATAGTATAGTCAAAGATAGTCAAGGTTCAAAGAAGGAGTTTGATTTACTATGAGATTTAAAAATACATCAGATCATATCGAAGCCTATATCAAGGCGATTTTAGACCAGTCTGGTATCGTGGAATTGCAGCGGAGCCAGTTGGCAGATACCTTCCAGGTTGTACCGAGCCAGATCAACTATGTCATCAAGACTCGCTTTACGGAAAGTAGAGGTTACTTAGTTGAGAGCAAGCGTGGTGGTGGAGGCTACATTCGCATAGGGCGTATTGAGTTTTCCAATCATCACGAGATGCTACGCGATTTGCTTTATTCAATCGGAGAGCGAGTTAGTCAGGAGATTTATGAGGATATTCTCCAGCTTTTGGTGGAGCAGGACTTGATGACCAAGCAAGAGATGACCTTGCTGACTTCTGTAGCAACAGATCGTGTCCTAGGGGAAGAATCTTCAGTTGTCCGTGCCAATATGCTCCGACAGCTATTACAAGAGGTAGATAGAAAAGAGAAGTAAGATGAACTATTCAAAGCATTGAATGAATGTATCGAAAGTGCCTACATGGTTGCGAGCCATTTTGGAGCCCGTTATCTAGAGTCATGGCATTTGTTGATTGCCATGTCCAATCACAGTTACAGTGTGGCAGGTGCAACTCTAAATGATTATCCTTATGAAATGGATCGTTTAGAAGAGGTTGCGTTGGAACTGACTGAAACGGACTATAGCCAAGACGAAACCTTTACGGAATTACCCTTTTCCCATCGTTTGGAGGTTCTCTTTGCAGAAGCAGAGTATGTGGCCTCAGTGGTCCATGCAAAGGTGCTAGGGACAGAGCATGTATTATATGCAATCTTGCATGATGGCAATGCCTTGGCGACTCGCATCTTGGAGAGAGCAGGCTTTTCTTATGAAGACCAGAAAGATCAGGTCAGAATTGCTGCTCTTCGTCGCAATCTAGAAGAGCGTGCAGGATGGACAAGAGAAGATCTCAAGGCTTTGCGTCAACGTCATCGCACAGTAGCTAGACAAGCAAAATTCCATGGCCAATATGATGGGCATGCCTCAAGCTCAAAGTGGCGGTCTAGAGGACTACACGCATGACCTGACGGAGCAAGCGCGCTCTGGCAAGTTAGAGCCAGTTATCGGTCGAGACAAGGAAATCTCACGTATGATTCAGATTTTGAGTCGGAAGACCAAGAACAATCCGGTCTTGGTTGGAGATGCGGGTGTCGGGAAAACAGCTCTGGCACTTGGACTTGCTCAGCGTATTGCTAGTGGGGATGTGCCTGCGGAAATGGCCAAGATGCGCGTTCTAGAGCTTGATTTGATGAATGTTGTTGCGGGGACACGTTTCCGTGGAGATTTTGAAGAGCGCATGAACAATATCATCAAGGATATCGAGGAAGATGGCAAAGTGATCCTCTTTATCGATGAACTCCACACCATCATGGGTTCTGGTAGCGGTATTGACTCGACTCTGGATGCGGCTAATATCTTGAAGCCAGCCTTGGCTCGTGGAACTTTGAGAACGGTTGGTGCAACCACTCAGGAAGAATACCAAAAACACATCGAAAAAGATGCTGCCCTTTCTCGTCGGTTTGCCAAAGTGACGATTGAAGAGCCAAGTTTAGCTGACAGCATGATCATTTTGCAAGGTTTGAAGGCTACCTATGAGAAACACCATCGTGTGCAAATCACAGATGAAGCTGTTGAAACAGCTGTTAAGATGGCGCATCGTTACTTGACCAGTCGTCACTTGCCAGACTCTGCTATCGACCTCTTAGATGAAGCAGCAGCAACAGTGCAAAACAAATCCAAGCATGTGAAAACAGACGAATCCGACTTGACTCCAGCTGACAAGGCCTTGATGGATGGCAAGTGGAAACAAGCTGCTCAGCTAATCGCAAAAGAGCAGGAAGTCCCTGTCTATAAAGACTTGGTAACAGAATCTGAAATTTTGACTACCTTGAGTCGCTTGTCAGGTATCCCAGTCCAAAAACTGACGCAAACGGATGCCAAGAAATACCTTAATTTGGAAGCGGAATTGCACAAACGTGTCATTGGCCAAGATCAAGCTGTTTCAAGCATTAGCCGTGCCATTCGCCGCAACCAGTCAGGTATTCGTAGTCACAAGCGTCCGATTGGTTCCTTTATGTTCCTAGGGCCGACAGGAGTCGGTAAGACCGAATTGGCCAAGGCTCTGGCAGAAGTCCTCTTTGATGACGAATCAGCCCTTATCCGCTTTGATATGAGTGAGTATATGGAGAAATTTGCGGCTAGCCGTCTCAATGGAGCACCTCCTGGCTATGTGGGCTACGAGGAAGGTGGGGAGTTGACCGAGAAGGTTCGCAACAAACCTTACTCAGTACTTCTCTTTGACGAGGTAGAAAAGGCCCATCCAGACATCTTTAATGTCCTCTTGCAGGTTTTGGACGACGGTGTCTTGACAGATAGCAAGGGGCGCAAGGTTGATTTTCAAATACCATTATCATCATGACGTCAAACCTTGGTGCGACGGCTCTTCGTGATGACAAGACGGTCGGCTTTGGGGCCAAGGATATTCGTTTTGACCAGGAAAATATGGAAAAACGAATCTTTGAAGAGTTGAAAAAAGCTTATCGACCAGAGTTTATCAACCGTATTGATGAAAAGGTGGTCTTCCATAGCTTAGATAGCGAAACACATGCAGGAAATTGTCAAGATTATGGTGAAACCATTGATTGCTAGCCTCGCTGAGAAGGGCATCGACTTGAAACTGCAAGCTTCAGCACTGAAGTTGCTAGCTAGTCAAGGTTACAATCCAGAAATGGGAGCTCGCCCACTTCGCAGAACCCTGCAAACAGAAGTGGAAGACAAGTTGGCAGAACTTCTTCTCAAGGGAGAACTGGTAGCAGGCAAGACCCTCAAGATTGGTGTCAAAGCTGGTCAATTAAAATTTGATATTGCTTAAAAATGAAGAATCAGGAGTGGTCCTGATTCTTTTTTCTACTTTTTTATAAAAAATGATAAAAAACTATTGACAAAACAAAAATATAGTATATAATAAAAAAACATAGAAAAACAAAAAAATATCAAAAAAATTATAAAAAAAGGTAAAACGTTTATGAAAAAGAAAACAGCAGTGGTATTTGGGACCTTTGCCCCTCTTCATCAAGGGCATATCGATCTGATCCAGCGAGCGAAGCGTCAGTGTGACCAGGTCTGGGTAGTCGTGTCAGGCTATGAGGGAGACCGAGGTGAGCAGGTAGGTTTAAGTCTGCAAAAAAGATTTCGCTATATCAGAGAGGCTTTTCGTGATGACGAGTTGACCTCTGTCTGCAAGTTAGATGAAACCAAGCTTCCTCGTTACCCTATGGGCTGGCAGGAGTGGTTGGATCAGATGTTATCGGAGATTTCCTACGATGAAGCCCAGCAAGAACTGATCTTTTTTGTGGGAGAACGTGACTATCAGCAAGAATTATCTAATCGTGGATTTGGCACTGTCTTACAAGAAAGAAAGTTTGGTATCTCAGCGACTATGATTCGAGAAAATCCAAGCAAATATTGGAAATATATTGCTCAACCCTTCCGTCGTCAGTTTACCAAGAAAGTGTTGATTATGGGAAGTGCCAGCAATGGGAAGACCACTCTAGCCAAGGATTTGGCAAGGTATTACGATGCGCCGGTCAGCCTGGAATACGCACGTGAGTACCAGATCAAAAACAATGTCCGCGACGATGAATTGACTCCAAAGGATTACTACTATCTCCTTTTAGGGCAGTATGACCAGACCTCTAAGTTAATTGACAGTAATGTCAATCGAGGCCTAGTGATAGCTGACACCAACTCCTTAGTAACCAAGGGCTACTATGATTATTACATGGAGGCTGAGGCTCAAGAGGACTTATCAGGAGAAACCTTTGACAATCTCTTTGCCTCTATCTTGGCCAAGGAAAAATGGGACTTGATTCTCTTTGTGCAACCTGTTGGTTCCTATGTCAATGACGGATTTAGAGATATGAGCATGGCAGAAGACCATATTCGTCACAGTTTTTCCCAGTATTTGGACCAGATGAGAGAGCGATATTTAACCACCATCCCACTAGTTTATCTAGCTGAGGATTACCTAGGAAATTATGAAGCAGCCAAAGTGGCTATCGATACAATTTACCAAGCAGATTAGGAGAAAATTATGAAAACAGTAACTAAAAAAATCACACAATTTATCGAAAACTTTAAAAACGTCCATGCGGAAGCTCGCAAGATCGGTTTTGCAGGAATCATGCGTTTGCTCTGGCAAGATCTCTTTGTCGGCCGTAGCCTTGTCCAGTGGTTGTATCTCATCGCCTTGTCAAGTGTTCCCTTGATCTTAGAGTTCACACAAAATGCAGAAAGCCATGACTGGTTGAGCTTGTTTGCATCTTGGACTGGGATTGTCTGTGTTATCTTGGTAGCAGAAGGGCGTGCAAGCAATTATCTCTTTGGGGCCATTAACTCGGCTATCTATTTGATTTTGGCCATGAATGCGACTTTATGGCGAAGTCTTGACGACCGTTTACTTCTTTGTCATGCAGCCGATTGGTCTCTATGCTTGGTTGTCCAATCGTATCAATGAACAGGAAAAACCAGAAGAATCCCACTTTGAAGCTAAGAAATTATCTGTTCTTGACTGGCTCAAGTACTTGGTCTTGACTGCCATTATCTGGATTGGTATGGGCTTTGCTTATCAAAGTATCAATAGTGCTCGCCCTTTCCGTGATAGTGTTACCGATGCGACCAATGGTGTTGGTCAGCTCTTGATGACACGTCTCTACCGTGAGCAATGGATTTTCTGGATTGCCACCAATCTCTTTAGTATCTATCTCTGGTGGGGTGAAAATATCCACATCCAAGGGATGTACTGGGTTTACACACTCAATAGTCTAGTGGGATGGTACCAATGGACCAAGGCAGTTCGAAAGGAGGCTTAAAATGGTAGACACGAAGATTTCCAGCAGGGATGACGGAAAAAGAATATTTTGAAATCCATGCCAGTCAGGAGGAGTTTTTAGACTGGTACTACAAGCAGGAACTCCCTCAATATGAAAAGCCAAGCGTGACGGTGGATATGGTAGCCTACTGCTTTGTCGAAGGAAAGATCAAGCTCCTGCTGATCCGTCGCAAAGGCCCACCCTTATCAAAACTGTTTGGCCTTAGTTGGAGGCTTTATGGACAAGGGAGAAGATGCTGCACATGCCTGTCAGCGCGAGGTGAGAGAAGAAGTCAATCTCGATCTTCCTTTGGAAAAAATCGAGCAATTGATGACCGTATCGACCCCCGGTCGTGATCCACGGGGCTGGACGGTGACCATTGCCCACTTAGTGTACCTACCTAGTTGTGCCTTAGACCTCGTTCAGGCAGGTGACGATGCCAAGGATGTGGTTTTTGTAGATGTCGATTTTCAGACGGGCAAGTGCTTCTTAGAGGGAGTAGAGTTGGAGGAGAGTGCCTTCGCCTTTGACCATTATGCCATTATTCAAGAGTCCATCAAACGCATCCAAGGCCGTCTCGACTGGAATCCGACCTTCCTTTATCTGCTGGAAGAGGAGTTCACTGTCTACGAAGGAACTGAACTGGTCAATCTCATCAACCCAGGTCGGCCCATCGTCAGCAATAACTTTCTCGTAAAATACGGCGAATATGTAGAAGAAGTCGGACTCAAACGAGTTCCTAAAAAGAAACCAAGAAAAACCTATCGATTGAAATAAAAAGCGAGGTCGGAACAAAGTTCCCGACCTCTTTATGTACCATCATGAGATGGTTTTGCTGTTGCGATTGCTTTTAGGTATGCCTATCTTTCTTAGGATTGCTCAACAGGTGAGTAAAAAAGTCTTTGTATCGATACTTGAGATAGTTCTCATGTAAAAATAACAAAGCGATATAAACAATCAAAAAGATTGCAGTCAGATAGAAGACATCAAATGCAGTTCGCGCATAGTAAGTGGCTGATTGATAAGAGCCAATAGCTCCCAAAATCAACCAAGGAAGATACTTGTAATACTTATTTAGCATAAGAGCATACCTCCTATATTCTATTTCAATGTTATTATATTCCTTTGTCTAACACGATGCAAGCGATTACACAAAGGTGATGTAAAAAATAGGACTCTAATTTTAAAAATTTTCTATTTTTTTCGTTTCAATTACGAATAGAAATAGTAGAGAGAAATTTTTTAAAATAGTTTCTCTAAATAGTTGACAGATTCAAGGCCTAATGTTACAATTGTATTACAAAAAGATTTCTTAACATTTCAAAAATGTTACAAAGGAGTAGAAAAATGAAAAAGAAAACCTATATCAAATTGATGGCAGCGACTGTATTGGCTTCTACCTTGCTACTGGGAGCTTGTGGAAATAAAAACGAAACCACTCAAACCAGCAGCTCTGCCAAGACAAGTCAATCATCAAGTTCTAAAGCAGCTTCTTCTAGCAAAGAAAGCAAGACACAAAAATCTTCAAGCTCAGCTTCATCTGAAAAGGCTCAGGCATCTTCTGGTCAGTCTTCTACAACGGCAGATCAGTCACAAGTGAAACCAGCACCTGAATCAAGACAAGAACAAGCAGCTCCCAGTCAACAAGCCCCTTCTCAGGCTCCATCAACTCAGCAAGGTTCTCAAGCTCAGTCTAACCAGTCAGGCTACGATCCAACAACTGACCGCAAACTTCAAGACAAGCAAGCAGAACACAACAAACGCTACAAGGGTGTTTTAACCATGGTCGATGGTGATTTCTCAGCAGCTGCAGGCAACTGGAAGGGAGCAAATGGCGAAACTATTACGGTTTCATCAGGGGGCCAATTTACAGTAGAAACTGCAGATGGAAAGGCAGAAAACTATTCTATCAGAGGCTACTCTTACACTCTTGATGATGGCAAGTATAATGCCAAAATCGGTGGCGGAAAAATCATCCAAATTACAACAGGTGCGGATGGTAAAGTTTCGAGCGTTGCCTTGATTCAATAATAGTACCTAGGTTTTCCTAGGATCTAAAAAACCGTAAACTCCAAGCGAGTTACGGTTTTTTCTATTATGCTTTGTCTAATTGCAAGAGGGCTTCAATCTCTGCTAGGGTGCTAGCTTGTGAAATGGCTCCACGAAGTTTGGCAGCGCCAGATGTTCCCCGAAGGTAGTGAGGAGCGAGTCCACGGAATTCACGAACGGCTACGTTTTCTCCTTTGAGGTTAATCAAGCGTTTCAAATGTTCGTAGGCGATTTTCATCTTGTCTTCAAAAGTCAAATCAGGGAGAATTTCTCCTGTTTCAAAGTAGTGGTTGATCTGGTTGAAGAGGTAGGGATTTCCCATGGCTGCGCGGCCAATCATGACAGCGTCAGCCCCGACTTCTTCGATACGCTGTTTAGCTTCTTGGACCGTACGGATATCACCATTTGCGATAAATGGAATCTTGGTCAGAGCTTGAGCAACCTTGTGTAGGGTCTCGAGGTCTGCGTGACCTGTGTACATTTGTTCGCGGGTACGGCCATGCATGGCGAGGGCAGAAACACCTGCAGCTTCAGCAGCGAGGGCATTTTCTACTGCTAGAGAAGAATCAGCCCAGCCGGTACGCATTTTGACAGTAAGTGGGATATCAAGGACAGATTGGACCTTATTGATAATAGAGTAGATCTTGTCTGGATCCTTGAGCCACATAGCACCAGCTTCGTTTTTCACGATTTTGTTAACTGGGCAGCCCATGTTGATATCGACGATATCAGTCTTGGTGTTTTCTTGGATGAATTCTGCTGCGCGAGCGAGGCTGTCTTCATCACTACCAAAAAGTTGGATAGAAACTGGGTTCTCGCCTTCATCGATATGAAGCATGTGCAGGGTTTTTTCATTGTTGTATTGGATTCCCTTGTCAGAGACCATTTCCATGACAACGAGTCCAGCACCGAGCTCTTTTGCGATGGTGCGAAAGGCTGAGTTGGTAACTCCTGCCATGGGCGCTAAAACGGTACGATTGGGAATCTCAACATTGCCAATCATAAAAGGTGTATTAAGATTTGTCACGAATGAGTTCCTCCAGGTCGTTTTCATCAAAGTTATAAGTTGTTTGGCAGAATTGACAAGTGATTTCTGCCCCGTGGTCTTCCTCTTTCATTTCTTCAAGGTCTGAATTTGGAAGGCTGGCAAGAGCGTTCATAAAACGGTCTTTGCTACAGTCACATTGGAAACGGATTTCTTCTTCAGATAGGCGTTTGTAGGGACTCGTCACCATAAATAGCCTTTGAGGAGAGCTTCGATATGGTCGTCGCTTTCTAGAAGTGTCGAGATAGCTGGCATTTCTTGGATACGTTTCTCAAAGCGAGCAATCTCTTCTTCCTTGGCCCCCGGCAAGACTTGGAGAAGAAAACCACCGGCAACTTCGACCTTGTCGTCTTTGTCTAAAAGAACATTGAGGCCGACTGCTGAAGGAGTTTGTTGGCTTTCTGTCAGGTAATAGGCCAAGTCTTCACCGATCTCCCCAGAGATGAGAGGAGTCATGGAGTTGTAAGGATTTCCAGTACCGTAGTCTGTGATAACGAGGAATTGACCATTTCCGACAAAAGGTCCGACAAGGATTTCACCGGTTGCAGTCTTTTTGATGTCAACACCTGGATTTTGAACGTAGCCTTTGACGTTTCCCTTGGTATCTGCAACCGTGATGATGGCACCGAGAGAGCTGGTTCCAAGAACTTTAACAGTTAGTTTGGTATTTCCTTTTTCATTGGCTGCGAGAATTTGGCTAGCGATAAGGGTGCGACCAAGTGCAACGGTTGAACTGGCTTGAGTTTGATGTTTTTCTTGAGCAGTGCGGACGGTTTCCGTGCTATCAAGGACAAAAGCACGAAAAGCTCCGCTTTCTGATATAGTTTTAATAATTTTATCCATAGCTACTATTTTAGCATAAAAATGCCTAAAGGGGGAGTCGTGTGTTTGCTGTCATTCTTTAAACTGTTTAATTTCTGATGACTGGTATAGGAGATTTATAGAAATGGAAATTTTTGTTCACATTTACTGTTAACATTTTAATTTATCTTAAAATAAGCTAAAACCAATTTTTAAGTTATGGTAAACAGTTGAAAAAAAGGTTGATAAAGTGGTAAAATGTTAGGAAGATAAGATGCTAACAATACATACTGATAGCTAATAGAAATAATATATTAATGGATAGCTTATGAAAAAACAACAGAAAATTTACATGTATTCTTAGGCCGGACGGCTCTATATTTTGTAATCTTACTTGGTTTGCTTTATTTTTTTAGTTACCTTGGTCAGAGCCAAGGCACCTTTATTTATAATGAGTTCTAGTTTAAAGGAGAAGAGGAACAGTGTCTAATAAACCGATAAAAGATATGATTGAAACGATTGAGCACTTTGCTCAAACGCAACCAACATATCCTGTCTACAATGTTTTAGGTCAAGAACATACTTATGGTGATCTGAAGGCTGATTCGGATAGTTTGGCTGCAACCATCGATCAACTAGGCTTGCCTGAGAAATCTCCAGTCGTCGTTTTTGGTGGTCAGGAATATGAGATGTTGGCTACCTTTGTAGCGCTAACTAAGTCAGGTCATGCCTACATTCCAATTGATAGCCATTCGGCCTTGGAACGAGTTTCTGCTATCGTAGAAGTTGCAGAGCCAAGCTTGATTATTGCTATCTCAGATTTTCCATTAGAGCAAACTAGTACACCGATGCTGAATTTAAAGCAAGTCCATGAAGCTTTTGCTCAAGCTTCCAGCTACGAGGTGACCCATCCAGTCAAGGGAGATGACAACTACTACATCATCTTTACTTCTGGTACGACTGGTAAGCCTAAGGGAGTGCAGATCTCCCATGATAATCTCCTCAGCTTTACCAACTGGATGATTACAGATAAGGAATTTGCGACGCCAAGTCGTCCACAAATGCTGGCTCAGCCCCCTTATTCTTTTGACCTATCTGTCATGTACTGGGCGCCAACCTTAGCACTGGGTGGTACGCTTTTCGCTCTTCCTTCAGTCATTACTCAGGACTTCAAAAAACTCTTTGCGACGATTTTTTCATTGCCAATCGCTATCTGGACCTCAACACCGTCCTTTGCAGATATGGCCATGTTGTCAGAAGACTTTAACAGTGAGAAAATGCCAGGAATCACGCATTTCTACTTTGATGGTGAAGAATTGACGGTCAAAACAGCTCAAAAACTGCGTGAGCGTTTCCCAAATGCCCGTATTATCAATGCCTACGGCCCGACAGAAGCGACGGTAGCTTTGTCAGCAGTTGCTGTAACAGACGAGATGTTGAAGACTCTCAAACGCCTGCCAATCGGCTATACCAAGGCGGATTCTCCGACCTTTGTCATTGATGAGGAAGGTAAGAAAGTTCCAAATGGTGAACAGGGAGAAATCATCGTTTCTGGGCCAGCTGTTTCAAAAGGCTATATGAATAATCCTGAAAAAACGGCAGAAGCCTTCTTTGAATTTGAAGGCTTGCCAGCCTATCACACAGGTGATGTGGGAACCATGACAGATGAAGGCTTACTTCTCTATGGTGGACGCATGGATTTCCAGATTAAGTTTAATGGTTATCGCATTGAGCTTGAAGATGTCTCTCAAAACCTCAACAAGTCTCGCTATATCGAGGCGGCTGTTGCTGTCCCACGTTATAATAAGGACCACAAGGTACAAATCTACTGGCCTATGTCATCCTAAAGGATGGTGTCCGTCAGCAGTTTGAGCGTGATATCGATATTACCAAGGCTATCAAGGAAGATCTAGCAGATATCATGATGTCTTATATGATGCCGTCTAAGTTTCTCTATCGAGACAGTCTACCACTAACGCCTAATGGTAAAATTGATATCAAGGGCTTGATCAACGAGGTAAACAGTAGATGATGGAGCTTTATAAACAGCTACCTCATTTGGAACCTTATGGTGATCTTCAGTACTTTTTATACGTAATTGTTGCGACTTTACCTATCTTTATCGGTCTTTTTTTCAAGAAACGTTTTGCCTTATATGAGGTGCTCGTTAGTCTTTTCTTTATCGTCACCATGTTGGTTGGTGGAAAGACGAATCAAATAAGCGCTTTGATCCTTTATGTTATCTGGCAAGTACTTCTTGTATCTTTCTACAAAAGGTACAGGAAACAACGGGATAGTAAGTGGATATTTTACCTGGTTAGCTTTCTATCCCTATTGCCTATCGTCTTTGTGAAAGTATCTCCTGCTATTCATGGACCTCAATCTTTGTTTGGATTTTTAGGGATTTCTTACTTGACCTTTCGTGCAGTTGGGGTTATCGTTGAGTTGAGAGACGGTGTCATCAAGGAATTAACGATCTGGCAATTCTTACGTTTTCTTCTTTTTATGCCGACTTTCTCAAGTGGCCCCATTGATCGTTTTAAACGCTTCAATGAAAATTACGAGACCATTCCTGAGCGGGATGAGCTGATGGATATGCTAGAAGAGGCTGTCAAATATATCATGCTTGGCTTCCTCTACAAGTTTATCTTGGCTCACATTTTAGGAGAGACACTATTGCCTCCGCTGAAAAATTTGGCCTTGCAGACAGGTGGTTTCTTTAACCTCTACGCTTTAGCGGTCATGTACACCTTTGGTCTGGAGCTCTTCTTTGACTTTGCGGGCTACTCTATGTTTGCCTTAGCCATTTCAAACTTGATGGGTATTCATAGTCCTATCAACTTTAACAAACCCTTTTTGTCAAGGGATTTAAAGGAATTTTGGAATCGTTGGCACATGAGTCTATCTTTCTGGTTCCGTGACTTTGTCTTTATGCGGATGGTCATGGTGTTGACCAGAAAGAAGGTCTTTAAAAATCGCAATGTCACTTCAAGTGTCGCCTATATTCTCAATATGCTGATTATGGGATTTTGGCATGGTGTGACCTGGTACTATATCGCCTACGGACTTTTCCATGGGATTGGGCTAGTCATCAATGACGCTTGGGTTCGTAAGAAAAAAGCGCTCAATAAAGAACGGAAAAAAGCTGGAAAGGGTTCCTTACCTGAGAATCGCTGGATTCAGTTGCTTGGCATGGTTGTCACCTTCCATGTCGTGATGGTTTCATTCTTAATCTTTTCTGGATTTTTGAATGATTTATGGTTTAAAAAAATAAAAGGATATAAAAAAATGGATATCAAATCAGAAGTTATTGAAATTATTGATGAGTTGTTTATGGAAGATGTTTCTGACATGATGGATGAAGATCTTTTTGATGCTGGTGTCTTGGATAGCATGGGAACGGTTGAATTGATTGTTGAGATTGAAAACCGTTTTGACATTCGTGTTCCAGTGACGGAGTTCGGTCGTGATGACTGGAATACGGCTAATAAAAATCGTAGAAGGTATTACGGAGTTGAAGAATGCTTAAACGCTTGTGGCTGATCTTCGGGCCTATCTTCATTGCTGGATTTTTGGTTCTTCTACTCATCTTTTTTTATCCAGGTACAACAAGCCATAATCTGACGGAGGAGAAATATTCGGCGGCTTCTGTTAGTGCAGAGAGTTTTAAAGAGAGAAGCCAAAAAGTAAGGGCTCTTACGGATCCAAATATGCGTTTTATTCCTTTTCTAGGGTCCAGTGAATGGATTCGATTTGATAGTGTCCATCCAGCTGTTTTAGCGGAAAAATACCATCGTCCCTATCGTCCTTACTTTCTAGGTCAAGCAGGAGCAGCCTCTCTAAATCAATATTTTGGTCTACAGCAAATTTTGCCAGAAATAGAGAATAAGCAGGCTGTATTTGTGATTTCGCCTCAGTGGTTTACGGAGACAGATTATGAACCCGCAGCGTTTCAGAGATTTTTTAACAGTGACCAATTGACAGCTTTTTTGGGAAATCAATCTGGTGACATTGCTGCAAAGCATGCGGCTATTCGATTGTTAAAGCAGAATCCTAATGTTGCATTAAAAGGCATTGTTCAAAAACTGTCAAAGGGTGAAGAATTATCAGATGTTGATCAGGTTGCTATTGATCTTTTTGCGCGATTCAACGAAAAACAATCCGCTCTCTTTGGACAATTCTCCATTCGAGGACAACTCAAGTACAAGGAACACGTGGAGAACTATTTAAAAGATCTTCCGGATCAATTTTCTTATGATGAGTTAGAAAAAATTGTTCGTAAGGACGCAGAAGCAAATACGACCAATAACGATATGGGGATGGAAAATCATTTCTATACGAGGGAGATTCAAAAGGATTTAAAAAAATGGGAAGGGATATCAAAAAAATTACAACTTCCTCAAGTCCTCTGAGTACAATGATTTGCAGCTGGTCCTCAATCAATTTGCTAAGTCGAATGTCAATGTGCTCTTTGTAATTCAGCCGGTTAACAAGAAGTGGATGGAGTACACAGGGCTCAGTGAAGAGATGTACCAGCATGCAGTGGAGAAAATTCGTTACCAATTAGAAAGTCAGGGTTTTACCAATATTGCTGATTTTTCAAAAAATGGAGGGGACCCTTATTTTGTTAAGGATACCATTCATCTAGGATGGTTAGGTTGGCTAGCTTTTGATAAGGTTGTCAATCCCTTTCTTGACGGATCCGAAACCAGCTCCAGACTACAAGATGAATGACCGCTTCTTTAGCAAGGACTGGGCGACCTATGATGGGAACATCAAAGATTTCCAATAAAAATGAGTTAAAAGTTTGGGATTTAAACCCAAGCTTTTTTGTTTAAATGGCGAATATTTAAGATGAAAATAGGTCAAAAGTTTCAAAATTTTTAGAAATAGCGTATAATATAAAAGAGAAAAAGAAAAGAAAGGGATTTTAAAATGAACAAACGTTCTTTGTTACCTGTCTTATCGACAGCCCTGTTAGCTCCAGCCTTCTTAGCTGGACAAGTCTATGCTGAAGAAGCAACAACTCCTGCAGAAAGTTCAGCTGTAGTGGCGACTCCTGCTACGTCGGCGACTCCAGCTCCCTGTTGAGAGCCCTGCAGTACCGGAAACTTCGGCAACTTCAGAAGCGGTTGCACCTGCAGAAGCTCCGTCAGCTCCTGCTGAATCTACTAAAAGCGAAGAAAAGGACACCGTTATCTTACACACTAATGATGTCCATGGTCGTATTGTAGAGGAAAAAGGAGTAATTGGAGATGCCAAGTTAGCGACTGTCATTGAGCAGGAGCGTGCAAAATCAAATCAAAATACTCTGGTTGTTGACGCGGGAGACGCTTTTTCAAGGCTTTACCGATTTCCAACTCTACCAAGGGTGAAGCACGCGCTGAAATTCTCAATCAGATGCAGTATGATGCCATGGCAGTAGGAAATCATGAGTTTGACTTTGGTTTAGACGAAGCTAAGAAATACAAGGAAATCTTGAAATTCCCATTACTTAGTTCAAATACCTACGTCAATGGAGCTCGTCTCTTTTGAAGCTTCTACAATCGTTGATAAAGATAAGACTGTGGAAGGTGATGAATTTGTTGTAATCGGTGTGACAACACCTGAAACTGCTACAAAAACTCACCCTAAAAACATTAAAGGGGTAACTTTTACAGATCCAATCTCTGAAGTCAATAAGGTCATCGAAGAAGTTCAAGCCAAGGCTCGTGCAGAAGGTAAGGACTACAAACACTATGTCGTACTGGCTCACTTGGGTGTGGATACTACAACCCCAGTAGAATGGCGTGGTTCAACTTTGGCAGAAGCCTTGTCTAAAAATCCTCGTTTGAAAGGGAAACGCGTAACAGTAATCGACGGTCACTCTCATACAGTAGAATCAACGACTTATGGAGACAATGTTACCTATAACCAGACAGGAAGCTACCTTCATAATGTAGGGAAAAAGTCATCTACAAATCACGTCAGCTTTTTGGGCAATCCAACTCAGATTCCGGCTGCTGATGCTAAAAAAATTACCAGCCAATCCAACAGTTGAAAAAAACTGGTCAAAGACATTAAACAAAAAAATACGATGCTGAAAAATGCTGTTGAAGTTGTTTCAAACAGCCCTGTAGAACTCAACGGAGATCGTGAAAATGTTCGGGTTCGTGAAACTAACCTCGGAAACGTCGTAGCGGACTCCCTCTATCAGTATGGTCAGACAGGATTTAGCCATCCGACTGACATCGCTGTGACAAATGGTGGTGGCTTGCGTGAAACTATTGCAAAAGGCAAACCGATTACGAAAGGAAATGTCATTGCCGTTCTTCCATTTGGAAATACCATCTCACAAATCCAAGTGACTGGGCAACAAGTATTAGATATGTTTGAAAAGTCACTCGGATCTATCTTGCAGGTCGATAAGGATGGCAAGAAGGTCTTGGATGAGAACGGACAACCATTGCTAGAACCAAGTGGTGGCTTCTTGCAAGTTTCAGGTGTGAAGGTTTACTATGATACCAATCTACCATCAGGTAAACGTGTCTTGGCCATCCAGGTCAAAAACCGCACGACTGGTCGTTATGATCTCCTAGACCTCGCAAAAATTTACTACCTTGCAACCAATGATTTCCTAGCTGCGGGTGGCGATGGCTACACGATGTTAGGTGGTGCGCGAGAAGAAGGTCCTTCTATGGATGCAGCCTTTGAAGAGTATCTGAAAACCGCTGATTTGACCCAGTATGAAAAGATCAATCCGAACTCACGGACGATTTCTGTGGATTCTAAAAACTTTAGTCTGCCAGTAGAAACACCTCAAACGAATGCAGCTGCTAGCGATGCGACTACGAATGTACCACTTACTTATGAGGTGGCAGGTCAATTTAGCAAGAAGGCAGTTGTCTCAGAAAAAGCTCTTCCAAATACAGGAAGTGAACAATCCATCTTCTTGCTTTTGATGGGAATGGTAGCTGGTCTGGCAGGTATCTTATCGAGCCGAAAACCAAAGCTAAAATAGGTTAAATTTCACATCTAGAAGAGTCTAGGGAAACGTTTTTACGCCTTTTTCCCTTGACTCTTTTTTGGTTTATGATATAATTAACCAGTAAAGAATCGGTGGCTATCTATGTTTTTTACGAAAAGATAGCTAGGGAAGGAGTAACACATGAGACAGCTTGCACAGGAAATCGATAACTTTTTAAACGAGGTGATCTTGAGATCTGAGAACCAGCATGAAATTCTGATTGGGCATTGCACGAGTGACGTTGCCTTGACCAACACTCAGGAACATATCCTCATGCTCCTGTCAGAAGAATCCCTAACCAACTCGGAGTTGGCCCGTCGTCTTAACGTCAGTCAGGCAGCAGTGACCAAGGCTATCAAATCTTTGGTCAAAGAGGGTATGTTAGAGACATCTAGAGATCCAAAGGATGCGCGTGTGATTTTTTACCAACTGACAGAACTAGCTCGACCAGTGGCAGAGGAACACCACCATCATCATGAACACACGCTCTTAGCCTATGAACAAGTGGCAAGTCAGTTTACTCCAAATGAACAAGAAGTTATCCAGCGGTTTTTAACTGCTTTAGTAGGAGAAATCAAATAATGCGGTATATTACAGTAGAGGACTTGTCTTTCTATTATGACAAAGAACCTGTCCTCGAGCACATCAACTACAGTGTTGATAGTGGGGAGTTTGTCACCCTGACTGGTGAAAATGGAGCTGCCAAGACAACGCTTATCAAGGCGAGCCTAGGCATCTTGCAGCCAAGATTTGGCAAGGTAACCATCTCAAAGACAAATACTCATGGGAAAAAGCTTAGGATAGCTTATCTTCCCCAGCAAATTGCTAGCTTTAATGCTGGCTTTCCAAGTACGGTTTACGAATTTGTCAAGTCGGGTCGTTATCCGCGAAAGGGCTGGTTCCGTCGTTTGAATGCCCACGATGAGGAGCATATCAAGGCCAGTCTAGACTCAGTTGGTATGTGGGAACACCGTGACAAACGAATTGGCTCCCTCTCGGGAGGGCAAAAGCAACGGGCAGTGATTGCTCGGATGTTTGCTTCTGACCCAGATATCTTTGTCTTGGATGAGCCGACGACAGGGATGGATGCGGGGAGCAAAAATGAATTTTACGAACTAATGCACCACAGTGCTCACCATCATGGCAAGGCCGTCTTGATGATTACGCATGATCCTGAGGAGGTCAAGGCCTACGCAGACCGCAATATTCACCTAGTGCGTAACCAAGACTCACCGTGGCGTTGTTTCAACGTTCACGAGAGCGATCAGGAGGTGGACCATGCTTAGTTTACTATCTTATGACTTCATGCAGCGGGCCTTTCTGGCTGTCATTGCTATGAGTCTTTTCTCGCCAGTCCTTGGGACCTTCCTTATCTTACGTCGTCAGAGTCTCATGAGTGATACACTGAGCCACGTGTCGCTATCTGGTGTAGCCTTTGGTCTAGTTTTGGGAATTTCTCCAACTATTTCGACCATTGTCATTGTCTTGATCGCAGCGATTTTTCTGGAGTATCTCCGTACGGTTTACAAGAATTTTATGGAAATCGGGACTGCCATCCTCATGTCAACAGGACTTGCAGTCTCCCTTATCGTGATGAGTAAGGGGAAAAGTTCGAGTTCTATGAGTCTGGATCAATACCTCTTTGGTTCGATTGTGACCATTAGCCAGGAGCAGGTCATTGCCCTCTTTGTCATTGCTGCAGTCGTTTTGCTCTTGACTTTCTTATTTTTGCGACCAATGTATATCCTGACTTTTGATGAGGACACGGCTTTTGTAGATGGCTTACCTGTCCGCACTATGTCTATCCTCTTTAACATGGTGACAGGGGTGGCCATTGCCCTTATGATACCAGCAGCAGGAGCTCTGTTGGTATCAACCATTATGGTCTTGCCAGCTAGTATTGCCCTTCGTCTGGGGAAAAACTTCAAATCCGTCATGTTGCTAGCTAGCGGTATTGGCTTTTTGGGAATGGTGGCAGGACTTTACATTTCCTATTATGCAGAAACACCGGCTAGTGCTAGTATCACCATTATCTTTGTAGCTGTCTTTTTGTTAGTCAGTCTATTGAAACGTTTTATCAAATAGGAGAATAAAATGAAAAAACTTAGCTTACTACTAGCTAGTCTATGTGCCCTGTTTTTAGTGGCTTGTTCCAATCAAAAACAGGCAGATGGGAAGCTAAATATCGTGACAACCTTTTACCCTGTCTACGAATTTACCAAGCAAGTCGCGGGAGATACTGCTAATGTAGAACTCTTAATCGGCGCTGGTACAGAACCTCACGACTATGAGCCATCTGCCAAGGCAGTTGCCAAAATCCAAGATGCAGATACCTTTGTCTATGAAAATGAAAACATGGAAACCTGGGTTCCCAAATTGCTAGAATCCTTGGATAAGAAAGGTGAAAACCATCAAGGCGACAGGAAATATGCTGCTCTTACCAGGTGGTGAGGAAGAAGAGGAAGGCCATGATCACGGTGGTGAAGGTCACCATCACGACTACGATCCCCACGTTTGGTTATCACCAGCACGCGCCATCAAACTAGTAGAACATATCCGTGACAGCTTGTCAGCAGATTATCCTGATAAAAAAGAGACTTTTGAGAAGAACGCAGCTGCCTATATCGAAAAATTGCAAGCCTTGGATAAGGCTTATACAGATGGCTTGTCTCAAGCCAAACAAAAGAGCTTTGTAACCCAGCACGCAGCCTTCCGATACTTGGCTTTGGACTACGGTCTCAAGCAAGTATCCATCTCAGGTCTCTCACCAGATGCAGAACCATCGGCAGCACGTTTGGCAGAATTGACAGAGTATATCAAGAAAAACAAGATTTCTTATATCTACTTTGAAGAAAATGCCTCACAAGCCCTCGCAAATACCCTCTCAAAAGAAACAGGTGTCAAACTAGATGTGCTCAATCCGCTAGAAAGTCTCACAGAAGAAGCAACCAAGGCTGGTGAGGACTATATCTCCGTGATGGAGAAAAACCTCAAGGCTTTGAAGCAGACAACAGACCAAGAAGGACCAGAAATTGAGCCAGAGAAGGAAGAAAATACCAAGACAGTTCACAATGGTTACTTTGAGGATGCTGATGTCAAGGATCGCACCTTGAGTGACTATGCTGGTAACTGGCAGTCTGTCTATCCTTTCCTTGAGGACGGAACTTTTGATCAAGTCTTTGACTACAAGGCTAAGTTGACTGGCAAGATGACCAAGGAAGAGTACAAGGCCTACTATCAGAAAGGGTATCAGACAGATGTGACTAAGATCAACATCACGGATAACACGATGGAGTTTGTTCAAGCTGGACAAAGCAAGAAACATACTTACAAGTATGTTGGTAAGAAAATCTTGACTTATAAGAAAGGTAATCGTGGCGTGCGCTTCCTCTTTGAAGCGACTGATGCGGATGCTGGGCAGTTCAAGTATGTTCAGTTTAGCGACCACAATATCGCTCCAGTTAAGGCAGAACATTTCCATATCTTCTTTGGAGGAACCAGCCAAGAAGCTCTCTTTGAAGAGATGGACAACTGGCCAACCTACTATCCAGATAACCTATCTGGTCAAGAAATCGCCCAAGAAATGTTAGCGCATTGATGTAAGAAAAAATCCCGCAAATCTGCGGGATTTTTTTGGTAGAAACCTTTATCTGGTTAGGTTGTTGAGCGGTATAGTACTATAGCTGTGCTGTTCGCAATGTGATAAAGCTGTCATTTTCTACTGGATGATTCTGACTAGCTGGCGAATGCAAAAGCTACGATTGTACAAATTATAGAATCTTTTCAGGGGATTTAGGAAGGAATCTTAGTCATATTGACGCTGCTATCACTTTTTGTTATAGTCAAGGAGAGGGCAGCCTAGAACAATAGTTTATTCACAAGCTGTGGATAAGTCCAGGGAAGAATGATATACAACTCTGAGTGTTGAAGTATCCTGCTAATAGTCTCCTATACTAGTGACTTTTTAGAAAAGTAGTAGAAACCCTAGCGTAGAGCCATTTAGAAAAGGCATGTCTAGGGTGAAAGCTTCCAAGTCAAAGAGCTGGATTCTGAAAAAGCTAGTTTGTAACATGCTTTTTTTATCCACAATCTGTGGATAACTTTGTGAACAAGAGAAATAATCAGTGAAAGAGATATGAGATGATGACGAAAATAAAACCGCATGGACCATTACCAAGTCAGGCGCAGCTGGCTTATTTAGAGGATGAACTAGCTGCCTTTATCCATTTTGGTCCCAATACCTTTTATGACCAGGAATGGGGGACAGGTCAAGAGGAGCCTGAACGCTTTAACCCGATCAAGTTGGATGCGCGTGAATGGGTTCGGGTACTCAAAGAAACAGGTTTTAAAAAACTGATTTTGGTGGTCAAGCACCACGATGGCTTTGTCCTCTACCCAACAGCTTATACAGACTATTCGGTCAAGACTAGCCCTTGGAGGGGTGGAAAGGGGGACTTGCTCCTTGAGGTTTCCCAAGCTGCGACTGAGTTTGACATGGATTTGGGAGTGTATTTGTCTCCTTGGGATGCTCACAGTCCCCTCTATCACGTGGACCGAGAAGCGGACTACAATGCCTATTATCTGGCTCAGTTGAGGGAAATCTTATCAAATCCTCAATATGGGAATGCTGGTAAGTTCGCTGAGGTTTGGATGGATGGTGCACGAGGAGAAGGGGCCCAGCAGGTCAACTATGAGTTTGAGACTTGGTTTGAAACTATTCATGACCTACAAGGGGATTGCTTGATATTCTCAACAGAGGGAACTAGTATTCGTTGGATTGGCAATGAACGGGGCTATGCAGGGGATCCCTTGTGGCAAAAAGTCAAGCCCGACCAGTTGGGGACAGAGGCTTCTTTAGATTATCTGCAGCACGGAGATCCCTCAGGTACGCTGTTTTCAATCGGTGAGGCAGATGTTTCCCTTCGGCCGGGTTGGTTTTACCATGAGGATCAGGATTCTAAGTCTCTTGAGGAGTTGGTCGAGATTTATTTTCACTCGGTAGGGCGGGGAACCCCTCTCTTGCTTAATATCCCCCCGAACCAAGGTGGTCTCTTTGACGAAAAGGATATCCAGCGTCTCTATGAATTTGCTGCCTACCGTGATGAGCTCTATAAAGAAGATTTGGCTTTGGGAGCCAAGGTATCTGGTCCAGCTCTATCCCCAGACTTTGCCTGCCATCATCTGACAGATGGACGGAAGACCAGTGCTTGGGCAAGTGATGCAGAGTTGCCAGTCCAATTAGAGCTCGATTTAGGGGCTCCTAAAGCTTTTGATGTGATTGAGTTAAGAGAAGATTTGAAGCTGGGGCAACGCATCGCTGCTTTCCGTGTTCAGGTAGAGTTGGATGGCGTCTGGCAGGAGTTTGGATCTGGTTATACTGTTGGCTACAAACGTCTCTTACGAGGATCGGTCGTCGAGGCGCAGAAGATACGTGTAGTCATTACAGAATCACAGGCTTTGCCATTGCTAACCAAAATTTCACTCTATAAAACTCCTAAACTCTCAAAAAAAGAAGTCGTTCAGCAACTAGAGTTTTCAGAAAAAAGTCTAGCTGTGACCAAGGGAGAAAATGCCCATTTTACAGTTAAGCGCGGAGAATCTAGTGGTCCTTTAGAAGCTAAGATTTCGATTCAACCAGGGACGGGTGTGCATGGTGTCGCTTATCAGGATGAGATTCAAGTCCTTGCGTTTCAAGCTGGCGAGACTGAAAAAAGGTTGACGCTACCAACCTTGTATTTCGCAGGAGATAAAAGCTTGGATTTCTATCTGAATCTAATGGTGGGTGGTCAGCTTGTGGATCAACTTCAAGTCCAAGTTTCATAAAAGAAGAACCTTTGCACCATGCAAAGGTTCTTTTGGTTATAAGTGATTTGGTAGCCAACTGAGGGTGAAGGTCAGTTGCTCAGTTTTCAAGAGGTCTTGGTGTTGGATGCTAGATACAGGGGTCTTGTCCAAGCGACACTCTTTGACAAAGTTAAAATGGCTGTAGTTTTGCTCAGCATGGATATCTAGCCATTTATTTTCCTTAGCTAGGTAGAAACGCAGATGGTCAAAGAGGGGAATTCCGAGGTCGTAGCTTGGCTTGCCTGGACAGGTCGGGTAGAATCCAAGAGCTGACCAGATATACCAAGCAGAGAGACTACCGTTGTCCTCATCGCCAGGATAGGCTTTCCAACTTGGGTGAAAGGCCTTCTGACGTATCGTCTTAATGAGAAGAGCAGTGTAGTCAGGGTAGTCACTGTAGCGGAAGAGATAAGGGATGTGGAAACTAGGTTGGTTGGAAATGGCGATTTGCCCAAAAGGAGCGGTAGCCATCTCGCTCATTTCATGAATTTCGTAACCATAGCCAGTTGTCTCAAAGAGAGGAGCATCCTGACAGGTTTTCAAAAGGTAGCGGCTAAAGGCTTCTTTTCCACCCATAAGTTGGATTAAGCCAGGGATGTCGTGTAGAACGCCTAAAGTCGCTTGAATGGCAGAACATTCGGCGTAGTCACGTCCCCAACTATAAGGAGAGAAGTCAGGCCGGAAGTTGCCTTGACGATCTCGCGCACGCATATAGCCTGTCTCAGCATCAAATAGATGACGGAAATTTTGAGAAGAAGTGTTATAAGTGTCAGCAATCTCTGTTTGCCCAAGCTTTTGGGCGCAGCTGGCGATACAAAAGTCACTATAGGCATAGTCTAGGGTGTGGCTGACACTTTCGTGATTGTCTGTGGATAGATAGCCCAGTTCTTGGTATTGTGCCAAACCGTGGCGACCATTGATGCCGAGAGGATCAGACTTGGTGGCTGTTTCAAGCATAGCTTGGAGGAGTTCTTCTTCCAAGTCGGGAGCCATTTCCTTGCAGGCACTATCTGCGATAATACCGTCCAATAGAGTCCCTGGCATCATGCCACGTTCATCTGGGGCTAGCCATTTTGGAAGAAATCCAGTATCGTGGTAGCTATTGAGGAAACCTTCTAGAAAGCGGTGATAGTGTTCCGGTATGATAAGGGCAAAGAGGGGGAAGGTGGTGCGGAAGGTATCCCAGAAACCATTGTTGCTAAAGAGGACACCGGGCTTGACAGTACCAGTAGACAAATCCATGTGGATGGCCTGCCCTGACTCGTTCACCTCATAAAATGTCTGTGGGAAGAGGAAGAGTCTGTAGAGGCAGTGGTCAAAGAAGGTTCGGTCAGCCTCTCCTGTCTTAAGTACATCAAAACGATGGAGGAGATCTTCCCAGTCTGCTTGGGCATTTGCTTTACAGCTATCAAAGTCCTTTTGAGGTAGATTAAGCAACGCTTGAGAAGGAGAAATAAAGGAAGTTGCTAGCTGAATCTCGGCATGGCTATCTGCCAAGTCAATTCGCCAGTCTCCGCTTTCTTGGTTGACAGCAAGAATATCCGTATTCATTTGTAGGGCGGTGAAGAGTATCAGTGGATTTTTATTGGTCTCAGTTTTTCCTTCTTGTCGCAGGGCAAGCTTCCTCTTATCTACTTGCTCCACAGTCAGTTCATCTGCTGTGTGAAGATAGAGGGAGAGGGCCTTGCCTTGCTTTTGCTCGAAACGAATAGAAGCGCCATAGCAAGTCGGTGTGAGTTGAGTTTCAATCTGATAGCGCAGGGAGAAAATCTTCAGATAATGAGGCTGGAAAGAGGCTTTTTCGATATCATAAGAAGACTGGCGGTGAAAGAGACTGTCTCCCCCAAGCTGACCTGTGACAGGTGTTATGAGGAGCCAAGAGTAGTCCCCAATCCAAGGGCTGGGCTGGTGGGTCAATCGAATCCCCTGAAAGATGGGTAGATGCGGATCGAAGAACCAAGCTCCCTCCTGGTCACTGGTCTGGGGCACAAAATAATTCATCCCAAAAGGCACGCCTGTATAAGGCAGGGTATTTCCCCGAGAGAAGGCATGCTTGCTAGCAGTGCCAAAGCGGGTATCGATGGTCTCAAGTATTGGTTTCATGATTATCTCTTTGTAAACGTTTCATATTTTATATAGTATAACATGAAATGAACAAAAAAGCTTCAGATCAATATAAATTCCTTAAAGCTTGATCATCTATGATATGAATGGTACGACGAACTTTTCGAATATAGTGATGTTCTTCAAAAATTTTAAATTTTCGCGAAATAGTTTCGGGCCTCGTTCCAAGGTAACTGGCAAGTTCCTTTTCTGAAATTGGCAAAGTGAAGGTGAGTTTAGGATTGTTACTTTTTCCGGTAAGGTGAATAAGATAGCAAGCAAGGCGTTGTTCTATTTTTTCAAAGGCTAATAAGGTGACTTGTTCTTCCGTCTGAATTGCTTTTCTGGCATTGAGGCGTAGAAGTTGCCAACTAAAATGTGGAAAGCTCTGGAGAAGGTATTGAAAATCCTTTTTATGAATGACACAGATTTCTGTAGAGACCAAGGCTTCCCCGTAGAGATCCTGATTATTCTCTTCAAAGAGATAGTTTTCTCCTTCGTAATTTCCCTTGCCAACGATACGGATGCATTGCTCGATTCCATCATTAGTCAGACGATAGACCTTAAATTGTCCTCTATTAACAATGATTAAGGTTTCCTCATCAAAGGGTGAGAAAATTAACTCGCCCTTTTTAAATTTCTTATGGTGAAACAGACTTTGGATACCCTGAAGTTCATCACGGGAGAGGGAGCTAAAAAGGGGAACGGTATAAAAGCATGGTTGGGACATAGAAACTCCTAATTTTGAAGAAATTTATAGAAACTTGACGAATATCAATTTTTTTATCATTTAGATACAGTAAAATAAAAAACACAATATATAGAGTGTGTGGTTTTGTAAAGCACAATATATTGTATCAAAAAAGGAGGAGTCATGCAAAGAATTAGATTTTATTATATTAGTTTAAGTGGGAATACGAGTTCCTTTGTCCAGCGGGTCAGTCAATATATAAAAGCGACGTATCATAGAGAAGTTGAGTCTTTGAATATAAAAGATTTAAAAGGGGAGGCAATCACAGTAGATGGTCCCTTTGTCAGTTTTTTACCAACTTATCTAGAGGGAGGAAATGGAATTGATACTGGTTTCCAAGAAATTCTGACGGGAAATCTTCGAAAATTTTTAGAGTATCAAGGAAATTTTCGTTATTGTCTAGGAATTATTGGGAGTGGTAATCGAAATTTCAATAAGCAATTCTGTCTAACGGCTTTTCAATATGCAGATCAGTTTGGCTTTCCTGTTATAGATGTTTTTGAATTACGCGGGACAGATGAAGATGTAGAGAGGATCTCCAAACATATTTTAGCTAGTTTTGAGAAAGCGGAGGAAAAAATAGATGTCAGCTACTAAGGATTATTTTGTTTTGAACAATATGGTGAACATTCCAATTGATGGTGAAATTCCTCTTTACTATGATAGAGAGGCCTTAACAGACTATTTAAAGAATGAAATTGAACCTCATACGATGCATTTTTCAAGTCTGAAAGAACGTTTCCAGTATTTAATTCAAGAGGATTATGTGGATGAAGAGGTTGTGGGCTTGTATCGTGGAGAGTCTGGTGAGATTGATAGTGATTTTTTAGAGGACTTATACCAGAAGATAAAAGAACATGATTTTGCCTTTAAGAGTTTTATGGGAGCTTATAAATTTTATAATCAATATGCACTAAAGACTGATGATTCAAAGACCTATTTGGAATCGTTTGAGGATCGGGTGTTCCTTAATGCCCTCTATCTAGGAAATGGTGATCAGAACTTAGCGACAAAAATTGCGGAGGAAATGATTACCCAACGGTACCAACCTGCGACCCCCACATTCTTAAATGCAGGAAAAAAACGGCGTGGTGAGATGGTTTCTTGTTTTCTAATAGATCTCGATGACTCTATGTTATCTATCGGACGTGGGGTCAACTCTGCTTTGCAACTTTCTAGACTTGGTGGTGGAGTTGGAGTGAATTTATCGAACCTACGTGCGAGTGGTTCTCCTATAAAAGGAATTAAACATGCTTCTTCGGGAGTGCTCCCTGTAATGAAACTACTAGAAGACTCTTTCAGCTATAGCAATCAGCTAGGACAGAGAAATGGGGCAGGGGTCGTTTACTTGAATGTTTTTCATCAGGATATTCTCGCCTTTTTATCGACAAAGAAGGAAAATGCAGATGAAAAAATTCGTGTTAAAACCCTCTCTCTGGGGTTGGTCGTTCCGGATAAGTATTACGAGCTGATTAAAACAAATCAACCCATGTATCTGTTTAATCCTTATCATGTTGAAAAAGTCTATGGGAAACCTTTTTCGTACGTAGATATCACGGCTGAATACGACCGATTGGTTGCAAATCCAGCTATTGAAAAGACAGTTGTTCAAGCGAGAGAATTAGAACAGGAAATTTCCCGCTTGCAACAAGAGTCTGGCTATCCTTATATTCTAAATATCGATGTCGCTAATCGCGCGAATCCCGTCAAAGGGAAAATCATTATGAGTAATCTTTGTTCAGAGATTTTGCAACCACAGACTCCATCCGTATTGAATGATGATTTGTCCTATCATGAGGTGGGAACGGATATTAGTTGTAACCTTGGATCAACTAATATTGTTAATTTACTAGAATCTGAAGATTTTGCTGCCTCTGTTGATACAATGGTTCGTGCCTTAACGACTGTTACGGATCTAGAGTCTGTTGAAGAAGTGCCTACAGTAAATAAGGGAAATCGTCTCTACCATACGATAGGGCTCGGAGCGATGGGATTACACACAGCTTTTGCTTTGCACCAAATCAAGTATGGTTCAAAAGAATCTCTAGAATTTACAGAAGCTTACTTCTTGGCATTGAATTATTATTCTTTAGTATCCAGCAATAGAATCGCAAGAGAGCGGCATGAGACATTTTATGAATTTGCGGATTCACGTTATGCCGATGGAAGTTACTTTTCACCATATGTAGAGCAAGATTTTGTATTTAGATTTCCTAAGATAGCAGCCATTTAAGGATATTCCTATTCCAACGAAAGAAGATTGGAAGGTACTAAGGGAGAAGGTCATGAAAGATGGCCTCTACCATCGAAATCGTTTAGCAGTGGCGCCTAATGGTTCTATTTCTTATATCAACGAAACGAGTGCTTCTCTTCACCCGATTACTCAGTTGGTAGAGAATCGGCAGGAAAAGAAGGTGGGATCGATCTTTTATCCCGCTCCGTATCTGTCCAATGATACCTTACCATTTTATGAGACTGCTTATAACATGGATCAGCGTAAAATTATTGATGTGTATGCAGTCGCACAAAAACACATTGATCAGGGAATGAGTCTGACTCTCTTTATGCGTTCTCAATTACCTGAAGGACTATATGAATGGAAAACTAAGGAAAATACAATGCTAACGACACGTGACTTGAATCGTCTTCGGAATTACGCATGGCAAAAAGGGATAAAATCACTTTATTATGTTAGAACCTATACAGAGGATGACGAATTTAGTAGTGTAAATAGCTGTGAATCTTGTATGATTTAAGGAGAGAAGATGTCAAAAAAATTTCTATACTACAAAGCAATCAACTGGAATGAGATTGAGGATGAATTGGATAACGCTACGTGGGAGAGAGCGACATCGTTATTTTGGTTAGACAATCGAATTCCAATTGAAAATGATAAACCTGCTTTTAACCGTTTGTCGGTAGAGGAGAAGCAAGAATTAAATCGCTCGCTGATCTTTCTTGCGAATTTATCAACTTACCAGTCGCTAGAGGCGGAGGAGTTTATACGGCATAGTGAACGCTCACAACAGGAGGTTGCTATTGTAAACAATCTACAGTTCACTGAAATGGTAAATACCAAGGCTTATAATACTATTTTATACTCCTTTAATGAGGACGAACAGGAGGTGGTATCCTTATTTGAGTGGGTAGATCAACATAAATTGGTAGTAGAGCGACTAGAAAGAGTCGACACGGTATATCATAGTAAAAATGCGATTCAGAAGCGCTTTATGGCTACTTGTGTTGAAGGAATCATGACTTATAGTCAACTTGCCTTTTTGATGAAATTGTGGATTCAAAAGGGCTTTACTAATCTTGGCGAAATGGTGAAAATGATTCTCTTGAATGAGTCATTGCATTGTGACTATCTGATACATAAAGTCAATCTTCTTTTGGCAAGAATGGATAGAGCTGACCAAATCTCATTTCAAACCTGGGCTGTTGAAATGATTGACAGAATCTTAAAAACAGAGGGGAAAATCATTCGTGAACTTTATGTAGATGCTGACATTCAAAAATTGACTCAGAACCTTGTACAAAGAGAAGCCAATCATTTGTTAGAGAGTATCGGGGTCAAAGAGAGGTACCCGGTTGATAGGGAGATTCTCTCTGCGCTTGATGGAGTATTGAATAGGCTGAGAAAGCACGAGCTTCTCGGGCAGATGTCTATTCATAGGATAGAAGAATCACGTGATGATGACTATGATTTTTGAGGAGGATTTATATGTTACATCGGACATTGAATTGGAAAGAAGTCGAGGATGAGTTAGACGACTATGTTGGGATAAAGCTACGGCACAATTTTGGATTGATACTCGTGTTCCAGTATCAAATGACTTGCTTGATTGGAAGCAACTATCAGATCCGGAGAAAGAGGTTGTCAAGAAAGCGGTTGGAGGCTTGGCTTTGCTTGATACGCTTCAATCCGAAGAGGGGTTGTATTCTATTAAACAGCACGTTCGAACTCGCAAGGAGAGAGCGGTTCTGAGTGATTTTACATTTATGGAATCTATCCATGCTAAGACATACGGTACCATATTGATTTCGTTAAATACTTTTAAGGAAATTGAGAAAATATATGATTGGATGAATCAGGATCCTAAAATGCAGTATAAAGCCCAAAAGATAAATGAGATGTATCAGCATGGAACCCCTCTACAGGTGATGGTTGCGAGTGTGTTTTTAGAAGGGATCCTATACTATAGTAACTTTTTCATACCGCTTTGGTATCGTGGACAAAATAAACTAGCTAATCTAGCAGAGTTAATCAAATTAGTAATTAGGGACGAATCTGTACATGGGACTTATCTGGGATATAAGTTTCGCTTAACCTTTGATGAGCTCTCAGAAGCAGAACAACATGAGTTCATAACTTGGATGTATCGTTTTTTAGATGATCTTTTAGAAAATGAGTTTGCATATACGGATGAAGTCTATGCACCTATTGGTCTGGCGGAAGAAATAAAGGTATTTGTTAAATACAATGTCAATAAAGCGCTACAAAATATGGGCTTTCAAAGTTACTTTTCGGATATTACAGCGTCTGATGTGAATCCGATTGTCATGAATGGCATTTCGATTGAAACGGCCAATCATGATTTCTTTTCTCAAGTGGGTGCGGGATATCTAATGGGAAATGCAGAAGCAATGCTAGATGATGACTACGATTTTTAGAATAAACGAAACGATTCCAACGGAAATCTCTACATAATTTTTTCATAAGTTTGTTTCAAAACGCCTTTAGTTTGTGTATATCTTTTGGAGGCGTTTTTTTTTATACTGAACATGAAACTTGTTTGAAAGAGGTAAATCGATTATGGTTTATTCGAAAGAGATTGTCAGAGAATGGCTGGATGAAGTAGCAGAGTGTGCCAAGGACCATCCGGAGTGGGTGGATGTCTTTGAGCGTTGCTACACCGACACCTTGGACAATACGGTCGAGATCCTAGAAGATGGTTCAACTTTTGTATTGACAGGGGATATTCCTGCCATGTGGCTTCGGGATTCAACTGCCCAACTCAGACCCTACCTTCATGTGGCTAAAAGAGATCCTCTCTTGCGTCAGACCATTGCAGGTTTGGTCAAGCGTCAGATGACCTTAGTGCTCAAGGATCCTTATGCTAACTCTTTTAATATTGAGGAAAACTGGAAGGGTCACCATGAGACAGACCACACAGACCTTAACGGCTGGATTTGGGAGCGCAAGTATGAGGTGGATTCGCTGTGCTATCCTTTGCAGTTGGCTTATCTCCTCTGGAAAGAGACTGGCGAGACCAGTCAGTTTGATGACACTTTTGTCGCTGCGACCAAGGAAATCCTTCATCTGTGGACAGTGGAACAAGACCACAACAACTCCCCTTATCGTTTTGTTCGCGATACCGACCGTAAGGAAGACACACTGGTAAATGATGGCTTTGGACCTGACTTTGCAGTGACAGGGATGACTTGGTCAGCCTTTCGTCCAAGTGATGATTGCTGTCAGTATAGCTACTTGATTCCGTCCAATATGTTTGCGGTCGTGGTCTTGGGTTATGTCCAAGAAATCTTTGCAGAACTGGACCTAGCTGACAGCCAAAACATCATTGCAGACGCTAAACGCCTGCAAGCAGAGATCCAAGAAGGGATTGAAAACTACGCCTACACCACCAACAGCAAGGGTGAAAAGATTTACGCTTTGAAGTGGATGGTCTAGGAAATGCTAGCATCATGGATGATCCAAATGTACCAAGTCTACTGGCTGCTCCCTATCTTGGTTACTGCGATGTTAATGACGAAGTTTATCAAGCAACTCGTCGGACCATTCTGAGCCCTGAAAATCCATACTTCTACCAAGGAGAATACGCTAGCGGTCTCGGAAGTTCTCATACCTTCTATCGCTATATCTGGCCAATCGCCCTTTCTATCCAAGGCTTGACAACAACTGACAAGGCGGAGAAGAAATTCTTGCTCGATCAGCTGGTTGCTTGTGATGGTGGGACAGGTGTCATGCATGAAAGCTTCCACGTAGATGATCCAACGCTCTACTCTCGTGAATGGTTTTCATGGGCCAATATGATGTTCTGTGAGTTGGTCTTGGATTACTTGGATATTCGCTAGTCAGTTCTTTAGTTAGATAGAAATAAAAATTTAAGTTAGAATGAGGTTTTACTTCATGGAAAATGTTGTTGTACATATTATCTCACACAGTCACTGGGACCGTGAGTGGTATCTACCTTTTGAAAGCCACCGGATGCAGTTGGTGGAATTGTTTGACAATCTTTTTGATCTCTTTGAAAATGACCCTGAGTTCAAGAGTTTCCACTTGGACGGCCAAACCATTGTCCTTGATGACTACTTGGAAATTCGCCCTGAAAATCGCGACAAAGTCCAACGTTACATTGACGAAGGCAAACTCAAAATTGGTCCCTTTTACATCTTGCAGGATGATTACTTGATTTCCAGTGAAGCCAACGTCCGCAATACCTTGATTGGTCAAGCTGAATGTGCAAAATGGGGCAAATCCACTCAGATTGGTTACTTCCCAGATACCTTTGGAAATATGGGACAAGCGCCTCAAATCCTTCAAAAATCAGGTATTCACGTGGCAGCCTTTGGGCGTGGTGTCAAGCCGATTGGATTTGACAACCAAGTCCTCGAAGATGAGCAGTTTACTTCCCAATTTCAGAAATGTACTGGCAGGGTGCGGACGGAAGTCGTGTCCTCGGTATCCTCTTTGCCAACTGGTATAGTAATGGGAATGAAATCCCAGTTGATAAGGACGAAGCCTTGGCCTTTTGGAAACAAAAATTGGCAGACGTGCGTGACTACGCTTCGACCAACCAATGGTTGATGATGAACGGATGTGACCACCAGCCTGTACAGCGAAATCTGAGCGAAGCCATTCGTGTGGCCAATGAACTCTTCCCAGATGTGACCTTTGTGCATAGTTCCTTTGATGACTATGTCCATGCAGTAGAAAGTGCTCTACCGGAGCAACTATCTACCGTTACAGGTGAGTTGACCAGTCAGGAAACAGATGGCTGGTACACACTTGCCAACACTTCTTCTTCACGCATTTATCTCAAACAAGCCTTCCAAGAAAATAGCAACTTGCTAGAACAAGTAGTGGAGCCATTGACTGTCATCACTGGCGGGCATAACCACAAGGACCAGTTGACCTATGCTTGGAAAGTCCTTCTACAAAATGCGCCCCATGATAGTATCTGTGGCTGTAGCGTGGACGAAGTTCACCGCGAGATGGAGACACGTTTTGCCAAGGTTAACCAAGTCGGAAACTTTGTGAAAACTAACCTTCTCAATGAGTGGAAGGGTAAAATTGCAACCCAGGAAGCTCAAAGCAACCATCTCTTTACGGTCATCAACACTGGCTTGCATGACAAGGTCGATACTGTCAGCACAGTGATTGATGTGGCGACTTGTGATTTCAAGGAATTGCACCCAACAGAAGGTTATAAGAAAATGGCAGCCTTGACCTTACCAAGCTACCGTGTCGAAGACTTGGAAGGACATGCTGTAGAAGCGAAAATCGAAGATTTGGGAGCTAATTTTGAGTATGATTTGCCAAAAGACAAGTTCCGTCAGGCTCGTATCGCTCGACAAGTACGCGTGACAGTACCTGTTCATCTGGCACCACTTTCTTGGACAACCTTCCAATTGCTCGAAGGAGAACAAGAACACCGTGACGGTATTTACCAAAATGGAGTGATTGATACGCCATTTATAACGGTAAGTGTGGATGAAAATATCACAGTCTACGACAAGACAACTCATGAAGCTTATGAAGATGTTGTTCGTTTTGAAGACCGTGGTGACATCGGAAACGAGTACATCTATTTCCAACCAAAAGGAACAGAGCCTATCTATGCAGAGTTGAAAGGCTATGAAGTCTTGGAAAATACAGCTCGTTTTGCCAAGATCTTGCTCAAGCATGAATTGACAATTCCAGTAAGTGCAGACGAAAAACTAGATGCGGAACAAAGAGGCATCATCGAGTTTATGACGCGTGAAGCTGGGCGCTCAGCAGAGTTGATAACCCTTCCTCTTGAAACAGAGATGACTGTCTTTGTTGACAATCCACAAATTCGCTTCAAGACTCGCTTTACTAACACAGCCAAGGACCACCGTATCCGTCTCTTGGTTAAGACACATAACACGCGTCCAAGCAATGACTCTGAAAGCATCTATGAGGTGGTGACACGACCAAACAAACCAGCTGCTTCTTGGGAAAATCCTGAAAATCCACAACACCAACAGGCCTTTGTTAGTCTGTATGACGATGAAAAAGGTGTAACAGTAGCCAATAAAGGATTGCACGAGTATGAAATTCTTGGCGACGATACCATTGCAGTGACCATCCTTCGTGCCTCAGGTGAGCTAGTGACTGGGGTTACTTCCCGACACCAGAGGCTCAGTGCTTGCGTGAGTTTGAAGTCGAGTTTGCTCTCGAATGCCACCAAGCACAAGAACGCTTCTCAGCCTTCCGTCGTGCCAAAGCCTTCCAAACACCATTCACTAGTCTTCAGGTCGCTAAACAAGAAGGAAGTGTTGCTGCGACTGGTAGCCTCTTGAGTCATGCGGCACTCAGCTTACCACAAGTTTGCCCAACAGCCTTTAAAGTAGCGGAAAATGAAGAAGGATATGTACTCCGTTACTACAATATGAGTCAAGAAAATGTGCGCATATCTGAACACCAACAAATCATTCTTGACTTACTTGAGCGACCATATCCAGTTCATTCAGGACTATTGGCTCCACAAGAAATTCGTACAGAATTGATTAAAAAAGAAGACATTTAAGAGATTTGAAACTTCTCTAGAATGAGGAGACGGAACTCCCGCTGAGAAGAATTTCAAATGAAGTGAATAAGAAAAGAAAGGAGGGGCGAAAGAGTAAGGATTAACTACTGATTCGCCCCTTTTTTGGTGAAAATATGACGATTGCAACCATTGATGTCGGAGGGACTGGGATTAAGTTTGCCAGTCTGACTCCTGATGGGAAAATACTAGATAAGACAAGTATCCCAACACCAGAAACCCTAGAAGATTTACTGGCATGGCTAGACCAACGTCTATCAGAGCAAGATTATAACGGCATTGCTATGAGTGTGCCAGGCGCGGTCAATCAAGAAACAGGTGTGATTGAGGGCATCAGCGCTGTGCCCTACATCCATGGCTTTTCTTGGTATGAGTCGCTTGCCCATCATCAGCTACCTGTCCATCTAGAAAATGATGCCAACTGTGTTGGACTTAGTGAACTGCTAGCACATCCAGAGCTTGAAAATGCAGCCTGTGTCGTGATTGGGACAGGGATTGGCGGAGCTATGATTATCAATGGCAGACTTCACCGAGGTCGCCACGGCTTGGGTGGTGAGTTTGGCTATATGACAACCATTGAACCAGCTGAAAAACTCAACAACTGGTCGCAACTAGCGTCTACAGGAAACATGGTTCGCTACGTGATTGAAAAGTCAGGTCAATCAGACTGGGACGGACGCAAGATTTACCAAGAGGCTGCGGCTGGAAATGTCCTTTGCCGAGAAGCTATTGAGCGCATGAACCGTAATCTGGCGCAAGGCTTGCTCAATATCCAGTATCTCATCGACCCAGATGTCATTAGTCTGGGAGGCTCTATCAGTCAAAACCCAGATTTTATCCAAGGCGTCAAAAAAGCTGTCGATGAATTTGTCAAAACCTACGAAGAATATACGGTTGCACCAGTTATCCAAGCTTGCACCTATCATGCAGATGCCAATCTCTACGGTGCCCTTGTCAACTGGTTGCAGGAGGAAACCAATGGTAATTTTTACAGGACTTAGTCCCAAACAAGAGCAGGCAATAGAGTTGCTTAAAAAGCACATTTCCCTACCAGATGTAGAGGTAGCAGTCGCTCAGTCTGACCAAGCCTCTATCTCTATCAAGGGTGAGGGTGGCCACTATCAACTAACTTATCGCAAACCTCACCAACTGTATCGCGGTCTATCCTTACTAGTAAGCGCCTTAAAAGATGGTGATAAGGTAGAGATTGAGGAACAAGCTGCTTATGAAGATTTGGCTTACATGGCAGACTGTTCCCGAAATGCAGTTTTGAATGTCGCTTCTGCCAAACAGATGATTGAGGTCTTGGCTCTCATGGGCTACTCAACCTTTGAGCTTTACATGGAAGACACTTACCAGATTGAGGGGCAACCTTACTTTGGTTATTTCCGTGGTGCATACTCGGCTGAAGAGTTACAGGAAATCGAAGCCTACGCCCAGCAGTTTGACATGACCTTTGTGCCATGTATCCAGACTCTGGCCCATTTGTCAGCCTTCGTTAAATGGGGTGTCAAGGAAGTGCAGGAACTCCGTGATGTTGAGGATATCCTCCTTATCGGCGAAGAAAGGTTTATAACCTGATTGATGGCATGTTTGCCACTCTGTCTAAACTGCAAACACGGAAGGTCAATATCGGGATGGACGAGGCCCACTTGGTTGGTTTAGGTCGTTACTTAATTCTGAACGGTGTTGTGGACCGTAGTCTCCTCATGTGCCAACACTTGGAGCGTGTGCTGGATATCGCTGATAAGTATGGTTTCCACTGCCAGATGTGGAGCGATATGTTCTTCAAACTCATGTCAGCAGATGGGCAGTACGACCGTGATGTGGAAATTCCTGAGGAAACCCGTGTCTACCTAGACCGTCTCAAAGACCGTGTAACCTTGGTTTACTGGGATTATTATCAAGACAGCGAAGAAAAGTACAACCGTAACTTCCACAACCATCACAAGATTAGCCAAGATATTGCCTTTGCAGGGGGAGCTTGGAAGTGGATTGGTTTCACACCCAACAACCATTTCAGCCGTCTTATTGCTATAGAGGCCAATAAAGCCTGTCGTGCCAATGACATCAAAGAAGTCATCGTGACGGGTTGGGGGGATAATGGTGGGGAAACAGCCCAGTTCTCTATCCTACCAAGCTTGCAAATTTGGGCAGAACTCAGCTATCGCAATGACCTAGACTGTCTGTCTGCTCACTTTAAGACTAATACAGGTCTTTCGGTTGAGGATTTTATGCAGATTGACCTAGCCAATCTCTTGCCAGATCTACCAGACAATCTCAGTGGCATCAATCCCAACCGCTATGTCTTTTATCAGGATGTTCTTTGCCCAATCCTTGACCAGCACATGACACCTGAACATGACAAACCTCACTTCGCTCAGGCAGCTGAGATTCTCTCTGACATTAAAGAAAAAGCTGGGAACTATGCCTATCTCTTTGAAACTCAGGCTCAGTTGAACCAGATTTTAAGCAGTAAAGTGGATGTGGGACGACGCATCCGAGAAGCTTACAAAGCCGGTGACAAAGTCCGCTTGCAGCAAATCGCTAGAGAAGAATTACCAAAACTCAGAAGTGAGATAGAAACCTTCCACAAACTCTTTAGCCACCAATGGTTGAAAGAAAACAGGGTCTTTGGTTTGGATACAGTCGATATCCGTATGGGTGGACTCTTGCAAAGGATCAAGCGAGCAGAGAGTCGCATCGAGGCTTATCTGGCAGGCCAGATTGATCGCATCGACGAACTAGAAGTTGAAATCCTTCCATTTAATGATTTCTATGGAGATAAGGATTTGCAGCTACAACAGCCAACCAGTGGCACACCATTGCGACAGCTTCGACGATTTATACGACCTAAAGGCATCTTTTCCGAGTCAGAATGTTTCTCGTGAAACACACTTCTTATATAAAAAACTTCTCCACATAAAATAATTTGTGGAGTTTTTTCTATAATTAGTAGTTTAACCTAACCTTCAAATAGGAGTATACTAATAATGTAATCGTTATCAAACCTAAAAATTCGATGAAATCAGTTTTTAGAAATAAAATGGGAGGAAATTATGAAAAAGTTTTCAAAGACCTTGAGAGATAACTGGATTTTTCTCTTGATGGTTTTACCAGGGGCACTTTGGTTGATTCTATTCTTCTACATTCCAGTTTTTGGGAATGTGGTTGCCTTCAAAGACTACCATATGAGTGGTGAAGGATTCGTCCACAGTATTATAAATAGTAAATGGGTCGGACTAGATAACTTTAAATTCTTGTTTAGTTCGAAAGACGCCTTTGTCATCACTCGAAATACTGTCCTTTACAACCTTGGATTTATCTTTATCGGTTTGATTGTGTCAGTTGGTATCGCCATTATCCTTAGTGAACTTCGCTCTAAGAGAATGGTTAAGATCTTCCAAACGTCTATGCTGTTCCCTTACTTCCTGTCTTGGGTCATCATCAGTTTCTTTACAGATGCCTTCCTAAATATCGATAAAGGGCTTATTAACCACACCTTGGAAGCTCTTGGCATGAAGGGGATTAACTTCTACGCTGACGTCAGTATCTGGCCTTATCTTCTCCTCTTCCTAGGTATTTGGAAAGGCTTTGGTTATAGTAGTGTTATGTACTACGCAACCATCATGGGTATTGACCCAACTTACTACGAAGCAGCGACAGTGGACGGTGCTAGCAAATGGCAACGTATCCGCAACGTAACGATTCCTCAGTTGACACCACTTGTGACAGTATTGACCATCCTTGCAGTCGGGAATATCTTCCGTGCAGACTTCGGTCTCTTCTATCAAATCCCTCACAACGCTGGTCAGCTCTATAGTGTAACAAACGTATTGGACGTCTATGTCTTTAATGGTTTGACTCAGACAGCAGATATTGGTATGGCTTCAGCAGCCGGTCTCTATCAGTCAGTTGTCGGTTTGATTCTAGTTATCCTATCAAACTTACTTGCAAGACGTGTTGATCCTAACTCAGCACTATTCTAGAAAGGAGGAGCATATGGCAAAAAAAATTCAAAAAGAAAAAATTGATAATGTTGGCATACACTCCTTCAGCAAAAAAGCAGATATTTTCTTTAGTCTTATATCTGGTTTGCTGGCCTTCTCTTGTATCTTGCCTTTCATCTTTGTCATCATTATCTCAATTACAGATGAGAAGAGTATTATTCAATATGGATATAGCTTCTTCCCATCACAGTTTGGATTAGATGGTTTTGAGTTTTTGGCTCAATTCAAAGATAAAATTTTACAAGCGCTCTTTATCTCAGTATTTGTGACAGTTGTCGGTACATTGACAAACGTCTTTATTACTACAACTTACGCCTATGCCATCTCACGTTCAACATTTAAGTATCGTAAATTCTTTACAATCTTCGCACTGCTTAGTATGTTATTCAATGCTGGTTTGGTACCAGGTTACATCGTGGTAACTCAGTTGCTTCACCTTGGTGATACCATTTGGGCCTTGATTGTTCCCATGCTTCTATCACCATTCAACATCATGTTGATGCGTTCCTTCTTCAAGAAGACTATCCCAGAAGCAATCCTCGAATCAGCTCGTATCGATGGTGCCAGCGAGGCTCGGATCTTCTTCCAGATCTGTTTGCCGCTTTCACTACCAGGTATCGCAACTATCACGCTTTTGACAGCTCTTGGCTTCTGGAATGACTGGTTTAACGCCCTTCTTTACATCAAGAGTGATAACTTGTATCCTTTGCAATATTTGCTCATGCAAATTCAAAACAACATGGATTACATTGCCAAGTCAGTTGGAATGTCTGGACAACTTGCAGTTGCCCTACCAAAAGAAACAGGACGTATGGCAATGGTTGTAGTTGCAACTGTTCCGATTGCGATTCTCTATCCGTTCTTCCAACGCTACTTTGTAAAAGGTTTGACTATCGGTGGTGTTAAAGAATAAACCATTGAGAAACAAGTTTTCTCTTCTCTATCTAACTTTTCATCATCAGGAAAGTTACTCATTAAAATTGTTTATAAATTAAAAATAAAAAAAAGGAGTTTTTATCATGAAAAACTGGAAAAAATATGCTTTTGCATCTGCTAGCCTTGTAGCTTTGGCTGCTGGCCTTGCAGCTTGTGGAAACCTTAAAGGGAATAACCAAAAAGCTGCTGAGTCAACTTCAGGCGAAAAAACTGTTATCAAAATGTACCAAATCGGTGATAAACCAGATAACTTGGATGAATTGCTAGAAAATGCAAACAAAATCATCGGTGAAAAAGTTGGTGCTAAATTGGACATCCAATACCTTGGTTGGGGTGACTACGGTAAGAAAATGTCAGTTATCACTTCATCAGGTGAAAACTACGATATCGCATTTGCAGATAACTATGTAGTAAACGCTCAAAAAGGTGCTTATGCTGACTTGACAGAATTGTATAAGAAAGAAGGAGCTGAACTTTACAAAGCGCTTGACCCAGCTTACATCAAAGGTAACACTGTAAACGGTAAAATCTACGCTGTTCCAGTTGCAGCTAACGTTGCATCTTCACAAAACTTTGCTTTCAACGGCCCACTTCTTGAAAAATACGGCATCGATATCTCAGGTGTAACTTCATACGAAACACTTGAACCAGTCTTGAAACAAATCAAAGAAAAAGCACCAGATGTAATGCCATTCGCTGTTGGTAAAAACTTTATTCCATCAGAAAACTTTGACTACCCAGTTGCAAATGGTCTTCCATTCGTCATCGACCTTGAAGGCGATACTACTAAGATCGTAAACCGTTACGAAGTTCCTCGTTTCGTAGAACACTTGAAGACTCTTCACAAATACTATGAAGCAGGATACATTCCAAAAGACGTAGCAACAAGCGAAACTTCATATGACCTTACTCAAGATACTTGGCTTGTTCGCGAAGAAACAGTAGGACCAGCTGACTACGGTAGCAGCTTGCTTTCTCGTGTTGCTAACAGAGACATCAAAATCAAACCATTTACTAACTTCATCAAGAAAAACCAAACAACTCAAGTTGCTAACTTTGTAATCTCAAACAACTCTAAGAACAAAGAAAAAGCAATGGAAGTGTTGAACCTCTTGAACACTAACCCAGAACTCTTGAACGGACTTGTTTATGGACCAGAAGGCAAGAACTGGGAAAAAGTTGCAGGTAAAGAAAACCGTGTTAAAGTCCTTGATGGATACAAAGGAAACACTCACATGTCAGGATGGAACACTGGTAACAACTGGATCCTTTACATCAACGAAAATGTAACAGATGAGCAAATTGCACAATCTAAGAAAGACTTGGAAACTGCAAAAGAATCTCCAGCGCTTGGATTTATCTTTAACACTGACAACGTGAAATCTGACATCTCAGCTATCACTAACACTATGCAACAATTCGATACAGCTATCAACACTGGTACTCTAGACCCAGAAAAAGCTATTCCAGAATTGATGGCAAAACTTAAATCTGAAGGTGCTTACCAAAAAGTATTGGATGAAATGCAAAAACAATACGACGAGTTCTTGAAAAACAAAAAATCATAAGATCGATTGATTTCGTGTATTCATTCCTAAATCCTAAAAATGTGATCACTGCCTTCCCTAGTTCTCTAGGGGAGGTAGTGATTTTTAGGATGTAAATCAAAAAATTGAGAGAATTATCTGCGATTCGGTATAGTTACTGATGAAGTGTAGGGACAGGGCGTTTTCTATAAATTTCCGGTCAAATAAATTGCAATCACTTTCCCAAGTGGGTATACTAGTATAGTTAGATGAAAAATTCTGAAAATTTAAGAATAGAAAAGAGAACAAATCTTATGGCAAAAGATATTCGTGTCTTACTTTACTACCTCTATACTCCAATTGAAAAATGCAGAGCAATTTGCGGCAGATCACTTGGCTTTCTGTAAATCAATCGGCCTCAAAGGTCGTATCCTAGTCGCTGACGAGGGAATCAACGGAACCGTTTCGGGTGACTACGAAACAACTCAAAAATACATGGACTACGTTCACAGCCTCCCAGGAATGGAAGACCTCTGGTTCAAGATTGACGAAGAAAATGAACAAGCCTTCAAGAAGATGTTTGTTCGCTACAAGAAAGAAATTGTCCACCTTGGTTTGGAAGACAACGACTTTGACAACGACATCAACCCACTTGAAACAACAGGTGCTTACTTGTCTCCAAAAAGAGTTCAAAGAAGCCCTTCTTGACGAAGATACAGTTGTCCTTGACACACGTAACGATTATGAGTACGACCTAGGACACTTCCGCGGAGCTATTCGCCCAGACATCCGCAACTTCCGTGAGTTGCCACAATGGGTTCGTGACAACAAGGAAAAATTCATGGACAAGCGCGTGGTTGTTTACTGTACTGGTGGTGTTCGCTGTGAGAAATTCTCAGGCTGGATGGTGCGTGAAGGCTACAAAGATGTCGGTCAGCTTCATGGCGGTATCGCAACTTACGGTAAAGATCCAGAAGTTCAAGGTGAGCTTTGGGATGGGAAAATGTACGTCTTTGACGAGCGTATCGCAGTCGATGTCAACCATGTTAACCCAACCATCGTAGGGAAAGACTGGTTTGATGGAACACCATGTGAACGCTATGTCAACTGTGGAAATCCTTTCTGTAACCGTCGTATCCTAACATCAGAAGAAAATGAAGACAAGTACCTTCGTGGCTGCTCACACGAGTGTCGTGTTCACCCACGTAACCGCTATGTTTCAGAAAATGAATTGACACAAGCAGAAGTTGTGGAGCGCCTGGCTGCTATTGGTGAAAGTTTGGATCAAGCAGCTACTGTATAACATCAAACAGTCCTTAGGGGCTGTTTTTCTATGCTTTTTATCTAAAAATCTAAAGTTTGTTTCTGTATCTTTCAGGAAAATAGGTTATACTATATGTAAACGATTTCAAAGGAGGCCAGTTATGGCGAAAACATTTTTTATCCCAAATAAAGAAAGCATTCTAGGACAACAGGAGGCCTTGACTGCCAAGTCCATCTTAGCCTTGGTGGAGGGCTTGGAGTCACACAGTTATGATGCGGTCTATCTCCGTCAGCCTCTTAACCGTCTCGAGTATATCGAGTGTGGGATTGTAGGCCAGTCGCAATTTCTCTTCAAGGTCAACTATGCGGATAGTCGAAAAGGTTATCAAGTAGTGATTCCAGATTTCCTTACTAGAGCGGACTGGGAGATTGTAGAAACTCTCCTCCAGGCCCTATCTGGCAAGTTGGGGCAAGCGGTAGAAGGGCTAGAAGGCTTTGACTTGAAGCTTATTTCCGACAAACGGTCAAGCATTATCTAGCTGATAAGGCGATTCGTTTAGTATATTGCCAAGGGCTCTTGTCCCCGATCTATCTCAACAAGGACTACCTAGAGAGCTTTTTAGCAGAGGATGGATTGGCACGTTTTGAAGAGCTGGTCAAGAAGGTCCAAGGCTCTGATGCCTACCTTGCCAGTGTGAAATTTTACCCAGATGCTCAAGGCAAGGTGCACGGTATCTATCACCTGGCCCAGGGAGTCAAGACGATTTTGCCAAAGGAACCCTTTGTACCAGCTCCTTATACCGAGCAGCTGGCGGGCAAGGAGCTTGTTTGGGAGATTGACCTGGTGAAGATTTCTGGTGATGGCTCAAAAGCAGAAGACTATGAAGCCATTGCTCGCTTGGACTATGCAAAATTCCTAGAGTCACTACCAACAGCATTTTACCAGCAACTAGATGCCAATCAATTGGAAGTACAAGCCATTTTGGGAAAAGATTTTAAAGGATTGGCAATCATCAAGTAGACACTGTTCAAAAAAGAGTAAACATAAAAATCCCTGTCATTAACAAATGGCAGGGATTTTGGTTAAAAGAATGTCAGGATGCGAAGGTAGTCTATCGTTAGCGCGAGCTCTGCAATGAAGAAGGGTAAGAGAATAGTGCCATCAAGTAAGACAGCGAGCAGGAATCGATAAAATGGGTCGAGGCTACTGGTCTTACTTGGCTTGCTAATCACAAAGAGATTGCCAAGGGCAAAGATGGCCATGCTTAGAAGAGTGAGGATACCAGCAAATCGTAAGCCGCCAAAGAGTGCAAAGAAACTTGCTAGAGCTGTTAGGACAAGTGGGATAGCAAAGAGTCTGCTATACCGATCAAAGGCTTCTTGGAATGTAAAGTCGCTCTCCTGATCCAGCACACGTCGAACAGTAAAGCCTCCCAAAATGATGGAAAAGTAAAATAGAGCGCTAGCGACCAGAATCGAAAGCCCAGCAAAGAGATCTAAAGGTGGGAGCTGGTTAGGAGAACTATTAGCAATAGAGACCATATAGCCATAGTAGAGGCGCTTGATATGATAGATACTAAAGAAAAGGTTAATCGAAGATAGCAAGGTGAGCAGGGCAAAGACACTATAACGATGCTTTTGATCTGTGGTCTTGCTGGTAGTTGGTTCTTGGATAGCATCCAGTAGCCAAGTCCAAAATAGTGCGATTTCTTCTTTGAATCGGGCAGTTTTGCGGGGGTCAATGTCTGGGATATAGGGGCTTTCTAAAGCTTTGCTGAGGATGCTTTTCTCTTTTACAGAGTTTTCTTGGCTGTGTTCCTCTTCAGCTTTCACTTCTCCCTCTTCCTCGGTTTGGGTTTCCTCCATTATTTGGGGAGCATCCTCCCCATGCCTTTCCAACTCTTTAGGTGAGACAGGTGTTTCTTGGCTTGCTTGTGGTTCGGTCTCCACAGTTTCCGAAGTCTCTGGTTGGTCGGGTTGGATTTCCGATTTCGTCTGAGGTGATTTCTTCTCTAGGTCGGCACTTTCAAACCATTCTTGTGTCATGGTGGAACCTCCTTTTTTATGGTCTTTTTCTATCTTTAGACTAGCAGATGAAAGCGTTTGTCAATGGTTCGTAGAAGGAGATGACTGATCCTCATCTTTTAGAAGAAAGATATCTCCGTCGGTTCGTGCAATGAGTTGATTCTTGACATCGGCTTTTTCAGTTTTGTAGGGGTTGGTTAAGCGTTCATATTGGTTATCCTCCCCTTTTTTGACAGAGTGTCGTCCCTCTCTTGTGAAATGGATAATGGAGCCATGTTTAGCTGTGAGGTTGAGGTTGATTCGTTGCCGCTCTTCTTTGGTGAGAATAAGATTTAGATCTGATCTAGCTTCTAACTCAACCTTGCCGTGGATTTGGATATTTTCAACATGGAGATGTTTCCCCTTCCGTCTTGACCTGGCTATCTGTCAATTCTGTTTTAAAGATATTGATGATATTGGGCGTTGTGAATTTGCTGTTTTTGATACGACTTCCTTCAATTCGGAGGAGATATCCGTTTGTATTGAGGGTCGCATTTTCAAGGGTAGCATTTATGATAGTGGTTTGTCCACGATTGGCTGAGACGGTAATAGCTTTCAGAGTTCTTCCTTTAGGTAGAGAGAGAACGACTTCGTCAAAACGGTGAGAATAACTGCTGGCAATACGGAGTAGGCCTTCGATTCCTGAACCGAGAAAACGATGTTGGGAGGTTTGTTTGTCAGTGACGCTCAGTGTTTTGTCACTCATGCCAGTAGTTAGATCGTGATGACCAGACACTGACGGATGATAGCTGATGTGGATCTTGTCATCTACAGACTCTGTGATGGTTAGGCTATGGTCCTCAAGGGTCAAATCAAGTTTTTCAACTTCGCTTCCGAAGGTCACTTCTTCGATACGATTGTCATAGACGGGGTCTTTTGACATGGCAAGCAAACTTTGAATACCATTGGACTGGGCGCCTGCAATAATCATGATAAAACCAAGGATTGTAGAAACCACACCAAAAATGAGAAATCCTTTTGTCAATTTACGCATGTCTGTCACCTCTCTTTCCTTTTTTAAGAATCCATTGCACCAAACGGACGATCAGGAGACCAAAGAAACGAGCTACATAGGAGATGCCTAGTAAAACAAGAGAAGAAGCACCGATAGCAAGCAAACCAGCCCCGAAATCAAGATAAAGGCGGATTTGGCTTCGACTAGGACACTAAAGCTCTCTACGATAAAGAGTCCGCCTAGTAGGATACCCGTCACAGAGACGGTAAAGAAGGCTAGAATGACGGAGGCAGCCGCGATAAAAAGCCCGATAATGGTTAAGATAATTGCAATTCCCACAGGGATTCCGATAGGGGCTGCTAGTAAGGCAAGTAGAGCAATGTGTAGCAGTTGGCGGTCATTCTTTTGAGCAGGGGCTTCATTGACTTTCTTGTCAAGGAGGTTAGAGAGGACATCATGAGCCGCTTCTTTTGGTGTTCCTAGACTAGCAATGAGCTCTTCTTCACCCTCTGGACCTGCATCGTCAAATAGTTCCTTAAAGTAGTCCATGGCTTCAATGCGGTCGACTTCAGGTAGTTTATGGAGATAGGTTTCTAACTGAGTCAGATAGTCAGTTCTTGTCATGGCGGATACTCCCTTCTATGATGCCGTTGACGGTGTCGGTATAGAGCGTCCACTCTTCCTTTAGAGTAACGAGCTGCTCTACGCCCCGATTGGTCAAGGAGTAGTATTTGCGCATACGCCCCTGAAACTCTCTAGAGTAGGTGGTCAGAAAGCCACTGGCTTCCAATTTTTTGAGAATGGGATAGAGTGTAGATTCTTTTATATTGGCGATGAGTTTAATGGTTTGGCTAATCTCATAACCATAAGAATCCCCCTGCTCCAGTACAGCCAAGATGAGAAACTCGATCAAGGCAGAGGATGTTGGGAAGTACATGGGAAACCTCCTTTATATTATATAAAAATTTTATATATACTCTTTTCAAATATATTGTATCTCAATATGAAAGCCCTGTCAAGCAATATGTATAAAAATTTTATATATAAAAAACTCCTAGTAAAAACTAGGAGTTTAGAGGCTCTGACATCAGCTATTCCACAGAAATTTATATTTTTAAAGATAAGCTAGAATAATGATTTATAATCTAGGATATTATCTCTTATGCCGTCTAGCAAAGGGATAAACTCAGTAAAATCGAATTCTTTATAATTCTTTAGAACATACTTTGAAAAAATTTCTTTTCCATAATGATTATCACCACCATCTTTATGAAATTCCTTTCCTTTTAAAATAGGTAGCGAATTTTGAGATGGTGAAAATAATAAGTCTTCAATATCAGATGAATCGCCGTTATGCATATTATCCATTAAAGGTGTCGCCATTATATATAGGCTGTCCTTTTTATTAATTCGCCAAGGGTTATCTCTTCTAACTTTTTCTAAATTGTCTGAAATCTTCTCTTCTAATTTTATATTCTTTGAACCTTCCGAGTCTTTATTCTTTGGAATCATCAAGTCTTTTGCATGACTCGCAAATAAAAATAAAGCCGATTTATCATTGCCATTTCTATTATTCGGTTCATTATCAAATAAAAATATTGTTGGATAATTGGGAAGGCTATTGGTTAATTGTTTGAAATAAGTAATGTAGTTTGTGTATAAAAATTCTTTCTTCTGAATTTAGTGCAAAAAAATTTTTTTCTTTTTTTCTCATTATAGTAAAATTTATCAGAAAAAAATAATTATACCAATACTTGAGACCTTCTCCACCTTCTGGGATATTAAACAGGTATTCCACGGTATTACTACGATTTAGAAATTCGATTTTAAATATAAAAATCATCACCATCTTTTTTTCAATAAGTTCGGGATAATTTTTCATAAAGCTTTTTTTAAAAGCTGCTTTAATATATCGAGGGATCTGTCTTTCCTTCTGTGACAATTATAGGTTTATCATTTCCGAAAAAAATATTTATAAAATAGAAATTTCTTGTACTCTTTTTCTCTAGAATTAAATAGAGACATGTACGTTTTCTTTTGTTCCTTACCTATACTGTAGAACTCTGTTGGTACATTATATGTATTATGTTTTTTTATTATCGAATAATTCTTTTTCGTAAATCTTTATTATAAAAGATATATTTCCAATAATATTTCGATTCAGATTTTTTTTGATGAGTTTCTGCCTAATAAATATTTTTTTGTGAATCCAGATTATTTTGTATCAGGGACTTTTTATAAAGTAAGTAGTTGTTGTATTGATCTATTTGAAAAATAAAAGCAAAGCGTCCCGTTAATTGATTCAGCGTTCCTGATTTTTTATCTATTTCAAAAGCTCCATCTTTGTATAATTGAAAGGCCATTGCGCGAGTATTTTTTATGTACTCTCTTTTCACATTTATCTTTTTGTTGACAACCAGTCCAGTAACTTCTTGGCGTTGCATGTTATTACTCAATCGTGTTTTTTGGGGATTGATTTCAAAACCAGATGAGATGATTACCTCCTCTAATTCAGTTAAAAAGTTATCTAACTCTTTGCTTGCCCTCAACTTATTAGAGTTTAATTCACGATTTGTTGAAAAAGTCATATCATCGGCATATCTAGAATATGTAAAACGATATTTTTTAGCAATTTTGACAATCCGATAATCTAAAATTCTAGTAATTAAATTTGTGATGATGGGAGAAGAAGGAGCTCCCTGAGGTAACTTACTTTGGTAACATGCAATTTGAGCAATTACTGTAGCAATTTCTGGTGAAACAGCAAAATCCCTGTCTTTTATAAAGAAGCCTCTTACTCTTCCAAAATTAAAAGAATCAAAAAAGTTTTTCAAGTCAATGTTCAGAATGTATTTCTTGTTTCGATGCATCTGAGAGTTGGTAATAATGCTTTTCCCCTTTTCAAATGCGTGAGACAGAACAGGTGTTTTAAAGTTCTTAACCTTAGATTTAGATTCTATACTTTCAAGGTAACATTCCCACAAAACATTAGACAATTTTTTCTGAAGGAACTTCAACTCTTTTTTGGGGGCATGTATAACTCTTTCTCCACCATTCTTTTTAGGGATAGTGAAAGAGTTATATAAATTATCCGTTTTTATATTGTACAATAAATAATTGATGTATTTGGCACTTTTCAAGCCAAGTAGCTTAGCAAAATCATCCTTTGTCTGTAGTTGATTAAATTTGGTCATCATTTTTCCTCATAAAAAAAGCGTATGATAACTCTTACGCGAACAAGATTGCCAGTAGAAATCCTAATGAATCCTGAAGCTAATAACACCAGATGAAGCCAAACACTCCTATAACATTGTTGTTAATACTTGCGAACACACAAGTCAAAAATCTAATCATACGCAACTTTATTCTATCACAAAATAACCTGTTAATCTAGAATTAAGACATCTTAGACTATAAATTTTTATCAACACCTCAAAAAGCCAGACAGAGTCTGGCTTTGCATTGTTTATAGCTGTGATGGATTTTAGAATAATTAAAGGATTTTATCAGCCCTATCCACCATAAATAGTGAGACGGTCATGATGATATCGATGGCTAGAAGGGCAAGGACCGCTGGAATCCAAGATTGGAAAAGATCAAAACTATAACCAAACAAGGTAGGACCAAAGGCCGCCAAGATGTAGCCCCCTGTTTGCGCCAGACCTGAGAGTTGCGCAGTCTTTTCAGGCGAGCTGGTCTTAAGTGAGAAGCAAACCATGAGGTAGGGGAAGAGAGCGCTACAGGCCGTTCCAATCAAGAGATGGACGACTAACCAGTAGAGGAAATTATTGGCTGGATACAAGAGCATGGCAATTCCTGTCATACCAGAGAAGGAAATGATTGCCAGCATGATTCGACGGTGACCATCTGACAAACGAGTCGTCAGACTTGGGATAGTCATGGAAAAAGGAATGCTGATCAGCGAGAAGATAGAAGCCAGAAGCGCCGCATTGCTATTAGAAAGGCCAGCACTAATAGCCATGGTTGGCAACCAGGTCATGCTTGTATAAAAGAGCAAGGACTGAAGACCGCCAAAGACAATGATGGCCCAGACAGATTTGCTTTTTAGAATATTTTCTTTCGATTTCTTTTCTTGCTGGCCATCTAGATAGTGGTTGTGACGATGATTTGGCAACCAGACTAGCAGAGTGACTAAGCAGAGAAAGCTGAGAACGAGGATGAGACCCTTCCAAGAACTAGCTTGGGTGATAGGGACCGAAAGATAAGAAGCGATGGCCGTTGAAACACCCATGGCAGTGACATAGAGTGTCGTTAGGAAGCTAATCTTTTGAGGCTGATTTGCCTGAATCATACTTGGGAGGAGTACATTGAAAATGGCGATGCTCGCTCCGATGATCAGAGTTCCTAGATAGAGAAGGGGAAGGTTGAAGATACGAATCACAGAGCCAATAGTTAAGAGAAGGAGACAGTATGTGAAGAGGTGTTCCAACCCGATTTTATGTGCCAAGCGACTTGCAAAAGCAGAGAAAAGAGCAAACATTAAGAGAGGGAGACTGGTTAAAATACCGAGAGAACTAACCTCGACTCCTAGCCCCTGAGCGATATCTCCTAAAATAGTTGGAAGAGCAGTAAAAGGAGAGCGCAAAACAGTCCCGATTAAGACAATCCCTAGGATAAAAAAGAGTGATTGTTTTTTCATGAAAACCTCGATAAGATGATTTTAATAACAGCTTATTTTAAGTTTTTTTTCTTATAATGTCAAGGAGAGGACTAGAAAGTCCAGCCCATCTTGCTTGAAAATATACAGACTCTTTTACTAAGTTTTTCATAGAATTAAAATAAAAATAGGAAACTAGGAAATTTTGTGATAAAATAGTGGAAGGAAATCTATAAATTGGAGAAAAACTGTGTCTGAAAAGCAAAAAATCAGCGTCTTGATGTCGGTCTATGTAAAGGAAAATCCGACATTTGAGAGATGCTATCAAGAGTGTTCAAAACCAGACCTTAAAACCGAGTGAGCTTGTTCTCGTAGAGGATGGGCCCCTCACACCCGAACTCTATCAGGTGCTAGATGAAGTGGAAGCTCAGTCAGACATTCCAGTTAAACGGTGCCCCTTAGAAGAAAATCAAGGTTTAGGTTTGGCTCTTCGATACGGTGTTTTACAGTGTCAGTACGATATCATCGCTCGCATGGATACAGATGATATAGCGGTAGCTGACCGCTTCGAAAAGCAAGTCCAACTAATGGAAGAGGAAAATCTGGATCTCTTAGGTGGACACATTGCAGAATTTATTGACAATCCTGATGAGATTGTGTCTTACCGTCGTGTTCCAACTCAGCACGCAGACATTGTGGCTTACCAAAGGATGAGAAGTGCCTTCAACCACATGACTGTCATGTTCAAGAAGGATATGGTTCTCAAGGCAGGCAACTACGAAGACGGACTTTATATGGAAGATGACCTTCTCTGGCTCAATATGATTGCCGCAGGAGCTAAGACTGGAAACCTCGATCAAATCTTGTGTAAGGTTCGTGTCGGTGCAGGAATGTTTGAACGTCGAGGTGGTTTGCGCTACCTCAAACTCTATCGTCAGGCTCGTCAACGCATGCTTGAAAGAGGTCAAATTTCCTACATGGAATATGCGAAAAGCATTGCTATTCAGGCGGTCGTCGCACTTTGTCCAGGTTTTGTACGTCAGTTTATTTTTGTGAAATTATTAAGAAAAAATAAGTAGGCTTGTAAAAGATAAAACAACCAAAAAATGTTATAATAACAATATATTTATTTGCATTCTTTTAAGGGGGAGTAAATTCCTATGAATAAAAAACTAACAGATTATGTGATTGATCTGGTTGAAATTTTAAATAAACAGCAAAAACAGGTGTTTTGGGGTGTATTTGACATTGTTAGTATGGTGGTTTCCATCATTGTGTCCTACATTCTCTTTTATGGCTTGATTAACCCAGCGCCTGTGGACTATGTTATCTATACTGGTTTGGCCTTCCTCTTCTATCAAATCATGATTGGATTTTGGGGGCTTAATGCTAGTATTAGTCGCTACAGTAAGATTACGGATTTCATGAAAATCTTTTTCGGAGTGACACTTAGTAGTGTTCTTTCCTATGGGATTTGCTATGCCTTTCTTCCACTATTTTCTATCCGTTTCATCGTGCTCTTTATCTTGTTGAGTACCTTCCTCATCTTGCTTCCTCGTATCACTTGGCAGTTGATTTATTCTAAGCGCAAGCAGGGTAGTGGGGATGGCGAGCACCGTCGTACCTTCTTGATTGGTGCTGGCGATGGTGGTGCTCTCTTTATGAATAGCTACCAACACCCAACTAGTGACCTCGAGTTAGTGGGAATTTTGGATAGCGATGAAAAGAAAAAGGGACAAAAACTAGGTGGAATCCCAGTTTTGGGCTCCTATGATAATCTGCCTGAATTGGCCAAGCGTCACCAAATCGAGCGAGTCATCGTAGCCATCCCTTCGCTTGACCCATCAGAGTACGAACGCATCTTGCAGATGTGTAATAAACTCGGTATCAAATGTTACAAGATGCCCAAGGTTGAGACAGTTGTTCAGGGGCTTCACCAACCAGGTAGTGGCTTCCAGAAAATTGACATCACAGACCTTTTAGGTCGTCAGGAAATTCGTCTTGACGAATCTCGTCTGGGTGCAGAACTTACAGGCAAGACTATTTTGGTGACAGGAGCTGGTGGTTCGATTGGTTCGGAGATTTGTCGTCAGGTTAGCCGCTTCAATCCAGAGCGTATCGTCTTGCTTGGACATGGTGAAAACTCCATCTATCTCGTTTATCATGAATTGATCCGTACATTCCAAGGAATTGATTATGTTCCTGTCATTGCAGATATTCAGGATTATGATCGCCTTTTACAAGTGTTTGAACAGTACAAACCAGCTATCATCTACCATGCTGCGGCCCACAAACACGTTCCGATGATGGAGCGCAATCCAAAAGAAGCCTTCAAAAACAATATCCTCGGAACCTACAATGTTGCTAAGGCTGTTGATGCAGCTAGGTACCTAAGATGGTTATGATTTCGACTGATAAGGCGGTCAATCCACCGAATGTTATGGGGGCAACTAAGCGTGTGGCAGAGTTAATTGTCACTGGCTTTAACCAACGTAGCAAATCCACCTACTGTGCAGTTCGTTTTGGGAATGTTCTCGGTAGTCGTGGTAGTGTGATTCCTGTCTTTGAACGCCAGATTGCTGAAGGCGGTCCTGTAACGGTGACAGACTTCCGTATGACACGTTACTTCATGACCATTCCAGAGGCTAGCCGTCTAGTAATCCATGCTGGTGCTTATGCCAAGGACGGAGAAGTCTTTATCCTTGACATGGGCAAACCAGTCAAGATCTATGATTTGGCTAAGAAAATGGTCCTTCTAAGCGGACATACCGAAAGCGAAATTCCAATAGTTGAAGTCGGGATTCGACCAGGGGAAAAACTCTATGAAGAACTCTTGGTTTCGACCGAATTGGTTGATAACCAAGTCATGGATAAGATTTTCGTTGGTAAGGTTAATGTCATGCCACTAGAAGCGATCAATCAGAAAATTGAGGAGTTCCGTTCACTCAGTGGAGATGAGCTCAAAGAAGCGATCATTTCTTTTGCAAATGAAACAACTCATGCTGAGTAAGGGAAGCTGATCAAAAGTCTTTAAAATCAGAAAAACGCATAATATCAGGTATTCAAAAACCTTGGTATTATGCGTTTTATCATGGAAATTTTATATAAGATGTGAAACAAGGTTGCTTGTTCTTTTTTAAAAGAAAGGATGGTTGGATACTTCCATCTCCGTCACTTTTTTCTATTGCCTTCTGCTGAAGTTTTTTCGGTACCAATCATCTTATCAAGGTGAAGTTCTTTGGTTTTGAGAGCCTTGTTGATAGCAATTGCAGAAGCGATTAAGAGAACGAAGGTTAGCCAGATCCAAGCAGTGAATTCGGCTGGAAAACTAGAACCGGCTAAAAAGAGATAGATAGCCAAAGCCAATACGAAAATATAAATCACTTGCCAGAGACCAAAGGACTTAACTTCTTTATAGTATTTGCCCTTGTCTTCCTCCAAAATCACTGCTGTGGAACCTTTTTCAGAGTTTTCATCCAGTAGTAGATAGTCAGTTGTCACTTGAAAAATCTTGCTTAATTCAATGACTTTTTCGATTTCAGGAAGGACTTGTCCAGACTCCCATTTGGAGATACTTTGCCGAGAAACATTGATTTGTTCTGCTAGCTTTTCTTGGGACCAACCTTTTTCCTTTCTGAGCTCAAATAGTTTTTCTGCGAGTTTCATTATTCTATCCTCCTTTTTCTACTTCTATCCTAACAATTTTTACTTATAATGAGAATACAATCTCCTGTACTATTTGTCAATCAGAGGTTGCACCTTTTGTTGCAGTCTGTCTTGAGGAAATATGGTATACTAGATAGGCAAAATAATGGAGAAAAAATTATGTACGAATATCTTAAAGGTATCATTACCAAAATCACTGCTAAATATATCGTCCTTGAGGCAAATGGCATCGGTTATATCTTGCATGTAGCCAATCCTTATGCATACTCAGGTCAGGTCAATCAAGAAACTCAGATTTATGTGCATCAAGTTGTCCGTGAGGATGCCCATCTGCTTTACGGTTTTCGCTCAGAAGATGAGAAGAAGCTCTTCCTCAGTCTGATCTCGGTCTCAGGGATTGGTCCTGTGTCAGCTCTTGCTATCATCGCTGCAGATGACAATGCTGGCTTGGTTCAAGCCATCGAGACTAAGAACATCACCTACTTGACCAAGTTCCCCAAAATTGGCAAGAAAACAGCTCAACAGATGGTGCTGGACTTGGAAGGCAAGGTAGTCGTGGCTAGTGATGACCTTCCTGCCAAAGTCGCAGTACAAGCGAGTGCTGAAAACCAAGAACTGGAAGAAGCTATGGAGGCCATGTTGGCACTGGGCTACAAGGCAACCGAGCTCAAGAAAATCAAGAAATTCTTTGAAGGAACGACGGATACAGCTGAGAACTATATCAAGTCGGCTCTTAAAATGTTGGTAAAATAGGAGACACACATGACAAAACGTTGTTCGTGGGTCAAGATGAATAACCCTTTATATGTGGCCTACCATGATGAAGAGTGGGGACAGGCTCTTCATGATGACCGCGCCCTTTTTGAGTTGCTTTGTTTGGAGACCTATCAGGCTGGTCTGTCTTGGGAAACGGTGCTAAACAAGCGCCAAGCTTTCAGAGAAGCATTTCATGACTATCAAATTCAAGCGGTCGCAGAGATGACGGATGCAGAGTTGGAGACCTTGTTAGACAATCCAGACATCATTCGAAATCGAGCCAAGATTTTTGCTACACGTACTAACGCCCAAGCATTTTTACAAGTTCAGGAAGTATATGGCTCTTTTGATGCCTATCTCTGGTCTTTTGTCAATGGACAAACTATCATCAATGATGTTCCTGACTATCATCTAGCACCTGCTAAAACAGCCTTGTCTGAAAAAAATTAGCCAAAAGATCTCAAAAAAACGAGGTTTCAAGTTCACAGGTCCAGTCGCCGTTTTAGCTTTTCTACAGGCGGCAGGTCTGATAGATGATCATGAGAATGATTGTGAGTGGAAAAAAACGGAAATTAGTGAGTGCAGGCGTCTAATTATCTGAGAATATAGAAAAAAAGCTGAGAGATGAACTGCACCCCAAAAAGTTAGACAGAAAAAAATCTAACTTTTGGGGGTGTTTTTATTATGAAATTGAGTTATGAGGATAAAGTTCAGATCTATGAACTTAGAAAACAAGGATATAGCTTAGAGCAACTTTCAAATAAGTTTGGGATAAACAATTCTAATCTTAGGTACATGATTAAATTGATGGATCGTTACGGAATAGAGTTCGTCAAAAAAAGGCAAGAATCGTTACTATTCTCCAGAACTAAAACAAGAAATGATTGATAAAGTCCTACATGAAAAACTGGTCTCAAGATAGAGTTTCTCTCGAATATGCTCTCCCAAATCGTGGTATGCTTCCAAATTGGCTGGCGCAATACAAGAAAAAAACGGGTATACTATTGTTGAGAAAAACAAGAGGGAGACCAGCTAAAAATGGGACGTAAACCAAAGAAGAAACCCGAAGAGATGACAGAGTTAGAACGTCTTCAAGCAGAAAATGAGTACCTGAGAGCGGAGAATGCTATTCTAAAAAAGTTGAGGGAACTCCGATTGAAGGAGGAAAAAGAGCTAGAAGAAAAACAGAAATTGTTCAAGGATTAGTAACAGAGTTTCCTTTAGATATCCTTCTAAACATTATAAAGCTTGCTCGTTCAACCTATTATTACCACTTAAATCAGCTGAATCAAGTAGATAAAGATCAAGCTATCAAATTGGAAATACAAGACATTTATAATGAGCATAAAGGAAATTATGGCTATCGGAGAGTTACTCTTGAACTAAGAAATCGTGGTTTTGTAGTGAATCATAAGAAGGTCCAACGTCTGATGAAAGTCCTTGGTCTAACAGCTCGGATTCGTCGGAAACGAAAGTATTCTTCATACCAAGGAGAGATTGGCAAGAAAGCAGAGAATCTCATTCAACGCCAGTTTGAAGCATCAAGGCCAATGGAAAAGTGCTATACGGATGTGACAGAGTTTGCCATTCCAAATAGCACACAGAAACTCTATTTATCGCCTGTTTTAGATGGATTTAACAGTGAAATTATTGCTTATCATCTTTCTACTTCGCCCAACTTAGAGCAAGTAAAAATGATGTTGGAACAGGCCTTCACAGAGAAACACTATGAGAATACTATTTTACACAGCGACCAAGGCTGGCAATACCAACACGATTCTTATCATCGGTTCCTAGAGAGTAAGGGGATTCAAGCATCCATGTCACGCAAGGGCAACAGCCCAGACAATGGTATGATGGAGTCCTTCTTCGGTATTCTTAAGTCTGAGATGTTTTATGGTTATGAGAAGTCGTTTAAATCACTTGAACAATTGGAACAAGTTATTGTAGACTACATTGATTACTACAACAATAAACGAATTAAGATAAAACTAAAAGGACTCAGTCCTGTGCAATACAGAACTAAATCCTTCGGATAAATTAATTGTCTAACTTTTTGGGGTCAGTACAAGATTTATCTCAGCTTTTTGATTATATGCTAGTAATTTTTATAGTGCAGTAAGAAATGTCAGTCCACCTAAGACAACGCCAGCTGAGTTTGGAATAATTAGTATCCAATCCTTCTTAGGTTCTTTTGTCCATCCGTAAATAACCCAAATTAAACAAGATACTGCTGCGGATAAAGGCTGGAATGGTTGAGCTTTGTTGCCTTGTAAATTGGCAAAAATTTGTGGGATGTAGGCGATAAATACAATAATTCCGATAAAGGCCCCGATTGAACCGACAATTTGATTTATTTTTTGTTTAGTCATATATACCTCCTTCAAAAATATATCATAGAAATTAGCGAAATGCAATAAATTCAGACACAAATTGTAACGAAAATCAATACAAAAGCACAAAAATGGAGAAATTGTTTATTTTTTGTTATGGTCAAAGCGAATGACTTGCTCCTGTGCATCCACATAAGCGTGAACGCCAAAGGGCACAATGGCTCTTGGAGTTGCGTGGCCGACATTCAGATTATAGACAATCGGGATATTGCTGTCAATGATGTCCAGTATTGCTTCCTTATAGTCGTCATAAAAGGTTTCATCCATTGGCTTTCCGACCAAGAGCCCACTGATAACCTCAAATATTCCAGTTTTTTTCAAAGTTAGCAACATATTTTTGAAGTCATCAGGCTCAGGCTTTTCTTCGCTTGTTTCTAACAAGAGAATCTTTCCTTCCCAGTCGGATAAGTCAGGGAAGAGTTTGTACTTTTGGCAGAGCTCCGTGCTGTCTGCGTATCGAGAGTTGTCAAAGATATCGTAGAGAGATTCAAGACAACCGCCGAGAATTTCTCCCTCAAACTGAGCATTTCCTTGTAATAAGTCAAAACCTGTATTTACATGACTGATACGAGCTGTTCCCAGGGCCTTGGGACTAAAATCAGTTCGTTCCTCATACCAAACGTCGCTAGGGCGGATTTCTGAGATTCTTCCTGTCTTGATCAATTCTTTAAAGTAGTGAAAGCTATAGGGCAACATCTCCTTGTCCAATTCACAAATGTCTGCTAGAAAGGATTGCCCATAAAAAGTCTTGATCCCTAGTTTATGCAACATAAGGTGATTCATAGTGGTATCCGAGAAGCCAAGAAAAATCTTTGGCTTGATAACCTTTTGGAGTTGGTCATTTTCAAAAAGATAAGGTAGCAAGCGGTAGGTATCGTCCCCACCGATGGCGCAGAGGATCATGTCGATGCTATCATCAGAAAATGCCTGCATCAAATCGGCTGCACGCGCCTCAGGATGATCCTTGATGAAGTCTAAGCCCTTAGCGAATGGGGCATAAAGATAGGGTTGAGACCCAGATCCTTGAGACGTTGGACACCCAGTTCCACTTCGTGTTTGACAAAGTCCTCTCCAATAATGCCACTAGATAAACTAATAATACCAATAGTAGAAACCATATTTCCTCCTAGAAATTGATTGTGCCTATTTTATCATAAAAGATGAGAGAAAACTATAGGGATTAGAGTTAGAAGTTCTATTGTATATCAAGAAAAAAGCAACCGCCTATGCAGTTGCTTATTTATTTTCTTAGTAACGTGATGGACCTGCACTTGCGCTTCGGATATTGAAACGTTTCTTGAGATAGAAGCGAAGGGCGAGAAGGGCTGCTCCTAGGAACGCCAAAGGCAGTGGAGCAAGGATTGGATTGAGAGCTGCTGGTAGGAAGCTTGTTGCGAAGAAGACAGCCAACCAGAGAACCATAGCAGCTAGGATGACGAGGATGGATTTCCAGAATGGAGGGCGCTGGCTACGATCTGTGTCTGGTCCATAGTACTGGTAGACAAAGTAGTACATCAAGTAGAAGGCCACTCCTCCTACAAGTCCAACCAACAAGAGGGTAATTAAACCATAGCCAATGGCCTGATCTGTAGAGAAGAACGTAGTCAGAGCGCTAACCAAAGCAAAGAGACTGGTGATAAAAAGGGCTGAGTCCATAATCATGAGTTTTGGATCATCATTTTCCTTAGGATGCTCTTTTTCGTACTGTTCCTTGACTGTAAAGCTATGAGCCCAGTGAGTTGGAGCACCGTAGAGGGAACGAGCTGTCGTTCCTTTGGCTTGCTCTTCAAGGATTTTAGGAATGACTTCCTTAAAGACAGCCTTGATTTCAGCATCTGTCTTGCCATCTTTGAGAAATTGTTGAGTAGCAATATGGATAAACTCTTGGTTTTTCTTAGTTAATTTTTGTAGATCAATCTGAGACATAGGGATTCCTCTTAGAACCATTTTTTATGGATGAGATAGAGAGTGAGTGAAACACTCATAGCAAAGGCGATAAAGACGATTAACCAGAAGGCGTGAGGCTCACCGTTTAGAGGGATTTCATTATCTTTAAAGTTCATTCCGTAGGCTGAGAAAATCATGGTTGGGATAGACATGACGATGGTCACGAGAGCCAGGGTCTTCATGATGTTGTTCTGGTTGTTGGAAATGATAGAGGCAAAGGTCTCTGTCATAGAGTGAAGGACGTTTCCATAGATATCTGCCATCTCAATGGCCTGTTGGGTTTCAATCAGGGTATCCTCAAGTAGGTCTTCGTCCTCTAAGTATTTTTTGATATTGCTGGTTGCGCTGGTCAATTTCTTAATCACGCGCTCATTTGTCTTAAGGGAAGCCTTGAAATAGACGATGGTCTTTCCAGCTCCATAAGCTCGATCAACTCTTCGTTTCGAGTAGACTTGTGAAGTTGACTTTCGATCTGGTCACTCTTACGGTCAATCGAACGGAGGGCTGTCAGGTAAAGTTCAGCGTTGCGGTAGAGAATCTGGAAGATAAAACGTGAACGCATAAAGGTGTAGAAGTTGCGCAGTCTACGGTTGATAAAGACATCGAGAACAGGGAGGGATTCCAAGCAAGTAGTGATAATGGTTTCCTCTGTGATGATAATCCCTAGCGGAATCGTTACGTAGTAGGTGCGATTGTTTCTTTCCTCTGTGATGGGAACGTCTACGATGATCAAAGTATACTCGTCTTCGATGGTAATACGAGACATTTCTTCCGCATCGAGCGGTGCTCGGAGGTCGGCAATGTCAATATCAAAGGCGTTGGCGATTTCCAGTGATTCATTTTGTGTAGGATTGACGAGGTTGATCCAAGTACCCGGTTCAAGCGTGTCGATCTCTTTAAATTCAGTTGTTGTTGAGAGAAAAACTTGTTTCATATCCCCTATCCTTTCCTACTATTCAGTGTTTGGTTTTTTTGCACCGTACTATTATACTATAAAAACAGCTTTTTGGGTAATAGAATTTCACATTTTTTGGTATAATGGAAAGCAATAATGGACTAGAAAGAACAAAGATGCAAGATAAAATTGTGATTCATGGGGCGCGTGCCCATAACTTAAAAAACATCGACGTGGAGATTCCAAGAGACAAGCTAGTCGTCGTAACGGGCTTGTCAGGTTCTGGGAAATCCAGTCTAGCTTTTGATACCCTCTATGCGGAGGGACAACGGCGCTATGTAGAGAGTTTGTCTGCCTATGCTCGTCAGTTCTTGGGCAACATGGAAAAACCAGATGTAGATGCCATTGACGGCCTCAGCCCAGCTATTTCCATCGACCAAAAAACGACTAGCAAAAACCCTCGCTCGACGGTGGGAACTACGACTGAAATCAATGACTATCTGCGTCTCCTCTATGCACGTGTGGGGACGCCTTACTGTATCAACGGACATGGGGCTATCAAGGCTTCTTCTGTAGAGCAAATCGTGGATAAGGTCTTGGAATTGCCAGAACGTCAACGCTTGCAAATCTTGGCCCCTGTCATCCGCAAGAAAAAGGTCAACACAAGAGCGTCATTGAAAAGATTCAGAAAGATGGCTATGTCCGCGTCCGTGTGGACGGGGAAGTCTATGATGTGACCGAAGTGCCTGAGCTGTCTAAGAGCAAGCAACACAATATCGATGTCGTGGTTGACCGTATTGTCATCAAGGAGGGCATTCGTAGCCGTCTCTTCGACTCAATTGAGGCCGCCCTTCGTATCGCAGAAGGATATGTGATTATCGATACCATGGACGACTCTGAATTGCTCTTTTCTGAGCACTATGCCTGTCCGGTCTGTGGTTTTACCGTACCCGAGTTGGAGCCTCGTCTCTTCTCCTTCAATGCACCTTTTGGCTCTTGTAGTGAGTGTGACGGTTTGGGTATCAAGCTGGAGGTGGACATCGACCTAGTGGTGCCAGATGCTAGCAAAACCTTACGTGAGGGAGCACTTGCGCCTTGGAATCCTATCTCATCCAACTACTATCCAAACATGCTAGAGCAGGCTATGACAGCCTTTGGAGTGGATATGGACAAGCCTTTTGAGGACTTAGCAGAAGAAGATAAGAACTTGATTCTTTATGGTTCAGATGGCAAGGAATTCCATTTCCACTATGAAAATGAATTTGGTGGTGTGCGCGATATTGACATCCCTTTTGAGGGAGTTGTCAATAATATCAAGCGTCGTTACCATGAGACTAACAGTGATTACACCCGCACCCAGATGCGTCTCTATATGAATGAACTGACCTGCGGAACTTGTCACGGTTATCGTCTCAATGATCAGGCCTTGTCTGTTCGTGTGGGTGGTGAGCAAGGTCCTCATATCGGAGAAATCTCAGACCTATCTATCGCAGACCACTTGGACTTGGTCAGCCAGTTAACTCTATCTGAAAACGAAGCCATCATTGCCCGTCCCATTCTCAAGGAAATAAAGGATCGCTTGACCTTCCTCAATAACGTGGGCCTTAATTATCTGACCCTGTCACGTTCAGCAGGGACCCTTTCGGGTGGAGAAAGTCAGCGCATTCGCTTGGCAACCCAGATTGGTTCTAATCTATCAGGTGTCCTTTATATTCTAGATGAGCCGTCGATTGGTCTTCACCAAAGGGACAATGACCGTCTCATTGCCAGCTTGAAAAAAATGCGTGACTTGGGCAATACTCTCATCGTGGTAGAACATGACGAAGATACCATGCGCGAGGCGGATTATCTGATTGACGTTGGTCCCGGTGCTGGTGTTTTTGGTGGGGAAATCGTCGCTGCAGGAACACCTAAGCAAGTGGCTCGCAACAGCAAGTCCATCACAGGTCAGTACTTGTCAGGTAAACGTGCCATTCCAGTACCGGCTGAGCGCCGTGTCGGAAATGGCCGCTTTATCGAGGTGACAGGAGCGCGTGAGAACAACCTTACAAAATGTCACAGCTCGCTTCCCACTAGGGAAATTCATCGCAGTGACGGGGGTATCGGGCTCAGGGAAATCGACCCTAATTAACAGCATCCTCAAAAAAGCTATTGCTCAGAAACTCAACCGCAATTCAGACAAACCTGGTAAATTCAAAAACATTACAGGGATTGAGCATGTGGATCGTCTGATTGATATTGATCAGAGTCCTATTGGACGGACGCCAAGGTCCAACCCAGCTACCTATACAGGAGTTTTTGACGACATACGTGACCTTTTTGCCCAGACAAATGAAGCTAAGATTCGAGGCTACAAGAAGGGCCGTTTCAGTTTCAACGTCAAGGGTGGTCGCTGTGAAGCCTGCTCAGGTGACGGGATTATCAAGATTGAGATGCACTTCTTGCCAGATGTTTACGTGGCTTGTGAAGTCTGCCACGGGACTCGCTACAACAGTGAAACCCTAGAAGTTCACTACAAGGAAAAGAACATCTCGCAGGTCTTGGATATGACGGTCAACGATGCAGTGGAATTCTTCCAACACATTCCTAAGATTCAACGCAAACTCCAGACCATCAAGGATGTAGGGTTGGGCTATGTAACGCTAGGACAACCAGCTACGACTCTTTCAGGGGGAGAAGCCCAGCGTATGAAGTTGGCTAGTGAACTCCACAAACGCTCGACAGGCAAGTCATTCTATATTCTGGATGAGCCGACGACAGGACTTCATACGGAGGACATCGCTCGCTTGCTTAAAGTCTTGGCTCGCTTTGTAGACGATGGCAATACAGTCCTCGTCATCGAGCACAATCTAGATGTTATCAAGACAGCAGACTATATCATCGACTTGGGACCTGAGGGCGGTGTCGGTGGTGGTACGATTATTGCTACTGGTACACCAGAGGAAGTTGCTACAAACTCTGCTAGCTATACTGGCCAGTATCTAAAAGGAAAGTTAAAATAAGATTTAAAAGGCTCTGCTTTTTTAGGCAGAGTCTTTTTTATAATAAATTACGAATTTTTTCTTTTATAAATGGGTTAAGAGAATAGTATTTATCCAGATATTCTAGGAGTGCTTGAGCAGACTCAGAAATGCGTTCGTAACCTTGCAAAAAGTGAGGCAATTGCTTGGCTTCCTTTGGATAACCTTCTTCAAATCGTCTGTTGGTATTAAAGATATCTATAAAATTAGATTTAGAAGTTGTTTCCAAACTGATTAGTTCAGTCCAAAGCTTGACGGATCTGTTTTGGATCAAATCATAAGCAGCTAATTTTTCGCCTCGCTGATAGCGACCTAGCCCTAAATATAGATTACATGAAATTTCTCCCAACAGCCATTCACGGTCTCTGTTTTCTTTTGATGGCAGTCTTTGTGGCTGACAGATTGTTTCATCAAAACCGATCTCCTTCCAGATAATCTTGCCTTCAGAGAAGGGAATGTTTACTAGTTCATGAGCTTCAAAGACAGCAAATTCACAAAAAACATCATCTTCAAATAGAACTTTATGTCCGTCCACTGTATTTGGTAGTGAAACGCAATTGGTTCGAGCTTACTTAACCAGGTTAGGTCTTGGATATAGGTCTGCTTGTAGCCATCTTTTACAATAACAAAGAAGTCTAAATCTGAGTACTGATCCAATCGTTCTCTTTCTGTTCCGCAAGAACCAAGTGCCAGCAAAGCTAGTGCTTGTTTCGAATCTTTTAGAGACTGACCAATCTCATCTAGTCTTTGTAACAGTAATTCAGTTTTATTCATATCGTTACCTCATTCTTTCTTGGTTAACAAAAATTATACATTAAGCGCTTTCAAAAGTCAATTTTATCTAGTCCTAACTATATAGATTGTATTATTTTCGATATTTTTTTGCTATAATAAATTAAATCATTTACGGAGGTTCTCTCATGTTATCAAGAGTTGAAAAATTTGAAGTAGCTTTAAAACAGACAGAGTGTGATGCTGTCTTAGTAACTAATCTGAAGAATATTTACTATCTGACTGGTTTCAGTGGAACAGAAGCGACAGTTTTTATCAGCAAGTCGCGTCGGATTTTTCTGACGGATTCTCGTTATACCTTGATTGCCAAGGGCGTAGTTCAAGGATTTGATATTGTTGAAACGCGTGATGCAGTTGGTGAGATTGCTAAAATTATAGCGGACGATAATCTCCAAAAAATCGGTTTTGACGATGAAATTTCCTATGCTTACTTCAAGATGCTGGAAAGTGTGTTTGCTGGTCATGAGTTGGTTCCGATGACAGGCTTTATCGAAAATCTGCGCATGATCAAGGATGAGCAAGAAATCGCGACTATTCGCAAGGCCTGCCAGATTTCTGACCAAGCCTTCCTAGACGTGCTGAACTTTATTAAGCCTGGTCAGACGACAGAGCAGGCTGTCATGAACTTTTTAGATGCCCGTATGCGCCAGCTAGTGCTTCAGGAGCTTCCTTTGACTTTATCATCGCTTCGGGTTACCGCTCTGCTATGCCACATGGCGTGGCTAGTGACAAGGTCATCCAAAAGGGTGAAACCCTGACCATGGACTTTGGTTGCTACTACAACCACTATGTCAGCGATATGACGCGGACTGTTCATGTGGGGCAGGTGACAGATGAAGAGCGGGAGATTTATGATATTGTCCTGCGCAGCAATCAAGCCCTGATTGACCAGGCTAAGGCGGGGCTAGGTTTCCGCGACTTTGACAAAATCCCTCGTGATATTATCATCGAGGCAGGCTATGGCGACTACTTTACCCATGGTATCGGACATGGTATTGGCCTCGATATCCACGAAGAACCTTACTTTAGCCAAACTTCGAAAGAAGTTATTAAAACTGGTATGGTCTTGACTGATGAACCAGGCATTTATATCGAAGGAAAATACGGGGTGCGTATTGAGGATGATATTTTGATTACAGAGACAGGTTGCGAATTATTGACTTTAGCACCGAAGGAATTAATTGTTATTTAAGAAAATTAAGATAAATCGTTGACTTTTATATTTTAAAGGTTTATACTGATAGACGAAAACGGTAGGTGAGGCTACCATAGGGATACGGATGACTACCGCAAAGCAGTGGAGACACTACTCGTTGGTCAACAGTCCTGGTCGCGAAGGCCAAGACTAAGCTCATTTCATTGCCCTATGGAGTTAAAGCTTGAACGAAAACAGATAATTAGTTTTTTAATCCTGCCATTTTATGGCAGGATTTTCTACTGTTTTAGAACAAGGAAAGGAGACAGACGATGCAAATTGACGATCACCCAGAACCGCACATACACAGCCAATCGCTGATTTGTGTCGTTTTGCCCTTATAAAGTGATTGGTCTCTGTGTATGAAACACATCATTCATACAGATAGGAGAAACCAATGAAAACTACAAAAGAAAGATTAGCAACAGCTATTCACACACCTCTAAAAGAAACTCTATCTTTTTACAAGACAAGTCTAACAGGATTGACTGAGGAGCAGGTTGAGAAAAATCGTGACCTATATGGTGAAAACACCATCACCAAGGGTCAAGAAGACAGTATCCTCAAAGATTTACGAATCTATTATCAATCCATTTACCATCATCCTGCTGGTCATTGCAATGATTTCCATGGTGACCAATGTCTGGTTGGCGAAACCTGGACAAGAGGATCCGACAACCTCTATCATCATCGTCGTTCTCGTTCTAATCTCTGGTGGCATACGCTTTGTTCAAGAATTACGGAGCGACAAAGCTGCGACAAATCTGTCAAAAATGATTGTGAATACAGCTACGGTTATTCGCGAAGGACAGAGTTTAGAGATCGCGATTGAGGATTTGGTCGTTGGAGATATGGTCAAGTTGAGTGCTGGGGATATGATTCCAGCAGACCTCCTTTTGATTGAATCACGCGATTTCTTTGTCCAACAGTCTGGCTTGACAGGTGAAAGTGATTCGATTGAAAAACTAGCCTTGTCAAAAATGAATCAGTCAAATTTTGATAGTCTGCTAGAAGCAGAAGCGCTCGCCTTTATGGGAACCAATGTGATATCAGGAAGTGCCAAAGCTTTGATTCTAGCGGTCGGTGATGACACTATGATGGGAGAAATCGAGCAGACCCTCAATACCTATGATGAGCCGACCTCTTTTGAGCGGGAGATGAACAGCATCTCCTGGCTCTTAATTCGTTTGATGTTAGTTATGGTCCCCATCGTATTTCTTTCCAACGGTTTGACAGATGGAGATTGGTTAGAAGCTGGCGTATTTGCCTTGAGTGTGGGCGTCGGGCTCACACCTGAGATGCTTCCCATGATTATTACGGCCAGTCTAGCTAAAGGCTCCATTATCATGGCCAAGGAAAAAGTCGTCATAAAAAAACTCAATGCCATTCAAGACCTAGGTGCTATTGATATCCTATGCACGGATAAAACAGGAACCCTTACCCAAGACGAAATTGTCCTTGAATATCCTTTGGATATACATGGGAATTTGGATTTGTCTGTGTTGAGACGTGCTTATCTCAATTCCTATTTTCAAACGGGATTGAAAAATTTAATGGATCGAGCTATTATCAGTAGAACTGAAAAAGAAGCTAAAGAACACGCTATTCTACAAAATTTGGATACTAGCTTCCAAAAAATCGATGAACTTCCATTTGACTTTGAACGCAGACGGATGAGTGTCATCGTCAAGGATGAAAATGAAGTTGTTAGCTTGGTAACCAAGGGTGCCCTAGAGGAGATGCTTGCGATTTCAACCCATGTGGAATATCAAGGTCAGATTAGCCCTCTGACGGATGATATCCGAGTGGAAATTTTAAAAGAAGTAGACCAACTCAATCAACAGGGATTGCGAGTCTTGGGAGTTGCCTATAAAACAGGTCTAAAAGAAGGTTTTGCTTACTCCGTTGAAGATGAAAAAGAGATGATTCTAACAGGATATCTTGCCTTCTTAGACCCACCAAAACCATCAGCAGCACCTGCTATTCAAGCTTTGTTAGAACACGGCGTTCAAACAAAGATCTTGACGGGGGACAATGAAAAGGTGACCCAAGCAGTATGCGAAAGTTGGTTTAGACGTTGATCAAATCTTGCTGGGTTCTGATATTGACGCCATGACGGACGAAGAGTTGGCCCAAGCAGTCGAGAAAGTAACCGTCTTTGCCAAACTCTCTCCTGATCAAAAAGCACGAATCATCTTACAAATCAAATTCAACGGACATTGTGTCGGCTATATGGGGGATGGGATCAATGATGCCCCTTCTATGAAAGTAGCAGATGTGGGGATTTCTGTTGACACAGCAGTAGATATTGCCAAAGAAACCGCTGATGTCATTTTGCTAGATAAAGATTTGATGGTGCTTGAAAAAGGTCTGGTTGAAGGGCGCAAAGTTTATGCCAACATGACCAAATATATCAAGATGACGGTCAGCTCTAATTTCGGGAACATTTTCTCTCTGTTAGTGTCTGGCATCTTTTTACCTTTCCTTCCTATGGCTCCGATTCACTTGATTGTGTTAAACCTAGTCTATGACCTTTCTTGCATTGCCTTGCCATTTGATAATGTGGATGAAGACTTTTTGAAGCATCCTCATAAGTGGGAAGCTCAGTCCATTACTCGTTTTATGATTTGGATGGGGCCAATTTCTTCTGCTTTCGATATTTTGACCTTTATTTTGCTCTATTTTGTCATTGTTCCAATGGCGACAGGTCAAGCCTATGTTCATGGAGCAGAATCGGCAACTAGTTTTATTATTTTGTTCCAGACAGGTTGGTTCATTGAATCTATGTGGTCCCAAACCATGGTCATCCATATGCTTCGTTCAGCAAAACTTCCTTTCTTACAAAGTCGTCCGTCATGGTTTGTTCTTGGAACAACCTTGCTAGCAGCTAGTTTTGTGACTTTCCTTCCCTACTCTTCAATCGCTGGCATCCTTCGTTTGATCCCTTTGAAACCAATTTATTTCCTTTTTTTGCTCTTGATAATCGTTCTCTATATGATCAGTGTTACAGTAGTGAAACGAATGTATATCAAAAAATTTAAAAGTTGGCTATAAATTGATTTTGTCAAGAAAAAAGTACGAAAATCGCGAAAAAAGTTAAATTTTTTTAAAAATAGGTCGCAAGTCGGATGTTTTTTATGGTATAATAGACTAAACTGATAGTAACATGTAGCGAAAGGGGTAGGTACATGATTAAAATTTATACAGTCTCCAGTTGTACCAGCTGTAAAAAAGCAAAGACCTGGCTCAATGCCCACCAGTTAAGTTATAAAGAACAAAATCTTGGCAAAGAAGGAATTACGAGAGAAGAATTACTTGATATTCTGACAAAGACAGAAAATGGAATTGCTAGTATTGTGTCATCAAAAAACCGCTATGCGAAAGCTTTGGGAGTTGACATCGAAGATTTGAGTGTCAATGAAGTGCTCAACTTAATCATGGAAACACCGCGGATTCTAAAGAGCCCGATTCTTGTGGATGAGAAGCGCCTGCAAGTCGGCTATAAAGAGGATGATATCCGTGCTTTCTTACCACGCTCTGTCCGTAATGTAGAAAATGCAGAGGCACGTTTGCGTGCAGCTCTATAAACATCAAGGCTGGGGTATCTCCTAGCCTTGTTCATTTTTATTTAAAAATCATGTGAGGAAATATGAAAAAAATAGTAATCAGTGCGTTTGCCCTCCTTTTTTTACTTGTTGGTTGTGGTCAAAAGAAGGGAACAACTGCTGCTTCAACAACGTCGTCAGAAGAACTCCAGTCTACCCTGCCAGTTCTAGATAATGCCGAGAAGAACACGGTTGTAATCAAGACCTTACTTCTCCCTGAGTCAGAAGGGGGCGTTAAGCAAACTCAAACAATTACTTATAGAGGGAAGCAATTTCTAAAATTGGTTATCCGGCAGACACGGCCCTTAAGTGAGGAGTTGAAATCCTTTATCGCTGATCACGGTCTTGAAGCTACAAAGAAAGCCTTCGCGGAAGCCGAGGAGAAAGATGAAAGTCTCCAAGAAGCACGTAAGTTAGAAGGTTTTACGGTTGAAACTCAGCTAATCAGCGAGACAGAGATGGAAACTACGACGACTTATGATTTTCAAATTTTAGATGTCAAAAAGGCGGCGCAAGTAGAATATCTAAAGAATATTGGCTTAGAGACTCTTTTGAAAAATGAACCAAGCCAATATATCGAAGATAGAATAGCAAATGGAGCGACAGAACAATAGAAAATCCAAATAAATAGACGGACTTAATTGTGGAACGTAAGGAAATATGCTATAATAGTACTATTCTAAGGAAAGAGGGTGTTAGAATGGGATTTACTGAAGAAACTGTACGTTTTAAATTGGATGATTCCAATAAGAAGGAAATTAGTGAAACGTTGACAGACGTCTATGCTTCTCTGAATGAAAAAGGCTACAATCCGATCAATCAGATTGTGGGTTATGTATTGAGTGGAGACCCTGCCTACGTTCCTCGATACAACAATGCGCGAAATCAAATCCGTAAGTACGAGCGTGATGAAATTGTTGAAGAATTGGTGCGCTATTACCTTAAAGGACAAGGAGTCGATCTATAATCTATGAGAATTATGGGATTGGACGTTGGTTCAAAAACGGTAGGCGTTGCCATTAGTGACCCACTAGGTTTTACAGCTCAGGGACTTGAAATTATCCAAATCAATGAGGAACAGGGTCAGTTTGGTTTTGACCGTATCAAGGAATTGATTGAGAGCTATAAGGTGGAACGCTTTGTAGTGGGCTTACCTAAAAATATGAATAATACCAGCGGTCCACGGGTAGAAGCCAGTCAAGCCTACGGAGCAAAACTAGAAGAGATTTTTGGTTTACCAGTAGACTATCAAGATGAGCGCCTGACCACAGTTGCAGCCGAGCGTATGCTGATTGAGCAGGCAGACATCAGTCGCAACAAGCGAAAAAAAGTCATTGATAAATTAGCTGCCCAGCTGATTTTGCAAAATTATTTAGATAGAAAATTTTAAGACAGAGGAGAAACTATGTCACACGATCATAACCACAACCACGAAGAACGTGAATTGATTACACTAGTAGATGACCAAGGTAATGAAACCTTGTTTGAAATCCTTTTGACAATTGACGGTAAGGAAGAATTTGGTAAACTATGTCCTTCTAGTGCCAGTTAATGCAGAAGAAGACGAAAATGGTGAAGTTGAGATTCAAGCATACTCATTCAATGAAAATGAAGACGGAACAGAGGGCGAATTGCAACCAATTCCAGAAGACTCAGAAGACGAATGGAATATGATTGAAGAAGTTTTCAACACCTATATGGAGGAGTGATACAGTCTGGGAGACTGTATCAGCCCAACTCCCAGAAATTGGAGAGAGTTGGAACATCCAGTGGATGTTTTTAGCCCTGCGCTAGAAATTAGAAACGCAGGTAATCTCAGAGACTGTATCAGCCCAATTCCCAGAAATTGGAGAGAGTTGGAACATCCAGCGGACGTTTTTGGCCCAGCCCCTTGAAATAAGAGAGAACTGGTATGTTCAGTGAACATTTTTACGCTTGCGCTAGAAATAAAAGTCGCAAGTAAGTCTAGTGGACATTTTTAGCCCACGTTGAAATTTATAGTAGCTAGTGATTAGCTAACCAGGTAAGAGGTCGGGATTTTTGTCTCGACCTCGCTTTTTATTTGCAGTCATACTTTGGTGCGATAGTTGATTGGATTTTTGTTAAGGAGATATATGTTTGAAGTAGAAGAATGGCTCCATAGTCGAATTGGTTTAAACTTTAGATCTGGACTTGGACGAATGCAGCGAGCAGTGGATTTGCTAGGGAATCCTGAGAAGGTTTATCCCATTATCCATGTAACAGGAACTAACGGCAAGGGGTCAACTATTGCCTTCATGAAGGAATTGTTTGTAGCTCATGGTAAAAAAGTTGGCACCTTTACCTCTCCTCATATCATCAGCATCCATGATCGAATCTGTATCAATGGGCAACCGATCGCAGATGAAGACTTTATCCGTATAGCGAACCAAGTCAAGGAGATGGAAAAAACTCTTTTGGAAACACATGATCAATTGTCTTTTTTTGAACTGTTGACCTTGATTGCTTTGGCCTATTTTAGAGAGCAAGGCGTGGACTTAGTCCTGTTAGAAGTGGGAATTGGTGGCTTACTAGACACAACTAATGTGGTAACTGGAGAGATTGCAGTTGTTACTTCCATTGGCCTAGATCATCAGGAGACCTTGGGTGACAGTCTGGAGAAAATAGCAGAGCAGAAAGCTGGTATTTTCAAGGCTGGCAAGAAGGCGGTCATTGCCAAGCTTGCTCCAGAAGCGGAGCTTGTCTGTCACAAAAGAGCAAGAGAGTTAGCTGTAGACCTCTATCAAGCTGGACAAGACTTCACCTTTAATGCTGGGGATTTTTCAAGTAGCCTAGCAAGATTTTCCCAGCTTAAAATCGGTTTGGAAGGCACCTATCAGCGAGAAAATGCTTCCTTGGCTTTACAAAGCTTCCTACTTTTTATGGCGTCAAGAGAGGAAAAAGTCGATGAAGAGCTTGTGAGACAGGCCTTGCAAGAAACTCATTGGGCAGGTCGATTGGAACGGATTCGCCCGCAAATCTACCTAGATGGAGCTCACAATCTTCCAGCCTTAACCCGTTTGGTTGAGTTTATCCAAGAGAAAATCCAACAAGGCTATCAAGTCCGTATCCTTTTTGGTGCCCTTAAACGCAAGGATTACCAAGGGATGTTGGGCTACCTATCTGAGCAGTTTCCTCAGGTAGAACTTAAGGTAACGGGCTTTGACTACCAAGGTTCTTTGGATGAGAAGGATGTGACAGGTTACGATTTGATTCCTTCCTATGGCGATTTTATCAGAGAATTTGAAGAAAAGGCCAATGATCAGGACTTGCTTTTCGTGACGGGTTCCCTCTACTTTATCTCGGAAGTTCGAGCAAGTTTGGTTGGAAGCGATGGGGCTAGTTGACCTTCTAGGCTTAAGTTGTTATACTTGAGGTAGGAGGTACATCTGGAAACTGATCCAGCAAAACATTGGCACAAAAGAAAGGAAATCGCTATGAAAACAAAAACATTCACACTTTCTATTGCTTCCCTAGCAATTCTTAGTCTTTTAGCAGCTTGTGCACCTAAGACACAAGCACCAGCCCAGCAATCCTCTACTCAACAAGAGTCATCTTCTAGTGCTACTACAAGTGCTAGCCAACCACAGGCGTCCTCAAGTCAGGACACTACTGTAGCTCAACCTACTAACATCGATGGTACCTATACTGGAAAAGATGAGAATGACCAGATCACTCTTGTTGTAACAGGCAAAACTGGTACCTGGACTGAGGTCGAACCAGATGGAGATAAGGAAATCAAGCAAGTTAGCTTTGAGCCAGAAAATCAACGTGTCATTATCGGTGATGATGTCAAAATCTACACGGTTAATGGTAATCAATTGATTATCGATGATATGGACCGAGAGGCATCTGACCGAGTAGTCCTAACTAAGCAATAATCATTAAGTAAAAGTTCCAATGAGATGAAATCAGTCTTTTTGGAGCTTTTTTGTTTTAAAATGTGACCAATGGTTCTTTACTGATTTTTTACTTAAAACGCTTACAAATATTTGTAAAACTTGTACTAAGGTCGTATACTTATGGTAAATAATCAAATAGCGCAGAGGCGCAGGAGGAAAAGCATATGGCTACATTTTACGTTCCATCAGTTAACCTTATTGGTAAAGGTGTTGTAAATGAAGTAGGTCCGTATATCAAGGAACTTGGGTATAAGAAGGCCCTTTTGGTGACAGATAAGTTCATCGAAGGCAGTGATATTTTACCCAAAGTCCTAAAATCATTAGATGCTGAAGGAGTCGAATATGTGATCTTTAGCGATGTGGAGCCAAATCCGACTTGTAAGAATGTCACAGACGGAGTGGCTGCCCTGAAAGAGCATGGATGTGACTTCATCATTAGTCTTGGGGGAGGATCTCCTCAGGATGCAGCTAGTTGTATCTCTATCATTGCGACAAATGGTGGAAAACCGCAGGACTACGAGGGACTTCACAAGTCTGCTAAAAAAGGGTTGCCGGTGGTTGCGATCAATACAACGGCTGGAACTTCAGCAGAAATCACCATTAACTATGTGATTACTGACGAAGAACGCAAGGTCAAAATGGTAATGGTAGATAAGAACAGCCTAGCCCTTATCTCTGTTAATGACCCAGAACTCATGCTTTCTAAACCGAAAGGATTGACAGCAGCAACAGGTATGGACGCTCTTACCCACGCTGTCGAAGCCTTGGTAACACCGGGTGCTTATGATGTGACCAAGAAACTCTCTATCGGAGCGATTGAACTCATCAAGGAGTACCTCCCTCGTGCTGTGGCTAATGGACAAGATATCGAAGCGCGTGAGGCGATGGTCAATGCTATCTTCCTCGGTGGTATGAGCTTTAACAATGCTGGTTTGGGCTACGTTCACTCAATGGCTCACCAGCTCGGTGCAGTGTATAATTTACCGCACGGTGTCTGCTGTGCCATGCTTCTTCCAGTTGTAGAACGTGAAAATGCCAAACGTGTACCAGAAGCTTTCCGCAATGTAGCCAAGGCCTTGGGTCTTCATGTTGAAGGGAAAACTGATGAAGAATGTGCTGCCTACGCTATCGCTGAGATTGAAAAATTGTCTGAAACAGTAGGCATTCCGAAGAAACTCACTGAACTCGGTATCCAAGAAAAAGACTTTAACTTTGACTACCTTTCTAAGAATGCTTTGATCGATGCCTGTGCACCAGGAAACCCATTTATGCCGACTTTGGAAGAAACCATTGCTCTCTATAAAGAACTCTTCTAATTTTTAAAGTGAAAAAGAAGTTAAATAATGCTGGAAAGAACTATCATTTTGGTAGTTCTTTTTTTAAAAATTTGCTATCCTAGACATATGAGAAAAATCAAAATTGATGTGGTTGTAGTACCCTTAAGTGGGCATCTCTTCCCAACACTGAATCTACTTGCCCCCTTGTTGAAGGATCCCTTGTATGAGATTCGATTATTTACAGGACCACAACGAAAAGCTGTCGCAGAGGAGATGGGATTCCAGGTGCTTCCTATTTTAGAAAATTCTGTAGACGAGTTTGAGCGTGTAGCCAACAATGAAGGGCAATTAAACCTTATTTCTGCTTATCGACAGTTGTCAGCTAGTCTTGATTTGATCAATGTAGTGTCTGATCAACTAGTGCAAGAGTGGCAGAAAAATCGACCAGATATTGTTATTGCGGATTTTATAACCATCTCTGGAGGACTTGTAGCGGAAGAGTTGGGGATTCCTTGGATTACCACTATGGCGACACAGTTTGCCATTGAAACGACAGATGGACCGCCTTGTTTCTTTGGAGGAATGGGTAGTCCAAAGAATCCTTTCCAATCTATCCAGCAATGGCTAGGAAGAAAAGTGACTCGTTTAGGGAAACGAATCGTAACCTTTCTACTTAGAGAACGCTTGAAACGTTACGATTTTGAGCTCTACAATCACAAAAATCAGGAAACCATTTATTCGCCCTATTCCATCTTGGGAATTGGGATGAAAGAGTTGGAGCTGAAAAGTGGTTTCCAGAGCACTACCTTTGGGTGGGACCTTTTGGGTCTTCGATTGAGAGGGCAGAGAATTATCCTCTGGATTTGGCTCCTTATGCAAATCATAAGAAAGTCCTCGTATCTTGTGGGACTCAGCTAGCATGGGCCAAAGACAATCTCCTCTACCAGACACAACAATTGGCAAAAGCCCATCCGGACTGTCACTTCTTTGTAACTCTGGGGTTCGGCGGACAAGACTTCCAATGTGAGGAACTTATGGACAATGTTTCTGTGGTATCCTATCTTCCCTATAAAGAATACATTCCCCAGATGGACTATGTGGTTCATCATGGCGGTGCGGGTATTTTTTACCAATGTATTATCTATGGCAAGCCTGCCTTGATTCTCCCTCATGACTATGATCAGTATGACTATGCGGTTCGCGGGCTAGAGGCAGGGATTGCCCTGACTGCTAAACGAGAGGATACGGAAGCGATTGGGCGAGCTTTTGATGAGTTATTGGCTAGAGCTGACTGGTCAGATTTGAACAAACTTAGTCGTGCAGCTCAAGACTACCAGCCAACAGAGATTCTGAAGAGCGAAATACATCGGCTCTTAGAGGACAAGGAGAAATAAAAGATGAAGAAAGTATTGGTAACAGGTGCTACGGGCTTTCTAGGTAAGTATGTTGTTGAAGAGCTCAGTCAGCATGGCTATCAGGTACGCGCTTTTGGACGCAATCGCAAGGTTGGTCAGTCTTTAGAGAACTCCTTTGTGGCATTTTTCCAAGGAGATTTGACCAAGCAAGAGGATCTGATTCAGGCTTGTCAGGGTATGGACATGGTTGTGCATGCGGGAGCTCTTTCTACCGTCTGGGGACCTTGGGAAGATTTCTACCAGACAAATGTCTTAGGGACCAAGTATGTTCTAGAGGCTTGTCGGGAGGCAGGGATGCAGCGTTTGGTTTATGTGTCATCGCCTAGTATCTATGCTGCGCCTCGAAACCAGCTAGCTATCAAAGAAAGCGATGCGCCTCAGGAAAATAATCTGAACAACTACATTCGTAGTAAGCTGGCTTCGGAGAAGCTGTTTAAGGATTACCCCGATGTTCCGAGTATTGTCTTACGACCTCGTGGGCTTTTTGGGATTGGGGATACCAGTATTTTGCCCCGGGTTCTCAAGCTCAGTCAGAAGATTGGTATTCCCTTGATAGGGGATGGTCGTCAGATGATGGATATGACCTGTGTGGAAAATGTCGCTCTGGCCATTCGCTTGGCACTAGAGGCTACTCAGGCTAGTGGCCAAGTCTATAATATTACCAACGGGGAACCAAGAGCCTTTAAGGACCTGATAGAAGAAACCTTGAGAGGGCTTGGCTATCCGATAACATACAGAAGAGTACCGGCTCCTCTTTTGTCAGTTATTGCCAGTAGTTTAGAGTTTCTTTATAAGACCTTGAAACTCAAAGGTGAGCCAGCTCTGACACGCTATACCTATTATCTGCTCCGTTATAGCCAGACGTTGGACATCAGCAAGGCGGAGCGAGACTTGGGGTATCGCCCTCAAATCAGTATTTCGGAAGGGATTGAACAATATGTCCAAGATTATCGAAAGCATTGATTATTTACCAGCAGGATACTGTACTAGCTATACAGGTTTGCTATTTAAAGGAGTCAAGAATAAAAAGATGACCTTCCCAGCTGGTGTCTTTCTGATTAAGCACAGAGACAAAGGCTATCTACTATATGATACTGGCTATCACTATGATATTAAGACCAAACTTCGCTACGCTTTCTATCGTTTGGGGACGCCTGTTCAAATGACAGAGAAGGACCAGATTTCATATTTGCTGGAAGCGAAGGGAATCAAACCAGAAGAAATTAACTATGTCATCCTATCTCATTTACATCCAGATCATCTGGGAGGGGCTAGCTTCTTTCCTCATGCAACCTTTATCCTGACAAAAGAAGTGTATGAAGTTTACCAGAAACCCAAGTTGAAAGACTTGATTTTCAAGGAATTTTTGCCAGCTTCTTTTGAAAAAAATCTAACCATTATCAGAGCTGACCAGCAACACCCGGCATTTCCCTATCGTCTGATTAGTGATCTTTTCGGAGATGGTAGTATCCTAGTAGCCTCTATTGATGGGCATGCTAGGGGGCAAGCCTGTCTCTTTATTCCAGATTATCAGATTCTCATCGCAGCAGATTTATGCTGGGGGATTGACCTTCTACCTTATACCAAACAAATGCACCTGCTTCCTTCTTTGGTTCAGGACAACAAGGATGCCTATATCAAGGGGACAGAGTTTCTGGAGGAAGTCTTGAGAGATGGTATCGAGGTAGTTGTTAGTCATGACCCTGTGGAAAGGATAGAGCGTATCATATATGAAAAAAATAACCTTTCTTAAAACTTTTATTGAAACTCGTTGGCTTCATAACTTCAAATCTCGAGAAGCTGTAGAGAATTACCAGAAAAAGCAATTAGCTAACTATATGAACTTTTTAAAGCGAGAGTCGCCCTACTTTAAAAATGGGGTTCCTAGCGACTTTGACCATATGGACAAGGCTTTTATGATGGAACATTTTAATGAGCTTAACACCCAAGGAGTGGATCGAGATGAGGCCTTAGCCTTGGCTATTGAAAGTGAAAAGACCCGTGATTTCACTGAACTTAAAGGCGAAGTGGCAGTTGGTCTGTCTTCAGGGACATCTGGACATCGGGGGCTCTTTATCACGACAGAGAAAGAGCGCAGTATGTGGGCAGCAGCTATATTGGCAAAGATGTTGCCCAAGGGTCAGCTGTTTGGCCAACGCATCGCCTTTTTCCTGAGAGCGGATAATGAACTTTATCAGACCATCAATACAGCACTCATTCGTCTAGAGTACTTTGATATTTTCAAAAATACAGATGAGCACATCGGACGGCTAAATAGCTACCAACCGACTATTGTGGTGGCCCCTGCCTCTATGTTGCTTGAGTTGAGCAAACGACTAAAGGCTGGAGAGTTAGCCATTCATCCCCAAAAGGTCGTTTCTGTGGCAGAAATTTTGGAAGATAATGATAGGGAACGCATCACAGAAGCCTTTTCTCTATCCATTATTGACCAAGTTTATCAGGCAACCGAAGGTTTCCTAGCTTGCACTTGCTCAGCTGGTAATCTGCATCTCAATGAAGACATTATCTTTGTGGAAAAGCAGTATCTGGATGGCCGCCGTTTTTATCCAGTGATTACGGACTTTAAACGAACTAGTCAGCCTGTTTATCGTTACCAGCTCAATGATATCTTGGTTGAAAATTCGAAGCCTTGTCCGTGTGGCTCCTGCTATACACGAATTGACAAAGTCGAAGGACGCTCTGACGACATTTTCTATTTCGAAGGATTGGATGGGGGACAGGTGACCATCTATCCTGACTTTATCAGACGTTGCATCCTCTTTGTGGAGAATGTAGGAGATTACCAAGTCAAACAACATTCTGAGAAGTTAGTGGAAGTTTGTCTAAGCCAACGAGATGAGGGCATGGAGACAGCTATTTTAGCACAGTTTCAACTCCTAGCTCAGCAAAAGCAGTTTATAGTTCCCGAAATCCAATTTTCAGATTATCACTGGGATACTAGCCGTAAACTCAAACGAATCCAACGTTTATGAAAGGATAAAAGACAATGACAGAAGTAAAAAGACATGTAGAAATCGCAGGATATGGTGTTTACCTTCCAAAAATACCGTCCAATTCAAAGATCAAACGCGTTATCGTGTAGTTGAAAATGAAGAAACGCAGTTAGATTTAGCAGAGGTAGCCGTTCAGAGAGCACTCGAACATGCAAACTTAGATATTAAAGATATCGATTGCCTTGTATCAGCTAGTGCAGTTGGTGTTCAGCCTATTCCTTGTACGGCTGCCTTGATTCATGAGCGCGTGGCAAAAGGACTCTCAATCCCGGCTATGGATATCAATACGACCTGTACCAGCTTTATTTCTGCTCTATCGACCATGTCCCACTTGATTGAGGCAGGCGAATACAATCGTGTCTTGATTGTGTCTAGTGAGGTTGGAAGTTTAGGGCTCAATCCGAATCAAAAAGAAAGTTTTGAACTCTTTAGTGATGGGGCGGCAGCCTTTATTTTCCAAAAAAGCCATGAGGAAAAAGGGGTTATTGCTAGTCTCCAACGTACTTGGTCAGAAGGGGCTCACGATACGGAAATTCGTGGAGGTCTGACTTCTTTTCAACCAAAAGGGTACTCTGAAACGACTAAGACCAATTATATGTTCGATATGAAGGGAAAGAAAATCCTCCTCTTGTCAGCTCGTAAAATCCCAGTCATGTTTGAAGAGTTTCAAGAAAAAACACAGCTAGCCTTGGCAGATGTGGACTATATCATTCCTCATCAGGCTAGTCGCGCCCTTCCTTTGGTTATGGAAAAACTAGGTGTAGCTGAGAATCAATACCTCAACTTAGTTACTGACTATGGGAATATGGTTTCAGTCTCTGTGCCATTTGGCTTGGCTTACTCTTTAGATCATGGACTGGTCAAGGAGGGAGATGTTATTTATCTTATGGGAACTGCTGCCGGTATGACGGTCAATATGTTGGCTCTCAAACTATAATAGGCATCTGAAAACGGAAGAGTTAGAACTTGAGCAAGAGTAAAAGGTTGCTATCTACCCCTGAACTGAGGTATACTAGTAGAAAGATTCGTTTATCAAGCGGTGAGGGAGAACGTTAGAAAAGGAAGGGGATTATGACAGCTAGAAAAATGCAGCTACTCATGTCTAAGTATGGTTTTAGTATTACCATTATGTTGGCAGAGTTGTTTATCGTCTTTGGTTTGTTTCTCTATCTAGGTCGAATGGCTCCGATTGTTTGGATTATCCTAGTTATTTTGATGAGTATGGCGACCATTGTATCGATTGTCAATCGTTCTATGAATCCGGAAAGCAAGGTAACATGGCTGTTAGTAGCCTTTGTTCCAGTATTTGGTCCCCTGCTCTATATCATGTTTGGAGAACGCCGTCTATCTAAAAAAGAGCTCAAGCAGTTAAAGCAACTTCAATCAATGGTTGACCGAGAGGACAATAGCAGAGCCCTCCGTTTGGAATTAAAAGAACAAGACAAGTCTGCTTATGGCGTCATCAAATCCCTCCTCAGTATGGATACAAATGCAGATGTCTATGATCGAACGGATACACAATTTTTTGCCTCTGGTGAAAGTATGTGGTGTCGGATGCTAGAGGACCTCAAGAAAGCGGAGAAATTTATCTTTCTCGAATACTACATCATCGAAGAAGGCTTGATGTGGAACAGCATTTTAGAGATTTTGGAAGAAAAGGCTGCTCAAGGAATAGAAGTCAAACTCCTCTATGATGACATTGGTTGTATGGCTACCCTGCCTGGAGATTATACCATCCAGCTTCGTGGACGAGGGATTGAAGCCCATAAATTTAACAAGGTGATTCCACGCTTGACCGTCGCCTATAACAACCGTGATCACCGTAAAATCATGATTATCGATGGGCAGATTGCCTATACAGGTGGTGTCAATCTGGCAGATGAGTACATCAACCATATCGAACGCTTTGGTTATTGGAAGGATAGCGGTATTCGGTTGGATGGGTCGGCTGTAAGGGCTTTTACCAAACTCTTTTTATCCACTTGGTATATCAACCGTGGAGAGATTAGTGATTTTGATCAATACCATCTCGAAAATCAACCTAGAGATGGGATGGGACTTTGCATTCCCTATAGTAGTGGCCCTAAACCTATTTACCGATCTCAGGTTGGCAAAACGGTCTATCAAAATCTTATCAATCAAGCTACAGACTATGTTTATATCACGACACCCTATCTGATTGCGGACTATGATCTCACAGAAAGTATCAAAAATGCAGCTCTGAGAGGGGTAGATGTGCGAATTGTGACGCCATATATCCCAGATAAGAAGGTCATCCAATTGGTTACTCGCGGAGCCTATCCAGACTTGCTATCTGCAGGTGTTCGCATTTACGAGTATAGTCCCGGATTTCTTCATAGCAAGCAAATGCTGGTCGATGGAGAAGCTGCAACAGTGGGGACCATCAATTTTGACTATCGTAGCTTGCTCCACCACTATGAAAATGCCGTCTTACTTTATAGAACGCAGTCTATCATAGATATTGAGAGGGACTTCGAAAAGATTTTTAAAGTTTCTCGTGAAATCTATCCCCACACGATCAAAACAAGCTGGTATCAAAGCTTGATCAAGGAAATTGTCCAGTTGTTTGCGCCGATGTTATAAGAGGTCATGTTAAAGGTGTTTGATGTGACCAATAACAGCCCTAGGCAGCTAACGGAGATGTCAGTAGGCAAAATCATCTTTGGTGCAGAAATGAAAGAGAGATAAGAGATAAAAGGTGAGACGAATAATGTTATGGCACACCCTGAAGAAAGCTACTCAATCGGTGGGAGAAGCCACCTCGGTTTTTGTTAATACGTTTTGGAGTACCTTTGGAAGACTATTCTCTATCTTGTGATAATTCAAACATTTTATTTGACAAAATGCTCTTAATTTGCTACCATGTTTCCAATATTATTTAAAAAGGGGAAGGCTTTTATGAAAAGTTATAAACGTTCTTTATTTTGGAAATGCAAGTCAGTTTTACTTACGGCAGCCTTAGCATCTGTAGTTGTAGCAGTGGGACAAGTAAGCGCTGATGAAGTAAAAAAACCTAGTCAGACAGCTAACGATTTGGCTCAAACAAGTTCAGATACGGCCAAGCAAACTCCGTCTAGCAAATTGGCTGATGAAACTGTAAAAGAAATCCAAGCTAAGGCAACTACTCCAGTGGTACCAGCTGATAAAGCTCAACCTGGTGATGTTGTTAAGGTGGCTACAACCTCTACAAAACCTAAAGTTGATACTAAAGAAAATGAAACTGGCACAGAAGCTGTAGCTAAAGCAGAAGCTTCTGTAAATGTTGAGACAACTATCTTAGCTGCCAAAGGAACTCCTGTCGGAGAAAAAGCGCCAGTTGTCACTACAAAGACTGCATCTGATCATATTGAGACTGATGAATATGTAGCGGATGTAACTCAGACTGTCAAAAAAACTCGAATCGAAAAAGTTTTGAAAGAAGCAGATGTGACAATCACGAAACAACTATCTGGTACTGCGGATATCGTTTTTGCTATTGATAAATCAGTTTCAATGGATTCATCCATCCAGAATGTTATGCAAAATATCGAGAACTTTGTTCGTGATTTGGCTAGTAAAGGTTGATGCTCGTCTTGGTTTAATAGCGTATGAGTCTGCTAAGGATGTTCAATATTTCGATTTTAATGGTTCTAAATTCACTAAGAATGTGGAGGAATACATTAAGGCTCTTAAATCTATTCGAACAGGCGGTGGAATAGAAGAGCCTACAGCTCCTCTTCATCATATTGCAACTTCAAAAGATTACGATTGGTCTACAGCTTCTAATAATCGTCGTTTTGCTTTCTTGATTACTGATGAAGGTATTGATTTCAGTACTCCAGGTATTCCAACAGTAGACGAAACAATCAAGGCACTTAAGGCGGCAAATATTTCCCTATCAGTTGTAGGAATGAAATACAAAGAAGCGACTTTTAAATCTTTAGTTGAAGGCACAAAAGGCCTTTACCTTGATATGAGTCAAGAATTTTCTAGTCTTTTAAATCGTGATTTTACAAATCATGTTGTTAAAACTGTCCAAGAAGGTCGTGTTTACCGTGTCGTAAATGAAAAATACGATTTCTTGGCAGAGGCGCATGTGGTACTTAAACCAAAAGCACCAGTTCAAAATCCGGTAGAAGTGAAACCTGTAGGAAATACTACACCAGTTTATCATACTGAGACAGTCTCTAAAAAGGCTGAATTACCAAAAACAGGTACCCAAGCTTCTTCAGGATTGGCTGCAGCTGGCTTAGTTTTGCTAGCAGCAGTCTCAGGATTTACTGTAGTGACTAAGAAAGAAGAGAAATAAAATATTATCTGTTTTATCAATCGTAGTCAGGTTGGTGAATGATTAAAAACAGGGGAGAACGGATTTGTTCTCTCTTTTTTGTTAGGTTGACAATACTTCCTAGTCTCTCCCGTGATTTGGATATTTGTAAGGGTAGTATTTGATGATGCAAGAACCTCAAAATCTCTGAGGAGCTAGAGTATGATATGTCTTCTGTTTTAGAGTGAAATTATGCTATTTTTGTGTTATGATATGGTCAATATATAATTAATATATAATTAATGAGGTATGAGTGGAAAGATAAAATCTAGTACGATAACAGCAGAGGCGGCTATTAATGAGTTGGTCGGGTATGACACGAGCGACAAGCAAAATCAGCAGGTGGAATTTTCATATACTTCTGAAATCGCTGGGATGGAAGCTGGACGTCAGGTCTGCAATCAAATGCTACAGGCGGTCAGTGATTTCAGCTCGGCTGTTTTGACCCAAGCAAATAAGTTTCCAGAAATTGCTCATAGGATTGAAAAACGCGATATAGAGCAAGCTAAGAGATGGAGTCACTAAGAAATGGCAGATAAGAACGAAGAAAAGCGCTACAAACTTTGGCGAGAGATTGTCAAGATTGACGATAAGGAAGAAAGTCTTCAGACTCTAAAAAGACAATATGAACAGCAGGTAACTCACTTTCACTCAGAAATCCAGAGTATCAACCATCGTATGGCTACTCTATTGTCTCACTCACCCAGTTCTCGTCAAGAGATAGAGCAAATCGAAAGTGATAATAGAACCATTCAGCGACAGGTCAACTCTTATGTAGAGGAGGAACTGGATGCCTTGGAAAAATAAACGAAGAAAGCTCGTTGGTCTTTCGATGAAGTCAGAGAAGAACTGATAGTGGAAAAGAATCGGCTACCATGGGAGTAAAATACAGCGCACAAGAATCCCAAGAATTGATTCAGGCTATGACCAACAACCTCCAAGTCGCAAACGAAATCACAGACCGCTTATCTAGTGTATGTGACCACCTGATTTCCTCTTTAGATTCAGGTGAGCTGACAGGGGCAGTCTACACGGCTGGTAAAGGTCTCTTTACAGAGATTATCATCCCCAGCATCAAGAAGTTACAAGCAGCGATAGACGATATCCAACTAGAGTTGACCTCCTACAAAAATGCAGATGCTCAGGTCTCAGGATATGGTGATTTGGACCTGGACCAGCTCAAGGAACTGAAAAAATTGGGGGAAGAGCAGTTAGCTATCGTAGAAGCTCAGATTCAAGTGAGGGAGAACTGGCTAAATCAAATCACGGACCTCTTTAGTCTCAATTTGGGGAAAGCCTTCTCTGAGAAGACCATTCTCTACAATACCAAGTCTCAAATCGAGTCAGGTATTCAAGATTTGGATGACAAGATTGAAAAACTAGAATTTTTTGTCTCACAGGTTTCCCAGTATTTCAGTGATAGTCTAGAAGTCCTTGGCTTAGCGATTCAAGGAGCTACGCAACTAAGTAAAATCATTGTTGATAGCGATGGTAACTACTATGCGGACGGTCTGGACATGAGCTGGGTGCAGAAAATGAAGGATGTGAAGATTGTTTCGCATGCCAAAAGAGATTTTCAAGACTCTGAAACTCGTGCCATCAATAAAGCTTCTAGGGATATGATGCTATCGGATGATGGTGATGCCTACTATCGTGCCGAATTAAAGAAGCGCTTAAAAGGTCATGACAAGTCTGAATGGGATAAAATAATTGACGACTACAATCACACTCTTAAGATTGACGAAACAGGGAATATCATTGACATTCATCCCTTGGAACAAGGCTATGTCGTTTCAAAAAATGGGAAATACGATGCTGACTATACTCATTTGGTTAACAAAAAGTTTGATGAACTAAAAGCTCAAAACTTTGAAGCAAATTCAGTCGAATTTTGGAGTGGAGTAGCTCAAATATTCTCTGGATTGGGAGTTTACTTTGCGAGTGGCGCCCTCGAAGTTTTGAGTATAATGGCTGGTCCGCCAACAGCAGGTACAAGTATCGTAGCTGGTACGGCGGCATCTGTATCAGGGGTACAATATGGGAATGTACTGATAGCTAGTGGAGCAGTAACTAGCTTATCAGCTATCACAAAGACGGTTTTACTAAATGGCGAAATTCAGGTTGATTATTCTAGCAACTACGATAGCTGGCAGTCCAATAAACCGACGAGTAAGACCATTTCTGGCAAGGGTGGCAAACTAATTGAAGGCAGAGTGGGAAATCGGAAAGTAAAAATTCGAGTGGACTTGGAACCAAATAGTGGTGCAGGAGGTCAAGGTAAGCTTCAAGTTCAATCTGGAAGTGGAAAATCGGGATATGATATTAATAGACACTTAAATATTAATGAAATTACGGGAAAAGATTATATCAGGAATTGGGTAAATAAAACTGGTGATATAAAAAATCAAACGAAAAGTGTCAAAGAGGAAATAATCGAAAGGTTATGGAAGGGTTACCAGGAAATGGTGAATTAAGGAGAAAAGAATTATGAAACTTTATATAAAAGGCGACTTTACTAGAGAAATTCCGTTTGATTATTTAGAACTAGCGAAGAGAATGTGGTTTGAAAATTATCAAGGAGAAGGCATCCCTCTCTCCTATTCTGGTTTTCTTCAAATCAGAGATAGGAATGATATAGCCATTCATCTAAAACTAGATAAACAGGATTATGATGAACGTTGGTTGCATGTTCCGATACAAGAAGGGATAAAATATCGCTTTTTTTCACAAATTGATGAAGAACTAAATTTAGATTATGAAGATGCTTATGTAACAGATTTTCTAGAAAATGGAGACTGTTTGCGTCTTGCTTCTACTCATCTTGAACTGCTCACTCTTGATAAAAGAGCTTTCTATATCATGGCAATTGAGATTGCTACAATCTTTAACGGCCAAATTAGCGAAGATGACAAGAAAACATGGTTAACAATCGAGGAATTCAAGGAAAAGCACCAAGATATCTTATCTCTAACCTTTGATGAAGCAAATGAGATGAGTTTGGAAGAAATTCAAACGATTGACGCTATTGATGATCCCATCTGGGAAGAATTGGATAGGAAGCGCGAGGAGTATATCCGAATTCATGGAGAAGTGGAGTTGGATGACGATGAGGAAGACGAGTGAGACTATATATCAAAGGCGATTACACCAAAGAAATTCCGTTTGATTATATAGAGCTAGCGAAGAGAATGTGGTTTGATACTAAAGATGGTAAGCCAGTAGATTTTTCTTACTTTGGGAATACTCGCCCATTTAAAACAGACCCAACTATTCACTTGAAATTGAATAAGTGGATGCATGATAATAGATGGAATAATGTTCAGTTGAAAGAAGGGATTACCAACAAATTTGGGAGTCATGTATATGAAAATCTTGAATTAGATTTTGAAGACAATCCAGCAACAGACTATCGAGAAAAAGGAGACTGTCTCCGTTTAGCTTCTACCCACCTTGACCTTCTCGCTGTTGATAAACGAGCTATGTATATTATGGCCATTGAAATTGCGACTGCTATTGATGGTCAGATTAGCGGAGATGATAAAGAGAGCTGGTTAAGTGTGGAGGAATTTAAAAATCGGCATGAGGATATCCTTTCGATGAGTTATGAAGAGGCTAATGAGCTGAGTTTGGAAGAAATTCCATTTATGGACGATGTGAGAGACCCAGTCTGGGAAGAAGACGACCGCAGGAATGAAGAATACATCAAAATCCATGGCGAGCCAGTTTATGATGACGAGGAAGGCGAGTGAGAATTTATAATCCCATCTATTTGAAAGAGAGTATTGAATAGAGGAAAGACGAATGTCAGATAAATTAAAACAGTTTAAATGGTTGATTGTATTGTTTTTGTTTCTGTTAGCAATTCTTTCATATTTTGCTTACAATCATTTCCGACAATCTAGTACTTTGAAAGAAGCCTTTGAGAAAAATGAAAGAATTGAAGTTCTTCATCGTTTAATGGCATCAGAAAAATATGCACCTGACATCCGTAAAGCGGGCTATGTCGTTCCTCCGGATGGAGCTATTCGCTTGGATGGAGGAATTGCCTCCATAGAGATAAAAGGAGACATCGATTTGAAAATCTCAAATCCGGGACGGAATGGGGTTACTGCTTATTTTGAAATAGAGATAGATGGTAAAATAACTAGTGTACTATATGAATTGGATAAAAACTTTGATATAGTTTCTAGCGCCTATTTTCAAACAAATGAAAAAAATAAAAATGAGAGAGTGACTATCCCCCAAGCCGAAGAAGAGCGACTATTAAAAATTGTTCAAAAAGAGCTTGGGGCTTTCATGGAAAAGATGTATCAGACTTTGTATGGATAGTTTACTAGAGAATGTGGCTTCTTTCTCAACACAATGCTTTATGAACAACTGGGCGTGTTGAAAAATTTTACTAGAAAAAGATGCTGTAGACGACAAGGCAGCACACTTTGAAGCTCAAGTGGTGGATAGGTAGATTTAAGAATCCGTAAGTAAACCTAGATAGGGTCATTTATTTGATGAAGGTTTTTTTGTAGATAGAAGCAGTCTCTGGTAGATGGGGAGGTCACCAACGAAGCTGTTAGTAGGCAAAATCATCTTTGGTGCAAGAATGAAAGAGAGATAAAATATGAGAAAAATAATTTATTGGACAGAGCGGTGATAAGGCCGTTTACTATAACACGCGAACAAGAGAGGCCTTAGTGGCGAGTAAAAGTGCCCTCTTAAATACAGAAGGCGCAAGGAAGTCCAATAGGGCCATTATTCCTTTGATGTTTGCTTTTGTTTTTTTGGGTATTGTTGGAGGATTAGTAGCTATACCTGCATTTTCAGGTTTTCGATACAACAGCGGAATGACAAAGTTTTTCATTACTGGATTCATGTTTGTGTTTTTTGGTAGTATGTGGATGTTAGAGATTGCTCTATATAAAAATGTTAAATATGTTCGAGGAGCCACTAAACAACAATTTACAAAGGCAGTAGATTCGAACTTATTTTGGGAAAATTTTGACGTCAAAAAAGCTTCTATAGGGAAATTTTGTGCCTTCTTAGCTGTCATGCTCTTATTGCTTTTTGCAACGGTAATAACATTTATTGCTTTTATTCCAGGTATTATTGATTCATTTGAAAGAAAAGCTCCATTTGAATTGCAGATAATAACTTCGCCCTTAATAGGCATATTACCAGCTGTTTTTTTATCTTTCTTTGTTCCAAAACAACCCCATCCGCTGGTTGTTAGCTGTTCGAAAGTATGAGCAAGGGAAAGTGGTGTTTACAGAAGAAAAGGAGAAGAAATATAAGTGAGACTCTATTACTATAGGAAACAGGGGAGCAAAACCTTCTTTAACAAGTGCAAGTACGATTAGATTACGCTAGGAAAACGAATCTTTATCAACGTTTTAAAACGGATGAATTCTCGCTTTATTTGACGTTACGAAAGGTATTATATAAATGTTTAAAAAAGCCGAAATAGAGCCCTTGGCTAAAAAACCTTCGATATCGCATACTAAAAACAGAGGATAGATATTATTTTCTTGATGTAGAACGTCCTTTTTTGATTGTCTACTTCTTACCCTTGTTGATTTATTTTGTGCCTCACAGATTATTCATGCTAAATGCAGACTATCAATTAAAAAGATGGTTCCTTATCATTCAAACCTTGCAGAAAGAAACTATTTGATTCTTAGAACTTCAGTCTTGTTTTTGTCTCACCTTTTGTTGGGTGAGTTTTTCTTTTAGTCTTTTCTAGTCCAGTCAAAAAGTCTAAATATTTTAAATTATTAGAAAAATGGAAATAAATTGCCCCTGTCGGAAGCCTTGGAGATAGATGTTGGCTCATGATGTCTGGATTAAAAAGAGTGATTTTGGAGAAGATCGTTTCGGTTTTGTATACAAAAGTGAGAAGAGCGCTAGAGTTAAGTGCTTTAACCAGTGGCTAGACTGGGCTTTCTTTTGCCTCGGAAGGTCGTTTCTTTTCGATTTTTGTAGCAAGAAGCAGACAGGTCATTTTTGAAGAAATAAGGATTATGCATTTTTGGGTATAAAACATGCATTTAGAAGTTTGCAACGCGATGTTACACTTTTGTTACAATGGGAAATAAAATAGCAAAACTCTTGATATAATGGGAAAAAACGGGTATAATGATAAGTATGGTTTGATGTTAAAACTTTGGCATTATAATCAACAACCACATATTATTATATATTTTAAACATCGAATGATTAGAATATTGCATAGTAGGTGGTTGGACTATATTTAAAACAAGGAGAAACGTTCATGGATAAAAATGCGCGACGCAGATTACACAGAGCGAGTGCTGAGAAACGACTTCGATACTCAGTGCGTAAGTTTAATGTAGGTGTGGCTTCCGTAGCCGTCGCAGCTTTCATGTTCTTGGGCGGGAACGCTGTTGCAGCCAACACATTGGCTAAAACAGATTCCCCAAGCACTTCTACAGAGAAGAAGGAGACTGTACCAGAATCGGAGGGGAAATCAGGTCCAGATACTTCTAAGTCTGCTGCAGATGCTACTTCAGCCGCAGAAACTGTAGCAAGTTCTGAAACCCCATCTAGCCAAGTGGCGGATAAAGCTGCGAAACCAGAAGTGGCTTCAAAGAGCGAGGCTGCTTTAAAAGAAGCAACTTCACAAGTATCTGAGGCTTCAGTTGCAAATAGCCAATCAGCTGCTTCTGCAGTTAAGTCTGAAGCTACATCTGTAGCGGCATCAACTGCTTCTTCATCTGAAACTGTAGCAGAATCTACTACTGCAGAATCTGGCAAGTCTTCAATTGAAAAGGCAACTAGTCAGGCTGCTAGTTTGGCAACTGCTGGTCAAAATTCAACTGCTGTAGCACGAAGCGAAGCAAATTCTACATTGGCTGCTGCTCAACGCGAAGTAGATAAAGGCTATGCTGACTTCCGTAAATCTGGAGAAAGTGGCTTCCGTTCGTTTGACCCACAAACAGGGAAGACTACTGTAACAAAGGAAAACTTCCTTGATTACTTTAGATTGAATGGTTCAGCTACCTATAATTCATACGATGGTATCGTAACCCTTACTCCAGATGAAAACTCTAAGACAGGTAACTTCAGTCTGAAGAGTAAGATTAATATGAACCAAAGCTTCAAGCTGACTGGAGGAGTTAACCTTGGTAGCAAGACTCAGGAACGTTATGGTGCCGATGGTATCGGTTTTGCCTTCCATACAGGGAACACAACAGACCTAGGTGCTGATGGTGGTAACCTTGGTATCGGTGGTTTGCGTAATGCGACTGGTTTCAAACTGGATACTTTCTGGAACGTCCACACCCCGCCAAAAGGAAATCGTTTTGACACTAGCAATACGGATTCCTTCCAATACGGTTGGGCTGAAGACCCTCGTCTGGGACAGTTCGGTGCTTGGGTAAATACCACTCATAAACAAGTTCCTGGTGCTCGTGGTCTCTTCGGACCTAGTGGCACATATGAGCGTTGGTGGGCTGAGACAGACGCTGGTAGTGCTCAGCGCCTGGACTCAAGTGACTAGATGGTCGTTTCCATAGATTTGCTATCCAGTATGATGGTGTAACCAAGGAATTAACTGTCTCTTACGAAAGTAATCTTGGTATCAAGCAATGGAGGAAGAAAGTTTCCACTCCAGAACAACTAATGTCCATGGTGGTTACGGCTACGACTGGTAACTACAAGAACTTGCAACAGTTCCAAATCAAACGTTTTGATTTCTACCAAAGTGCCTCTGTCGATGTACGTTATGAAGATGAGCAAGGTCGAGAACTTGCAGAAGGTACAGTAACTTATCCACAAGGTGCCTTTAAAGGTAAGGCCTATACAACTGAACAGAAGAAGATCCCTGGCTATGGTTTCATTGGAATGAAGAGAGGTAGCTTGCCACCTTCAGGAACTCTTGCTGACTGGGGAACAAACGGTACTGTAACCTACGTTTATCGTAGAGGTGCAACTGATACGAAGACAGAAAAGAAGACAGTCACTCGTACTATTTATTATAAATATAAACCAGGTGTGACAGGACCGACACTTCCGCCAGCTTACACTCAAACAGCTGAGTTCACTCGTACTGTGACAGGTGGTAGACCAGGTCCATGGAGCCCTTCATCTAAGAATTTTGCGCCTGTAGATTCTCTAAATGTACCAGGATATACACCAGATGTAGCGACAGTTCCAGGGCTTACAGTAAATCCAGGTTCTACCCCAAGTGATGTAACAGTATACTACGACAAGATTGCGCCAAGAGTAACAACTGAAACAAAAGACGTCACTCGTACAGTAGTTTACGAATACGAAGATGGTGTGACTTCAGGTCGTCCAGCTCTTCCACGTGAAGTACAACAAAATGTACAATTTACTCGTCAAGTGTCAGAAGACCCAGCGACTGGTAAAAAGACATACGGCAATTGGACACCAAGTCGTCAAACTGTAGATGCGGTTGATACACCAGCGATTAAAGGCTTTACACCAAATAAAACTCGTGTAAATTCAGCCTCTGTTTCGCCAACAGACCCAAGCTGGCGTGAAATTGTAAGCTATGCACCGGCTACTCAACGAGGAACTATTGTTTACCGTACAGATGGTAGAAACGGCGTTCCAGCTAAGACTCTCCACACAGATAACGTATCAGGCCAATCAGATACACCTGTAAACTACACAACAACTGATAAAATCAATGAATTCAAGCAACAAGGGTACGATCTTGTTAGCGACGGCTTTACTAAAGCTGGAGGTCAAAGATTTGACAGCAATAATAATGTAGACCAAACATGGGAAGTTGTCCTAACTCCACGTATTGAGACAAGAAGCGAGACAAAACAAGTTCTTCGTACTATTGAATATCAATATGGTGATGGTGTAACAGAAGGACGTCCAGCGCTTCCTCCTACTGTCACTCAACCAGCATCATTTAATAGACAAGTCTCTGTGAACAAAGTGACAGGTGTTGAAACTCCAGGCGCTTGGAGCAGACGAAGTGGAACTCTTCCAGAAGTGTCTTCTCCTGGCATTACAGGATTTACTCCAGATAGAGCATCAGTTCCGCTTATCACTGTAACTCCTACTTCTCCTGATTCAAAAGAGGTTGTCAAGTATAACTTGGATGAGCAACGCGGCTCTATCAAGTACGTAACAGATGGTAAGAACGGTGTGCCAGTTAAGACTCTTTACACAGACTCTGTGACTGGTAAGTCAGGTGAACCAGTGTCTTACTCAACAGTAGCTCGTATCGAACAATTGAAACAAGCTGGTTACACACTTGTAAGTGATGGTTTCACTCAACCAAATGGTCAGACGTTTGATAAAGATAAAACACAAGATCAAACATGGACAGTTGTTGTAACTCCTCGCTTGGATGACAATACGAACCCAGCTGAGTTGAACAACAAGGTTACTCGTACGATCAGTACCAATACGCAGATGGTAAACCACTTGTGGTCACTCTTCGTCAAGGTACAGAGAAGATTACAGACCCAGCTAAGCTCAACAAGAAAGTATCTCGTACCATCAAGTACGAATACGCAGATGGTCAAACAGCAGGTCGTCCAGCTCTGAAAGCTCCTGTAACTCAAGAAGCAGCCTTCACACGTACAGGTGAACGTAACCGTGTAACTGGCGTTGAAACCTTCGGCGCATGGACACCAGCTACGAAAGAATTGGCACAAGAAGCTACACCAGTAGTAACTGGATTTGTGGCAGATAAGGCCAATGTAGCAGCGAAGACAGTAACTCCTGATGATAAGGATAGCGAAGAAACAGTTAAGTACAGCAAACTTGGTTCATACGTACCAAATGTACCAGACGGACTTCCAAAAGTACCAAATCTTCCATATCCAAACGATCCAACAGATCCAAACTAAACCAGGGACTGATCTTCCAGTGATTCCACATGTACCAGGAACTACACCAGTAGGCCCAGATGGCACTACTCCATTGACACCGAAAGATCCGAGCGATCCAAGCAAGGGTTACAACCCACCACCAGTTCCAAGTGATCCAACTAAGGATACACCAATCAATTACGTGAAGGATGGTCAAAAAGCGATTATCAGCTTCGTAGACCAAACTGACGGTAATAAGGAATTGACTAAGGTCGTTGAAAGCGGTAAGTCAGGTGAGCCAATCGGTACAACCAACTACGCAGCACGTCTGAAAGAATTGACAGACAAGGGCTACGAAGTTGTGAACGATGAGTTCGCAGGACCTAAGACCTTCGACAATGACGATAAGAAGGATCAAACCTTCACTGTTGCTATGCGTCAAGTTGTAGTACCATTCGATCCAAACAATCCACCGAAACCAAACGATCCAATGGATCCTAAGAATCCGGATGGACCTAAGTGGACAGATGATAAGATCAAGTCAGCTCAACAAGAAGCTGTGAAAGAATTGAGCCGTACGATTAAGTACGTATACGAAGATGGCAAGGAAGCAGCACCAAGCTTCACAGATAGCGCGAAATTCACGCGTATTCTGAAAGTCAACGTCGTAACGAAAGAAATCGTAGAAAAAGGCGCATGGACATCACAAGATGACGTGATCAAGGGACAAACTTCACCAGACATCAAGGGTTACGTAGCGGATAAAGCCAGCGTAGCAGATGTGAAGGTTACAGCAGATTCAGCTAAACCAGCTGATGAAGTCGTAACTTACAAGAAGGCTGATCAAAGCAACCATTACCTTCGTAGATCAAGCTAAGAAAGAATTGGCTAAGATCTCAGAAGGTGGTAAGTCAGGCGAACCAATTAGCCGTGACCAATACCTTGCGAAGTTGAAAGAATTGACAAACCAAGGTTACAAGGTTGTGAACGATGAGTTCAAGGATCCACAAAACTTTGATGATGATGCAAGCAAGGACCAAAACTTCACTGTTCAATTGGAAGAAAGTGTAGTACCATTCGATCCAAACAATCCACCGAAACCAAACGATCCAATGGATCCTAAGAATCCGGATGGACCTAAGTGGACAGATGATAAGATCAAGTCAGCTCAACAAGAAGCTGTGAAAGAATTGAGCCGTACGATTAAGTACGTATACGAAGATGGCAAGGAAGCAGCACCAAGCTTCACAGATAGCGCGAAATTCACGCGTATTCTGAAAGTCAACGTCGTAACGAAAGAAATCGTAGAAAAAGGCGCATGGACATCACAAGATGACGTGATCAAGGGACAAACTTCACCAGACATCAAGGGTTACGTAGCGGATAAAGCCAGCGTAGCAGATGTGAAGGTTACAGCAGATTCAGCTAAACCAGCTGATGAAGTCGTAACTTACAAGAAGGCTGATCAAAAAGCAACCATTACCTTCGTAGATCAAGCTAAGAAAGAATTGGCTAAGATCTCAGAAGGTGGTAAGTCAGGCGAACCAATTAGCCGTGACCAATACCTTGCGAAGTTGAAAGAATTGACAAACCAAGGTTACAAGGTTGTGAACGATGAGTTCAAGGATCCACAAAACTTTGATGATGATGCAAGCAAGGACCAAAACTTCACTGTTCAATTGGAAGAAAGTGTAGTACCATTCGATCCAAACAATCCACCGAAACCAAACGATCCAATGGATCCTAAGAATCCGGATGGACCTAAGTGGACAGATGATAAGATCAAGTCAGCTCAACAAGAAGCTGTGAAAGAATTGAGCCGTACGATTAAGTACGTATACGAAGATGGCAAAGAAGCAGCACCAAGCTTCACAGATAGCGCGAAATTCACGCGTATTCTGAAAAGTCAACGTCGTAACGAAAGAAATCGTAGAAAAAGGCGCATGGACATCACAAGATGACGTGATCAAGGGACAAACTTCACCAGACATCAAGGGTTACGTAGCGGATAAAGCCAGCGTAGCAGATGTGAAGGTTACAGCAGATTCAGCTAAACCAGCTGATGAAGTCGTAACTTACAAGAAGGCTGATCAAAAAGCAACCATTACCTTCGTAGACCAAGCTAAGAAAGAATTGGCTAAGATCTCAGAAGGTGGTAAGTCAGGCGAACCAATTAGCCGTGACCAATACCTTGCGAAGTTGAAAGAATTGACAAACCAAGGTTACAAGGTTGTGAACGATGAGTTCAAGGATCCACAAAACTTTGATGATGATGCAAGCAAGGACCAAAACTTCACTGTTCAATTGGAAGAAAGTGTAGTACCATTCGATCCAAACAATCCACCGAAACCAAACGATCCAATGGATCCTAAGAATCCGGATGGACCTAAGTGGACAGATGATAAGATCAAGTCAGCTCAACAAGAAGCTGTGAAAGAATTGAGCCGTACGATCAAGTACGTATACGAAGATGGTAAAGAAGCAGCACCAAGCTTCACAGACAGCGCTAAATTCACGCGTATTCTGAAGATCAATGTCGTAACGAAACAAATCGTAGAAAAAGGCCCATGGACTTCACAAGATGACGTGATCAAGGGACAAACTTCACCAGACATCAAGGGTTACGTAGCGGATAAAGCTAGCGTAGCAGATGTGAAGGTTACAGCAGACTCAGCTAAACCAGCAGATGAAGTCGTAACTTACAAGAAGGCTGATCAAAAAGCAACCATCACCTTCGTAGACCAAGCTAAGAAAGAATTGGCTAAGATCTCAGAAGGTGGTAAGTCAGGCGAACCAATTAGCCGTGACCAATACCTTGCGAAGTTGAAAGAATTGACCAACCAAGGTTACAAGGTTGTGAACGATGAGTTCAAGGATCCACAAAACTTTGATGATGATGCAAGCAAGGACCAAACCTTCACTGTTCAATTGGAAGAAAGTGTAGTACCATTCGATCCAAATAATCCACCGAAACCAAACGATCCAATGGATCCTAAGAATCCGGATGGACCTAAGTGGACAGATGATAAGATCAAGTCAGCTCAACAAGAAGCTGTGAAAGAATTGAGCCGTACGATTAAGTACGTATACGAAGATGGCAAAGAAGCAGCACCAAGCTTCACAGACAGCGCGAAATTCACGCGTATTCTGAAGATCAATGTCGTAACGAAAGAAATCGTAGAAAAAGGCGCATGGACATCACAAGATGACGTGATCAAGGGACAAACTTCACCAGACATCAAGGGTTACGTAGCGGATAAAGCCAGCGTAGCAGATGTGAAGGTTACAGCAGATTCAGCGAAACCAGCCGATGAAGTTGTAACTTACAAGAAGGCTGATCAAAAAGCAACCATCACCTTCGTAGACCAAGCTAAGAAAGAATTGGCTAAGATCTCAGAAGGTGGTAAGTCAGGCGAACCAATTAGCCGTGACCAATACCTTGCGAAGTTGAAAGAATTGACCAACCAAGGTTACAAGGTTGTGAACGATGAGTTCAAGGATCCACAAAACTTTGATGATGATGCAAGCAAGGACCAAACCTTCACTGTTCAATTGGAAGAAAGTGTAGTACCATTCGATCCAAATAATCCACCGAAACCAAACGATCCAATGGATCCTAAGAATCCGGATGGACCTAAGTGGACAGATGATAAGATCAAGTCAGCTCAACAAGAAGCTGTGAAAGAATTGAGCCGTACGATTAAGTACGTATACGAAGATGGCAAAGAAGCAGCACCAAGCTTCACAGACAGCGCGAAATTCACGCGTATTCTGAAGATCAATGTCGTAACGAAAGAAATCGTAGAAAAAGGCGCATGGACATCACAAGATGACGTGATCAAGGGACAAACTTCACCAGACATCAAGGGTTACGTAGCGGATAAAGCCAGCGTAGCAGATGTGAAGGTTACAGCAGATTCAGCGAAACCAGCCGATGAAGTTGTAACTTACAAGAAGGCTGAAGTACCACCAACTCCGGTACCACCAACTCCAGCCCCAGCTCCAGCTCCGAACAAGCCAGTAGAACCACGAGTTCCTAGAACTGCTGTTCTGCCAAATACAGGTGAGGAATCATCTTCTGCGGCCGTATTCGGCTTGGGAATTGCTGCAGCACTTGCTGGTATCAGCTTGATTAAACCTAGATTGAGAGAAGAGGAAGAATAATTCATCTTGTCTTGATGGTTAATCAATGAAGAGTTGAAAACTATTAGGTGTCAACTCTGAAAAACGATAACTTCTTAACGAAGTTATCGTTTTTTTAATTCAATGCTACTGGACCTCTATCAACAACAGTAGTGACTGATATCAAATTAGGCAGAAGAGAGAATCAGAGTGGTTCTCTCTTTTGTAATATTCAGAATAACGAGAATCTTAGTTTTACAGTTGTGAAGTTTCAAAATACAAAATACAAAATACAAAATACAAAATTTAGTGTTCAAGCTCCAAGCTTAACCTATGTTTGCTCGGAGGTTAAAATGGCAAGGTGAATAAAAACTTGATGTTTTGATTTCTCAAACCAATTGTTGCTGTGATAATGACTGATATGCCATCTAAGCCAGTATAATGAATTTTCTACTAGAACATAGGTAGTGGTCAGAATCGCTTTTATGTGATAAATGTTCAAGAATAGATGAAAAAAATCAGGTTTGAAACAAATTTTTTTATTTTTTTTCGAATAGATAAATAAGGGGAGAAAATGATAAAAACAAGAAGAGTATGAGTTTTTTTGCTAGAGTTTCAAACAAGCAGTTTGCACCGGTTCCGTGAAATTGAACGTTTTTGTTGAGTTAGATAAGAAGTTGAGGAAATGTCAATCACCAGCTGACATTCCTCTAAG